>JACCDS010421454.1_pt1 | contig 12253 bp, 12 predicted proteins | sample 7446441 | NCBI WGS metagenome assembly JACCDS01 (sample SAMN15323445, study PRJNA562643) | freshwater metagenome | isolation source: river surface water | place: USA:Blue River Watershed | collected 2017-08-17
GACAACGGCCAGCGCTACAGCAGCCTGGTGCAGTTCATCGAGACCGTGGACAGCCGCCAGGCCGTGCAGCTCTACGCCGCGCTGTACCCGCTGTTCCAGCAGGCCTACGAAGAGCTCGGTTATCCCAAGGACTACTTCAACGACCGCCTGGTCGCCGTCATCGACCTGCTGCTGGCCACCCCGGTGCACGAGCAGCCGCTGATCGTCCAGCTCGTCGAGGTCAAGGGTCCGATCGCCTCCGAGCGTCCCTGGACACGTTACGAGTTTGCCGACGACGACCTGCAGTCGCTGGCCGCCGGGCAGAAGATGCTGCTGCGCACCGGTGCAGCCAACCACCGCCGCCTGCGCGCCAAGCTGCTCGAGATCCGCGGCCTGCTGACCAAGGCGGCCCTGCCCCGCGCGGTGGCGGGCAAGTAGGCGTTCAGACGCACAGCATCAGCCCGGCCCGCGGGTCGCTGCGCCCGTCCAGCAGCTCGCGATAGGCTGCCTCCACGGCCTCGCTGCCGCGACCCTCGCGCACCTGCAGCCAGGGCTCTTCGGTCTGCTCCATCGCCCGCATCAGGGCCCCCCAGGCCTCCTGCAGGCGTGACTCGAAACCCGCGGCGCCCCAGCCTTCGGGGGGCGGGGCCAGGCGCTTTTTGGCCTGGGCGGGCGCGAAAAAGAGCTCCGGCCTGGGGCCGGGCAGGCCACCGGCGCCGCCGATGGCCTCCCAGTGGCTGCCACCCACCGAGCAGCTGTAGCGCAACGCCGCCCCGAAATGCTCGTGCACGGCCCGGCGCAGGCCGGCGTTGCCCGCGAAGTCGATGTAGACCGTGGGCACGGCCGGGTCCAGGGCCTGGAGCTGCTCGTAGCGGCTCACCTGCCCGTAACAGCCCAGGCTGCGCGTGAAGTCCAGGTTGCCGCCCGAGGTGAGTCCGTGCACCGTGGGGCCGGCGCCGCGGCGTGACAGGCAGAAGGCCGTGCCATAGGCCGTCTTGCTGGAGGCGCTGGACAGCAGCAGCTGCTGCGCCCCGAAGCAGGCCTGCTCGGCCATGAAGTCGTCGATCAGGAAGGACGTGGTGAACAGCGGGCGCAGCAGGGCCTGCCAGGCCTCGCGCGCGGGGTCGTAGGCCGGATCGGCGTCGCAGCAGACCAGCTGGTTGTAGACCGCCGCCAGTTCGCGCCGGTGGGCGGCACCGTCCATGAAACCGCGTGCGTTCGCCCGCGCCGGCTGGACCACCAGGTACTGTCCCATGGGCAGGTAGCCATAGACGCGCTGGCCCTCCGCCACCTCCGCGCAGCGCGATTCGACCACCTCTGCAAAGCCCCAGACCGGGATGCAGCCCCAGCCCTCGGCGCCACTGGCAAAAAACTGCCAGTACTTCATCTTGTCGCCGAAGGCGGCGTAGGTGATGTTGTTGGAGGTCAGGGCAAAACGGTCCACCCGCAGGCGCACCTCCCCCTCGACCAGGGGGCGTGCAGCGGGGGCGTCGGGGTCGGGCAGCAGGCGGGTGGCCTGCAGGTCGGTGCGGCTGACACCGAAGCGCCAGGCGGGGCGGTCATCCATGATGGCTCCTGGGGAATGAAGCCGCAGCATGCCCGGGAACGGCGGTGGCCGCTGTCACCCAGGCGATGGGACGCCCTTCAGCCGCGCGCCCGCAGGCCCTGGACCAGCGCGCCCAGGGCGATGCCGCCCAGCGCCCACAGCAGGTCCAGGTTGCCCGTGCCCAGGCCCGCGATGGCCGGTCCGGGGCAGACGCCGCACAGGCCCCAGCCCACGCCGAACAGCGCCGCGCCCGCGGCCGTGTCGCGGTTCCAGGGCCGCACCTGCTGTTCGAAGCCGCCACCCAGCAGGGGCTGCTTCATCAGGCGCGGTGCCCCCTGGTAGGCGATCAGCACCACGGCCACGGCGCCACCCATCACCAGCATCAGGCCCCAGTCCTGGAATTGCAGAAAGCTCAGCACCACCTCGGGCTGCACCATGCCCGAGAGCGAGAGGCCGAAGCCGAACAGCGCACCCGCAGCCAGGGTGGACAGCGCATCGCCGATCTTCATGCCGCTCATGCCAGCCACCTCGCCGCCAGGTTGGCCGTGAGAAAGGCCGTGGCCATGAAGGTCAGCACCGCGTACAGAGAGGGCAACTGCAGCGAACCCAGGCCACAGATGCCGTGCCCCGAAGTGCAGCCATTGCCCAGGCGTGCGCCGTAGCCTACAAAAAAGCCGCCCACCAGCAACTGCCAGGCGGGCACCCGGGTGCCCAGCGGCGTGCCATCGGTGAAACCCAGCCACCAGACCAGCGCACCCACGATCAGCCCGGCCGCGTAGACCAGGCGCCAGCCGCGGGTCCGCACATAACGCGCCGCCTGGAAGTAGGGCTGGTCGACCAGCCAGGACCAGGTGCTGGAGAACACCGTGCTCATGCCACCGACGCGGCCCGTGAAGACAAAGAGCAGGGCGGTGCCCAGGCCCACCAGCAGGCCGCCCAGCACATAGTGCATCCAGCCCAGGGGAAAAAGCGTGTCGAGGTTCATGGGCGGCATTATCGGCCGCCGCGGCCGGCTCAGGCGAAGGGGGCCGGCGCGGTGGTGATGCTGTCCTGCATCGGCGGCGGCGGCGGGGGCGTCGCCTCGTTTTTCGTGTCGGCGATCAGGGCGCGGTGCTCGGCCTCGTGGATCACGTCCAGCGGTGTTGCCCGGCCCGGGTTCTGCAGTGTCACGCTGCCCACGCTGATCTGCGGCTGGAATTCGTGGCGCGCCTGGTCCCGCGCGATCACCACCAGCGGCCGGCCCGCGATGGCGCGCATGCGGTGCACCGTCTCCTGCACGTACTCACGGCGTTTGTCGGCGGAGATCACCACCACAAAACAGCGCGGCTGGTAGAGCCCGACCACGCAGCGAAAACCCGCGGCGCGGCGGATGCGTGCGGCCATGGCCACCTGGATCTGCTGCTCCACACCGTGCCCGGCCGTGGGGCCGAGCTCGTAGAGATTGCGCACATTGAGGCAGACCACCGTGCATTCGCCGCGCAGGCGCGCGGCGCGCCAGAAGGTGTGGGCCACCTCGCTCAGCAGCATGGAGCCCGTGGGCAGGCCGGTGGCCGGGTCGGCGCCCACCTGCAGGCGGGCCAGGCGCGTGAGCTGGCGCTGCTGCCGGTTGCGCAGCATGACCAGCATGATGCAGGTCAGGAAGTACAGCACGGTCAGCGCGGCGGTGATGATCCAGGTTCCGATACCGAAACCCGGCACGTCCAGGCCCTTGAGGTAGTGGCCGATCACCAGCACCACCAGGGCCACGCAGGCCAGGGACATCCAGCGCGCCAGCGGGTCGCCCAGCGCGGCCGAGCGCAGCGTCGCGGCCAGGCCCAGCAGGGCGCAGCCCACGTTGAGCACGGCGGTGGCGCGCAGCACCCTGGGGAATTCCTCGGGCGTGGACAGGGCCGCCAGCACGCCCAGCACCAGGCTGAACACGGCAACCGCCAGGGCACCCCAGGCGGTGAGGTGATGCACCGTGCGGTCCTCGCGATTGCCGCCCATCCACAGGCCCAGGTAGTAGAGGGCCACGGCGCCGGCCAGGGGGCCCAGGCTGCCCTTGATGCCCTGCACCATCCAGACGGGCAGCAGGCCGGGCCAGAGCTCGCCGGGCAGGCCGGTCATGACCACGCAGGCCGCGCCCGTGACGAGCACGAAGACCACGTTGCGCAGCGTGCCGCGCTTGCGGTTCACCACCACGTCGGACAGTGCCAGTGCGGCCAGGGTCAGCAGACCCCCCAGCATGGCGGACCAGACGGCGATTTCGGCGGTGGACATATCGCCATTATGGCCCCGCGTGCAGGCCGGGCCAAGGCGGGCACGGCTGCCCTCACCAGGTGGTGTCGCGCTGGTCGTCGTCCAGGCCGGAGTCCTGCTCGGTCTGCTGGTAGGAACGGCGCACTTCGTCCATGGCCTCGTGTTCGACGGCATTGAGCACGTCCAGGGGCTGGGCCAGATCGGGCAGCACGGCCTGCACCGCCATGCCCACCTGCGGCTGGAACTGCGTGCGCTGATCGCGCTGCCCCACGATCTGCAGGGGCTGGGTCACCAGGTGGCGGATGCGCGCCAGCGCCGCCTCGTCGAAGCTGCGCTTGCGGTCGATCGAGAACACGATGATGAAACAGCGTGGGTGGTAGGCGCCCACCACACAACGAAAGCCCGCGGCGCGCCGGATGCGTGCGGCCGTGGCCGCCAGGATCTGGTTGTCGGTGGTGCGGCCCAGGCTGTCGCCGAGCTCGTAGAGATTGCTCAGGTACACGCACACCACCACGCACTGCCCGCGCAGGCGGCCGGTGCGCCAGAAGACGTGCTCGATCTCGCTCAGCAGCCGCGCGCCCGTGGGCAGGCCGGTCACCGGATCGCTGCCCGCGTCCAGCCGCGCCAGGCGGGCCAGTTCGCGGTTGGCCCGGTTGCGGAAGATGATGAGCAGCATCACGATCAGCAGGAACAGCACCGAGGCGCTGGCCGTCAGGATCCACCAGCCCAGGCCGATGCCCGGGACCTTGAGGGCGTGCAGGTACAGGCCGGTCACCATCACCGCCAGGATCAGGCTGGCCAGCACCAGCCAGCGCGCCAGCTGGTCGCCCAGCAGCGCGGCGCGCACGGCGCACAGCAGCGTGAGCGCCACCGTCAGGGCGTTCACGCCGGCCGAGATCAGCAGCAGCACGTGGAAGTCGGCGCTCGACACCAGCGTGGCCAGCACGGCCAGCACCAGGGCGGCGATCAGCATCACGTAACAACCCCAGACGGTGATGCCATAGAGCAGGCGGTCCTCGCGTGCGCCGCCGATCCAGATGCCCAGGAAGCGCAGGCCCAGCGCACCGCTGAGCGGCCCCAGCGAGGCCTTGAGCACCCGGTACAGGCCGTCGGGCACCCCGGGCAGGAGCTGCTCCGGCAGGCCCGACATCAGCACACAGACGGCGCCGATGAAACTCACGAGCAGGGTGTTGCGAAAGGCGGCGAGGCTGCGGATGATCAGCGCATCGGCCGTGGCCAGCAGGGTCAGGGACAGGAGCCCGCCCGTCATGACGGACCAGACGATGGTTTCGGCCGTTTCCATGGGCCTGATTATTGTCAACGCAGGCCGCCGGCACACCTGCGGCCTGCCGTGGGGTTGGTCCGCCGCAACAGTGCCCGCTCGTCAGGGCCCGGTGCGGCCGGGGCTCACCAGGCTCTCGGCGGGCATCGTCTCGATGTCGTCTTCCGGTTGCTCGTGCTGGCTGGCCGGCCCCAGGGCCAGCTGCTCGGCGGCGTGGATCACCGCCGCGGGATCGGCGGTTTCGGAGGTGACGAGGACCTGCCCCATGCCCAGGCGGGGCCAGAAGTCGTAGCGCTGGCCGTCCTGGCCCTGCACCGTCAGCCCCTGGGCCGAGAGCGAACGCAGGCGCTTGACGTTGATACCCACGTACTGGCGCCGCTGGTAGCCCGAGATCACCACCACAAAACAGCGCGGGTGGTACAGGCCCACCACGCAGCGGAAACCCGCCGCGCGGCGGATGCGCGCCGCCAGGGCCGACAGGATCTGCGCGTGCACCTCGGGCCCCGCGGGCGCAGGCAGCTGGTAGAGATTGTTCACGCGCAGGCAGATCACCGTGCATTCGCCCTTGAGGCGCGCGGTGCGCCAGATGGCGTGGGCCACCTCGGCCAGCAGCACCGAACCCGTGGGCAGCCCGGTGGCCGCGTCCTTGCCCACCGGCAGGCGCGACAGGCGGTCGAGCTCGCGGTTCTGCCGGATGCGTTTCATCACCACGATCGAGCCCACCAGGAAATAGGCCACCGTGCACCCTGCCGTCAGGGCCCAGGTGCCCAGGCCATAGTCCTGCGCGTGCAGGCTGCGGGCCCACAGGCCCAGCACCTCGATGGCCAGGCACACGCCCGCCAGCACCACCCAGCGCGCCAGCGGATCCCCCGTCAGCGCCGAACGCAGCGAGATGCCCAGGCCCAGCACCACGGCCACCACCGTCACATGGGCCGTGGCCTGCAGCACCTGCTCGAACTCCGCCGGTGGCGCCTGCCACTGCCACATCCCCAGCGTCAGCGCGGCCAGCAGCATGGCGCGTGAGCTCCAGACACTGAGGCGGTGCGCCACCGGGTCTTCCTGCGCCCCGCCCAGGAAGACGCCGAGGTAAGCCAGCGTCAGGGCCGCGCTCAGCGGCCCCGAGCAGACCTGCAGCAGCCGCAGCAGGTCCGGGGGAAAGGCGGGGAAGAGCGTCTCGACGAGGCCGGTGCGCATGAGGCTGCTGGCGCCGGTGACGACGACAAACACCACATAACGCCAGGCGTTGAGGGTGCGCACGATCAGCGCATAGGCCAGAGACAGCGTCGCCAGGGTCAGCAGGCCTCCCAGCATGGCCGACCAGATGGCAAGTTCAGCGGTTCCCATATTTGTTCTTCTGTAGCACCGGGAAAAGATGCCGGCCATTCTAGGCCGCAGGCTGACAGCCAGCCTACGGCTGCGCGGTCCAGACCAGCAGCAGGTTGTTGGCGGGCATGGCGTGGCGTGCGGCCAGGCGCAGGCCGGCACGTCGTGCCTCGGCTTCCACGTCCTCGCGACGGCGCAAACCCCAGGCCGGGTTGCGGCGGCGCAGGCTGGCGTCGAACTGCAGGTTGCCCTCGCCGGTGGGCACCGCGTCCTCCAGGTAGGGACCGTAGGTCACCAGCTGTCCGCCCGGGGACAGCACTCGCGCGCTGCCCTGCATCAGGGCCGCGCAGCAGGCCCAGGGCGCGATGTGCAGCATGTTGGCGCAGTACACCAGCTCGTAGGGCCCGGCCACGGGCCAGGGCTGCTGCAGCACGTCCAGCAGCAGGGGCGGGCGCACCGTCTGCAGCGGGGCCGAACGGGTGCGGATGGCGTCGAAGAACTCGGGCGTGGCGTCCGTGGGCTGCCAGGTCCAGGCCGGCAGCTGCTGCGCGAACCAGGCCACGTGCTGCCCGGTGCCACTGGCGATCTCCAGCGCGCGGCCCTGCGCCGGCAGCAAGGTGCGCAGCACCTCCAGGATGGGCTGTTTGTTGCGTTCGCTCGGGGCGCTGGTGGGCAGTTCGTTCATGGCGCGGGTGTCTCCTGTTGCGCACGTCTCGGTGGCGGACCGGATGGGAGGAGCCGGCCTCAGTCCGGCAGGTCCCCCGAGGCCAGGTGGCCGCGGCCGGCGTGTTTGGCACGGTACAGCGCGGCGTCGGCGCGTGCCATCAGCGACTCCAGCGTGTCCTCGGCCTGGGCCTGGGCGTGGCCGGCGCTGAATCCCAGGGTGTAGGGCCGCTGGCCCGGTGGGTCCTGGGCCAGTTCCCGGCGCAGGCGGCGGTCGAAGGCCAGGGCCGCGTCGGGCCCGGCGTGGGCCAGCAGCACGCAGAACTCCTCGCCGCCCAGGCGCGCGCACACATCGCCGGCGCGCTGGCAGCGCTGCAGCAGCGCGCCGAAAAACGCCAGGGCCGCGTCACCGGCCTCGTGGCCGTGGGTGTCGTTGATCTTCTTGAAGTGGTCCAGGTCGATCATCAGCAGCGAGGCCGCCTGCCCGTGGCGCTGGGCAAAACGCAGCGCGCGCCCGGCCTGCTCGGCCCAGCCGTTGCGGTTGAAGAGGCCGGTGAGCGCATCGGTGATCACCAGCTGGCGCAGCTGTTGCTGCACCTCCTCGCGCCAGGCGGCCAGGACGGCAATATTGCTCAGTACCAGCGTCACGTTGGCCGCCGCCAGAGCGGCCAGGTTGACCGGCGTGGGCGCGCGGAAAAAGGGGTAGAGCTCGGTGAAGAACGCACCCAGCACACCGCGTGTGGCGGTGAACACGGCCATCAGCGCCACACAGCCACCCAGCAGGTAACGCCAGGCGCCGCGCGCATGGTCCTTGGCAGGGCACAGCGTGGCACGCGCCACCACCAGCAGCTGCGCGGCGATCATCAGGTTGGCCCAGCCCACACGCAGCGGGTAGCTCTCGAAGCTCAGCGCATAACCCAGCGGTGTGAGCAGCACCAGGATCAGCAGGGTGCGCTGCAGCGGGCGCGGCCCCAGCCAGTGACGCAGCGCGCGGTAGATCAGCCAGTTGCTGTAACCCAGCAGGGCCATGGCCAGGGTCGACAGCACCCAGTCCCCCGCCTGCCCGCGCCAGAAGCCCGAGACGATCAGCGCCAGCCAGGCCGCGGCGTTCACCATCAGCGACAGCCGCGCCCGGTGCGCGCCGGGGCTGAGGTTCTGTCCCATCACCAGGGGCAGGGCCAGGGACATCGCCAGCAGGTTGGCGGCGTTCAGGAAGATCAGGGTGGTGGGATCGAGGAACACGGGGCGCAGCGCCGCGACGGGCGCAAAAGGGCCCACAGTTTATGCCAGCGGCTGGAGGCCGCCGCCCGGGATACCGCGGGGGCTATGACGTGCGGTTTGCGTTCAGTTGCAGGCGCTGCAGCGGTTCGGGTCCACGCCCAGTGCGGTGGCCGTGGCCTTCATGCGCTTGCAGGACTCGATGCGTTCGGGCTCGTAGCCCATGTAGTTGAACTTGCGCCGCACGCAGGCGTTGTTGCTCGCCAGCACGCAGAAGGTGTCGAGCTGCGAATCGCCGTAGGGCCGGGCATTGGCCATGGCCTCCTTCTGGCACGCCAGCTCGCCCGCGTCGAAGGTGGCCTTGGGCACACCGCCCTTCATGGCGCCGCCGCCCGCGCTGCCCCCGGCCGAAGCCAGGGCCGAACCCGCCGCGCCGGCGGAGTTGCCGCTGGACAGGCTGTTCTGGAAGTTGGACACGCCTTCGCGCCCGGCCATGCTGTCCTGCACCACACCGGCCAGTACCCGCGCCTGCTGCTCCGACGAGAGCTTGCCCACGCCACCGATGGCCGCGCCGCCCAGCAGCGCCGCTGCCTTGCCCCACTGGAAGCCCGAGGACTCCTGCTGGCGCTGCGGCTGAGGCTGCGCCTGGGCCTGCTGTTGCTGCTGCGCGTCCGCGCGTTTGCCGTTGTTCCATTCGCCCGCGTACCGGCTGCCGTCGGCATAGGTCATCACGCCATAGCCTGACTCTTCGCCGTCCTGGTAGTTGCCCTCGTAACGCTGGCCGCTGGGCCAGGTGTAGACCCCGGGGCCCGAACGTTTGCCGTTGGCGTAGCCGCCGGCGTGGCGGTGACCGCTGGCCATGGTCATCACGCCCTGGCCATGGCGCAGGCCGTTGACGAACGCCCCCTCGTAACGGTCCCCGGTGGCCCAGGTGAAGATGCCCTGGCCGTGGTACTGGTTGTCCAGCACCTCGCCCTCGTAACGCTGGCCGCTGGGCCAGGTGTAAAGCGCGCGACCCGTGCGTTTGCCCTCGAGGTAGTCGCCCTCGTAGCGCATGCCGCTGGTGTGCACCATCACGCCCCGGCCGTGCATGCGGTCGTTGTGAAAGCTGCCCTCGTAACGGTCACCATCAGGCCAGGTCAGCACGCCCTGGCCCTGACGGCGGCCCTCGATGAAGTCGCCCTCATAGCGGATGCCCGAGGCGTAGGCCACGCTGCCGCGCCCGGTCTTTTTGGCGTTGATGAACTCCAGGTCCACGGGCAGGCGCTCGCCTGCGGCCGTGATGCGGGTGCCCATGGCCGGCACATCATTGGCAAACCGGCCCTCGAAACGCGCGCCGTCGGTGTAATGCTGCACCCCGGCGCCCTCGCGTTTGTCGGCCACGAACTCGCCCTCGTAACGCTCGCCGTTGCTGTACTTGAGCGTGCCCCGGCCCTGGTACGCGTCACTGGCAAACTGTCCTTCGTAACGCACGCCATTGGGCTTGGTGAAGAGGCCGCGGCCATGGCGCTGGCCAGCCACGAAACCACCCTCGTAACGATCGCCGCTGGCCCAGGTGAACACGCCCTGGCCCTGGTATTTGTCGTCGACGAAATCACCTTCGTAGCGATTGCCGCTGGCCAGGGTCTGCGTGCCCTTGCCGTGCCGGCGGTCGTTGAGGAACTCACCCTCGTAACGCGCGCCGTCGCTCCAGATGAAGACGCCGCGCCCCGAACGTTTGCCTTCCGCGAAACCGCCCTCGTAGCGGTTGCCGTTGGACAGCAGCAGGGAGCCCTGGCCCTGCAGCCGGCCGTTCACAAAATCGCCCTCGTAACGCTGGCCGCTGGGCCAGGTCATGACCCCGCGCCCATGGGCCAGCTTGTTCAGCATGGGGCCTTCGTAGCGGATGCCCGAGTCCCAGCGGTAGACACTCACCCCGGTGGCCGGGTCGTGTGAGATCAGCTCGTCCGCGGCCCGCGCGGGGGCGGCGGCCAGGAGCAGGGCACAGAACAAGGCGGCACAGGCCGAACGGTGGGCAGGACGCAGGCGCATGAGGGCTCCCGGGGGCTGGAGGTGGGGGTAGGGGTGTTCAGTGCAATGTAAACCAGCCGGCCCCGGCCTGGCGGGCCGCCGTCTCTGCGCGGCGCCGCGGGTGTGACAAATGCACGGCGCGCGCGGGGCTCATTTGCGGCGCAGGCTGCCGCTGAGGTCGGTGCCCGGCAGCACGGTGTTGAAGACCGTGCCGTACTTCTTCACGTTCTCGTGCAGCAGGGCCAGGCGCTGCTCGCTCTCGTCCGTGTCCACGATGATCTCGTAGCGGATGCTCTCCATCTTCGGGGGCACGTCCTGGCGCACGCCGTCCACCCGCACCTCCACCCCGCGCAGTTGGAACTTCAGGATGGGCGTCACGCGTTCGATACCCTTGACCATGCAGGCCGTCAGCGCGGCCAGCAGCAGCTCGGCGGGGTTGAAGGCCCCGGGGTTGCCTGCAAGGTCCGTGTCCAGCACGATCTCGGCGTCCTTGCAGCGTGCCACGCTGTGGTGCGCGTCCACGCGCCGGGTCTCCACATGAAAACGCAGCTTGGTGGGCGGGGTGTTCATGCTCGGCCCTCAGTGCGTGACGAACTCGTAGCTCACGGCCTCGCTGTCGACCATCTCCAGGATCTGCTCCAGCGCCTCGTCGCTGTCCGTGCTGCGCCAGGTCTCCTCGGGGTCGTCGGCAAACAGCGGCTCGATGGCCAGGTCCAGGTACTGGCCGTCGGGCAGCTTGAGCACGGGGGTGCCCTCGGAGGTCTGGACGATGTCCCAGTCGGCGGGGACGCTCATCTCCAGCTCGATCGTGACCTTGAGTTTTTTCATGGCGTTTCCTTGTGGTGCAGGCCGCCAGTTTAGGTCCGTCGCGTGACGGCGCGCGCCTCAGCTGGCCCCGGCCATGTACAGCGTGTTGCGGCAGGCCGGGTAGGCCGGGCAGCCCCAGAAGGCCGAGCCGTTGTGGGCCACGCTGCGTTCCACCATCTTCACGCTGCAGTGCGCGCAGGTGGGGCGCCAGTACTCGCCCTCGTAGGCCACGGCCAGCAGGGCCTGCTGCTGCTCGGGCCGGCGCCGGCCGATCAGCGCCAGCAGCGAGGGGCCGTCGAGCAGGTTGATGCGCTGGGCGTGCGCGAACTCCAGCGCCTCGCGGGTGTAGCGCCCGCTGGTGATGTAGGTGCCGCGCTGCAGCTGGTGCAGGGTCATCACGCCATGGAAATCGCGCAGCTCGCGCACGCCCACCGGCTTGCGCAGCCAGTGCCGGCACTTCACCAGCGCCACCGGCCCCTGGGCGTGGCGCGAGTGCAGCCAGAGGTCCACGCCGCCGTCGGCGCCGTGCGACTGCGACTGGGTCTGGAAACCCGCCTGGCCCATGAGCGCCTCGCACACCGCCTCGAAACGCCGCCATTCGATCTGGCGCAGCACCTCGGGCCCCCAGATCAGGGAGGGCTCGGGCGGCGTGGGCGGCAGCGAGGCCGGGGCCGTGTCCGGCCCGTCGAGTTCGGCCGGAATGGTGGAGGTCTCGTCCAGGTCTGACGAGGTATAGGTCTCGGCAGGCGGCGGACTGTCCAGCGGCAGCGGCTCCAGGCGGATGCGCGTGGGCGGGTTGAGCAGCTCCTCGGGCAGCACCGAATGCTGGAAGCGCGAGGCCCGCGCCTCTTCGTAGGCCGACTCCGGCAGGTTGCGCCGCAGGCGCAGCACCAGCAGGTGCAGGGCGATGAGCAGCAGGCGCAGCACCAGCGCCACCCAGCCAAAAGGGGAGACCGTGGCCACCACGGTATTGATCACCACCGTGCCACCCTTGAGCACGTGGGGTGCCATCAACAGCACCACCGCCAGGGCGATGCAGATGATTCCTTTTTCCAACAACGTGTCCAGGACATTGCCCCGTGACCGCTTGCGCGATGCGTGCATTCTTGTACTCCCGGGGCGCAAAGACCCGTACGGCGGCTAAATGTAGCGAAAAAGCGGGCCAAAACGGGCAAGCATGCGCAATC
>JACCDS011757830.1_pt1 | contig 12253 bp, 11 predicted proteins | sample 7446441 | NCBI WGS metagenome assembly JACCDS01 (sample SAMN15323445, study PRJNA562643) | freshwater metagenome | isolation source: river surface water | place: USA:Blue River Watershed | collected 2017-08-17
ACTGCATCGCTTCGAGCCCGCCGCCCGTCACCCTGCCGTGGTTTGCCGGTTTCCTTGCGTCCCGGCGCGCCGGCATTGAAGCCTTCGCTCTTCTTGGTGTTTTCGTGTCTTGGTGCTGAAGCTTTTACGGCTCTTGCCTTAGACCTCAAGACCCCAACACTTCGCGCTCGAACCCCTCCACGCCCGTGTGCCGCACGTCTTTGCCCTTCACCATGTACACGACGTACTCGGACATGTTTTTGGCGTGATCGCCGATGCGCTCGATCGCTTTGGCGATAAAGAGAATTTCGATCGAGTGCGAGATCGTGCGCGGATCTTCCATCATGAAGGTGATGAGCTGGCGCAGGATGCCGCGAAAGGCGGCGTCGACCTGCTCGTCCTGGCGGACGACTTTTGCCGCGACGCCGAGGTCGAGGCGCGCGAATGCGTCGAGCGCGTTGCGCAGCATGCCGAGCGCGATGTCGGCCACCGTACGGATTTCCCCCATGCGCGGAAACGTGGGGCGCTCGCTCTCGTAGATGAGCTGCGTCATGCGCGCGATTTTCGCCGCCTCGTCGCCGATGCGCTCCAGGTCGGTGATGGTCTTCACGATCATCATGAGCATGCGCAAGTCGACCGCTGCCGGCTGGCGGCGCGCGATGATGCTGCTGCACTCCTCGTCGATCGCGACCTCGAGCCCGTTGACGCGATGATCGTCTTCCACCACCCGGGCGGCGAGCGCGGGGTCGCCGACCATCAGCGCTTCCACCGCGCGGCCGATCTGGTCTTCCACGAGGCCGCCCATCTGCAGCACGCGCGAGCGAACCGCCTCGAGCTCGGCGTCGAACTGCTTCAAAGTGTGCTCGCTATTGGGCATGGAACTCTCCTGACCGGTGTCGCGCTAGTTTAGCGCCGGGGCATGACAGTTTAATGTCGGTCCAGCGTGCGCACGCCATCGCGCGTACCGAGCACCAGCACGTCTGCCGGTCGCCGGGCGAACAGCCCGTTCGTGACCACGCCGGTGATGTGGTCCAGCGCGCTCTCGAGCGCCACCGGGTCTTCGATCGCGAGACCGTGCACGTCGAGGATTACATTGCCGTTGTCCGTGACGAACGGCTCGCGCCACACCGGCCGCCCACCCAGCTTCTCGATTTCCGCGGCGACGTGGCGGCGAGCCATCGGGATCACTTCGATGGGCAGCGGAAACCGGCCCAGCCGCGTCACGAGCTTGCTCTCGTCGGCGATGCAGATGAAGCGGCGCGAGACGGCGGCGACGATTTTTTCCCGCGTCAGCGCGCCACCCCCGCCCTTGATCATGGCGAGATCGTGCGTGATTTCGTCCGCGCCGTCGACGTACACCGGGATATCGTCCACGACGTTGAGATCGACGACTTCGATCCCCGCTTTGCGCAGTTGAGACGCGCTCGCCTCGGAGCTCGCTACGGCGCCCGCGATCCGGTTGCGGATCTGCGCCAGTCCGGCGATGAAGTAGTTGGCCGTGGATCCGGTGCCCACGCCGAGCATGCAGCCGTGCGGAATGTGCTCGAGCGCGGCGAGGGCGGCTGCGAGCTTTTGTTCGTCCTGGTTCATGTGCCGATGGTAGCGTTTGCGCGCTTGCCGGTAAACGGCGGCAGTGGGTGCAGACATGCGCCATCGTCCGGGAGCCGTGAAGCGCCGCCGCATTCCTGCTACGCTTAGCCCTCCCGCGGACACGCAACGATGAAGAAAACCGACTACCTCGAACGCATACTGAACGCGCGCGTCTACGACGTGGCGATCGAATCGCCGCTGGAAGACGCCCCCATACTGTCCGGCCGGCTGCGCAACCGCGTGCTGCTCAAGCGCGAAGACATGCAGCCGGTGTTCTCGTTCAAGCTGCGCGGCGCCTACAACAAGATGGCGCATCTCCCGCCCGAGGTCCTGCGCCGGGGCGTGATCGCCGCCTCGGCCGGCAACCATGCGCAGGGCGTGGCGCTCGCCGCCCAGCGGCTGGGCTGCAAGGCGACGATCGTCATGCCGATCACCACGCCGCAGATCAAGATCAATGCCGTGCAGGCGCGCGGTGCGAAAGTGGTGCTGCACGGCGACTCCTACGACGAAGCGTATCACCAGGCCCGCGTGCTCGAGCGCAAAGCCGGCCTCACCTTCGTCCATCCCTACGACGATCCGGACGTGATCGCGGGACAGGGTACGGTCGGCATGGAAATCCTCCGGCAGTTCGCCGACCCGATACATGCGATATTCGTCGCGATCGGCGGAGGCGGGCTCATCGCCGGCATCGCCGCGTACGTGAAGCGGCTGCGCCCCGACGTGCGCATCATCGGCGTCGAGCCGGAAGATGCGGACGCGATGTATCGCTCGCTCAAGCTCGGGCAGCGCGTGCGCCTCGACCAGGTGGGCCTTTTCGCCGACGGCGTGGCCGTGAAGGAAGTGGGCGTGGAAACGTTTCGCCTGTGCCGCGAACTGGTCGATGAAGTGATCCTGGTCGACACCGACGCGATCTGCGCGGCGATCAAGGACGTCTTCGAGGACACGCGGGCCATCCTCGAGCCGGCGGGGGCGCTCGCCATCGCCGGCGCCAAGGCCTATGTCGAGCAGACGCGGGTGCGCAACGAGACGCTGGTTGCGGTCGCCTGCGGGGCGAACATGAACTTCGACCGGCTGAGATTCGTGGCCGAGCAGGCCGAGCTGGGGGAGAAGCGAGAGGCGATACTCGCGGTGACGATTCCCGAGACGCCGGGGAGCTTCAAGGCGTTTTGCGCGCTCCTCGGGCCGCGCAACGTCACCGAGTTCAATTACCGCTATGCCGACCCGCAAAAGGCGCAGGTCTTCGTCGGCGTCCAAGTCCATGACAGCAAGGAAACGGCGCGGCTCGTGCGCGACCTGCGGCGCCACGGCCTCACGACGCACGACTTGAGCGACAACGAGCTGGCGAAGCTTCACGTGCGCCACCTCGTCGGTGGTCATTCGCCGGTGATCGACAACGAGATCCTGTACCGCTTCGAGTTCCCCGAGCGGCCCGGCGCGCTGCTCAAGTTCCTCAACGCCATGAGCCGCGGCTGGAACATCAGCCTTTTCCATTACCGCAATCACGGTGCGGACTATGGGCGTGTGCTCGTGGGCATGCAGGTTCCGCCGCACGACAAGCGCAAGTTTGCCGCGTTCCTGAAGGAGGTCGGCTATCCCTGTCGCGACGAGACGGACAACCCTGCGTACCGCCTGTTCCTCGCGTGACCGGCGTCCCATGGCCCAGCGCGCGGCGCGAGCGGCCGCAGTTTATTTTCGCCGCGCGTAATCCGCAGAGTAGCTGGCGCGTTGTGGCTCAATATTTCCTTTTGCCGCCGGCGAAACTCCGTACAATCCGATAGCGTATGAACCTGCAAAAGATAGCCCTCGCCGCTATGCTCGCTCTCGCGGCTGCGTCCGTCGGCGCGAGCCAGCAGGACGACGATTTCCTCGCTGCCCGAGACGCTTTCCGCGTCGGAGATGCGCGCAAGCTCGACAGTTACGCGAAGCGCCTGCGCGGGCACGTGCTCGAACCTTACCTGGTGTACTGGCAGCTGCGCCTGCGGCTGGAGGATGCATCGCCGGGCGAAGTGCGCGCCTACCTCGCGAACTACGCCGACACGCTGCCCGCCGAGCGCCTGCGCACCGAATGGCTGAAGTCGCTCGCGCGCGACCAGGAGTGGGAGCTGTTCGAAGCCGAGCTTCCGGCGACGCTCGGCGAAGACCTGGACCTCACCGGCTACGCGCTGCAGGCGAAAGCGCGCACCCGGCCCTCCGAGGCGCTGCAGGAAGCCCGGCCGCTGTGGTTCGTCGGCCGCGAGCTCCCGGAAAGCTGCACGCCGCTGTTCAAATCGCTGGCCGCTGCCGGTCAGCTCTCGTCCGAAGACGTGTGGAGCCGCATCCGACTTTCTCTGGAGCTGGGGCAGGTGAGCTCAGCCTCGCGCGTCGGCACCTTCCTGCCGCCCGGCGAAGCGCCCGACATGCGCAAGCTGACCGCCGTGTCGTCCAATCCGGCCGGCTATCTCGACAACACGCACGAGCTCAAGACCCGCGCGGGGCGCGAAACGCTCATGTTCGCGGTGTATCGCCTCGCCCGCTCGTCGCCGTCCCAGGCGGCCGGTTACTGGACTCGCTTCGAGTCGCGGTTCAAGGAAGACGACAGGGCCTACGTCTGGGGCCAGCTCGCATACTTCGCCGCCTTGCGCCACGAGCCGACTGCGCTCGAGTGGTACGTCAAAGCGGGCGACTTGAGCGATGTGCAGCTCGCCTGGAAGGTGCGCGCGGCGCTGCTTTCCCGCAGCTGGAGCGACGTGCTCGAAGCAATCGACGCCATGACGTCGAAAGAGCGCGAGCAGGCGAGCTGGCGCTATTGGAAAGCGCGCGCGTTGAAAGCCCTGGGCCGCGCGGAGGAAGCGCTCGCGTTGTTCAAGCCGCTGTCGGCCGAATACCATTTCTATGGCCAGCTCGCGCTGGAAGAGCTGGGCGAGAGAATCGCGACGCCGGCCGCGGAATACAAGCCGAGCCCGGAAGACGTGCGCGCGGTGAACGGCCGGCCCGGCATACAACGGGCGCTGGCGCTGTACAAGATGAACCTGCGCGTGGACGCCACGCGCGAGTGGTTCTTTACCATACGGTCTTTCGACGACAAGCAGCTGCTTGCCGCCTCGGAGGTTGCGCGGCGCCACGAGCTGTGGGACCGCGCCATCAACACCGCCGACCGCACGGCGTCGCTGCACGATTTCAGCTTGCGCTATGTCGCGCCCTACCGCGAAAAGCTGAAACCCTATGTCACCCAGCTGAGCCTCGACGAGCCGTGGGTGTACGGACTCATACGCCAGGAAAGCCGCTTCGTTGCCAGTGCGCGTTCGTCGGCCGGCGCAGGGGGCCTGATGCAGCTCATGCCGACCACCGCCAAATGGGTGGCCGGCAAGATCGGACTCAAGCAGTGGAGCGGCGCCAGGGTGACCGACGTCGACACCAACCTCAGCCTGGGCACGTACTACCTCAAGCACGTGCTCGATACGCTGGACGGCTCGCCGGTGCTGGCGTCCGCGGCGTACAACGCCGGACCGGGACGGGCGCGCGCCTGGCGCACCGACATCCCGCTCGAGGGCGCGATTTACGCGGAAGCGATTCCGTTCAACGAGACGCGCGACTACGTGAAGAAAGTGATGTCGAACGCCAGCTACTACGCCCACAACTTCACCCAGCAGCTGCAGTCGCTCAAGCAGCGGCTTGGCACGATCTCGCCGCGGCGCGGCAGCGGGGAAACAGCCGCCGCCGACACGCCTTAACGCTCGCCTTTCCGCGTACTGCTGCCACGGTCCCGCGTTTTGGCGATGTGGCGCAAATCCGCGCGTATCCGGCCTGTGTAGAATCTGACGGATCCAAGCAGGGGGTATCGCCATGACGATCGAAAACGTTTGCGTTCTTGGTGGGGGCGGCTTTTTGGGGCGGCACGTGTGCGAGCAGCTCGCCGCGCGCGGCTACCGGCTGCGTGTGCCGACCCGCTATCGCGAGCGGGCGAAGCACCTCACGGTGCTGCCGACTACAGAGGTCGTCGAGGCCGACGTACACGATCCTGGCGCGCTGACGTGGTGCCTGCGCGAGCAGCACGCCGTGATCAATCTCGTCGGCGTCCTGCACGGCGGGCGCGGCAATGCGAGCTTCCGGCGCGCGCATGTCGAGCTTCCGCGCAAAGTAATCGCGGCGTGCCGGGAAGCCGGCATCGACCGGTTGCTCCACATGAGCGCGCTCAACGCCGATCCGAAAGGCCCCAGCGAATACCTGCGCACCAAGGGCGAAGGCGAAGTGCTGGTGCGCGATTCCGGTCTCGCCTACACGATATTCCGTCCTTCGGTCGTGTTCGGGCCGGGTGACCGCTTCCTGAACGTCTTTGCCTGCCTGCAGTCGGCCTTGCCGGTCGTTGCGCTGGCTTGCCCGGATGCGCGCTTCCAGCCGGTCTACGTCGAGGACGTTGCCGCAGCGATGACGCATGCCCTGGAAGACCCCGAAGCCCTACGCGCGGCGTACGACTTGTGCGGCCCGAAGGAGTACACGTTGCGCGAGCTGGTGCGCTACGCCGGCCAGGCGAGCGGGCACCCACGCCCGATCATAGGCCTCGGCAGCGGCCTCTCCTATCTCCAGGCGATGGCGCTGGAATTCCTCCCGGGTCACCTCATGAGCCGCGACAACGTACGGTCGATGAAGACCGATTCGGTCTGCACGTCGCAGTTTCCGTTCGGCTTGAGACCGACTGCTCTGGAGTCCGTCGCCCGCCTGTGGCTCGCGCCGCAGCATCCACGCACACGTTTTCAGGGGTTTCGCACGGCAGCGCGCCGTTAAGGTGACGGGACACCTTAAAATGGGCGGATGAAGACCTATGTCGTCGGTGGCGCGGTTCGCGATGAGCTGCTCGGCCTGCCGGTAAGCGACCGCGACCACGTCGTCGTCGGCGCCACACCCGAGGAGATGCTGCGGCTCGGCTACAAGCCCGTCGGCCGCGATTTCCCGGTGTTCCTCCATCCCGAAACGCACGAGGAGTACGCACTCGCCCGCACCGAGCGCAAGACCGCGCGCGGTTACCACGGATTCGAGTTTCATGCGGCGCCCGACGTGACGCTCGAGGAGGATCTCGCGCGGCGCGATCTCACCATCAACGCGATGGCGCGCGACGAAGACGGCGCGCTGATCGATCCGTTCAACGGCGAGGACGACCTCGGGGCAGGGATCTTGCGGCACGTCAGCCCGGCGTTCACCGAAGACCCGGTGCGCATCCTGCGCGTAGCCCGTTTCGCGGCGCGCTTCGGCTTCGACATCGCGCCGGAAACCCTGGCGCTGATGCGCGCGATGACCGAGGCCGGCGAGGTCGACGCCCTCGTACCCGAGCGCGTATGGCAGGAGTTCGCCCGCGGACTGATGGAGCGAGAGCCTTCTCACATGCTCGAAGTGTTGCGCGAGTGCGGCGCACTGGACCGCATTGCCCCGGAGCTCGCGAGGCTGTACGAGCCGCCGTTGTGGCAGGAAGCGCTGCAGGCTCTGGACGAGGCCGCCGAGAAGCAGTTGAGCCTCGACGGCCGGTGGGCCGCATTGACGCGATGCCTCGATCCTTTTGCCGCCGATGCGCTCGCGCAAAGATTGAAGATACCGACGGCGACGCGCGACCTGTCGCTGCTCGCCGCCCGGCACGGCCACGCCATTGCCGATGGCGCGGAGCTCGACGCCGCCGAGGTGATGGCGCTGCTCGATGGCGTGGACGCGTGGCGCAAGCCGCAGCGCTACGAAGAGCTGTGCCGTGTCGCGCTGATCGGCGAAACCGGGGCGGAGCGCGTATTCAAGCGCCTGCAGCGGGCGTACCGCGCGGCCGCCGCAGTCGATGCGGGCGCGATCGCGCAAAGCGTCAAGGGCGGAGACGCGATCCGCGAGCGCGTCACTGCCGCGCGATTGGCGGCGGTGCAGTCCGCGCTGGAAGAACAACAGGGAGGAGCGTCATGATCGACTTGTACACGTGGAGCACGCCCAACGGCCGCAAGATTTCCATCATGCTGGAGGAAATCGGACTGCCGTATCGCGTGCATGCGGTGAACATCGGCAAAGGCGATCAATTCAAGCCGGAGTTTATAGCCATCAATCCGAACGGAAGAATACCGGCGATCGTCGACCGCGAAGGCCCGGACGGTCAGCCGATCAGCCTCATGGAGTCCGGGGCGATACTCGTGTACCTCGCCGGCAAGGCGGGCCGTTTGCTGCCCGAGAGCGTGCGCGGCCGCTACGACGCGCTGCAATGGCTCATGTTCCAGATGGGCGGCGTCGGGCCGATGTTCGGTCAGGTGCACCATTTCCTGCGCTCCGCCAAAGTCGCCGATCCGTACGGCATCGAACGCTATACGACGGAAACGCGCCGCCTCTACGGCGTGCTCGACGCGCGGCTCGCCGGCCACGATTACCTCGCCGACGAATACTCGATCGCGGACATCGCAACCTATCCCTGGGTCGCCCGCCACGAGTGGCACAAGACGCGGCTCGACGACTTTCCGAACGTGCTGCGCTGGTTCAAGGCGATCGCGAACCGTCCTGCGGTGCAGCGTGGCATGGCCGTGCCGGGCTGATCCGAAAAGCAGCAAACACGAAGAACACAAGAAGCAGGGAGGAGCCAGTACAGCGAGCTGAAACCTGCTTTCTTTGCGATCGCTTCGTGTCCTTGTGTGTTTTAGGATCGCTTCAAGGCACGAGCACAGCGGCGCCCGTGAGGCGCCCGCTGCGCAAATCGGCCAACGCTTCGTTCGCGCGCTCGAGGGGATAGGTCTGGGTGGTAGTGCGCACCGGTATCGTCGGCGCGAGCCTCAGGAAGTCCTCGGCATCGCGGCGGGTGAGGTTGGCCACCGAGCGCACCGTCCGCTCGCCCCACAGCAGTTCGTACGGAAACGACGGAATGTCGGACATGTGGATGCCGGCGCACACCACCGTTCCGCCCTTGCGCACGGCGCGCAACGCGGTTACGACCAGCTCTCCGGCGGGGGCGTAAATGATGGCGGCGTCGAGCGGCTCGGGCGCGGCCATACCGGCGTCGCCGGCCCACGTCGCTCCGTGATCGAGGGCGAAGCGCTGGCCTGAGCGGTCGCCGGGGCGCGTGTAGGCATACACCGTGCGTTGCTGCGCGTGCGCTACCTGCGAGACGATGTGCGCGGCGGCGCCGAAGCCGTAGATGCCGAGCGTACGCGCTTCGCCCGCCATGACGAGCGAGCGGTAGCCGATGAGCCCGGCGCAGAGCAGCGGCGCAACGCTCACCTCGTCGTAGGCGTCGGGGAGCGGGAAACAATAACGCGCGTCCGCGACGGTGTATTCCGCGTAGCCGCCGTCGATCTGGTACCCGGTGAAACGCGCCTCGCCGCACAGATTCTCGCGTCCGCTCGAGCAGAACGCGCACCGGCCGCAGGTGTATCCGAGCCAGGGTACGCCGACTCGCATGCCAAGCGTGTAGCCCTGCACGCCCGCGCCCAGTCCCGCCACGACGCCCGCGATTTCGTGTCCCGGCACGATGGGCTGTCGGGCAGGTGGCAGCTCCCCGTCCACCACGTGCAAATCCGTCCGGCACACGCCGCAGGCGCGCACCTTGATGAGTATTTCTCCCGGCCCCGGCGCCGGCATCGGCACGTCGGCGCATCGCAGGGCAGTACCCGGACGGTCGAGCAGCATGGCTTTCATCGCGGCGTTCCAGCCGGGCGTGCGTACCGTTGCAGCAGCCGCACGATATCGGCAGTTCTCAATTCCGGAGTGGTGCGCAGGCTCGCATCGCCGGTGACCGTATTGGCTTTCTCCATGTAGCCGCGCATGCGCTGCACGACGGCAGGCCACTCGCCGGCGGTATGACGCTGCGGGTCGGGAAGCTCGTGGCATTGCGCGCAGGCGATGCTGTACATCTGTCCGGCCGCGGTGCGCAGCGCCGGATGGTCGGCGTCGATCCCGCGCTGGCCGTGCTTTTGCAGGTAGTCCGTCATCGCGGCGACCTCCGCGTCCGTCGGCGCACGGACGCCTTCCATCAGCTCTTTCATCACGGCGCCCAAGTTGCCGCCGCCGCGCATGCGCCACACCATGCGCTCCACCACCGGTTTCCACCGCTGCGCCGTGTGCATCGCCGGGTTGGGCAAATGATGGCATTGCACGCAATACTGCGCGAGCAGCCGTGCGCCCTCGGAACGCGCTTCGGGCAACTGCGGCGATGTCACCGCTTTCGGCAATATCCTTTCGAGCATCTTGCCGTGCGGGGTGTGAGACCAGGGTGCTTCGCCGTCGCCCTGCGCAGCCGAGGCCGCAGCGCAGGCAAAGAACGCCGTGATGGCGGCGATCCGGACAACGTTCGTCACCGCCACAGCCATGGTGCCCCCTGCACGACGAGCAAGATCGCAATGCCGAAAAGCACCCAGCGCAGCACCCGGTTGTACGTCTGCGAGCTGAAGCGCGATTGAATATGTGTCCCGAGGTACAACCCGGCGAGCGCGACCAGCGTGAGCGGGATGTTGGCGAGCGCGCTCGAGATGCGGATCTGTCCCGCCGCGGCGAGGGTGATCGCCTGCACCGTCTTGCCGCCGAGAAAGCACAGGTTGAGCGCCTGCGTCATCACGACGACCGGCACGGCGAGCCGTGTGAAATAGATGAGCAGCGGTGGGAGCGACTGGTTGACGCTTCCGGAGAAGAAGCCGCCGGTCAGGCCGAACACCAGCGCCGAAAGCCGGGGCTTGCGCGTGAGCCAGCTCCAGTCCAGGCGCGCCAGCCGGTGCTGGTGCAGGTAGGCGATGAGGCTCGCGGCGAGCAGCAGCCGTACCGGATCGGGCGGCGCGTAGATCAGGAATTGGGTGCCGAGCACGGAGCCGGCCAGCACGTAGGCGGCGACGGGCCAATACTTGCCCAGGCTTTCACGCCAGTTGCCTCCGCGCAGCATGCTGATGACGTTGAGCGTGAAGTTCGGCAGCAGGTTCAGAATGATCGCTGTCTTGATGTCGGTGAAGAGCACCAGGATCGGCGTCGAGAGCGCGGGAAAGCCGAATCCCAGCGTGCCCTGTGTGACGCCGGCTGCGAACATCACCAGCGCGCACACCATCCACAACGGCCATGTCAGCGACGGCGCGTCCATGACTCAGAGTGTGTGAGTCCGGTCGCCGCGCTCGAACCCGCGCAACGCGGTATCGATACCCTTGCCGAACGCGATGACCTTGAAGCGCTCGCCCATTTCGGTCGGCGACAGAAGCTGCTGCGCTTGCGCGGCGAGCGGGGCGTAGGCGTGCGCATCATCGGCCGGCACGGCCGTCAGGAACTCGGTGATGCCGCAATTGATGAGGAAGTTCGCCTGCGTGGCATAACCCAGCACCTCCATGCCGGCGTCCGCCGCGGCATGCGCGACGGCCGTGAAATCGACGTGCGAGGTGATGTCCTGCAACCCGACCAGCACGAACGGGTCGGCATGCGCGTGATGCCGGTAATGGCACATCAGCGTGCCCTGCGCGTGATTCGGATGATAGAACTCGCGAGCGGGATAACCGTAGTCGGCGAAGAGCAGCGCACCGCGCTCGATGAGGCGGGCGAAGCTCGCCACGAAAGCGCGTGCCGCGAGATTGATTTCGGTCTGGTAGCCCTCGGGAAGCGCCAGCGGCTCTGCGGCACTCGCGAGATCGGCGTCCGCGGGGCGCGGCGACCAGTCGAACACAGGACCTTCGGCGACGGACACCCCGAGCTCACACCCCTTTCCGCCGTGCATGCGGACGACCTGCGTCGGTATCGCATCGAGCACTTCGTTGGCGACGACCACGGCATTGAGCCGGCCCGGCAGCACGTCGAGCCACTGCACGCGATCGAGCCAGTCGCCGGCGCGTTTCGCGATCGTCGAGCGCTGGCGCTCGCGCAAATCCGCGCTCACTTCGAGAATGAGATAACGCTCGGGCAGCTCGCCCAGTGCCGCGAGCTCGCCCAGCATGTCGGCCGCGAGCGCGCCGCTGCCCGCGCCGATTTCCAGCACGTCGCGCACGCCCGTCGAGACGAGGTCGACCACCTGACGCGCGAGGCTGCGGCCGAAAAGCGGCGACAGCTCGGGCGCGGTCACGAAGTCACCGCTTGCGCCGAACTTGCGGCTGCCCGCGCTGTAGTAGCCGAGCCCCGGCGCATAGAGCGCGAGCTCCATGTAGCGCGCGAAGCTCACCCAGCCGCCGTGGGCCCGGATATCGTTCGCGATGGTCGAAGCAAGCTGCGCGCTCAACGCTTGAGCTTCCGCAGGCGGCGCAGGGAGATGGGCGAGATGCGGCGGCATGAACACGGTCGGATGATGAGCGATTCGGCTAGAATTGACAATTTCCGGTGCCGCGTCCCAGGCCTCATGAACGAAACCCTTGCGGATAAAGTGGTGCTCGTCACGGGCGGAGCGCGCCGCGTCGGCGCGGCGATCGTGCGCCGCCTGCATGCGGCGGGAGCGAATGTATGCGTGCATTACCGCTCCTCGCAGACCGAGGCGCATGCGCTGCAAGCGGAGCTCGCGGCCGGGCGGCCTCATTCGGTCGTGCTGATGCAATGCGATTTGCTGAAATCGGCCTGCCTCACGTCGCTCGTGCAGGACACGATCACCGCTTACGGAAAGCTCGACGCGCTCGTGAACAATGCTTCGAGCTTCTATCCGACGCCGGTGGGCGAGATCAGCGAGCAGGCGTGGGACGATCTCATGGGCACGAATCTCAAGGCGCCGCTGTTTCTTTCGCAGGCCGCGGCGCGCGAGCTGCGCAAGAGC
>JACCDS012373045.1_pt1 | contig 12253 bp, 11 predicted proteins | sample 7446441 | NCBI WGS metagenome assembly JACCDS01 (sample SAMN15323445, study PRJNA562643) | freshwater metagenome | isolation source: river surface water | place: USA:Blue River Watershed | collected 2017-08-17
ATCAGAAATCAGATTGAAATAAAAAATTATGGAAAACGAGAAACAAGAATATACGATTACGGTATACACCGAAAACCAAGTGGGTTTGTTAAATCGTATTGCGATTATTTTTTCGCGCAGAAAAATAAATGTAGAAAGCTTGAATACTTCTCCATCGGAAGTAGCTGGTATACATCGTTTTACTATTGTGGTGGTAGAGAATAGAGATGTGGTGAATAAAGTAGTAAGACAAATTGAAAAGCAGGTAGAAGTATTAAAAGCATATTATAATACGAATGATGAAATAGTATGGCAGGAATTGGCATTGTATAAAGTATTAAGCGAAGAGATCACAGAGAAAGTAAAAGTAGAACGCTTATTAAGAGAGTATGGTGCAAGAGCAGTAGCGATTAGAAAAGACTTTATCGTATTTGAAACAACTGGTCATAGAGAAGAAACCAATAGATTAATGGAAGCATTGGCGCCATTTGGTTTGGTAGAATTTGTGAGAAGTGCAAGAGTGGCTATTATAAAAGAGAGTGCAGGTTTTCACGAGAAGTTAAAAGACTTTGAAAAAAGAGAACCAGGAGAGGAATTGATAGAGAATGAATATTTGGGGAAAAGAGAAGCAGTATTTACCATGTAAAAATAAAACAACAATAAAAATTTAAATCTTAATTAAACTCAAACTAAAATGGCAAAGTTAAATTTCGGCGGAACTGAAGAAAACGTAGTAACGCGTGAAGAGTTCCCTCTTTCAAAAGCACAGGAAGTTTTAAAGAACGAAACTGTAGCGGTAATTGGCTATGGTGTTCAAGGTCCTGGTCAAGCTTTAAACCAAAAAGAAAACGGTGTAAACGTAATCATTGGTCAAAGAAAAAATTCAAAATCTTGGGATAAGGCAGTAGCTGATGGATTCGTTCCAGGTGAAACTTTATTTGAAATAGAAGAAGCATTAGCAAAAGGAACTATTATCTGTTATTTATTGAGTGATGCTGCACAGATTGCTATGTGGCCAACAGTAAAAAAACATTTAACTCCTGGTAAAGCATTGTATTTCTCTCACGGATTTGGTGTGACTTACAAAGAGCAAACAGGTATTGTACCTCCAGCAGATGTGGATGTATTTTTAGTAGCTCCAAAAGGTTCTGGAACATCTTTAAGAAGAATGTTCTTACAAGGTCGTGGATTAAACTCAAGCTATGCAATCTTCCAAGATGCAACTGGTAAAGCATGGGACAGAGTAATTGCATTAGGTATTGCAATTGGTTCTGGTTATTTGTTTGAAACAGATTTCAAAAAAGAAGTGTATTCAGATTTAACTGGAGAGCGTGGTACATTAATGGGTGCTATCCAAGGTATCTTTGCTGCACAATATGAAGTATTAAGAAAGAATGGTCACTCACCTTCTGAAGCTTTCAATGAAACAGTAGAAGAATTAACACAATCATTAATGCCATTGGTTGCTGAAAATGGTATGGATTGGATGTATGCAAACTGTTCAACTACAGCACAAAGAGGTGCGTTGGATTGGTGGAAGAAGTTCCGTGATGCAACATTACCTGTATTCTCTGATTTATACAATAGCGTAGCAACAGGTGCAGAAGCTGCAAGATCAATTGATTTAAACAGCAAGCCTGACTATCGTGAGAAATTAGAAGTTGAATTAGCTGAATTACACAATAGTGAAATGTGGCAAGCAGGTAGAACTGTAAGAAGTTTAAGACCAGAGAACCAAAAAGGAAAATAATTTATCTAGTAGAAGTAGAATCAATGAGTGAAGTGAAACTAGTCGATAAACCTGCATTGGATATTCAGGGAGCTTATGCAAGATTGAAGCCGGTGGTAAATCATACCCCGCTTCAGTTAAATGCAAATCTCTCTAGAAAATACCAATGCAGGGTTTATTTAAAAAGAGAAGATCTGCAAATTGTGCGTTCTTATAAATTAAGAGGCGCTTACAATATGATGAGTCAATTATCTGCAGAGCAATTGGCAAAGGGTGTGGTATGTGCTAGTGCAGGTAACCATGCGCAAGGTTTCGCCTATAGCTGTAAAAAGTTAAATGTGAAAGGCGTTGTCTTTATGCCTATTCCTTCTCCACAACAAAAAGTAACACAAACAAAAATGTTTGGTGAAGATTTTGTTGAAGTAAAACTAGTGGGCGACACTTTTGATGATACTGCGATTGCTGCAAAAGCATATACGCAAGAACATGGAATGACATTTATACCTCCTTTTGATCATCCTTCTATTATTGAAGGACAGGCAACAGTGGGTGTAGAAATTATCGAAGACTATTATCAGTTTGAACAAACCCCTATTGATTATATATTTCTACCAGTGGGTGGTGGTGGATTAAGTGCAGGAGTGGGAACTTATTTTAAAGAAGCATCTCCTCATACAAAAGTAGTTGGATTAGAACCCGAAGGCGCACCAAGTATGTTGGCTGCATTAAACGCAAAGCATCCAGTAGAATTAGCTAGCATTGATAAGTTTGTAGATGGTGCTGCGGTTAAAAGAATTGGAGATATCACTTTTGCATTTTGTAAAGATGCACTAGATGACATGCATTTGGTACCAGAAGGTAAAATCTGTTCTACCATTTTAAAAATGTATAATGAAGAAGCTATTGTAGTAGAACCTGCGGGAGCAATGAGTATAGCTACATTGGATGATTATGCAGAACAAATAATAGGAAAAAATATTGTTTGTATTGTGAGTGGAAGTAATAATGATATTGATAGAATGCAAGAGATAAAAGAACGATCTTTGGTGTATGAAGGATTAAAACATTATTTTTTAATTCGTTTTGCACAAAGACCAGGTGCATTAAAAGATTTTGTGAATTTGGTATTGGGTCCTACAGATGATATTACCAGGTTTGAGTACATGCAAAAACACAATAAAGAAGCGGGTCCGGCATTAGTGGGATTGGAATTAAAGACGAAAGAAGATTATGATATTTTAATGGAGAATATGAAAAAATATCAAATTAATTATACGGAGATAAATAAAGATGATGATAATATGTATGGCTATTTAATATAGCCTACTCAAAATAAATTGTATGCAGGTTTTAAAATTTGGAGGAAGTTCAGTTGGAAGTGCAGAAGCAATAGACAAGGTAATAGCTATTGTAACGGAAAGCAGTAAAAAAGAGCCTACCATTGTAGTGGTATCTGCTATGAGTGGAGTGACGGATCAATTATTGATGTTGGCACAAAGTGCATCACAAGGAAACGAGGCTTATAAAACCATTATTCAAAATATTGAGCAAAAGCATTTAGATGCAGTAAGAGCTTTATTGCCTATACAACAGCAATCAGGCACATTAAGCATGGTAAAGCAATTATTGAATGAATTAGAATCTAATTGCGAAGGATTATTCATGTTAAGAGAGTTATCTATGCGTATGCAAGATAAAATCATCTCTTTTGGTGAAATCTTATCTTCAAAAATTATCAGTGCTGCATTTGAATCAAGAGGTATCAAACAACAATGGGTTGATTCTAGAAATTTAATCAAAACAGATAGCAAGTATTTTAATGCAGTAGTGAATAAAGAATTAACTGATTCAACTATTCAGGCATATTTTTCTGCTAAAGAAAATAATTCATTTGATGTTTATATGGCTCCAGGCTTTATCGCTTCAGATAAAGATGGTAACACAACAACATTAGGTAGAGGCGGATCTGATTATACAGGTGCTATTTATGCAGCAGCCTTAAAAGCTAGTGCATTAGAAATATGGACTGATGTTTCTGGTATGATGACGGCTGATCCAAGAATGGTGAGCAATGCCAAAGAGATTCCACAAATTTCTTATCAAGAAGCCATGGAGTTGTCTCATTTTGGTGCAAAGATCATCTATCCTCCAACTATTCAGCCGGTAATGTATCAAAACATACCAGTATGGATTAAGAATACTTTTGAACCTAATCATCCAGGAACCATCATTGAGAACAATTCGCCAAAGGATGATAATTTCATTCGTGGTATTTCTAGTATCAAGGATTTATGTTTATTGAGTTTGGAAGGTGCGGGCATGGTAGGTATACCAGGTTTCTCCAAAAGGTTATTTGATGCATTGGCTAAAAAATTAATCAATGTTATTTTAATTACACAGAGCTCTTCAGAGCATTCAATATGTGTGGGTGTGAATGTACAAGACGCACATCAAGCTAAACTAGCAGTGGATGCCGAGTTTGAGCAAGAGATCAACACACAAAAAGTAGAGCCATTAATTATAGAGAAAGATTTATCAATCATTGCCTTAGTGGGTGAACAAATGAAAAATCATCCTGGCGTGAGTGGTAAGATGTTTGGCGTGTTGGGAAGAAATGGTATTAATGTAAGAGCTATTGCACAGGGTTCGTCAGAAAAAAATATTACAGCTGTTATTGCTAGTTCGGATGTTAAAAAAGCAATCAATGTATTACATGAAGAGTTTTTTGAAACATCTTATAAGCAGTTAAATATTTATGTAGCAGGTGTTGGTAATGTAGGTGGAAAGCTGATTAACCAAATACAAAAACAAGCAGCGTACTTAAAAAAATCATTAAGACTGCAAATAAATATCGTAGGTATTGCCAATAGTAAGAAGCAATTGATCAATGTGGATGGATTGGATTTAACTAATTGGAAAGAACAATTAGCGGAAGCTAAGGCGGGTGGTATTGCAGATTATGTACAGGCTATTGTAGAAAACAATTTACGAAACAGTGTATTCGTGGATGTAACAGCCCATGAGACTGTAGCGAATGTATATGCACAATTATTAGAGAAAGCCGTATCGGTAGTAGCATGTAATAAAATTGCATGTTCATCCCCTTATGCAAACTATGCTAAGTTAAAATCATTGGCAAGACAATACAATGCAGCTTTCTTATTTGAAACCAATGTGGGTGCAAGTTTACCGATTATTGGTACATTGAACGATTTAGTAAGAAGTGGAGATACTATTAATAAAATTGAAGCAGTATTATCTGGTACATTAAATTTTGTGTTCAATAATTATGCTGGTGGAAAAGATGGCAAGAGCTTTGCACAAGTAGTGAAGCAAGCACAAGAGGAGGGTTACACAGAGCCAGATCCAAGATTGGATTTAGGGGGGACAGATGTAATGCGTAAGATTATGATCTTAGCGCGTGAAGCAGGACAGAAAATAGAAATGGAAGATATTAGTAATAATGCTTTCTTGCCAGCTTCTTGTTTTAACGGATCTGTTGCGGATTTTTATGTAGAGATGGAAAAGCAAGAAGATCATTTTAAGAAATTATATGAAGCTGCTGCCGCTGAAGGATGTAAATTAAAATTTGTAGCATCTTTTGAAAATGGAAAAGCCAAAGTAGGTTTACAACATATTCAACCAAGCTCAGATTTTTATCATTTGTATGGAAAGGATAATCTAGTATTGTTTTATAGTATTCGTTATCCTGAATTACCTTTGGTGATTAAAGGAGCAGGTGCTGGAGCAGATGTAACAGCATCGGGTGTGTTTGCAGATATTATAAGAGCAGCTAGAGTTTAATTTAAACGAGTCCCCTTTAGGAGACTCATTTAGAAAAATTAATGAATATGAATCAATGGATACAAATCAAATCGCCTGCTACCGTGGCCAACATGGTATGTGGTTTTGATATTCTCGGTTTTGCCGTAGAGAGTCCATATGATGAAATGGAAATGCGCTTAGTGCCAAGAGCTGCAGGTCAAACTGCTGCTGAAGCCATCAAGATTATCAATATTGATGCTTATAATTTACCAACAGAACCAGAGAAGAATGTTGCAGGTGCTGCATTGATTGCTTTGATAGAAGAATATGAAGAAAAGCAAATGGGCGCAACACCATTAGCTTTTGAAGTGAAGATTAATAAGCTGATTAAACCAGGTTCTGGTGTGGGTTCAAGTGCAGCTAGTTCTGCAGGAGCTGTGGTAGGTGCGAATCATTTATTAGGTAATATCTTTTCAAAAGATGACTTAGTTCGATTTGCTATGAATGGTGAAAAAGTAGCATCTGGTGTAAAGCATGCAGACAATATTGCTCCATGTATTTTTGGTGGCGTAACATTAGTGAGATCTATTTTTCCTTTAGAAATTATTGCACTACCATCTCCAAGTTTACATGTGACCATTGTGCATCCACAAATTGAAGTAAGAACTGCAGATGCAAGAAGTATCTTAAGACAGAATGTACAATTAAAAGACGCGATCAAGCAGTGGGGAAATATTGCAGGTTTGGTAGCTGGATTAATGAAAGGAGATTATGATTTAATTGGAAGATCATTGGAAGATGTGATCATAGAACCAGTTAGATCTATTTTAATACCCGGTTTTGATGAATTAAAGAAAGCATGTATTGCTGCAGGTGCTCTAGGTGGAGGTATATCAGGATCAGGTCCATCTATCTTTTTCTTAAGCAAGGAAAAAGAAACCGCTATCAAGGTAGAGGATGCGATGAAGGAATTATATACTCGCTTGGGATTAGCACATCATACCTATGTAACCAGTATCAATCAAAGCGGTGTTCAAATAATTTAAATTAATAAGAGTCCCCTTCGGGAGACTCTTTTAACAATATTCAAAGAAGACTCTGCTGAAAAAGTTAATTATGCATTATTATAGTTTAGGAAAAATATCACCCAATGTAGATTTTAAAACAGCTGCTATTACTGGACAAGCGCCAGATAAGGGTTTGTATTTTCCATCAGAGATACCACAGTTTACCAAGGAACAAATAGAAAGATTTAAAACATTAGATAAAGCTACATTGGCTTTTGAAGTAATGAAGCCTTATGTGGCAGGAACAATTGATGATGCTAGTTTACAAACCATTTGTGCAGAGACAGTCAATTTTGATTTTCCTTTGGTTGCGATTACAGAGCAAATAGTTTCTTTGGAATTATTTCATGGCCCAACCCTAGCTTTTAAAGATGTGGGTGCAAGATTTATGAGTAGATGTTTGGGTTATTTTGCGAAGCAATCAGCAATTGCAAAATCTCTAGAGAAAAATACTATTTCAAAAGACACTACTGTATTAGTAGCTACATCGGGCGATACAGGTGGAGCAGTAGCGAATGGATTTTTAGGTGTGGAAGGTGTGAATGTGATTATATTATATCCAAAAGGCAAGGTAAGTCCAATACAAGAATTACAATTAACTACCTGCGGACAAAATATTACTGCTTTAGAAGTAGATGGAAGTTTTGACGATTGTCAAGCCATAGTGAAGGATGCATTTATGGATACAGACTTAAATGCAGCTTATAATTTAACCTCAGCCAATTCTATCAATGTTGCTAGATGGTTGCCACAGCAATTGTATTATTTCTTTGCATGGCAACAATGGGTGAAAGAATATGGCGATAATACACCTATGCATATTGTTGTGCCTAGTGGTAATTTTGGAAATATCTGTGCAGGTATGATGGCTAAAGCATCGGGCTTGCCATTAGGACATTTTGTGGCAGCATGTAATGCTAACAATGTAGTTACAAGATATTTGGCAACAGAAAAATACGAAGTAAAGAAAGCAGTATCTACTATTTCTAATGCGATGGATGTAGGTAATCCAAGTAATTTTGTGCGTATCATGGAAATCATGCATCAAGATTTCCCCACTTTAGTGAGAGCATTGAGTAGTTATAGTTATGATGATATCAATACACAAGCAACCATTACAAGAGTATACAATGATTATGGATATACATTAGATCCACATGGTGCTGTAGCTTTTTTAGCAGCTGAAGAATTTATACATGATCACGAATATCAGATCACACACTTTAATCATACCACAGAAGCGAGTCCAGTGAGAACTATTATTTTAGAAACAGCACATCCAGTTAAGTTTCCAGAAGTAGTTGAAGAAGCTATTGGACAAACTATTGAAGTACCTGCTTCTGTTCAATTCTTATTAGACAAGGAAAAAGTAGCTATCCCAATGGGTGCTAGCTTTGGCGTCTTTAAATCTTGGATGTTAAATAAGGTTGGGGCTTAATTTATCCTTCTAGAATCAACATCAATTCTTTAGGAGTATAAATGGGTAAAGCTGGTATAGCTTCCTTTTTTAATTTCTTATCATTAGAAATAAAGAAATCAATTTTATTGTATAAAGCTACATGATATTGTAAAGCGTCTTCAATATCATTCATTTTTGAATTTAAAGATTGTAAAATAATTTCTTTTGGCATATCAATTAATTCAATATCATGAATAATGGATATAATAACTTCTTTTGTTTTTTCAATACTAAAGGTTTTTGAAAGTACATAACTAAGTATGTGTATTATAGAACTACTTATAAATGCTTTAATATTACCGTTATTGATTAATCGTAAAATTTTAGCAGCACTTTCTTTATCGGGTCTGTCTAAAACATAATCCAAAAGAATATTGGCGTCAAGATAAATTCTATTGCTCATTTCGTAATTCTTTCATTTTATGTTCAAAATATAAGTCCCCTAAATTTTTATGTGCATCAATATTAATCTTAGGTAATTCGTCAAGCACTTCAAGTAATGATTTTCTTTTTGGTTTGGTAATCACTTTAAAATAGTCTTCAACTAATTCGGAGACGCTGGTCTTTTTTTGAGCAGCAAATTTTTTCACCTCCTCCAATAGCGATTGCTCAATGGTTAAATTCAATCTTGCTTTCATAGTATTGATTGCTAGTACACTACAAAAATACGCATATATTGAATTTGTGCGCATAAATCATTAATTTTTGAATGAAGATTAAATATATCTGATCCATTTGCCTCAAAATCAGGTATTTATACTCTATTTAGATATACATTTTAGAATATATGTTCAATAAATAATTAGGTATATTTAAAGATCAAACTTGCACTATGAAACGATTGATCTTGCCTGTAGTATTATGCTTATGCTTTCAAATGGTAACGAGCAAACAAGTAAAAGCTCAAACAGCACCTACCGCTGCGAACCGTCAAGCTACTTATTGTAATCCAATCAATATAGATTACGGCTATTGCCCCATTCCCAATTTTGTACAAAATGGAAAGCATCGCGCAACGGCAGATCCTATTATAAGTGTTTATAAGGATAAGTACTTTATGTTTAGTACCAATCAATGGGGTTATTGGTGGAGTAGTGATATGAAGGATTGGAATTTTGTTCCAAGAAAATTTTTAAGACCATGGAACAATGTGTATGATGAATTATGTGCACCTGCAAGTTTGGTATTAGGAGATAGTTTATTGGTGATTGGTTCTACTTATGAAAAGAATTTCAGTTTATGGTATAGCACCAATCCAACCAAGGATGAATGGCATGTTGCGGTAGATAGTTTTAAAGTAGGTGCATGGGATCCAGGATTATTTGTGGATGATGATAATCGATTATATATCTATCATGGCTCTAGTAATTTCTATCCTATTTATGGACAAGAGTTAGATAGAAAAACATTTGCACCAATTGGAGAAAAAAAATCATTGATCCGATTAGTGGATAGTGTGCATGGATGGGAAAGATTTGGCGAACATCAAGACAATACTTTTTTAAAACCATTTATGGAAGGTGCTTGGATGAACAAGCATAACGGAAAATATTATTTACAATACGGTGCGCCAGGTACAGAGTTTAGTGGATACGGAGATGGTGTGTATGTAAGCGATCAGCCTTTAGGACCATTCACTTATCAAAAACATAATCCTTTCTCCTACAAGCCAGGTGGCTTTGCACGCGGAGCAGGACATGGAGCGACTTATCAAGATGTTTACAAACAGTGGTGGCATATTTCAACGATAGCGATAAGTGTGAAGAATAATTTTGAAAGAAGAAATGGTATCTGGCCAGCACAGATAGATAAGGATGGCTTATTATATAGCAATACAGCATATGGAGATTATCCTCACTATATTCCTAATGCGAAAGCGAATCATGATCAATCACAATTTACAGGATGGATGTTATTAAACTATAACAAGCCAGTGCAAGTGTCTAGTACATTGAGTGCATTTACTGCTAACAATGCTGTGGATGAAAATATCAAAACTTATTGGTCTGCTACAACAGGCAATAAAGGAGAGTGGATTCAAACAGATTTAGGTGCTTCAAGTACGATCGAAGCTATTCAAATTAATTATGCAGACGAGGGTTCTGAATTAATGGGAAAGTATACCAATATCTATCATCAATATCAGGTGTATGCTTCCAATGATGGAAAGCAGTGGTTTTTGTTAATTGACAAATCAAAGAATACAAAAGATGTACCGCATGATTATGTTGTTTTAGACAAACCTACTCAAGCAAGATATGTGAAGATGGTGAATATACATGTGCCAGATGGAAAGTTTGCGATTAGCGGATTGCGCGTATTTGGAAAAGGCAGCGGGAAGGATCCTGGAACAGTGAAAAATTTTGTACCATTAAGAGGAGATAGTGAAAGAAGAAATGTATGGTTAAAGTGGGCACAAAATCCTAACGCAACTGGATACCATATTTACTTTGGAACAGATCCTAATAAATTATACAATAGTGTAATGGTCTATAGTGCTAGTGAATATTATTTAAATGCATTAGAGAAAGATCAAACTTATTATTTTCAAATAGAAGCATTTAACGAAAATGGCATTGGTCCAAGAACACCTGTGTTAAAAGCAGATTAAGGATGTTTGTTATTTCTGTTGATATACAATACTACAAAAAGTAGAACGATATTAACAGTGCAATAAACTATTAGACCTCTATCAGTTGTAATAATTGATTTAATAAACATAAAGGATATGGCAGTGTAAAGAAGCGCTATTTTATTGATTATATTTTTCATAAGCTAGTTACTAAAATCACAATACCCTTTCATACATTGAGCACCTGCTGCTACCTGCATAGTTCCACATAACAAAACACAGGCTGGAGCCCCAAAACCTGCTGTGCCACCAATACAACCTGCATGACATAATATGGCACCTGCAGTTACACCAGCAATACATAAGTCATATCCCCAGGAACATTGATTTTTTGCATTTGGTTTTATACTGTTTGAACGAAGCTTATTTTCGTTTACTGCAAAAAGCTTTTTTTGTTCAAAATATAATCTGCTTGCATCCTTAATGTCTTGCTCTTTAATTTTACCGTATCTATTCTTAAGGTTGTTCCAAGCTTTATAATAGTCAGAATTGAATTGAGTTAAATACTCAAGTAGCTTAGGATCATTCACCGAGCTAGCATTAATTTGTTCTATACTTATTTTATCTTTTAATGCTATTTCAAGTTGGACTATCAATTTAAAATTACTATCTCTAAAAAGGGATTCAGATATATTAACATAAGAAGGCATGCCAATTTCAATCTTCTTACACCCACTTAGCATATATCCTAAGACAATGATGATTAAAAGTGTATTAATGTTTTTCATAGAATACTTTTATGATGGGACTAAACTATTCACTCTAACGCATCATAAATAGGGTATTTCTACGCTATTTATCTATTCTTTAATGTCCTAACTAGTGCGTATCAATATTTTGTTGATGTAAATAATTCACAAAAATGTGAATTATTTATTTTACCTTTATAATGCTATAGTAGTGAAGATTGTTTTTATGAAAAAGAAAAGTACATATTTAGAAGTAGGTGTAAATTTAAGAGATGTTGTTCCATCGGAGGCTTTTCATCCAGGTGAATTATTTTATGATGAACTTAAAGAAAGAGGAATTACACAAAAATCATTTGCTTCAATGAGTGGTATATTACCATCTCAATTGAATGAATTTATAAAAGGCAAGAGAGGATTGTCAGCTGAAATGGCATTGAAATTTGGCCATGTTTTAGATATGGATCCTGTTTATTGGTTGAACCTTCAGATGATTTATGAATTAGATCTAGCTAAGATTAAACAAAGTAAACTTAATAAGCGTTTAAGTAAATTAAGAAAAGCATCTTAATAAAAAGAATGGCGGCCCAGAGGGCCGCCACATCATTCCAATTGATTTACAATTGATTCATTCCAATTGCTTGCTTAAGGCAAAGAGTCGAAGACTCTTTGAGGAATATTATATAGAAGAGTCGCGAGACTCTTCAGTGAATTATTTTTTAATAAATAATTTGTCTGCAGTGAATCTTACTTTTTTAGCGTTTGCTAAATAATCATTTGCAGCATCTCTAAATCCTAAAGTCATTGCTAAAGTTGCATGTAAACCTTGAGCGTCTAAACCTTATTCATCATCCACTGCAGCTGGATCAAATCCTTCCATTGGTGTAGCATCTACTTCTTCACTCGCAGCAGCTACTAAACCAAAACCTAAAGCGA
>JACCDS010724271.1_pt1 | contig 12251 bp, 7 predicted proteins | sample 7446441 | NCBI WGS metagenome assembly JACCDS01 (sample SAMN15323445, study PRJNA562643) | freshwater metagenome | isolation source: river surface water | place: USA:Blue River Watershed | collected 2017-08-17
ATGACGTCGTGCTCGATGTGGCCCTTGTGCGGAATGCGGATGTCGCGCGCGACCTGGCCGACCACGAGGCCATTGCAGCAGACGAAGCGGAAGACCCCGGCCAGCATCTGGTAGGCGCTGGCACCGTCGTGGCTATTTATCAGGATGATCTCGTTGGCCTCGCTGTCGCGGCCCCGGGCCTGGACCTGGCCGGCGTGGCGCATGCGGATCAGGTGCTTGGTGTACGCGGTCTTGCCCTCGATGCGGCTCTGGCTCTGCGCGACCATGTAGGGCTCGAAGCCCTCGCGACGCAGGCCGCGCAGGACCTCGATGGTCGGGATGTAGGTGTACCTTTCCGAGCGGCTCGCGTGCTTGCCCTCGGCAAAGATGGACGGGGCGGCTGCGCGCATCTGGTCGTCGTCGATTGGCGTGTCGCTGCGATGAACGCGGGTGTTGCGGGCGAAGCGGGCGGCGAGCTGCGGACGGGTCGACGGCGTCGAGGCGGCGGACGTGAACGAGTGCATGGTCATCTCCTGCGGGTGCGGTGGAGGAACCGGGCCGGCCTGGCCGACCCGGTCGAGTCGGGACGGATCAGGCGGCGCTGTGGCTGGGCTGGCGGTCGCTGCGCGGCTTGTGGCTCGGACGGGTGCGGCTCTGGTGCGCACTGGCGGCGGTGGCCGGCGTGCGGGCATCGGTGTCGTCGATGCCTTCCGTGTGGCCGTCGCGTTCGCGGCGGGCTTCGGACTCGGCGCGGCTGTCGAGGTAGTCGATCTCGTCGGCCGTGAAGGTCAGCGTGTGGACCGTCTCGCCGTCCTTCTCGTACCGGTGATTCCGGACCCGGCCGATGATGTTCACGTGCGAGCCCTTGCCCAGGTAGCGCGCGGCGTTCTCGGCCTGGGCACCCCACAGGGTCCACTGGATGGCGGTGGCTTCCTCGTTGCGGTTGTCGCCGGATCCGCGGCGGTTGTTGCTGATCGCGGTGAGCACCGCACGGGCGATCGGGCCTTCGCGGCCGTTGACGGTGTCGGGCTTGACGGCGCCGGCCAGGTGGGCGTGGCGCTGGGTGACGTGGACGTGGGCCATGACGGTCTCCAAGATTGAGCGCATCGGCCGGGCCCCGATCCGGGCGTCCCTGGAAACCGATCCTCTCGCTTGGACCTTCCTCGCACCCGCCCACGGGCGGGCGGGGGGTGGGCAGGGCCCCTTCCCTCACGGGAAGGGGTCGGGGGATGGGTGGTGTGTCCTGCAGCCGGTGCGGTGCGCCAGTCTCCTGGCCCACCGCTGAAAGATCCCCCCACAAGTCCCCCTCGCCCAAAGGACGGGGGCTTGTGGGGGGAGCGCGGTGGGCCGGTCTGGCGCAGGGCTGCCTCCCGCCTGCGGGCGGCGCAGAGCAACGAAGTCGACCGCGATGACCCGAACCCCGGCGGCACTGCGGCCGGCGTGACACCAAGGGAGCGTCAGCGGACGACTGGCGCGGCGGGCGAGACGGGGTGAGCCAGCTCGGCTGTTGGGCTTGCCTTTGCGCGGTCCGGCAACGGGAATGGCGGGTGAACAGTGAGGGCGATCAGCCGCGAGGCAAGCACTGCGCGCCGACCGGCTGTTCGGCCAGCGGGACGGCGTGGGCGGCGTGGGCGGCGCAGCCGCTCAGGCGGACAGGACCGCGTTCACCGGGCACGGGAAAGGGCCGCGCTTCCACATGCCGCCGGCAAGGCCGGACTGACCGTGTTGCGTGAGGGACGGCCGCCCGGCAGGGGCGAGACACCGGACACCGGCCGGAGGCTCGACGCGCAGCGCAACGGCCCGGTCCGGCGAAGCCGGGACACGCCCTGCGGCACCGCCCAGGTCTGCGACCGTTCCGTTCAGTCCTGGGCGATTCGGCGTGGCTACTCGCCCGGGTAGCGCAGGCCAATCTGTGCGCGTATCGTGTCCAGCGTCTGCATGATCGCGACGCTTTCCTCCGGCGGCAGGATCTCGCCGGCCAGCAGGCCCGCGGTGACCAGCCGCTCGATCTCGTCGGCCTGAAACTGCATGCCGCGCCCGGGCACCTCGGAGACAAAGTGGTCGATCACCCGCCCATCGGCGTCGAGCACGCGGAACGAGGTCGGCTCGTACCAGGTCGCATCGATCTCGATGCGGGCCTCGGTGCCCTGGATCGTGGCGACGTTGCGTCCGGCGTTGTCGCTGGACGAGATCGTGGTCGACAGCGCCCCACCAGCATGGCGGAACATCGTCGTGACCTCGGCATCGGCGCCGGTGGCCTTGAAGCGCGCCATGGCCTGGATCTCTTCCGGTCGGCCCAGGATGTCCCAGGCGAAGGCGATCGGGTAGATGCCCAGGTCCAGCAGCGCGCCGCCACCCAGCTCCATCGCGTTGAGTCGATGTGCCGGGTCATCCGGCAGGTCACGCGTGTGGTCGGCGACGACCGACCGGACCGTGCCGAGCACGCCCGATGCCACGACCTCCCGGATGCGGCGCATGTGCGGCAGGAAGCGGGTCCACATGGCTTCCAGCACCACGAGGTTGCGCGTCCGAGCCAAGTCCACCACCGCACGGGCCTCGGGCGCGTTGAGGGTGAAGGGCTTCTCGACCAGCACGTGCTTGCCAGCGTTCAGCGCGGCCATCGCGTTCGCTGCATGCAACGGATGCGGCGTTGCCACGTAGATGATGTCGACCTGCGGATCCTCCACCAGGCTGTCGTAGCTGCCGTGGGCACTCGGAATGCCGAAACGGGCGGCGAAGCGATCTGCGGACGCCTGCGTGCGTGAACCGACGCTGCTGACCACATGCCCGGTGAGCTGCAGATCCTTGACGAACAGGTCGGCGATCCAGCCGGTCCCGAGAATTCCCCAACGCAAGGCCTGGGTCACGACGGTTCCTTTCCATGGTCGACAGTCCATCGTCGCTGCGGACGGTGTTTCAGGTCGAAGGGACCGCAGGTCTGTGATGACGGGTCACCTCGCCAGCGAAGTCGGAAATCCGGCCTGCATTGACAGGAACAGGCAGCCCAAAAAACAAACGGGCCCGAAGGCCCATATCGTCGAGATACCCGAACAGCCGTGTCAGGCCGACGGAATCAGGAAATCCTCGATCTTGGCGCCCCCTTCCAGCGCGGCGGTCAGCCACTTGGGCTTCAGGCCACGACCGGACCAGGTATCCCCGGTGCCCGGATGGCGGTACTTGGCCGCCACCGGCTTGCCGACGCGGCCATCGCTGCCCTTGGCCTTGTTCGGGCCCCGCGTCTTGCGCGCTGCCGTCACCGCCAAGTCGGCCACCGTCAGACCGTGTTCGGCCATCAGCGCACGAACCTTGTCGATGGCGCATTGGCGCTCGGCCACCTGCAGGTCCTTCAGCGCCTGTTCCAGCGCCGCCTGCTCCGCCGCCAGCGCTTCACGTTGCTTCAGAAGGTCGGAAATGGAGGTCATGGAGAAAAGTCCTGAAAGAGCTGAAGACCGGCCCGCCGAATGTGACGGGCGCGTGCCAGTTTGGGGAAAGAATTCGCTGTGTTCAGCCGGCCTTCAAAAGAAGGCAGCGCTGAAGGAAATCCGAAGCAGAAGTTTATCCGTTGATCCGATTCCGGGGGAACAAGAATCGAATACCTCATCGCCCGGACGTCGCCACGATTCAGCTGGCCTCAAGAATCTTCTTCCCCGCCAGGATCATGCAAGCCAGCAAGAATGAAAACCGGGCGCCTCGCAGCGCCCGGCATCGGCCCTACAATAGGCCACGTTCCGCAAAGGACGTGATGCCTCCGGTCGTGACGATCAGGTGATCGAGCACCTTCACGTCGACCAGCGACAGCGCCGCCTTCAGCGCCTGCGTCAGATACTCGTCGGAGCGGCTCGGCTCGGTCGACCCGGAAGGATGGTTGTGCGCCAGGATCACACCTGCCGCATTGAGCGCGAGCGACTCCTTGACGACTTCGCGCGGGTACACAGCGGTCTGCGTGACCGATCCCCGGAACATTTCCTTGAAGGCGATCACGCGCGTCTGCGCATCGAGGAACAGCACATCGAAGACCTCGTGCTCCAGCGCCCCGATGGCGACCTGCAGATAACTGCGGACCACCTGCGGCGAGGACATCACCTCACCGGCGCAGATCCGCTGCGCGAGCAGGTGCTGGGCCTGCTGCAGCACCTCGTCGGCACGAGCCGGACGGTATTGGCCGTCGATCTCGCGGACCATGAGGAAAACGTCGGCAGAACGATCGGCCGCGAACGACGTGATGGAAGACGAGCGCGCAGAGAAAACGGAAGACGGCGACATGGCGAACTCCGGTCGGTGTCGGGCGGGATTGCCCGAGACCGGAGCACCCCGGCGCAGCGCAGCAGTCAGGGTTCGCAGACGGCCGCAGGCCGCCAGGGATCGCGCCCCGCGCGATCCCGCAGACCTTGACGGCGAGACCGACGGGGTAGCGTGGGTCGACACGGCAAGCCCACCCTTCGCAGACCTCCACACCCCTCAACCTAAGATTGCCGGCGGAGCCGGCCAAGCCGGATGCGCGTCAGGGATGGCCGCCCGACAGGGGCGAGACACCGGCCGCAGACCGGGGGCTCGACGCGCAGCGCAACAGCCCGACCCCGTGAAACGGGGGGACGTCCGGAAATAGGTCACTGGACGGCCGGACCGAGGGTGTCGATACTTGAAACGAAAGTCGGCGATGCAGCGATTGCGGTCCTTCGCTTCCGCAAGCCCAACTCACACTCACTGGCATCAAGCGGTCGCTGGCTGCGACAGTGTGACGCGCGAATGTCGTCACCTCGCACAATGACAGTCCTACCTGTTCCAGCGCTTCGAACTGTGTCCATGTTTGAGCGCCACTAATTGACTGCAATACAGATGCCATACGATCACCAAGCCGGAACATTAATTTCAACGCCTTCCGGCAACACAGCAATCAAGGGAGGTAGCTGGTGAGGATCCTTCAAGAAATCCATGCTTGGTCGAAGGGCCTGCCCGCCTGGCAGCAAGACGCTATCGCGCGAATCTACGCGAGCCGCGAGTTGAGCGCTGAGGCAGTTGGGGATTTGTATGCCCTCGCCAAGAGCGAAGCGGGAATCGAAGACCCGCTGAAGCGACAACCCCAAGCGCTTGACGATGCCCAGGTGGCGGCACCTTCCAATCCGGCTCGGCTCGTGCAGCTACTTGCAATCAAGGAACTCGCAAACGTCAACGCCTTGGCTCCGGGAGGCAGTCTCCCCATCGCGGAAGCTGGCTTGACAGTCATCTATGGCGAGAATGGGGCCGGCAAATCTGGTTACTCGCGAATCCTCAAGCATGCCTGCCGCGCCCGCGATCAGCGCGAAGCTATCCTTCCTGACGCGAAGATGGATCCTACGAAGGCTGGCAAGCCTTCGGCAAAGTTTGACGTAGCAATTGATGGAGCCAGACATGAGCTGGCGTGGACACTTGGCAGCACTTCGCCGGAGCCGTTATCGGAGATCGCCATCTTTGATACCCACTGCGCTAGGGCCTACATCGACAATCACGGCGATTTTGCCTATCGCCCTTATGGCCTCGACATCCTAGAGAACTTGGTGGGGCTCTGCGGGAAGTTGCGAGTCCTGGCCACGCAAGAGAAGACAGCCAACACTCCCACCAACGCAGCATACGCAGCCATTGCAACGCCGCAAACATCCGTTGGACGGGCATTGCTTGCCATTCCAGCCGCGACCAAAGCCGACGATATTGAAGCGCTCGCAATGCTTTCCGAGGCGGAACTCGCGCGGCTTGAACTGCTGACCAAAGTTCTATCCGAGGCAGACCCCAAACAGAAGGCGCAGGCCTTGAAGCAGCGGGCGGGGCGATTGCAAGAGCTAAAAGGTCGCATAGACCTTGCAATGCCACTGATCGACAGCGCCAAGGTCGCAGCCCTGCGGGATCTGATCAGTAGGTTTAGAGCGGCCAAGGCGGCAGCCGATCTCTCAGCCACCAACTTCATGTTAAATGACGGGCAGTTACCCGGAACCGGCGGTGAGGAATGGAAGGCTCTGTTCGAGTCCGCCAGAGCTTTCGCCAGGATTTCGCACCCCGATCACCAAATGGGTCAGTTGCCCGATGGCGCATCCTGCCCGCTGTGCCAGAACATCTTGGGAAGTGAGGGCGCGGCCCGGATGTCGCGCTTCGAAGCTTTCATCCAGCAGGCTTCCGAAGCGCAGGCCAAAAAGGCTAGAGCCGACGCCGAAGTAGCCTATAGGGCTTTGCAGGCAGCCAATTTGAACTTGCTGATCGGGGCGGCTCTCACCGAGGAGTTGAAGGAAATCGATGCAGCTCTTGCTGATCAGTGTTCAGCTCTGCAAACCAGCCTCACCACCCGCCAGCGGCAGGCTATTCAGGCTTACGCTGGCAATCTTGCTTGGGAGCAAGTTCAGCTCATCGCCGATGATCCTCGGGCCAATCTTGTGGCTCATGCGGCCGGCCTGATAGAGCAGGCCAAGGCGCTTGAGGCCACCGCAGATGAGAAGGCGAAGGCCGCTATGGCGCAGGAGAAGCTGGAGCTGGATGCCCGGAAGCGCCTTGCCGAAGTCAAGGTGGCGGTGCTCGACGCAATTGCCAGACACGATCTGTGCGCGAGGCTGCAGGCGAGCATCAACGTAATGGATACGCGCGCGATATCTCGCAAATCCACAGAACTTTCACGGACTATGGCCAGCCAAGAGCTCGCTGACGCACTCAACGCCGAGCTTCGATGCCTCAAAGTCCATGAGCTGTATGTTGGCATGAAGCCCGAGTCCCCCGGCGGCAAGACTCAATTCAAACTGACGCTGCAGCTTCCGGGGGGTGGCGCGCCATCCGCAGTCCTCAGCGAAGGCGAGCAACGCGCCATTGCCATCGCCGCCTTCTTGGCAGAAATCAAGCTCGGAAAGGGCAAAGGAGGCATCGTCTTTGACGACCCGGTCTCCTCCCTAGACCATCGTCGCCGCTGGGAGGTGGCCGAGCGCCTCGCGCAGGAATCCAAGGTCCGGCAGGTGATCATCTTCACCCACGACATCTACTTCTTGGCGATCCTGGAGCAGAAGGCGGAGGCTGTTGGCACGTCGCTGGTCAAGAACTACATCCGAAGGACCGCCAACGGCTTTGGCGTCCACTCCCAAAGCCTCCCATTCGATGTCGAAGGAACAAGAGCGCGGGTTGGTCAATTGCGGCAAATGCAGGTTGAAGCTCAGCGAGCCAAGAGAGATGGCGATGACGACCGGCATCGAGTGCTGACGAGCACAGCCTACGGAAGGCTGCGATTGGCCTGGGAGCGTTGCGTCGAAGAGGTCTTGTTCAATGGCGTTATCCAACGCTTTGGCGAAGGCGTCTCCACGCTCAAGCTCAAAGCCGTCGTGGTGACAGACGATGACTACAAACAGATCGAAGCTGGCATGTCGAAGAGCTCGAAGTTCGAACACGATGCGGCCAGCCCGGTCGGGCGCCTTCCGATTCCTGATCCTGAAGAGCTCTTGGCAGATATCGAAAGCCTTGAAGCATTCCGCGTAGCGGTGGACAAGCGAAATAGGCAGGGCATCCCAGCGCGGGCATGAGCCGATCAACTAGGAGGCATGATGTATCTGGGCATATGCAACAACACGGGACTCGTCTATGAGGGAATGGGAGCAGCGGACATTCCATCGATTCCAACGCCCAGTGTCACCCAAGCTAAACTCATCGGTGCCGAAGCTGGCTGGCAGGATTTAGCGAGAGGCTTGACGGTGGATCCGATGCGGTGGATCTTCCGCGAGGACTCTTTTGACCCAGTGACCCGAACCCGGCGAGGCCGGCTCTACGAGCCTCAGCCAGGCCAAGGACAGCCCAACCAGCAGCGAGTCGGGCCTCACCCCTACGAAGACCCCATGATGCGGCAAGTTGGTGCAGGGGGGCGAGTTACAAAGGGCCTTTTCACCTTCACTGCATGCCACCCGCTGCTGAATCTCCGCAATCAAGGCGAAGGCATGACGATCTCACTGGGAACTGCCCGAGCGGCGTCCCCGTGGCGCATCATTCAGACCGAGACGTTGGCTAATGGATCTGTCATGGTGACGCTCAAGTCCCTATCGGTATTCGCAATCATCCCTGCGGTCGACTACGCGCAAGTTACGCAGGAGCATCGGCCAGCTGTGGCGGATGCCATAGAACAAGTGATGAACTCTGCCTTTCGCGAGGCCCCAACTTCGGTTGTGGACCATTGCGTGTCGTGATCCAGTGGCTGCAATAGCACTGACGAACGTGGCCGCCCAGGTGTCTGATGTCAAACGTCTGAGTTCAGTCTCAAGCGGCCGATCATCCGCAGAAGGTAGCTTCGCATCGATTGCAGGCGGTCGCCGAAGGCGCGCGAACTTCCGGCAAGCGCCATCAAGCTGACGCTCGTCCAGGAGCCGGGCTGTTGACGATCGCTTGGCGATAACCCATCGTGATCGATTCCGACTGGCCCAGCCACTTGCCGCGAACTCCGAGCACGAAGAACTGAACGACCAGGGTCAATCCCTGACGATCTCTTCCCTACCGAGAGGGTCAATGCTCAGCGATAGTCAAAAGTCGTGGTGCGGCTGAGAGGCAGCCGCCTCGGCCATCTGTGCTGAAATCTATTGCTCGAACGACGCATTTATCTAGAAGCACCGCAGGGTCGACACCGTGAGCCAGGTCCTCATCCACCAATATCTGGCGGAACTCCACCGCCTGCGCAAGGTCAGCGGCAGCGCCCGCGAAACCATCGTGCGCGAGGCCTTCAAGGACCTGCTCAAGGCCTGGGGCCGCACGCAGGATCTGACCTTCGTCGCCGAGTACCCGCTCAAGACCGCGACCAAATCGAACATCGCCGTCGACGGCGCGCTGCTGCACAGCATCCGCACGCCGCTGGGCTACTGGGAGGCCAAGGATGCGGACGACGATCTCGACGCCGAGATCGCGGCCAAGTTCCGACGCGGCTACCCCAAGGACAACATCGTCTTTAGCGACGACGTGACGGCCGCGCTCTGGCAGGGCGGCACCGAGGTGCTGCGCTGCGCGATGGAAGACACGGCGCATCTGGAGAAGTTGCTCAAGCTGTTCTTCGGCTACGAGCGACCCGAGATCGCCGGCTTCCGCCAGGCCGTCGAGCAGTTCAAGGCCGACTTGCCGGCCGTGCTCAAGGCGTTGCGGGACATGATCGAGCGCCAGCAGGCCGATAACCCGGCCTTCCGCAAGGCCGCCACGCGCTTTCTGAAGCACGCGCAGGAGGCCATCAACCCCGGGCTCGACGAAGCCGACGTGCGGGAGATGCTGATCCAACACATCCTGACCGAGGAAATCTTCTCGAAGGTCTTCGACGACAGCGACTTCCACCGCAAGAACAACGTCGCCCACGAGCTGTACGTGCTGGAGGAAACCTTCTTCACTGGCGGCATCAAGCGCGACACGCTCAAGGGGCTGGAGACCTACTACGCCGCCATCCGCATGACAGCCGCGCAGATCGGCAGCCATCAGGAGAAGCAGACCTTCCTGAAGGTCATCTACGAGAACTTCTACAAGGTCTACAACGCCAAGGCGGCAGACCGGCTGGGCGTGGTCTACACGCCGGGCGAGATCGTGCGCTTCATGATCGAAGGCGCCGATTGGCTGTGCGAGGAGCATTTCGGCAAAAGCCTGATCGACAAGGGCGTCGACATCCTCGATCCGGCCACCGGCACAGGCACTTTCATCTGCGAGCTGCTGGAGCATTTCCGCGGCCAGGACAAGAAGCTCGCGCACAAGTACAAGGACGAGTTGCATGCCAACGAGGTGGCGATCCTGCCCTATTACGTGGCCAACCTGAACATCGAGGCCACCTACGCCGCGATCACCGGCCGCTACGAGGAATTCGCCAACCTGTGCTTCGTCGACACGCTGGACAACGTGGGCCTGCACACCCAGGCGCACGGCACCACGGCGGACCTGTTCGGCAGTGTCAGCGACGAGAACGTGGCACGGATCCGGCGCCAGAACGCCCGGCGCATCAGCGTGGTGATCGGCAACCCGCCCTACAACGCCAACCAGGCCAACGAGAACGACAACAACAAGAACCGCGAGTACCCGGCCATCGACGCGCGCATCAAGCAGACCTACATCGCCGAGAGCACCGCGCAGAAGACCAAGCTCTACGACATGTACGCGCGCTTCTACCGCTGGGCCAGCGACCGGCTGGATGCAAACGGCGTGCTCGCTTTCGTCACCAACCGCAGCTTCCTGGACAGCCGCACCTTCGACGGCTTCCGCAAGACCGTGGCGGCCGAGTTCGCCGAAGTCCGCGTGGTGGACCTGGGTGGCGACGTGCGCGCCAACGCCAAGCTCAGCGGCACCAAGCACAACGTCTTCGGCATCCAGACCGGCGTGGCCATCGCCTTCTTCGTCAAGAAGCCGCACAAGACCAAGGACCACCGCAGCCGCATCTTCTACACCCGCCGCCCGGAATTGGAGACCGCCGACGAGAAGCTCGCCTGGCTCGGCCAATCACGCTTGGCGCGGCTGACGGCCGAAGAGGTTCGACCGGACGCGAAGGGGAACTGGCTGGACCTGACGCACAACGACTTTGAAGAATTGCTGCCGGTCGCCAGCAAGGAAGCCAAACTCGCCAAGAGGGAAAAGGACGAACGGGCCGTCTTCAAGTTGAACTCGCTGGGCGTGGTCACGAACCGGGATGAATGGGTCTACGGCGGCTCTCAAGAGGATGTTTCGGCCAGAGTCCGATCGTTCATCGACACGTACGAGTCCGAGCGAAAGCGCTGGGCACGGGCAGGGAATCCTGGCAACACCAGCGATTTCGTGTCGCGTGCCATCAAGTGGACGTCCGAGCTTGAAGCCCATCTGAAGCGATCCACTGTATTGCAGTTCGACCCCATGCGGGTGCGGAAGGCGATCTATCGTCCCTACTTCCGGCAGTGGACCTACTACGACGCGGTCATCACGCATCGGCTGTACCAGCAGGATCAGATCTTTCCAGTGGCCGACGCTTGGGACAACCAAGCCATCGTCTATACGCAGCCCGGCTCTCAAAAGGACTTCATGGTCCTCGCAGTCGGTGAGTTGCCCGACCTCCATCTTGTCGGTGCGGCCGCAGGAGCCGAGTGCCTTCCTCGGTTTCGCATCCAGGACGGCGAGCGCATCGACAACATCACCGACTGGGCGCTCAAGCAGTTCACGCAGCACTACAAAGCCGGCCCCGGCAAGCGGCTGGCCGCACCGACCAAGGAAGGGATCTTCCACTACGTCTACGCCGTGCTGCACGACCCCGTCTACCGCGAGAAGTACGCGCTCAACCTCAAGCGCGAGTTCCCGCGCATCCCGCTCCACGGCGGCACCCGCGCCGACTTCTGGCGCTGGGCCGAGTGGGGCGAGGCCTTGATGGCGTTGCACATCGGCTACGAGACCGTTGAGCCCTTTGACCTGAAGCGCGTCGACACGCCCGACACCAAGGCCCGCACCCACCAGGGCGAGAGCTACGCCCCCAAGCCGATGCTGCGCTCCGAGCCCGAAGCGGGTCGCATCCTGATCGACAGCGAAACCACCCTCACCGGCATCCCTGCGGAGGCCTGGACCTACCACCTCGGCAACCGCAGCGCCATCGACTGGGTGCTCGACCAGCACAAGGAAAAGAAGCCCAAGGATCCGACCATCCGCGAGCACTTCGACACCTACCGGCTGAAAGACCACAAGGAACGGGTGATCGACCTGCTCGGGCGCGTGGTGGCGGTGAGCTTGGAGACGTTACGGATCGTCGGGAGAATCGAAAGAGAGGCTCGGTAATCGAGGCAGCCACCGCATCCGCACCACCAGCGCCGCCTGTAGAAATTTCAAACGCCCCAGTAGTCGTCATCGAGCTTCTGCTCCAGCCGCTCGGCAAGGCGCCGCTCGCCTGCGGTCATCCGGGAGGCACAGGTCGACAGCGCAGGGATCAGGGTTGCCATGGCCTGAACTTAGATTTGCCGGATCGGGATCCTTTGGCCGATGTGATGAAGTCGTCACCAACTTCATCACCCGATTTCAGGCCCACGTGCCATCGCACCCTAGGCACAAGGGGCTCGTCACGCACAAGGTCGAGCCTGTCCCAACCTCATCCGCGAGCTCCGGAGGGGCCAGAAGGGGTGCGATTCCGGACCCGGTTTGGCCTACTTTTGGCCTACCAGCAACCGCACCAACCGATCGAATTCCGAATCAGAATAGAAAAAGCCCCGTAAATCAATGACTTACGGGGCTTGTCCTGGTGGGCGGTGCAGGGTTCGAACCTGCGACCCCTGCCGTGTGAAGGCAGTGCTCTACCGCTGAGCTAACCGCCCGAAATC
>JACCDS011747046.1_pt1 | contig 12244 bp, 9 predicted proteins | sample 7446441 | NCBI WGS metagenome assembly JACCDS01 (sample SAMN15323445, study PRJNA562643) | freshwater metagenome | isolation source: river surface water | place: USA:Blue River Watershed | collected 2017-08-17
GAAGCAACTGATGTGAAAGAAGGGCGTCAACAAAAAACAGATTTGAGTAAGTTGAGTGCCAACAGAACAGAAGATGGTACGCCAACTGAAAATGAATACCATGATCCGTCTACGCCAAAACAAGCGCCAATCACTGTGGGTCCAAAAATAGGTCGCAATGATCCTTGCCCTTGTGGTAGTGGTAAAAAATACAAAGCTTGTCACGGGAAAGATGTGGCGTAAATAAATAAATTATGTTGCCAGTTAATCAATACATAGATCATACTATTTTAAAGCCAACTTGTTTGGTTTCAGATATTCATAAAGTATGTGAAGAAGCAAAAATACATGCATTTGCTGCAGTTTGCGTTCCTCCTAATTTTGTGAAATTAGCCAAGGAATTAACTGCTGGATCCAATGTAAAAGTAGCTACAGTGATTGGATTCCCTTTTGGATACAGTGCTACTGAAGCTAAAATTGCAGAAATTATTTTAGCGATGGTGGATGGCGCCGATGAGTTGGACGTAGTGGCGAATATTTCTGCGATCAAAAACGGAGATTGGATGGCTATTGCCGATGAAATAAATCATATCATGCCAGTGATCCGTTCTAAGGGTAAGGTGGTAAAAATAATTATTGAGTCGGGTGTATTAACGGATGATGAAATCATAAAGTGTTGTGATATTTACGGCATCGCTGGAATTGATTATTTAAAAACTTCTACAGGCTATGCAGAAAAAGGTGCAAGTGTTGAAGCTGTGAAGTTATTTAGAAAATACCTGCCTGAAAATGTTCAAATCAAAGCTTCTGGCGGTATTCGAGATTACGAAACCACTAAAGCAATGATTGAAGCGGGTGCCACTCGTATTGGTTGTAGTGCAGGTGTCGCAATTGTTACTGGAGCACAGATTGATCAAACAAAAAGTAATTACTAATTTATGTTACTAGAGAAAATAAAAACCTTAGCAGCGCAAAACCAAGCAGAGAATATTGCAACAAGAAGACATCTTCATGCACATCCTGAATTGAGCTACCAAGAATTTGAAACTAGTAAATTTGTACAAGCACAATTAACAGCAATTGGCATTCCGTTTACTGTGATTGCCACTACTGGTGTTTTGGGTATCATAGAAGGAAAAAATCCATCAAAGCGTGTCATTGCATTGCGTGCAGATATGGATGCATTGCCAATTATAGAAGAGAATCAAATTGATTATAAGTCTACTAATGAAGGGGTGATGCATGCATGTGGTCATGACGTGCATACCACCATTTTATTAGGTGCTGCTAAAGTTTTATGGTCATTAAAGGATGAATTTGAAGGCACGATTAAATTGCTGTTTCAGCCAGGAGAAGAAAAAAATCCGGGTGGAGCAAGTTATATGATTCGTGATGGTGCATTGGAAAATCCAAAGCCCCAAGGAATTATTGGATTGCATGTGCATCCAGGATTGAATGAAGGTAAATTGAGTTTTAGAAAAGGACGTGTGATGGCAAGTGCCGATGAATTATATATTAGTATTAAGGGACCAGGTGGACATGCTGCTACACCACATCAAACTGTGGATACCATCTTAGTGGCTGCGCAGTTGATTCAAAGTTTACAAACGATTATCTCTCGTAACAGAAATCCTCAGAATCCATCTGTGCTATCTATCTGTTCTATCCATGGAGGTAATACAACCAACGTCATTCCAAGTGAAGTCAAATTGATGGGTACATTTAGGGCGATGGATGAAGTATGGCGTTTTCAAGCGCATGAATTAATGCTACAACAAGCGAAAGGTTTAGCCCTAGCCACTGGAGCCGAGATTGATTTTAGGGTAGACGTTGGATATCCTACTGTGGACAATGAACCTGTTATTACAGAAGCGGCATGGAAATTAGCCGACCAATATATGGGTCAAGAAAATGTGGAAGAGACAGAAAAAAGAATGGGCGCAGAGGACTTTGGCTACTATTCGCAAGTGATTCCAGGTTGTTTTTTCCGTTTAGGCGTAAGAAATGAAGCAGCCGGTATCATACATAATGTGCACACACCTCATTTTAATATAGATGAAGCAGCAATTGAACAAGGTGTAGGCATGATGGCCTGGTTAGGGGTTAAATTGTTCGCTTAAATCGCTTTTAATTTATTCCTTAGCTTTGTAACACTTATAAACTAACATTCGTTTTAAAATTTATACATGGCAGACAACACGAACAAAGACAATCTTAGAAGAGAACAAGCACTTGAATATCATGCTGGAGGAAGACCAGGTAAGATAGAAGTGATTCCAACAAAGGAAGCTAAAACACAAAAGGATTTGTCTTTGGCATATAGTCCTGGTGTGGCTATCCCTTGTACAGAAATTAAGAATAATCCTTCAGACGCTTACAAGTATACTGCAAAAGGGAACCTGGTTGGTGTTATTACCAATGGAACTGCGGTTTTAGGATTAGGTAATATTGGACCATTAGCTAGTAAGCCTGTGATGGAAGGGAAAGCGGTATTGTTTAAAATATTTGCAGACATTGATGTGTTTGATATTGAAATCAACGAAACGGATCCTGATAAATTTGTAGAAATTGTAAAATCTTTAGAGCCCACATTTGGAGGGATTAATTTAGAAGATATCAAAGCGCCTGAGTGTTTTTATATTGAGCAAAGACTAAGAGAGGAAATGAATATTCCTGTCATGCATGACGACCAGCATGGTACTGCGATTATTAGTAGTGCTGCTTTATTGAATGCACTGGAATTGCAAAAGAAAAAAATTGATAAAGCAAAATTTGTCGTGAACGGTGCGGGTGCCGCAGCCATGGCTTGTATTAAATTATATGTAGCATTGGGTGCACGCTACGAGAACTTTACACTTTTTGATAAAGATGGAGTATTGCACCAAGGAAGAACAGATTTAGGAGCAGATAGAAAACCATTTGCAATTAAGTCTGAAAAGATGACTTTGGCAGAAGCAATGAAAACAGCTGATGTATTTTTAGGACTGAGTGTGGGCAATGTGGTTACAAAGGAAATGATTGCATCTATGCCAAAAAATCCTGTTGTTTTTGCTTTAGCTAATCCTGATCCAGAAATTGGATATGAAGATGCGTCATCTGTTCGTAAGGATATCATCATGGCTACTGGTAGAACAGATTACCCTAACCAAGTAAACAATGTATTAGGCTTTCCTTATATTTTCAGAGGCGCTTTGGATGTGCGTGCTTCTGCAATCAATGAAGCAATGAAATTGGCTGCAGTTAAAGCATTGGCAGAATTAGCAAAAACAGCGGTGCCTGATTTAGTCAACATGGCGTACAATCAAACCAATCTATGTTTTGGTCCTGAATATATTATACCAAAGCCTTTAGATCCAAGGTTATTGAGTACAGTTGCTCCAGCAGTAGCTAGGGCGGCTGTCGCTTCAGGCGTGGCACAATTGCAAATTGGAAATTGGGCAGAATATGAATTAAGTTTAAATAAGCGTCTTGGATTGGATAATCAAATGATGCGCTTAATCAGCAATAAGGCAAGACGTGATCCAAAGCGCTTGGTATTTGCAGATGCAGAAAACACGAAGATTTTAAAAGCAGCAAGTATTATATACGACGACGGCATTGCTTATCCAATTTTATTGGGTAATGAAACAAGAATTAGAAATATTGCAGCAGCAAATAATATTGATATAGATGATTTACCGATCATTGATGTAAGAAGTGACGAAATGGAAGCGAAGCGTGAATTCTTTGGTTCTTTATTGTTTCAAAAAAGACAGCGTAAGGGTATCAATAAATATGAGAGTTTAAAATTAATGCGCACACAAAACTATTTTGGTGCGATGATGGTAGAGACAGGAGAAGCAGATTCTATGTTGTCTGGGTTGACGCGTAATTATGCAGATGGAATTAAGCCAGCTTTACAAATTATAGGTGTGGACGAAGGGGTGAAAAAGATAGCGGGTATGTATATTCTTCTTACCAAAAAAGGCCCTTTATTTTTAGCGGATACAACTGTAAATATTAGTCCAACAGCAGAAGAATTGGCGGATATTACTTTATTGGTAGCGAAAGAAGTACGCAATTTCAATATGGAGCCTCGTGTGGCTATGTTGAGTTACTCTAATTTTGGAAGTAGTGATACACCTGAGGCAAGACTGGTTGCCGAAGCGACGAAAATAGTAAAGCAAAGAAACCCATCATTGATAGTAGATGGCGAGATGCAAGGTATGCTAGCTTTTAATAAGGAAATTTTAAAAGAAAATTATCCATTTAGTGATTTAGTAGATGCGGACGTCAACGTTTTAATCTTCCCTAATTTAACTGCAGGAAATATCGCCTATCATTTATTGAAAGAAATTGGAGGCATTGATGTAATTGGTCCTGTGTTATTGGGTATGAAAAAGCCAGTCAATGTGTTACAGCTGGGATCAAGTGTGCGTAATATCATCAATATGGCTACAGTTGCTGTGGTAGATGCTCAATTGAAAACAAGAATTGACACCGCAACAGAAGTGGAGAGAACTAGTTGGTGGAAGAAGTTGAAAAAGAAAAAGAAATAGTTAAAATATATCCATGGATTTTTTCACCTTATTTGGTAAATATTTATTGATGCTAAAGGGCATGTTTACTGCAACCGAAAACAATCGAATGTTTTGGAAGGAGTATATCAGGCAATGTGTGGACATTGGGATTGGGTCTTTACCAATTGTGGTAATCATTTCTTTTTTCTTAGGCGCAGTAACAACGGTTCAAACAGCTTCTCAATTGGTGAGTCCATTAGTTCCTTTAGCAACAATAGGGATAGTGGTAAGAGATAGTATTTTATTGGAATTTGCACCTACATTTTTAAGTATTGTATTGGCTGGTGTAGTTGGTAGTAAGATCGCTAGTGAATTAGGCAATATGCGTATCAGCGAACAAATTGATGCATTAGAGATCATGGGTGTCAATACTAAAAACTATTTAATCCTCCCTAAGATCCTTGGAGCTATTACAACAGTTCCTTTATTGGTGGGTATCTCAGCAGTAATTGGTATCTGGGGTGGTTACATTGTAGGTAGCTGGACCAATGTAGTCCCTGCCGAGGTTTTCATCACGGGCATACGAAAAGACTTTGTGATTAATTATGTCAATATTGGTTTTTATAAATCTTTTATTTTCGCTATCATCATTAGCACAGTTCCTGCATTTTATGGGTACTATGTAAAGGGTGGCGCGTTAGAAATTGGCAAGGCTGGCACCAAGTCTGTGGTTGTCAGCTGTATTCTCATCTTAATTGCAGATTATATCGTTGCAGCCATCGCATTATAGTTGTAACTTTAGTACAAATCTCATCACATGAAAATAAGTTTTCACGGAGCAGCTCGAACTGTTACAGGTTCAAAACATTTAGTTCAGTTAGATCATGGAGAAAACTTTTTACTCGATTGCGGCTTGTTTCAAGGTTTAGGAAGAGATACAGATGCATACAATGCACATTTTGGTTTTGATCCCACCATATTAGATTATGTTATTTTATCCCATGCGCATATAGACCATACAGGCTTATTGCCCAAGTTGGCAGCAGAGGGATTTAGAGGAAAAATTTATTGTACACCTGCAACGAAAGCTTTGACAGAGATTCTCTTAGAAGACTCTGCTATGATTCAAAGAGATGATGCCAAATTCAAGAATAAAAGATTGGCGAAAGAAGGATTGCCACAGGTGGAACCATTGTATACGATGGATGACGTCAACATGGTACTTCCTTTGTTGCAAACAGTAGAATACAATAAGCCATATAAAATCTCAGAACATGTAGAGTTGATGTATACGGATGCAGGGCATATCATAGGTAGTGCAGCAGTAAACTTGATTATAAAAGAAAATAAAGTCACTAAGACGATGACATTTAGTGGGGACGTTGGACGTTATCGCGATATGATTTTAAGATCTCCTGCGAATTTTCCACCAGCTGATTTTATTATCATTGAAAGCACTTATGGCGACAAATTGCATGATTTAATTCACTCTACCCCAGATGACTTATTAAAATGGATTCAATTGACTTGTGTGGAGCAAAGAGGAAACTTGATTATTCCAGCTTTTAGTGTAGGTAGAACCCAGGAGATTTTATTTGAATTAAACCAACTATCAATCGAAAAAAGGTTGCCACATATTCCTGTATATGTTGATAGCCCTTTAAGTATTGAAGCAACGGAGATGTTAAAAAAATATCCGAAGTATTTTAATAAAAAAATTCAAAGAATATTGGAGGTGGATGATGATCCATTTGACTTTGAAGGATTGCGTTATATCAAATCCGTAGATGAGAGCAAGGCTTTGAATGAGGATATGCATCCCAAGGTAATTATCTCTGCATCAGGTATGGCTGACGCAGGAAGGGTCAAACATCATATCAAAAACAATATCGGAGGCGAGAAAAATACCATTCTCATGGTGGGCTATTGCGAGCCACATTCGCTTGGAGGTCGATTAATGAATGGGGCAACTGAAGTACGTATTTACGGAGAGCCGTATGAAGTAAGGTGTAAGATTGGTTCAATAAGAAGTATGAGTGCGCATGGTGATTATGAAGATTTGATGCAGTTTTTGGCATGTCAAAATCCGCTTGCTGTAAAACAAGTGTACATTGTACATGGCGAGCCTGAAGTGCAAGATCATTTTGCTGAGCGACTTAGAAAGAAAGGCTTTAAAGATGTCATTGTGCCTGAGTTACACGAAACTTGTATCGTCGCTTAGTCAGATCAAATAATTTTTAAAACAAAGTCTGTGGAGTGAAGATTTGATAATCAACTTTTTCACAAGGGGTGCTTGATTGTAAAAAGTTTTTTGCCACAGTGTGTGCTTGCATGTCCTCGGCGTCAATTTGAGTACTAGCAATTGTTTGAATATCATTACTATTTAATGAAGTTGAAATCCATGCAGTAGCTAATTCGTCATTGAGTATAGTGGGCATACGTTTTTTTACATTGTGAATCTTGGACATAAAAGCATTCGCTTCTGTGGTAATGATACCAAAGCTATTCTTTGTTTCACCAGTGGTATAATCTGTCCAACTGTTCCATACACCGGCCATATAAAATAAATCTCGATGCTTTAGCTGTATACAATGCGGAAATTTTTCTTTATTCATTTCTTGCCACTCAAAAAAATAGGATGCAAGTACTAGGCATCTATTGGTATGGACTAAGGCTTGTGCTACCTTGTTTTGTAAAATCCCTTCGGATTTAATGTTCAGAGTCGTATATTTCTTCCTGGATTCGTTCAGTTCTTTTTGATTCCTTACCCAATTTGGAATTAGTTCCCAATGCATTAATCCTGGACGTAAAATATTATTTTGCGCTTGTTGTTCATTAAAAATAACTGGCCATTGTGCATAGCTAAAGCCAGATTGAGCTGGAAGCTCAATGGGATCAAGTTCGATCGTTTGATCGCTAATTTTTATAGTTTGCTTTTTGGGTATCTTAACCCCAACCACATAACACATACATTCAATTATTGCTCAAATATAAATCAAAAATTTAGCGCGTAAAAACTCACTAAAATGGGTAAATTTGATCAAATATCAATTATATGGCCCAGGTTAAATGGTTTATTTTGGCGTTTTTTATTTGCATTCAATCTATACCAGTTAATGCACAGCCTGGTACAATCATTACAAACATTCAATTAGTTGACGGAACGGGCAAACCGGCAAGCAGGGCTTCGGTAAGAATTCAGGGAGATAAAATTGTGGCTATAGGCACACTCAAGCCAAATAAAATGGATCAGGTGATTGACGGGAAAGGAAAAGTATTGGCGCCTGGATTCATTGATTCACATAGCCATCATTTTGGAGATTTAACTAAAAATCGTTCTGGCTTGTCTACATCCAGTCAAGGTATCACCACTATTGTGATTGGACAAGATGGAAATGGTTATCCAATGGATAGTTTATCTAAATGGATGATTGAAAACCCGGTTGTCTCTAATGTGGCTTCTTATACTGGTCAGTCAAGTTTAAGAGAGATTGCGATGGGTGAAAACGATTTATATAGAAATGCAACTGCTCCTGAGCTTCAAAAGATGAAAACTATTTTAGCCTCTGAGCTTGCAAAAGGTTCTTTTGGTTTGTCTACTGGATTAGAATATGAAGCTGCTTTTTATTCTAGTAAACAAGAAGTGATTGATTTGGCTAAAGTTACTGCAGCAAATCAAGGGTTATATACAAGCCATATCAGAAGTGAGGACTTGCATATGAATGAAGCTATTGATGAAATTATAGAAATAGGTAGGCAAACTAAAATGCCTGTTCAGGTATCTCATATTAAAATTGCAAACAAATTAAATTGGGGAACTGCAAATTTGATTTTAGAGAAATTAAATCAAGCTAGAAAAACCGGTGTTAATATTTCTGCAGATGTGTATCCTTATACTTTTTGGAATTCTACATTAAGGGTGTTATTCCCAGGAAAAGATTTCGACAATTTGGCTAGTGCAGAAATGGCAACGAAGCAATTATTTGATCCAAATGAATCCGTTTTAGTACAGTTTGCACCTAATCCAAATTATGTGGGCAAGACGATCACTGCTATTGGTGTAGAGCGGAATGAACAACCTGCGCAGGCATTAATAAGTTTAATTCAATTGGCAGAAGATTTTAAAAAAGCAAATCCTAACTATACAGGCAGCGTAGAAGCGATTGCAGGTAAGGCGATGAGTGAAGAAGATGTAAAAACATTTTTAGCTTGGCCTGAGTCCATTATCTGTTCTGACGGGAATGCTGGAGGACATCCTAGGGGCTATGGCGCATTCACTAGGGTATTGGGTAAATATGTTCGTGAATCAAATTTGATGCCTTTAGAAAAAGCAATTTATAAAATGACAGGGCAGTCTGCAGATTTCTTTGGCTTTAAAAATAGAGGACGCATTGCGGTAGGTAATTTTGCAGATTTAGTTTTATTAGATCCTGCAACTGTTATGGATGAAGCAAATTTGAAAAATAGCAAAGCATTGTCTAAGGGTATAGAAATGGTTTGGGTGAACGGTCAATTAGTGTATCAAGCTCAAAAAGCAACAGGTAATTTACCTGGTGTTTTGATTAAAAGAAAATAACATGATAAAGAAGCATGCAATTGTATTGACAGACGGCTTATTGATGACCTCAGATGCAAAAACAGCACACGGGTTAATAAGGGGCACGGAGCGTTTTAATATTATAGGCATAGTGGATGGCCTTGAGAACGCCGGTAAAGATGCGGGTGAATTATTAGATGGCAAGCGAAGAGGCATTCCTGTCTTTGCTACTATGGAGGATGCTATGTCTAGTTTGCCAGAGGTTGATTTCTTAATCATTGGTGTGGCAACAGTAGGTGGTGTTTTGCCAAAAAATATGCTAAGCTTAATCTACACTGCTGTTGAAAAAGGGATCTCAATTGTTAATGGATTGCATGAATATTTAAATGACAAGCCAGATTTAGTTGCCATCGCAGCAAATACAGGTACGCAGTTAGTTGATGTAAGGAGGCCTAAACAAAGATCCGATTTGCATTTTTGGGACGGGTCTATTTATAAAGTTACTGCTCCTATTGTTGCGGTGATTGGAATGGATTGCGCTATGGGAAAAAGAACGACAGCGAGAATGCTAAAGCAGGCATGTGCCAATGAAGGTGTTAAAGCAGAAATGATTTATACTGGACAGACAGGATGGTTACAAGGAGGGGAGTATGGCTTTATTTTTGACTCCACATTGAATGACTTTGTTTCTGGAGAATTAGAACATGCAATTGTAAGCTGTTGGTCAGAAACAAATCCTGATGTACTTTTTTTAGAGGGGCAATCTTCATTACGAAATCCAAGTGGGCCTTGTGGTCTAGAGCTATTGATTTCAGGTAATGCCAAATATGTTGTTTTGATTTTTGCACCAAAGCGAAAGTATTTTGACAATGAAAAACATTGGGGAGAGATTCCTACTGTTGCTTCAGAAATTGAATTGATTGAAAAGTTGGGTTCGAAAGTCATTGCAGTGGCGGTGAATACCGAAAACTGTACTACCCAAGAAGCTTTTGCTTATCAAAAAGAATATAGTGCAAGTTTGGGCTTGCCTGTTTTATTGCCTATTCAAGAAGGTGTTGCGCAATTGGTCCCAGTATTAAAAGCAATCATAAATCATTCGTAAATGAAAATTGTAGCAGTAAGAGCTTATTTAAAAAAGATGGCTTTAAAAAAGCCATACACAATCGCTTATAATACTTTTTCCGATGTGTCACTGGCATTCCTAGAAATAGAATTGGCCAATGGGGTTGTTGGATATGGATCAGGTAGTCCTGCAGAAGAAGTGGTAGGTGAAACAACTGAAAAGACGGTAGCCAATTTAAATACTGATTTTGTTGCGCAATTTGTTGGTAGAGACATTCGTCAATTTCAACAAATTATTTTCGAATCAAATCTTCAATTCCCCCATCTGCCTGGAACGATGGCTGCAATTGATATCGCCCTCCATGATGCATTTGGAAAATGGATGGGTATTTCGGTTGCGTCTTTTTATGGACAAAAAATGAATGCATTGCCTACCTCGATGACCATTGGTATTAAAGGAGTGGATGAAACAATCGAAGAAGCAAAAGAATATGCTGCAATGGGGTTCAAAGTGTTCAAGGTTAAAACCGGTTTAGATGTGCAGGAAGATATTGAAAGAATTAAGGGTTTATATAAGAGCTTTGGCGATGACTATACTATTAGAGTCGATGCCAATCAAGGCTATGATTTAAAAAGTCTGAGATATTTTTTAGAAGCCACTGCCACTTATTCACTTGAACTCATTGAGCAACCTTTGCCTGTTGGACAAGAGCAGTCCTTATTGCATTTATCGGTCAGAGAAAGGCAAACAATTACTGCAGATGAGGCATTAAAAGATCCTCTAGCTGCTTTGCAATTTGCTGCAGGCGATCAGCCTTTTGGTATTTACAATATTAAGTTAATGAAATGTGGCGGTCTAGTTGGTGCAAAGGAAATCGCAAGTATTGCTCAGCATGCAAATATTGATTTGTTCTGGGGATGTAATGATGAGAGTATCATAAGTATCACTGCTGCATTACATATGGCCTATGCTTGTTCACATACAAAATACATTGATTTGGACGGCAGTTTCGATTTGATGGAGGACTTGGTAACAGGCGGATTCGAAGTGAAAGAAGGGTGTTTGGTAATTAATAATGAACCTGGATTTGGTTTTACAAAAATTTAAATAAAGTTATCGTGCAGGTAATACAAGCTAATAGTTTACAACCTAAATTAGGATTAAGAGCAGCGAGTTTTTTAGTAATTAGTGTGATCATTGGCTCAGGCGTGTTTAAAAAAATTGCACCAATGGCCCAAGAGTTGGGCACGCCTTGGTTGATTTTGCTTTGTTGGTTCATTGCAGGAATTGTAAGTTTGGCTGGTGCATTGTGCACCGCAGAGCTAGTTAGTATGTATCCAAATTCTGGTGGAGAATACAATTATTTTCAAAAAATATACGGACGCTTTTTTTCCTTCATGTACGGATGGGCTAGTTTCACAGTCATTAAAACTGCTGCAATTAGTGCCTTGGCCTATATTTTTGCGCAGTCTTTGAATAGTTTATTTCCATTACCAGTATTGGATTTGGATTATACAATAATGGGCTTGAAATTATTTGATAACCTATCCATAAAATTATTAGCGGCTTCATTGATCTTGCTATTGACCTTACTTAATTATAGAGGGGTTCAGTTTGCTGAAAAATTAAGTAGCGTATTAACCTATTCAATGTTGATTGCAATTGCCTTTTTTCTAATTGTTGGACTTGGTGCTAAAAATGGCAGTATGTCGAATCTGACAACTGCTGCAAAAGGCGTATCGACCCAATTGAATGGCTGGGTATTGATTAAAGCTTTGTTTTTGGCGAGTTTGGGAGCCTTCTGGGGTTATGATGGCTGGAATAATATTGCATTTATTGGAGAAGAAATTAAAAATCCAAAACGCAATCTACCTTTGGCATTGGGGTTGGGGACATTGGGGGTGATGGCAGTATATGTGTTGATCAATTTTGTATTTTTATACGTGCTTCCGATAGATTATTTTATACAATTAAATGCGTCACCAAATAAAATTGCAGCAGTAGAAGTTGCTGGACAAATAAGTGGCAATATAGGTATGGTTTTAGTGGCTTGTTTAAAAAATGTTTTATCCCTCGCCATCGCATACAACATTCTCGCAGACATTAAAATACTGCTATTAGTTGAATTTAATGTAGTCACTAAAATTAAACAAGCTACTAAAACCA
>JACCDS010620577.1_pt1 | contig 12241 bp, 8 predicted proteins | sample 7446441 | NCBI WGS metagenome assembly JACCDS01 (sample SAMN15323445, study PRJNA562643) | freshwater metagenome | isolation source: river surface water | place: USA:Blue River Watershed | collected 2017-08-17
CGGTACAGCTCGGTGTGGCCTTTTTGACGACCAAAGCCTTTGACTTCGGTCACGGTGATGCCCTGCACGCCGATGCCCGAAAGTGCTTCACGCACTTCGTCCAGCTTGAAGGGTTTGATGATGGCGGTCACCAGTTTCATGATGGCTCCTTGGTATGAATATGAGGCAATCAGAAGGTGTACTTCAGACCCAGAACGACGCCGGTTTTACCCAAGCCTTCCACGCCCGCTTTGCCAGGTGTGTAATAGAAGTTCTTGTCTGCATCCGTGCCCACCACTGCGCCAGTCAAAGACAGACCATCGCCCAAATCTTTGGCCAAGGTCAATGCGTAATCGGTGTAAGAACCAGCGGTATTGCCAGCACCCTTGAGCTTTTGGTAGCCCACATGCGGCACCAGGCTGTAGCCGTCGCCCAAGTCCAGCGCTGCACTCAGGTCAACGTAATAGCTGTTCTTACTGTCCAGGTTGCCGAACAGGTTGGAAATGGCATGGGAGTATTTGGCGGTGAACAAACCGTAAGTCACGGCACCATAGAGTTCATTGGTGTTGGCATTGCCATAGACAACGGTGTTCTTGAGTTTGTTGCCCGCGTACTCGTAGCGCAGAAAACCCATGTCATAAGCAACATCACCCACAGCACCTTTGTAGCCGCCGTACAAATCGATTTCAACGGAGCCGGCTGTTGCGCCTGCATCCTTGATCCACTTGATGGTCGAGCCCCAAGCACCGACATAGAAACCGCTCTTGTCTGCGTAATCCACACCGCCTTGCAATGCAGGGTCAAAGCGTGTCTGCGAGAGACCACGGTAACGGTAGTCGCTCACAACGCCAGCGTTGTAAGACAGCGTGCTTTCAGGGGCTGTCTGGGCTTGGGCCACGGAAGCCAAAGCGCTCACGGCCAGGGCGATCAGGGAAGGAACGAGGATCTTTTTCATATGGACTCCGGTGAAAAGTTGTTGAGGACGTACCCCTTAAGCACGGACCGTGCCAACAGCTGGTGCGCTTGAAACTGGGGCATTCACCAGTGCGCCGCCACTCTGTGCATGGTTCAATGCCATTTGAATAAGAAGTGCACGCCACGTCAGCGTGCACGCACACAAACCATGCACCAACATGGGGCAGGGAGGGGATATGAGTCTTTCTTTGGTGCACAGCCGTGCACTGGTCGGGCTGCAAGCGCCCGCAGTCACCGTCGAGGTGCATCTGGCCAACGGCCTGCCCAACTTCACTTTGGTGGGTTTGGCCGATGTCGAAGTCAAGGAGGCCCGCGAACGTGTGCGCTCCGCCTTGCAAAACAGCGGGCTGGAATTTCCGCACAACAAACGCATCACCGTCAATTTGGCCCCGGCCGATCTGCCCAAAGACTCCGGGCGGCTGGACTTGCCGATTGCCTTGGGCATTCTGGCGGCGAGCGGCCAAATCGATGCGGCCAAGCTGGTCGGTCACGAGTTCGCAGGCGAGCTGTCTTTGTCGGGTGAGCTCAGGCCCATCCGCGGGGCCTTGGCCATGAGCCTGGCGCTGCGCCAGCAGCAGGTGCGCACCCGCCTGGTGCTGCCGCCGGGCAGCGCCGAAGAAGCCGCGCTGGTGCCCGATGCCGAAGTCTTTCGCGCCAAACACCTGCTGGATGTGGTTCAACAGTTTTTGCCGCCATCGGCCGAGCCGCCACCCGAGCCTGGCGAGGGCTGGGCCCGTCTGAGCGCCACGACCCCTACCGATCCACCCCGCTATGCCGACCTGGCCGACGTGAAGGGGCAGGCAGGTGTTAAACGGGTGCTGGAAATTGCCGCCGCTGGTGGCCACTCGCTGCTCATGGTTGGACCGCCTGGCTCGGGCAAGTCCATGCTGGCGCAACGTTTTGCAGGTTTGCTGCCGCCCATGGCCATCGAAGACGCGCTGGAGTCGGCCGCCATCGCCAGCCTGGCCGGGCGTTTTGAGCTCTCGCGCTGGGCGCAACGCCCAACCGGTCAACCGCACCATTCGGCCAGTGCGGTGGCTTTGGTCGGAGGCGGCTCGCCGCCCCGGCCTGGCGAGATTTCACTGGCGCACCACGGGGTGCTGTTTCTGGACGAGCTGCCAGAATTTCCACGCGCTGCACTCGAAGCCCTGCGCGAACCGCTGGAGACCGGCACCATCACCATCGCCCGGGCCGCACGGCGCGCCGAGTTTCCGGCGCGGTTCCAGCTGATCGCGGCCATGAACCCCTGCCCTTGCGGTTATCTGGGCAGCCCCACGCGGGCGTGTCGCTGCTCGCCTGACCAGGTCAGCCGCTACCAAGGCAAGCTCAGTGGGCCGCTGCTGGACCGGATCGATCTGCACATCGAAGTGCCCAGCCTGCCCGCCACCGACTTGCTGACAGCGCCAGCGGGCGAGAGCACCGAAGCCATCGCCGCACGCAGTCTGGCGGCGCGCAACTTCGCGCTGGCCCGGCAAGGCTGCGCCAATGCGGACTTGCAAGGCCAGGCCATCGATGCGCAATCGCGCCTGAGTGACAAGGCCAGCGCCTTGCTGCTAAAAGCCGCCACCCAACTGGGCTGGAGCGGACGCAGCACCCACCGCAGCCTCAAAGTGGCCCGCACCATCGCGGACCTGGCGGGCAGTGCCACCATCGAAGCCGCCCATGTGGCCGAAGCGGTGCAATACCGGCGCGTGCTCAAGGAACACTGAGCCTCAAGGCTTTTAGCCTGCAGGCCTGACGCACTGTCTTGAATGCGCGCTGTTGCAGCACCCCGCTCGCGATAATGCGTGCATGCGTTTTTTCAGCCGCCCATCGCCGCAGGCCTTGGGTCCCTTCAGCGTCTGCTTGTCCTTGCCCCAGCTCATCACCTGGGGCAGCGTGTTCTACACCTTCTCTTTGCTGATGACCCCGCTGGAGGCTGAGCTGGGCATGAGCCGTGCGCAATCGTCACTGGCCTTCAGTCTGGCCTTGCTGGCCGAGGGCCTGATGGCTTATCTGGTGGGCCGCTGGATCGACCAAGGGCATGAACGCAAGGTCATGACCGTGGGCTCTGTCTGGATCGGTCTGGGTCTGATCGCGCACAGCCAAGTGCAAAGCGTCAACGGTTTTTACGCGGTCTGGCTCTGGCTGGGTCTGGGCTTGGCCGCCACGCTGTACACGCCCGCCTTTGCGGTGGTCACCCGGCGCTTTGCGCAAGACTTTCGCCGCGCCATCATCACGCTCACGTTTTTGGGTGGCCTGGCCAGCACCGTGTTCATCCCGCTGTTTTCCTGGTGGATGGACCTGTGGGGCTGGCGCCACGCCCTGTGGGCATTGGCGGCTTTGCAGCTGCTGCTGTGCGCCCCCTTGCATGCCTGGCTGTTGCAAGGTGCCCGACGCGGCATCCAGCGCACCGGGCCACACGAACCCCGACCCGTGTCGGTCAGAACCCACCTGCGCCAGGCCCCGTTTTGGCTGCTGGCCGTGTTCACGCTGTTCATGATGGCGGTCACCTCGGCCTTGCCTGCCCACATGATCGCCTTGCTGCAAGAGGCCCACTTTCCCCCGGCTTGGGTGATCGCCATCCCTGCGGCCATTGGTGTGATCCAAGTGCTCGGGCGGCTCTTGCTGTTTGTGTTTGAGCGCTATTGGGATGTGCACACCGCCAACCGCTGGATCCCCACTTTGATCCCCTTGGGTCTGCTGGTCCTGATCGTGGGCGGCTTGCAGCCAGTGGCCGCAGTGGTGTTCGTGGTGCTGTACGGCCTGGGCAATGGCATGAACACCATCGTCAAAGGCACGGCCATGGCGCAATACGTGAGCCGGGCCCATGTGGGCCAGCTCAACGGTTTGCTCGGCCTGCCGATTGCACTGGCCCGTGCGGCCGCGCCACTGGCCGTGGGTTTGCTGTGGTCGCCCGACAAGGGCTATGCGCTGGCTTTGTGGTGGCTGCTGCTGGCCAGCGTGCTGGGGGCCTCTGCCCTGTGGCTGACACAGCACCTGACGCTTCGGGCCCGCAGGCACTGAGGCTCGGCCTCTGAGACCGTTCAGGTATAAACCGGCGATGCAAAAACTCCGTGTGCTCATTGTCAGCCCTGCCTTGGCCGACGCCAACAATGGCAACTGGCAAACCGCCCAACGCTGGAAAAGCCTGCTGGCACCCCACACGGTGCGCATCGTGCGCGAGTGGCCCGACGCACAAGCCGCGCAAGACGACATCATGCTGGCCCTGCATGCGCGACGCTCTGCTGCGGCCGTGCAAGCTTGGTTCGATCAGCGCGGCCCCAAAGGCTTGGGCCTGGTGCTCACCGGCACCGACTTGTACCGCGACATCCAGCACGACGCGGCAGCGCAAGCCGCTCTGACCCAAGCCCACAGCCTGGTCGTGCTGCAAAGCCAAGGCCTGCAAGCGCTGCCCCAAGAGCTTCACAGCAAGACACGGGTCATCGTGGCCTCCGGTGGTTCACGGCAGACCCTGGTCAAAACCGCACGCCATCTGCGCGTGGTGATGGTCGGCCACATGCGCGATGAAAAAGACCCACGCACACTGATGGCCGCTGCACAGCTGCTGCGCACGCGGCCGGACATCTTCATCGACCACATCGGCCAGGCGCTCGACCCGGCACTGGGCCAGGCCGCACACGAGACACAAACACAATGCCCGCGGTACCGCTGGCTGGGTGGCCTGCCCCATGCCGCGACCTTGCAGCGCATCCAGCGCGCCCACCTGCTGGTGCACACCAGCCGCATGGAAGGCGGCGCCCATGTGCTGATGGAAGCCCTGCGCAGCGGCACCCCGGTGCTGGCCTCGCGCATTGACGGCAACCTGGGCATGCTCGGCGACAATTACCCGGGCACGTTTGAGGTGGGCGATGCCCCCGCACTGGCCAATTTGTTGCAGCAATGCCGATCAAATCAAAACTCGGTCGGTGGCTTGCTGTCACACTTGTCGGCGCTGTGCGCCGAACGCGCCACACTGTTTGAACCGCAAGCCGAACGCTCTGCGCTGCACCGCTGGGTGCAGGATCTCTGGACCCATTGAATGCAATCTTCTGAACAACCCGTGCTGCGCGACCTGGTGCTGGTGGGCGGTGGCCACAGCCATGTGGGCGTGCTGCGCATGTTCGCCATGAAGCCCGAGCCGGGCTTGCGCATCACCGTCATCTGCACCGACACCGACACGCCTTACTCGGGCATGCTGCCCGGCTATGTGGCCGGACACTACAGCTTTGACGACGTGCACATCGACCTGGGCCGACTGGCCGCAGCGACCGGCGCACGCCTTTACCGCGACGAGGTGATCGGCATCGACCGGCAAAACCAGCAGGTGATTTGCCGCCACCGCCCGCCTGTGGCTTACGACCTGTTGTCGATCAACATTGGCTCGACCCCGCAAGTCCAGCAGATCGAAGGTGCGCAAGCCTTGGCCGTGCCGGTCAAGCCGATTGCCCAGTTCAACCAGCGCTGGCTGCAGTTGCTGGTCAAAGTGCGCGAGTGGCGTGGCCGCATGACGGTGGCCGTGGTCGGCGGTGGCGCAGGCGGCGTGGAGCTGCTGCTGGCCATGCAATACCGTTTGCGCCATGAACTCAAAGCCCTGGGGCGCAACCCGGAAGACCTCAACTTCGTGCTGCTGACCGCCTCGGACACGCTGCTGCCCACCCACAACAGCGGTGTGCGCGCGCGCTTTGTGCGTGTGCTGCGCGAGCGCAATGTCGAGGTGCACACCGGCGCAGAGGTGGTGCAAGTCTCACCCGGTTGCCTGCACACCAAAAACGGGCGCACCTTTGACGCCGACGAAACCATGTGGGTCACGCAAGCGGGCGGCCCGGCCTGGTTGCAAAGCACCGGCCTGGCACTCGACGCGCATGGCTTCATCCAGGTCAATTCGCAATTGCAAACGCTGCCCGATCCGAAAATTTTTGCAGCTGGCGACATCGCCTGCTTTTCCGAGCGCCCGCTCGAAAAAGCCGGTGTGTTCGCCGTGCGCATGGCCAAGCCTCTGGCGAGCAACTTGCGACGCAGCTTGCGCGGCCAAGCCCTGCAGCCCTACACGCCGCAACGCCGTTGGCTGGCCTTGATCTCGACCGGCAACCGCTACGCGGTCGCTTCGCGCGGCCCACTGGGCTTTGCTGGTGGCTGGGTGTGGCGCTGGAAAGACAGCATCGACCGCCAGTTCATGCGGCGCTTCAACGAATATGCACCGATGGCACAGCCACGCACAGCCTCGCTGTGGGCCTTGCTGACGCAGGCTTTCTCGGCCTGGCGTGCTCCGGCTTCGGGCCGACAGGGCATGCAACTGAGCAGCGAAGAATCCTTCCAAGCGCTGTCGGCCATCGCCATGCGCTGCGGCGGCTGTGGGGCCAAGGTGGGTGCCAACATCTTGTCGCGGGCGCTGGGCAGCTTGCAGCCGGTCGCACGCCCGGATGTGCTGATCGGCCTGCACGAGCCCGACGATGCGGCCGTGGTCAAAGTGCCTGCGGGCAAAGCCGTGGTGCAGACGGTGGACTTCTTTCGCGCCTTCATCGACGACCCCTATCTGTTTGGCAAGGTGGCGGCCAACCACGCGCTGGGCGACATCTTTGCCATGGGCGGCGAGCCGCAGACCGCCACCGCGGTGTGCACCGTGCCCCCGGGGCTGGAAGCCAAGGTCGAAGACCTGTTGCTGCAAATGATGGGCGGCGCGGTGGAAGTGCTCAACGCCGCCGGTTGCAGCTTGGTCGGTGGCCACACCGGCGAGGGCCGCGAGCTGGCCCTGGGCTTTGCCATCAACGGCCTGATCGACGAGAAGATGGCCCAGGTCATGCGCAAAGGCGGCATGCAAGCGGGCGACCTGCTGGTGCTGACCAAGCCGATCGGCACCGGCACCTTGTTTGCAGCCCATGCCCGCGGTGCAGCGCGTGGCCGCTGGATCGATGGGGCCATGCAGTCCATGCTCATGTCCAACCAGGTGGGCGCGCAAATCCTGAGCGCTTATGGCGCCACCGCCTGCACCGACCTGACCGGCTTTGGCCTGCTGGGCCATCTGGTCGAGATGACGCGCCCCTCGGGTGTGGACGCCGAGCTTCAACTGAGCGCCCTGCCGTTGATGGACGGCGCGGTGGAATGCGTCAAGGCGGGCATCGTCAGCTCGCTGCAGCCCGCCAATGTGCGCTTGCGCCGCGCCCTGCGCAACGCCGAAGAGTTTGTGCAAGATGCCCGTTACCCCCTGCTGTTTGACCCGCAAACCGCTGGCGGCCTGCTGGCCAGCGTGCCTGCTGAGCAGGCCGACGCCTGCGTGGCCGCGCTGCAAGCGGCCGGTTATGCACACACCGCCATCATTGGCCGCGTCATGGCCGCAGGCCAGGCCATCGAGCCGGTGGTGTTGAAAACCTGAAGTGCTTTGCGGGAGAGGCCCATGCGCCTCCCCGCAAAAGACAAGGCGCTCAGCTCAAGTCAAACCGGTCAGCGTTCATGACCTTGGTCCATGCGGCCACAAAGTCACGCACAAACTTCTCGCGGTTGTCGTCTTGGGCATACACCTCGGCATAAGCACGCAAGATGGAGTTGGAACCCAAGACCAAGTCCACGCGTGAAGCCGTCCACTTGGCTTGGCCTGTTTTGCGATCACAGATGTCGTAAGAGTTGCGGCCTGTAGGCTTCCACTGATACGCCATGTCGGTGAGGGCCACAAAGAAGTCGTTGCTCAACACGCCCACGCGATCGGTGAACACGCCATGCTTGGAGCCACCGTGGTTGGTGCCCAGCACACGCATGCCGCCCACCAACACGGTCATCTCGTGTGCGGTGAGGCCCATGAGTTGGGCGCGGTCCAACAACAGCTCTTCGGGGCTGACCACGTAGTTCTTCTTGACCCAGTTGCGAAAGCCATCGTGAATGGGTTCGAGCACGGCAAACGACTCCACGTCGGTCATCTCTTGTGTGGCATCGCCCCGGCCTGGCATGAACGGCACATCTACCTTCAAGCCTGCGGCTTGAATGGCTTTTTCCAAGCCCACATTGCCAGCCAACACGATCACATCGGCCACGCTGGCGCTGCTGTCTTTGGCGATGCCTTCGAGCACGGCCAGCACCTTGGCCAAACGTGCAGGCTCGTTGCCTTCCCAATCTTTCTGAGGAGCCAAACGAATGCGTGCACCGTTGGCACCACCGCGCATGTCTGAGCCACGGTAGGTGCGGGCACTGTCCCAAGCAGTGCTGATCATGTCGCTCACGCTCAAACCACTGGCAGCGATTTTGGCTTTGACAGCCGCCACGTCATAAGCGGCATTGCCTGCGGGCACAGGGTCTTGCCAGATCAAGTCTTCGGTGGGCACTTCAGGGCCGATGTAACGCACCTTCGGGCCCATGTCGCGGTGGGTCAGCTTGAACCACGCACGCGCAAACACTTGGGTGAAGTAGTCGGGGTCTTTGTAAAAGCGCTCCGAAATCACGCGGTACGCCGGGTCCATCTTCATGGCCATGTCGGCGTCGGTCATCATCGGCTGCAGGCGGATCGATGGGTCCTCCACATCGACCGGCATGTCCTCGGGTTGGATGTTGATCGGCTTCCACTGGTGGGCACCTGCCGGGCTCTTGGTCAACTCCCAGTCGTAGTTCAGCAACATGTGGAAGTAGCCGTTGTCCCATTGCGTGGGGTGGGTGGTCCAGGCACCTTCAATGCCGCTGGTCACGGTGTCGCGGCCCACACCCCGGCTGCTGTGGTTCATCCAACCAAAGCCTTGCTCGTGCAAGTCAGCGCCTTCTGGCGCAGGTCCCAGCTTTTGCGCGCTGCCGTTGCCGTGGGCCTTGCCCACCGTGTGGCCGCCCGCCGTCAGCGCCACGGTCTCTTCGTCGTTCATGGCCATGCGCGCAAAGGTCAGGCGCACATCTTGTGCGGTGCGCAAGGGGTCGGGTTGGCCATTGACACCTTCGGGGTTCACATAGATCAAGCCCATTTGCACCGCCGCCAGCGGGTTTTCGAGCGACTCGCGCTGGTTGCTTTGGTAGCGGTCCGCACCCATCCACTCTTTTTCGGCTCCCCAATAAATGTCCTGCTCAGGGTGCCAGATGTCTTCGCGGCCAAGGGCAAAGCCATAGGTCTTGAGGCCCATCGATTCATAAGCCACGTTGCCCGCCAGGATCATCAAATCGGCCCAGCTGATGCGGTTGCCGTATTTCTTTTTGATGGGCCAGAGCAAGCGGCGTGCTTTGTCCAGGTTGGCGTTGTCAGGCCAGGAGTTGAGCGGAGCGAAACGCTGGTTGCCGGTGCCCGCACCACCTCGGCCGTCGGCAATGCGGTAGGTGCCCGCCGAGTGCCAAGCCATGCGGATCATCAAGCCACCGTAGTGGCCCCAATCGGCAGGCCACCAGTCTTGGCTGTCGGTCATGAGGGCGGTCAGGTCTTTCTTGAGCGCTGGCACATCCAGTTTTTTGACCTCTTCGCGGTAGTTGAAGTCAGGCCCGAGCGGATTGGTTTGGGTGTCGTGCTGGTGCAGGATGTCCAAGTTCAGGGCTTTGGGCCACCAGGCCATGGGGGTGTTGCCTGTGGTGGTGTTGCCACCGTGTATCACGGGGCATTTGCTGTCGTTGGACATGACGATCTCCTTTGGGGTGAATGGATGGACTGGCTGATAGCTTAGGTTGATTAACTGATTTAATCCAATTGCTTTTGACTAACTCCATCATGTGAATTGGCCGCACCCTCAGGCCGCACAACCATTGGGGCACACTTGGCAGCGACACAACATGACAATGCTCAAACATGAACGACAAGATGACCCTCAACTCTGACCTGAGCCAGCGCTGTGTGGTCAACAGCCACACGCTCGACTGGGTGGCTTCACCTGCGGCGGGCGTGTCGCGCCGCCTGCTGGAGCGCGATGGCGGTGAGGTGGCGCGCGCGACCTCGGTGGTGCGCTATGCAGCGGGCTCCGCCTTTGACGCGCATACCCATGGCGGCGGCGAAGAAATCCTGGTGCTCGAAGGCACGCTGCACGACGAGCACGGTGTTTATGGCCCCGGCACCTACATCAAGAACCCGGTGGGCAGCGCGCACGCACCCTTCACGATGGAAGGCTGCACGCTGTTTGTGAAGCTGCGCCATTTGGACCCACGCGACAGCGAACGCGTGGTGATCGACTCGCGCCACACCCCCTGGCACCAAGGCATGGTCGAGGGCCTGAAGGTTTTGCCACTGAACACCTTCGAGACGCAAAACACCGCGCTGGTGCGCTGGGCCCCGCAGACGTTTTTCAACCCACACCGGCATTGGGGTGGCGAAGAAATCTTTGTGGTCGAAGGCGTGTTCTCAGACGAGCACGGCAACTACCCCGCTGGCAGCTGGCTGCGCAGCCCGCACATGAGCCAGCACCAACCGTTTAGCCGAGAAGGCTGTTTGATTCTGGTGAAAACCGGGCACCTGGTGTGACGCACACGCACACGTCTCAGCGCCACTGAAGCGGCGCGACCCAGCCGCTGCTGCGCGCTTGCGTGTTGTCGCTGTCCGCGCCGATCACCACCGCGCTGACGGAGGGCACCGCTGTTTTGGCACTGCCTGCAGGCAGTTCATCGCCAAACAGCGTGAGGAAGTCTTGCGCCACATCGCGGGATTCGCTGAGCCACTGCTGCAGCGGTGCACCAGTGCCTTGCACCACCACGTAGCGCACGCGGCGGCTATAGGGGTTGGCTGCTGTGGTGCCACTGGCTTGCAGCGGGTCCCACAGATAACACACGGTGGCGGCGGGCAGGTTCTCGCCGCTCACCGAGCGCGCCACACGCAGCAGCGTGCGTTCGCCAAAGGGCACGCGATCGAGCGCATGGTCAAACATCACACACACTTTGAGCGCCGCATCATCGCCATCTTTGCGCCGCAAGTCGGCAGGCCGCTGGCCGCCGCTCAAGGCTTGGTCCAGACGCCAGCGCCATTGCAGCGTGCCTGCGCTGCCGCGCCAGTCGTGTGCCCAGGTGCCGTACGACTGGTTGGTGCGCATCTGCACACCGGCCACGCCGTCGACTTGGCCCAGTTCAAAACGCGTGGCGCCGATCTCGGGTTTGTTGGGCAAGCCCACAAAGCGCCAGCCTGGCGCGTTGGTGCTGTGCTGGCTCGTGAACGGCAACAGCGGACCTGACAAGGGCAGTGGCGATGTGGCGTGGGCGCTCAAGGCCAAGAGCCCAGCGGCAGCGAATGCATTGAGGTGCCCTGCCATGCTCAGGCTCCGCGTTTGAAGTCGTGGTACTTCTTCACCCAGGCCAACAAGCGTTGTGGCGCGTGCGCCCGCTTCCATTCGCCTGCCGCGTATTTGTTGGCCTCGCTCATCGTGGGGTAGGTGTGGATGGTGCCCAGGATTTTGTTCAGGCCCAGGCCGTGTTTCATGGCCAGCACGTACTCGGCCAGCAAATCTGCCGAATGCGCGCCCACAATGGTCACGCCCAAAATTTTGTCTTTGCCCGGCACGGTGAGCACCTTCACAAATCCGTGGGCCTCACTGTCTGCAATGGCGCGGTCCAGATCGTCGATGTTGTATTTCGTGACTTCGTAAGCGATGTTTTTCTCTTTCGCTTCCTGCTCGTTCAAGCCCACCCGCGCCACCTCGGGGTCGATGAAGGTCGCCCATGGAATCACCGAGTAGTCGGCCTTGAACAGCTTCCACTCGCCAAACAGCGCGTTGACGGCCGCGTACCAAGCTTGGTGCGCAGCGGTGTGGGTGAACTGGAACGGCCCTGCCACATCGCCCGCCGCGTAGATGTTGGGGTAGATGGTTTGCAGGTACTCGTTCGTTTCGACGGTGCGGTGCGTGGGGATGCCCAAGTCCTCCAAGCCATAACCCTGCAAACGCGCCACGCGGCCCACCGCGCACAGCAGCTGGTCAAACGGAATGACTTGCTCTTGACCCTTGTGCTCAACGATCAGGCATTTTTCGAAAGTGGATGCGACACCTTCGCTCGTCATCGCGATGCCCTCATTCGTCATCGCGAGCCCTTTATCCGTCATCGCGAGCGAAGCGTGGCGATCCATGGACTCCTTCGCTGCGCTCGCATTGACGGGAGAAGGACGCAGCTCGCAGCGCAGCGCCTTGTGGCCGGTGAGCACCTGCACGTCGTCGGCCTCCAGTGAGGCTTTGGCGAGTTCGCTCACCTCCTCGTCTTCACGCACCATGATGCGTGCGCCCATTTCCACTTGCGTGACGTGTGAGCCCAGCCTGGCAAAGCTTTGCGCCAACTCGCAGCCAATCGGCCCGCCGCCCAGCACCACCAGACGCTGTGGCACCTCGTCCAGCTTGGCGAATTCGTCCCACAGCGTATCGCTGGTGACATAGCCCACCTCGTCCAG
>JACCDS010049498.1_pt1 | contig 12240 bp, 12 predicted proteins | sample 7446441 | NCBI WGS metagenome assembly JACCDS01 (sample SAMN15323445, study PRJNA562643) | freshwater metagenome | isolation source: river surface water | place: USA:Blue River Watershed | collected 2017-08-17
AGGCTCAGTAACCCGCGATCCTTTCGGCCGACGGGATCCTGTTGCTGCCATACCTTCAGGAAGTGGTGGTTCACCAGTCGAATCACATGGAAGCGGTCAGCGACGATGAGGGCGTTCGGGAAGTACTTGCGCACGATCTGGCGGTAGGTCTCGGACAGGTCCATCACCCCGACCCACACCTGCTCGCGCCCGGGCAGCCGGCTCAGATAGCTGCGCAAACTGGCTTCTGAGCGTCCCAGTACGACATCGAACACCTTGTGGTTCTTCAGATCGACGAAGGTGGTCGCATAGCCCTTTTTGCGGGTGAAGAAGTGTTCATCGTGAATCGCTATCGATTTTCTAGACGCTTCGCTGCCTCTCGAAAAACTGCTGTTCAAATTGTACTGGCGACTTCTTCCCGTTATAGCCGTGGCGGCGCACCGGGTTGTAGAACATCTCGATGTAATCAAACACATCCTGGCGGGCCGCTTCGCGGGTCGGGTAGGTCTTGCGTTTGATGCGCTCACGTTTTAACAACTGAAAGAAGCTCTCAGCCACCGCATTGTCGTGACAATTGCCGCGTCGGCTCATACTGCCAACCAGGCCATGCGCCTTCAGGAAGGCTTGCCAGTCTTCGCTGGAGAATTAGCTTCCCTGATCCGAATGCACCAGCACGGGCTGCGTGGGCTTGCGTCGCCAGATGGCCATCAGCAGCGCCGACAGGACCAACTCGCGATCAATCCGGCTCTGCATCGACCAGCCCACAACTTGTCGCGAGAACAAATCCAGTACCACGGCCAGATACAGCCAGCCTTCGTGCGTGCGCAGGTATGTGATATCAGAGGGCTATGCGACCTTGATGATCACCTTTCCTTTGGCCCGACCACGCTCAACGTAACTCAGTGCGTCGTTGGTAGCCGTAAACGGGAACACCTTGTCGACCACCGGACGTACAGCGCCAGACTCGACCAGCTTGCCGATTTCCCGCAGTTGATCGCCATTGGCTTTCATGAAGAGGAACGAATAATCCACTTCCCGTTGCTTGGCCTTCTTTCTGCTTTCCCAGCTCAGCAGTCTCATGATTTGCTTCACCAGCCAGTTCGCCTTGATTTCTTCTGCGAACACGGGATCAGGTGGGCCGGAAATCGAGATGAGCCTTCCTCCTGACTTAAGGATGTTCAAGGACTTCTTCAGTGTCTTGCCGTCTTGGCTGTTCAACACAAGGTCGTAATCCTTGAGCACACCTTCAAAATCGTTCTGGTGATAGTCAATGACAACGTCGGCTCCCAGTTCCCTTACCCATGAGGTATTGCTTTCGCTGGTGGTCGTGGCAACGGTCGCCCCCAAATGCTTGGCCAACTGGATGGCGAAGGTGCCTACGCCGCCCGAACCCGCCTGAATAAATACCTTCTGACCTTTTTTGAGCTTGCCCTTTTCAACGAGTGCTTGCCACGCAGTTAGACCTACCAGAGGCAACGCTGCCGCTTCCTCCATAGTGATGTTGCGGGGCTTTAATGCCAATGCGCTCTCTTTGACCGCAACGAATTCGGCAAACGTACCGATACCGAGATCATCCGGTCTTGCATAGACCTCGTCGCCTTGTTTGAATCGCTGCACGCGCGACCCGACTCGGGCAACAATTCCGGCGACATCGTGCCCGAGAATGAAGGGGGTTTTGTAAGGCAGGAGGAGCTTGAACTCCCCGCTTCGTATCTTGGCGTCCAAGACATTCACGCTGGCCGCACAGACTTTTACAAGTACCTCGTCTTCTCGTAGCTCTGGCTCCGGGAGGTCGGCCATGCGCAGTGGCTCGGATTTTCCATAACGCTCAAGAATGAATGCTTTCATGACGCTTGCCTTTTTCGACGCAGTAATAGGTTGGGAGACAGTTTGTTGATGTTGTTCGTATGATGATCGTCATATAGAAGGCGAAAAAAGAGATCACGTCGACTTGGTGATCAAATGCTTAAGTCCCGCCGCACAAAACTCCTCCGATAGTGCAGGATCATCCACCGCACGAGCCAGAATGAGTGTGCCAACCATCGTGGCCACAGTAACAAGACTCTTCTCACGTGCTTCAGCAGCTTCCGAGGCCTGAACTTCACGAGCGATAAGACCGATCATCTCGTTGATTCGACTGGTGGCAACACGGCGAACCTCAGGGGATTGGCGAGGCATTTCGGAACCCAGTGCGGCAACAGGGCACCCGCACTCAATGTCCTTGAGATGGTCTTGCGACAGATAGGAATTAATCAGGAATTCCAGTGAGCGCTTCGCAGGAGCAGCCGAGACAGCATCACGAGCCCGCGCAATGGATTCAGCGCCTGCTTGATCAGCGGCCTCTATAAGCATGGCATTACGGGACTCAAAGTGGGCATAAAACGCACCGTGCGTTAATCCCGCCTCTTTCATGATGTCTGCGACTCCTGTGCCAGTATACCCACTCCGTCGTATCGCCCGAGCGGCAGCAGACACAATGCGTTCATGGCTTGCATCCTTCGAAGCAGCACGAGCATAGGGGTTTTTTCTTCGCATGATGATCATCATATCACATAACCAATACAAGCCAAATTGGCCTCAGGCAAGACGCATCCTTGTAATTCTTGGAGAGACCCTAGGGACGACAAAGGAAACAGATAGGAAGACACTCAGCCATTGGTATTGCGACGGAAACTGAGTCCGTGGGTCTGGGGTAGGAGTAGGTGGTGAGGTGTAATTTACTCGGTGTGACCTATTCACGCTGACCTACTTCAGTGCTATCGGTGAATTCGAGCGCAATTTCATTCGTGAGCGTGTGATCGCTGGTCAGCAACGAGCACATCTCGGAAGACTAGTATTAAAAGAACCCCTGCCGAACTATTTCAGCTTTTTGATATCGACAGGAGCCAAAACCTTAAGGGAGTCATGGCACGCAGCGGGCGTGTCTTCCGCGTTCTGCATTAAAGACAAGCCCGCCACGCCATCCATCAATTCACAGCCGAGCCGCCCAGCATAGCGAGGCGACCACCACACACGTTGTCAACGATAGTGATGTCGTGCTGAATCACGGGCTTGTAAAACGACAGGTCAGCATACGTCGGTTCAGCAGTGCGGTCCGACTTGTACGCCACTGCAGTCAGTAAATTGAAGCCCGCCAGCGCAAGCTGGCCGTTGGCGCAGCTGACGACGTAATCAATCTGCTGAACGCCACGCTCGCCCACATCATGAAACTCGCGCAGCTTGGTCAGATTTTTTTTGCTGTCCACTGCAGCGATGGTCCAGGTGTTTTCAGCCATAGCAACGACGGCGACTACGTCTTTCTCGGTGATCGACGCAGCATTACCGGCATGTGCAGCGGAGATGGTGCTCAGTCCCAGGATCGATACGAAAGCGATTTTCTTCAACATGGTCATTTCCTCTGAATGGGGTGGGTAGGCGAATCAATGGAACTGAACGGAGTTTACTTGTTGCACATTAATTGTCAATCATAAATATAAACAAATAATGAATTTACTGATGCAATTAAAGAAATAAATATAAAATTAATCTAAAAAGTCAGTCTCCGTACTTGTTAAATTTGCTCAAATAGCAATTTAAGTTACTAATAAGAAAGGATTTTGTGATTTTGTGGGCTTGGGATGGTAAGATTTGCTCCGAAATGCATGCATTACTTAGACAAAAACTGTGCAATTGCTCAATCCTTTGCAATTGTTCACCTCTCAGCCAGACAGATTCATGGAATTTTCAAATAAGCATCAGTACACGATCGGTGTCGTCGCGCGGCGAACCCAAACCCATCCTGAAACACTTCGCGTCTGGGAACGGCGCTACCAATTGATCGTTCCGGGGCGTAGCGAGACGGGCAGGCGGCTCTATTCAGAGAGCGACATCACCAAATTACTGCTGGTGAAGGAGTTAACCGAGCAAGGGCATTCAGTCAGCAGCCTGGCTGACTTGTCGATTGACGAGTTGAGGGAGCGGCTAAGCGCATCGACTTTGAATAAGCCTGTTGAGAAGCAGCGCCAACAGAACAGGTGCTGCGTTATTTTTCTGAACGATTCCTTGCGACTTCGTGTAGGCCGCGATTTACTCCTGTTTGACGACATAGACGTTTTTGACCGGCCTGCAGCGGGCCCCTTATTGGCCACCCGGCCGCGCGCCGATGTTCTGGTTCTGGAACTTCCTACGCTTAATGAATCGTCGCTGCATCACATTCAGCAGCATTTGTCAGAGATGGGATGTGCGTCGGCTGTGGTTGTATTCAATTTCGGAGCCAAAAATACGATTGCCCAACTGGAGCGATCGGGCATGGTCTGCCTCAAAGGCGTAGTGAGTGCGGCCGCAATTCGTCGTGCTTGTCTGTCGTTGCAGCCGTTAACTTCTCGCACGACGACAAACGAAACAGTGACCGTTGCTGCCCGTCGTTTCAGTGACGAGCAGCTCGCCCGGGTCGCCACCATGAGTGGAACGATAGCCTGTGAATGCCCCAATCATCTTGCGGAGCTGATCATTAATCTCGGCGCCTTTGAACAGTACAGCAGCGAATGTGCAAACCGCGATGACAAGGATGCGCAATTACATTCACAGCTCAATCAATCAGCAGGTAAAGCACGAATGATTCTTGAAGAAAGCCTGGCACGGCTGATAGAGATCGAAGGAATTGTTACATAACGTCCCGGCAAGTCAGGTACTACAATGCGTGACCACGAAACGTCATCGCATACCAATAACAATCAATGACTACCCGGATCTCCCGCACCGCCTTCCTGACCCTGCTGCTCATTGCAGTCATGATGGGTGCCAACCATGTGTCGGCGCGCTTCGCTTTTAATGACTCTGTCAGTGTGATGACCGCGGTGATCTTCCGTAGCGGTGTGACTGCGTCGATCATTGCCATGTTGCTGATGAGCCAGCGCGTGAAAGTAAGCTTCAGTGCTCGGCATCGCACCATCCTGCCCGTGATCGGCGCGCTGGTTGCCATACAAAGCTATTGTCTGTACTCAGCCGTCGCACGGTTGCCGGTGGCATTGGCGCTATTGGCCTTCAATACCTATCCGCTGTGGACCGCGTTTTGGGCGCGCATCATTTATCGGCATCGCGCCGAAGTCTTCGTTCTTCGCGCTATGCCGGTGATGCTGTTTGGCTTGGCACTGGCGCTGGATGTATTCGGCGCGGCGTCAGGTCTCGGTGCTTCCGCGCACTGGCAGCAGATCGGTGCGGGTGTCGTATTCTCGATCACGGCAGCAGCCACCTTTGGTCTGGCAATGGTGATCACGCAGCATGAAGTGATCGATATCGATGGTCGGGTACGCACGGCTATTACGCTTGGCATCGTCACGTTGCTGACTTCGCTGCTGGCCTTGTTTACCGGCGGCTGGTCGCTCCCGGCCAGTGCTGTTGGCTGGTGGGGGTTGCTTGGACTGACCTTCTTCTACGGTACGGCCTTCACGCTGATGTTCAGCTTGCTGCCGCGTCTGGGTGTGGTCGGCAATTCAGCGATTATGAATATCGAACCGGTCTGTGCGCTCGCGTTGGCCTGGCTGTTGCTCGGGCAATCGATTGCGCCGATTCAGGTGGCCGGCGCTTTCATTGTCGTCGGCACGGTGATGGCGCTGGGATTGCGCCGGAGTTAAGTCATCAGGCAGCTTTTGTTATCTGGCCCTGGCCGATGGCTCCGGCCCACTCCCGTTCCCTGATTCCTGAAAACGCTCCTTCATACTCCGATGCCCGTTCATTTTCCTGAAAATTTTAAGGCGCTGATTATCGGCGCTCACGGTGCATTGGGTGCTGCCTTTGTGGGGTACCTGAAGAGTCAATCGACCTGTGGTGAAGTGCTGGGTGTCTCTCGTTCCTATGACGACTTTGATCTTCAGGAGCCGCAATCGATTGAACGCCTCGGCAGGGATTTAACCAGTCGCGGGCGATTTCACCTGATTGTTGATGCCACCGGGGCGTTGACCATCAACGGCGTCGGTCCCGAGAAAGCACTTGCCAGACTGGATGCGGAGGCGCTGCATCGATCCTTCGCTGTCAATACCATCGGGCCGGCCTTGTTATTGCGACATCTGGCTCCATCGCTCGCCAGCGATGACGCCATTTATGCCAAGCTGTCCGCCAGATTGGGCAGCATCGCAGACAATCAAAAGGGTGGATGGTATGGCTACCGCGCATCGAAGGCGGCGATGAACATGATTCTGCAAACGGCAGCGATCGAACTACAGCGGCGCAATCCCAAACTGCGCGTCGTTGCACTGCAGCCCGGCACAGTTCGTTCCAAACTTTCCGAGCCATTTCAGGCCGGGGTACCAACACTCCTCGAAACCGAAGAGTCGGTCGCCGGGATGATGAAGGCGATGTTGGCGCTTGAGCCCAAAGCAGGCGCGCATTTCATCGATTACCGGGGTAATGAAATTCCCTGGTGAGTATGTCGCCGTTCGCGAGTCTGCCATCTTGCGCTCTCGCGTTGGCCGGGCTGTTGCTGGGCCAGTCGATTGCGCCGATTCAGGTCGCCGGTGCTTTCATTGTGGTCGGCACGGTAATGGTGCTGGGGTTGCGGCGGCGTTAAATGGGAGCGTATGGCTTCTTCAGAGGCTTTGCGTTTGCCGTTCTTGAAAATGGCTCACGTCGATATGAGCCATTTCCTTTTTGAGATACGAGACGCTTCGTCAGAGTCGATCTGACACCGGCATAGCCGAAGGCACGTGATAGTCGGCAAACAATCCGAGCGCATCAATCAGCGGCTCAATCACCAGTTTTCCTCCGGTGACCGTGATCCTCACTCGCCAGTGCGTGAAGAACCCCGCTTCGTTCAGCCAGGTGCCTTGCAGTCGCAGGCACGGAATATCCGGCGCGCTTCTGCTCGACGGCATCACCGTCGCAAAGCGGATGTAGGGAAATCGGCGCGGATGAATGCGCCTTTTGCGATGCAGTGCCGAGCGGTGCTTGGTTCTCGTCATGAATCCTCCTGCAGATGGTTGGACACCCTGGATGCAGCAACCGAGGGTGGCAGATTGGACGAGGTTGGCAGACCGGAAGGGTGGAACCAGCGAGCCTCGCGGCTCACCTGTTGGTCCGCCAGGAGCGAGGACAGCGGACGTGAACAAAGTCGCAATACGACTTTGCTTCCCCCCTTGCGATTCGAGCTGTCAATCTCGCTCATCACGGCCGTGATGAAGTGCGCAATGTAGGAGGGGCTTTGCAGAGCGGTCAATGCACGCTGACTAATTTGAGACAAAAAGCGCACGCCGAGTGTAGTCGTGTGAACGAGCGGGAAGGTTGTAATCCGGAACGCTGGTGTACTCGATGTGCAGGGAAGAAAAGACGGGGTCTGCATGGTCCGGTTAACTCCTTAATGCCTGCTCCGGCCATCCATCCGGCAATCGGTATTCGGCGAAATCCACGCTAAAGCCAGTCCAAAGCGCCATCCGCGCTCAATTCATTGCATTAAAGGCATTTTTCCCGACCTCAGATTCGTGGTTGTTTCCTTAAATTCCAACTGGTATGATGACTGCACAAGTGATGAGTAGGCCAATTAGTTCGTCGACTCAGCGACGGGAACAGGGAGATCGACGGGTGAAGGGGCGATCGATTTCTTCGGGCAGGTCGATATCGGGGCGGATGGATATCGAGGGCAGTGCATCCGGTGGTTTGTTTCCATCGGAACGGTGTTGCGGCGAATGTTGGAACGCGGCGACGCCGATTTATCTCCTTTGGTGATTTGCCCGCAGATCCGACGGTCTGCGGGATTTTTTCAAAGCACCGGCGGAGGCCCTTCGATATCGACTCGTGACCGCGCGGCTCGTGACCGCGACTGCCCCAGGTATTTGCAGATATTCAGATAAACGCCGTTGAAAGGAGGGTACCGCGCCAGAAACGTTGACGAGATTGTTCTTTGTTTTCGAAGCAACTTATTTCTGTATCCAATATTCCTGGCGGATCGAAGAGCCACGGGTCTTGGGCAAACAATCGTTATAAAAATAAGCAAGGAGATGGGAATGAAGCTGAAGTCCAATATGTTGGCCATGTCTATCCTGCTGGGGATGGCATCGATGGCGTCCGCAAACGATTGGCCGGTGTACGGCGGCGATACGGGCAACACCCGTTACAGCGCTGCTGGCCAGATCACCGCAGCGAACGTGAAAGACCTGAAGGTCCAATACGCGGTGCAACTCGGTAGCAACCGTTCGCAAGAATCCACACCGCTGCTGGTCGGCGACATGCTCGTCGTCACTTCGTCGTACGGCCCGAAGAATGTGATCGCAGTGAACGCAAAGACGGGTGACCTGAAGTGGAGATATTCCCCTGAAATTCCGCGCAACGTCGATCAGTTTGCCTGCTGCGATGTCGTAAACCGCGGCGTCGCTCACGCCAACGGCAAGCTATTTGTCGGCCGCCTGGATGCCAAACTGACCGCGCTCGACGCAAAGAGCGGCAAGGAGCTCTGGACCTCGACCGTGATGGACTACACGCACGGCGTCACCATCACTTCGCCACCCACCATCGTGAAGAACCTCGTCATCACCGGTTACACCGGCGGTGAGTTCGGTGTGCGCGGTGCGCTCGTCGCGTATGACCAGAACAGCGGCAAGGAAGTCTGGCGTACGCATACCGTCCCGGTCGGCAATGAAAAGCATGCCGACACCTGGAAGGGTGATTCCGGTAAGACCGGCGGCGGTACCGCCTGGCTGATCGGCTCCTATGATCCGAAGCTCAACCTCGTTTACTACGGCACGTCGAACCCGGCACCGTGGTCGGCCGGCGTACGCGGCAACGATAGCTCGGACGTGGGCAAGTTCACCAACCTGTACACTGCATCGGTGGTGGCACTGAACCCGGAGACGGGCAACATCGTATGGCACTATCAGTTCACTCCGCATGACGCATGGGACTACGATGGCGTGAACGAACTGGTGTTTGCTGACCTGCCGATCGAGGGCAAGAAGACCCCGGTGATCATGCAGGCCAACCGTAACGGCTTCTTCTACATTCTCGACCGTGCCAACGGCAAGCTGCTCTCGGCGAAGCAGTTCGTTGACGGCGTCAACTGGGCTTCGGCCATCGACCTGAAGACCGGCAAGCCGATCGAGGCACCGGGCAACGCCAAGCGTCCTGGCTACAAGCGCAACGCAACCGACATCGTGCCGAACCTCGTGGGTGGCAAGAACTGGCCGCCGATGAGCTACAACAAGAACACCGGCTTGGTCTACATCCCGACCAATAACCTCTCGATGGATATGGAAGGTATCCAGGAAGAGTACAAGCGCGGGCAGTTCTATCTCGCGGTGAACTTCGACCTCGGCAAGTGGGGCCCGGGCGGCCATGGCGGCGGCCTGAAGGCATGGGATCCGGTCAAGCAGAAGGAAGTCTGGTTCTACAAAGAGGCGCTGCCTCTGTCGGGTGGCACGATGACCACTGCATCGGGCCTGGTGTTCCAGGGTGATGTGGCCGGCAAGTTCCGCGCATTCGACGCCAAGAACGGCAAAGTCCTGTGGGAGTTCAACACCGGTTCGGGCATCATGGCTGCGCCGATGACCTACACCATCGACGGCAAGCAGTATGTCGCTGTCGTATCGGGCCGCACGCAGTCAATCCCGGCGTTCTACGGCGAGATCGGCGAGAAGATGTACGCGGCCAGCCCGGAAGGCGGCACCATGTTCGTGTTCGCGCTTAACTAAACCGGAGAGGGAGCAATGCCCAAGTCGTTTGCAAGCCAGTGTCGGCAGTCGGTAATGATGGCACTCGCCGTCGCCGCAATGAGTTCATCGGCGATGGCGGTGGCCGAGCCGCTACGGGTCTGTTCGGATCCGGACAATCTGCCGTTCAGCAAATCCGACGGACCTCTCAAAGGTCTGTATATCGAGCTCGCCGAACTGGTCGGCAAGCGCTTGGGCACACCGGTTGAGTATGTGTGGTACCTGACGTATAACCAGCGTCGCGCGTTGCGCAACTCCATCGACGGTTGCGACGCTTACTTCGCGTTGCCGGCCAGCCCTGACTATAAGGCGGCCGGCGTCACGCGGACGAAGGCATTTCTTGACGTGAGCTATGTGATCGCATCGAAGCCGGATTTCCGTGTCGGCTCGCTCGATGACCTCAAGGGACGCCGCATCGGCGTAACTTTCAGCTCGGCAGCGCAGGTCGTGCTGTCGAATCTGGGCGGCTATGACGTGCACAGTTACCGCAGCACCGAAGAGGTGTTCGCGGCGATCACTGCCGGCGAACTCGATGCCGGCCTGGTCTGGGGCCCGCATGCAGGTTACCTGAATATGTCTGAATTCAATAATCAATGGCAGCTCACCCCGGTGTCGGGGCAGGGCCTGTCGGGGCAAATTGCGGTTGCGGTACCGAAGGGCAAAGACGCGATGAAGGAAAAGATCGAGTCGGCGCTCGCTGAGCTTCGCCCTGAGGTTGAGCAGCTGCAGCGCAAATATGGTTTCCCGACCGGTATGCCGCTGCTGTTCGACGATAAGGCTTCATGGCACAAGATCTCCTCGACCGTGGCGGCAGGCCGTGTGTCTGATGCGCAGGCGGTGACGGTAGCACTGCAAGATGAGGTACGTGCGCTTCCTGCGCGAGGCGATGCGAAAGATTTCCGCACCCATCTGCGCAAGGTGAACGATACGTCGATGAATGATTACCGCGCGATGTTCAACAGCCGTTGTTCTCACTGCCATTCGCAAAATGGTGCAAGCCCGCAGCCCGAGCGCGATCTGCGCCGGCTCAGCAGCCGCTATGACGATAAATGGAAGGACGTCGCTCGTACGACCATTGTGAACGGCCGTTCCGACTACGGCATGCCTGCGTGGGGTGCGAGTTTGTCGACAGAAGAAATCGACAATCTGCTGAAGTATCTGGAGACGATACAGAAGAAGCGCTGAGCTTTGTTGCGCGGCCTGAGAGCTTGCGCAACTTGTCTTAGCTTTGAAAGAGAGCGGGCCCCTGCATGCAGGGGCCCGGCTTTTTTTACCGTGCGTCAGTGACGTGCATACCTGACGACGCTTATCCTTCCTTCAGAATCTTGCGCGCTTCCTTCAGCACCTTCAGCGCCTCGCGCTCGCGTCCTTCGTCGTACAGCTTCTGACCCTCGGCGCGCATCGTCTTCACTTTCTGCAGGGTCTCTTCCTTAGCACTCGGCGCAGCGAGGCTCGAGTCGATCGCCTTCATTTCGCAGGTCACCGGATCCGGGCAGTGCGCAAACGCTTGCGAGGCGCCCAGTAGCAGCATCGTGGCGATGATTTTTTTCATGGTCTTCTCCGTGGGGTGATGGTAAACGCATAGGGTACAAGATCTACAAGAATCGGGCTGGCAGGATGCCCTTCATCCGGCACGCACCGGCCCGGATGACCGGGCCGGCGGTGGGAGGAGGCATCAGTGCTGCGTTGACGGCAGGCGCTTGACCAGTAGCAGTGCGACAACGCTGATCAATGCCATCGTTGACAGATAGTAGCCGACGAACTGCAGGCTGTAATGCGTGGCCAGCCAGGTGGCGATGTACGGTGCGAACGATGCGCCGACAATAGCCGACAGGTTAAAGCCCAGCGATGCGCCGGTGTAGCGCACCTCGGCCGGAAACAGGTCTGACATCAGCATGCCCAGCGGGCCGAAGCACATACCCATCAGCGCCATGCCGATCGACAGCGCAATCACCGTCGTCAGGCTGCCCGCCTCCAGCATCGGGCCGAGCACCAGACCGAGCAGCGCGATACCGACCGCGCCAATCGTCAGCGCGAACGTTCGGCCGCGACTGTCCGACAGCTTGGCTGCCACCGGAATGAACATCGCAAAGAACACGACCGAAATCAGCTGCAGCACCAGAAACTCCGGCCGCGTGTAGCCCAGCGATGTAGTAGCCCAGCTTAGTGTGAATACCGTAATCAGGTAGAACAGCACGAACTGACCCATGCCGGAGAACATCGCCAGCAAGAGCGCACGCGGATGCTCGGTGATCACCGCCAGCATCGGCACCTTCACGCGCTCATGCTTCTGCAACACCTTCTGGAATTCCGGCGTCTCGGTAATGTTCAGGCGAACATAGAGACCCACGAAGACCAGCAGCGCGCGGGAGACGAAAGGAATGCGCCAGCCCCAGTCAAGGAAGTCGGCTTCCGGCAGTTGCGTCGTCAGTACCAGGAAAACGCTACCCGACAGGAAGAAGCCGGCCGGACCGCCCAGCTGCGGGAACATGCCATACCACGCGCGCTTGCCCGGCGGTGCATTCTCGGTGGCCAGCAGCACGGCGCCACCCCATTCGCCGCCCAGGCCCAGGCCCTGGCCGAAGCGCAG
>JACCDS012319041.1_pt1 | contig 12240 bp, 10 predicted proteins | sample 7446441 | NCBI WGS metagenome assembly JACCDS01 (sample SAMN15323445, study PRJNA562643) | freshwater metagenome | isolation source: river surface water | place: USA:Blue River Watershed | collected 2017-08-17
AAATTATCATGTGGGATGTCCTTTCTGGAGATTTCGATACACAAATAACCGACGAACAATGTTACCAAAACGTTGTTAAAAATAGTAGAGCAGGTTCGATAATAGTATTTCACGACAGCCTAAAAGCCATGCCACGCTTAGAAAAGGCATTGCCTAGAGCACTTGAGTATTGGGCAAAAGAAGGGTACAGGTTTGAATCGATTGGCTAAAAATGCAATTATATAAATGAGAAAGTACTGTATATTTTTATTAATAATCATGGGATTGAATGCTTGTAAGAAAGACAATGAAAATGTTAATCCGATTGAAGAAATAAACGTAAGTTACACTAAGGGAAGTTCGAGATATTATAAAGTTACAACTAGAATAATTATTGATGATACAACAAGCATAAACAATGACAGAGATGAGACGACACTAGACACAATGATTATAAGTTGCAGTATGGATACGATTATAGGCTCAGAAACTTATTTCAAAAGGACAGAAGTTTATAAAGGATATACAAACATATTTTTTATTAAAGAAACCGACTCTAATTATGTAGTGGTTGCAATGTGGGATGAGCAGGAGCAATCGTTTAACCCAGTAGATCCTTATGTTGATATTAACAAAAAATTGAGTATGCAGACTACCTGGGAAAAGCCATTTTTCACAATACTTACTGAATTTAAAGTAAGTGCTTTATCATCGTTATTAATTTCTAACAAAATATACATTTCTGCTAAAGTAGAGCCTCGTGTAACACATCCAAACATAATTGGAAAATATGTGTATTATTATGATAAAAATGGGCTAGTAAAAGCAATTTATCAAGGTAAATCCAACATAAGCTTTGGTACTATAGAGCAGTTTGAAACATTGGAACTGATGTAGCAAATATGCAAATTTACACATTTAACATTTTCCTTCCCATTTCCTACAAAAAATGCTAAATTCGCTGCTTCTCAGATAAAATATAAAAATCAATATAACAATGGCTTTTGACATAGAAATGATCAAAAAGGTTTACGACAACCTTGACGCAAAAGTAAATGCAGCCAGAAAAGTCGTTAATAAACCCTTAACATTAACTGAAAAAATCTTATACGCCCATTTATGGGACGGTGAGGCATCAACAGCCTATGAAAGAGGCAAATCGTATGTTGATTTTGCACCAGATAGAGTGGCGATGCAAGATGCAACTGCTCAAATGGCTTTATTACAATTCATGCAAGCAGGTCGTCCGCAAGTAGCTGTACCTTCTACAGTACATTGCGACCACTTAATTCAAGCAAAAGAAGGAGCTGACAAAGATTTAGCAACTGCAAATAATCAAAATAAAGAAGTTTACGAATTCCTATCATCAGTATCTAATAAATACGGTATTGGATTTTGGAAACCAGGAGCGGGAATTATTCACCAAGTGGTATTAGAAAATTATGCATTCCCAGGCGGAATGATGATTGGTACCGACTCACACACTGTAAATGCAGGTGGATTAGGTATGGTGGCAATTGGTGTTGGTGGTGCCGATGCTTGTGATGTTATGGCAGGCTTAGCTTGGGAGTTAAAATTCCCGAAACTTATTGGTGTAAAACTTACAGGTAAACTATCTGGATGGACATCAGCAAAAGACGTAATTCTTAAAGTTGCAGGTATTTTAACTGTAAAAGGAGGAACAGGTGCAATCGTAGAATATTTCGGCGAAGGTGCAAACTCATTATCATGTACTGGTAAAGGAACTATTTGTAACATGGGTGCCGAAATTGGAGCTACTACTTCTATTTTTGGTTACGATACTAAAATGGCCGATTACCTTAGAGGAACTGGTAGAGCGGATGTTGCAGCCATGGCTGATAAAGTTGCAGCGCACTTAACTGGCGATGCCGAAGTATACGCTAACCCAGAGCAATATTTCGACCAAGTAATTGAAATCAATTTATCAGAATTAGAACCACATATCAACGGACCATTTACTCCAGATTTAGCTTGGCCATTATCAAAATTCGCTGCTGCTGTAAAAGAAGCAGGTTGGCCAGCAAAATTAGAAGTAGGTTTAATTGGTTCATGTACGAACTCATCATACGAAGATATTACTAGAGCTGCTTCTATTGCACAACAAGCAGTAGATAAAAATTTAGTAGCAAAATCGGAATTTACTATCACTCCAGGTTCTGAACAAGTTCGTTATACTGTTGAGCGCGATGGTTATTTGAAAATTTTCGAAAACATGGGTGGTGTGGTATTAGCAAATGCCTGCGGACCATGTATCGGACAATGGGCGCGTCATGGTGCTGAGAAACAAGAGAAAAACTCAATCATCACTTCATTCAATAGAAATTTTGCTAAACGTGCCGATGGTAACCCGAATACACATTCATTCGTTGCATCACCGGAAATAGTAACAGCAATGGCTATTGCAGGTGATTTAACATTTAACCCGGCAACTGATACTTTAACAAACAGCAAAGGAGAACAAGTTAAACTCGACGAACCAAAAGGTATAGAATTACCAATTAAAGGTTTTGCCGTTGAAGATGCAGGATATCAAGCTCCAGCTGAAGACGGTTCAAAAGTTCAAGTGTTAGTGTCGGAAACATCAGATCGTTTACAATTATTAGAACCATTTAAAGCTTGGGAAGGTACCGACTTAAGCGGATTAAAATTATTAATCAAAGCGAAAGGTAAATGTACTACCGACCATATTTCTATGGCAGGTCCTTGGTTAAAATTCCGCGGTCACTTAGATAATATTTCAAACAATATGTTAATTGGTGCAATCAACTTCTTTAACGAAAAAGCTGATTCTGTTAAAAATCAATTAACTGGCGAATATGGTTCTGTACCAGCTACTCAACGTGCATACAAAGCTGCTAACATCGGCTCTATTGTTGTTGGTGATGAAAACTATGGTGAAGGATCATCTCGTGAACATGCAGCGATGGAGCCACGCCATTTAGGTGTACGTGCTATCTTAGTAAAATCATTTGCTCGTATTCACGAAACCAATTTGAAAAAACAAGGTATGCTTGCATTAACTTTTGCAAACCCTGCCGATTACGATAAAATTCAAGAAGACGATACCATCGATATTATTGGTCTTACTTCTTTTGCCGCTAATAAACCATTAAGTATTGTATTAAATCATGCTGATGGTAGCAAAGATGAAATTTCAGTAAACCATACCTACAACGAACAACAAATTGAGTGGTTCAAAGCTGGTGGTGCATTGAATATCATTCGCGCATCAGTTAAGTAAATAGTATTTAGTCATTAGTCTCTAGTCGTTAGATTAGTAAATAATGTTGAAATTTAATTTTAATAAATTACTACCTACAACTAGAGACTAAAGACTAACGACTAAAGACTAAAATAAGATGAAATTCACGCTGATTTGTATTAGCAAAACCACCGAGAAATATTTGCTCGATGGTATGGCTATATACGAAAGTCGACTACAGCATTATTGCAAGTTTCAACGCATAGAAATTCCAGATTTAAAGAACAGCAAGAACCTTAGCTTTGATCAACAAAAACAAAAAGAAGCTGAGTTAATTCTCTCAAAAATTTCGAATACTGATTTTGTGGTATTGCTCGATGAGAAAGGCAAAGAGTTTAGCTCCCTGGATTTCAGTAAAGAGATAAACAAATGGCAGAACCAAAGTAATAACAACATTGTTTTTGTTATTGGTGGACCTTACGGTTTTGATGAAACTGTTTATAACAGAGCAAATCAAAAAATGTCATTATCGCGCTTAACATTCTCCCATCAAATGGTTCGATTATTTTTTGTAGAACAACTTTACAGAGCCCATAGCATTCTGCGCTCAGAACCATACCATCACGAATAAATACCAATCCACCGACATAATTATTGAAAACACCTCAATAATTTAATAAATAGCTGCATTCCCCTACCTTTACATCATGTTTAAAATTAAACTAACGTATGTATATCATATCATTGGGAGCCTCATTTTCCTAGCTATACCTATTGTGTTCTCGCCCGATTTATCAAGCGATTTGCATTTTATATACATTGAGCCTTTTCAGAAAGACTTACTTTACCACGTTCTTTTATTATTTTTTTTCTACCTAAACTATTTAGTATTTATTCCTAAATTTTATTTCAATAAAAAATATTTACAATATGTAGTATCCCTTATCATCACCTTAATATTAATTAATATCATCCCTGAACTTTTAGTTAAATTATTTCCACATATCGATCATCACGGTATGCAAGAGATGAGAGCACGTATGCATCCCGAAGAAATGGGCATGCCTCATGGACCAAGAAGAAGACACGATCGCATAGAATTTTTATTCATCAAAAATATATTTCAGTTTTTATTTGTTGCTGTTGTGGGTCTAATTATTCAAACGAGTAGAAGATTAAAAATAATAGAACAAAACAGAGTAAGTACGGAGCTGTCCTATTTAAAATCTCAAATCAATCCACATTTTTTATTTAATACCTTAAACAGCATTTATAGCCTTGCTATCGTAGGTTCTAATCGTACTGCAGATGCTGTTGTGAAACTCTCTAACATGATGCGTTATGTGTTAAATGATGCAAGTAGAGAATGGGTAAGTTTAGAACAAGAAGTAAATTACATCAATAATTATATCGAATTACAGAAATTGCGTTTCGATAATTCGGTGAAAATTAATTTTGAAGTTATTGGAGAACTAGAGAATAAAATGATTGCCCCTCTCCTATTTATTCCATTTATTGAGAATGCTTTTAAGTATGGTGTGAATGCAGAACAAAATTCTGAAATCAATATACAGATTATTGTAAAATCGAAATTTGTACAACTTAATGTAAAAAACAACATTGTTGATTATACCGAAACTAGCATGGATTCTCATGGTATTGGCATTGAAAATACAAAGAGTAGATTACAAATTTTATACCCAGAAAAACATATCTTAGTAATAGAAAATAAAAATGGTGTTTACGAAGTAAATCTAATGCTGAACTTTATATGATGAAAGCTGTTGCCATTGATGATGAACCTCCTGCATTAAAAGTTATTGAGAAGTTTTGTTCCGATCATGGAAAAATTGAATTGATAAAAACGTTCAACAAACCATCGGAAGCAATTGAGTTTTTGGAAAAAGAAAACATCGATTTTATTTTTCTTGATATTAATATGCCTTCTATCTCTGGCATCGAATTATATAAAAACCTAAAGCAATCGCGACCAGTTATATTTACTACTGCGTACTCCGACTTTGCTGTTGATGGCTTTAATTTAAATGCCGTTGATTATTTACTAAAACCATTTACATACGAACGATTTTGTCAGGCTATTCAAAAAATTGAAAAAGAAATACAGTTTAAAAATAGCAACGAAAATACTTTTTTGAGCATTCGTGCCGACTATGCATTACATAAAATTCCTTTTGATAAAATCTTGTATTTCGAAGGTTACGACGATTATGTAAAAATTCATATTCAAGGGCAGAAGACCTTGGTGGCAAGAGTTACCATGAAAAACATCTTAGAGAAACTTGATGAAAAAAAATTCAGCAGGGTACATCGCTCTTACATTGTAGCACTGGATAAAATCCAAAAAGTAAAGAGTAAGAGTTTATTTATAAATGATGTAGAGATTCCGGTGAGTGTTCCGAATTTCAGTATTGAGTAGTGAGTAGTGAGTATCGGGTATAAGGTACTTTGTACTTGATACCCGATACTCACTACTAAATACTATTCAGCGGCTTCTGGTTCTTCGTTCCAAAGAGGAAGAGCAGACAAAATATTATACCAAGTAATAATTTTCTTGATATCTGAAGCGTAAACGCGCTCTGGATCGTGATTTGGTGCGATGGTTGTAAAGTAATCGCGCAATTTTTTACCATCAGCTTTTGGTTCAGGGATCGGATGTTCGTTAGCTGTTTCTTTCATTTTCTGAAGAATACTTACCAATGTAATATCGTCGTCTAATCCGAAAATAGTGATATCATCGAGAGTCGCTAATTTGCTTGTAGCATTAGTTACAACTTTATTTTTTGCTTCGTCTAACGATTCCAATACAAAACCTGAACGATTTTGTGCTAAGGCCTTATATAGACCTGCTTTTCCTGAAAGGGATACAATTCCTCTTAAATTCATATTTTGTAGAAATTAAAATATTTATTCCTCGATTACTTCAATACTTGTAATTCTATCACCTTGACGAATTGCGTCGATTAAGTCGACGTTTTCTACGACTTTACCAAATACAGTATGGTTTCTATCGAGATGTGCAGTATTAGTTCTGCTATGGCAAATAAAGAATTGTGATCCACCTGTATCTCTACCTGCGTGAGCCATTGATAATACACCTCTATCGTGGTATTGATTATCGCCGTCTAATTCACATTTGATGTGGTAACCAGGACCACCTGTTCCTGCTCTAAATGCGGTTGCTTCCGATTTAGAAAATGGACATCCAGCCTGTACAACAAAATCAGGAATAACACGATGAAAAGTTACTCCATCGTAAAAACCTTCTTTTGCTAATTTTAAAAAATTATCTACTGTGTTGGGAGCGTCTTTTTCAAAAAACTCCAAGGTCATATTACCTTTTTCCGTTTTTAATATTGCTTTTTTCATAATGCTTCTAAGGGCAACAAAGATAGTAATATTGTATAAATCTTCTAATTGTATACTAAAATAGCTCGATTTAAGTTACATGGTTGTAACACTTATATTATAAATACAAAGGCATATATATAGAGAGATAATTTTGTAAATTTGAACATGCTTAAACAGGTATTCTCATTAATTATCATGGTATTAACAGCAGGTGTTGTTAGTGCTTCCTCTATTTTGATACCTATGGATGAGAATCAGAAAAATCATTTAAAATCCTATGGCGTAGCTTATTGGGTATTAAAACAAGATTTAAGTATACAATGGCTCTTAAATTACCGTGGCGGTAGTTTTCTAATACCTTATGCAAATAGCATAGAAACTGAATGTAGAATTAGAGGTGTATCGTATGAGGTAATTGCCGATGTACAAGCAGCTTCGATTTTGAACGCTATTGCCGACCCAGAAACAAACATGGATGCAGTAAAGCTCGAAAAAGCCCCAAAAATTGCTGTGTATTCGCCAAAAAACAAATTACCATGGGATGATGCTGTAACGTTAGTACTTACCTATGCTGAAATACCTTATGAAATTGTATACGATGAAGAAGTAATTCGTGGGAATTTACCAAAATACGATTGGTTGCATTTACATCATGAGGATTTTACTGGACAATATGGTCGCTTTTGGGCTGCTTTTAGAAATGCCCCATGGTATATAAATGATGTACGATTAAACGAAGAAATGGCCGCTAAATTAGGCTTTAAAAAAGTATCACATTTAAAATTAGCGGTTGCTCAAAAAATTAAAGAATTTACGGTGGGTGGAGGATTCCTTTTTGCGATGTGCTCGGGTACCGATAGTTATGATATTTCTTTAGCTGCAGCTGGTGTCGACATTTGCGAACAGATGTTTGATGGCGATAGAGCAGATCCAAACGCTCAAGAAAAAATTAATTATAGCAATGGATTTGCTTTTCAAAACTATAAGCTAGATATGAATCCCTACAACTATGAGTTCTCCGACATAGATAATACTCAAGGAAGAAACTTAATAGAGGACAACGATTATTTCAGCTTGTTCGATTTTTCGGCAAAATGGGACCCAGTACCAAGCATGCTTACCCAAAATCACGAAAAGTTTATCAAAGGTTTTATGGGTCAAACCACTGCTTTTAGAAAAAAAGTATTAAAACCTGATGTGCTAGTTTTAGGCGAAACCAATTCGGTAAATGAAGCACGTTATATACACGGCGAAATAGGAAAAGGTACTTGGACCTTTTATGGTGGTCACGACCCAGAGGATTACCAACATTTGGTAAATGATCCAGCAACTGATTTGAACTTGCATCCAAATTCACCTGGCTATCGTCTTATCTTAAACAATGTATTGTTCCCGGCTGCTAAAAAGAAAAAACAAAAAACCTAGAAAATAAAACATGTGCTCATATGCTCATGTACTTTTGAAAAATTAATTTATAAAAATAATTATGAAAACTTTTCTACTTATCGTACTTGCTGGAATGTTCAGCATAAATGCTAATGCAAAAAATTTTACATTGAATAAACGAAAAAACAATGCACAAGAATTTCAAAAATATGCATCAGTTTTTAAGAACAAAGTAGTTCCTGCTTCAACCCTAGTATCGGTTCCGAGGTTAATAAAAGAATCGAGTTGGGATAATAACATGATGGCTTGGTCGCCCAATAATGCGATGAGAAAAGTATATCAGAATGATTTACTTGTGGCAGAGTATAACTTAAATTATGCTTTAACCGATACTGCTTCATCAACAATATATACCTATAATGCCGATAAGAAATTAACATCGATAGTTTCTAGTTATAATACAGGTGTGGCATTAGTTCCTTTTAATAGATATACGTTTACTTATAGCAATAACTATTTAAAAGAAAATGCTTTGTCGGAGATATACGACGAACAAACAAATCAATGGATTCCTCAAAGCAGAAGCATGGCCGAATATAATGTATATGGAATACAAACTGCTGGGGTATATGAATCATACAATAATAATACATGGGAAATTATGTTCGCATTTAAAGCCAACATTAGTTATTTGAATTCTACGACCGATAAAATAACAGAATATGTTGATAGCTCTTATAATGTTAATACTATGCAATATGAAATTGATTACAGAGAACAACGTTTATATACTTCCAATGGTGAAGTAACCGATATTTTAGTTTATTATGGAACTGGATTTAACAGTGTTTATCCTGCTTATCGAGATAGCTTGAATTACTCAGCAGGTGTAATATCATCCATCATTGAATTTGATTACGATACAACCCTAAACGCTTATATCAAATCAACAAAAGTTGACAACATCAACTGGATAAATTTCAACCCCAATACTGATATTTATAATAACGAAGCCGATGCTTATACCGAAAGTATATGGGATAACAATAGCTGGTTGCTTGATAATAGAAGTAGCACCACATACCCCGACAACTACGGCTCTACTATTTATATTGAACAAATGCACGATGGTACAAACTGGGTTAACACCGTAAGAACTCAATTAATTAACGACGAAAAAAGGAATAGAATAAATCAGTATTACGAATTGTATGACCCAATTGTAGGAAACTGGCAATATGAATTTGGAGAAAGGATATTCTATACATACGACTTGATGAATAACATTGCAGAAGATTACAATGAGAATTATAATAACAATGTGAGCCAATGGATAAAATCGGTCAAACATGAATATGCCGAATACATTACCATCAATACTGGAGTAAATACATACAAAAATACCATAGAAACTAAACTATATCCGAACCCAAGTAATAATGGCACAGTGAGCATACAAGTTAACCTTTTAGAAGCATCAGTATTAAACATAAAAATTACCGATGTTAAAGGGAGCTTAGTTTATTCTGAGCAAAAAGAGTTGGGCAAAGGTATTAATACTATTGAGTTGAATGGTTTACAGAAAGGGATGTACTTTGTAGAACTTAATACCGAATATGGAATAGCCATAAGTAAATTGATTGTTAGATAAACTAAAAACTTTATATGTTTAACCTTCTATAATAACTTGAATTATAATTAGTTTTATCCATTATTCGTTATTATTTAATGTAAATTTGTAATTGACTAAACATCATAAATCATGAAAAAAACTTTACTACTACTTGTAGGCGTTGCAGTAGCAACATTAGGTTTTGCCGACCAGAACCCATTTAAACGAGCAAAAGAAAGAACTCAGGCTCATAACAAAATGAAGTCTATAAAATTTAACGACTTTCAGGCTAGAACAAATGCTGTAATCCCAACTTTAATAAAACAATCATATTGGGATTTAAGCAGCAGTAATTGGGTAAGTTCAATGGCAAATAAACAAGTTTATCAAAACGACTTGTTAGTTGTGGAGTATCAACTAAGTTATTCATTAAATGATACTCAATCGAGAACAACATACACTTACAATGGTAACAAAAAGTTAGTTCAAGTTTTAGGTGAACAAAATGCCGGTGGTACATACATCCCATTTTACCGTTATACAATTTCATACTTCAATAACAATTTGAAAGAAATTACTCTTGGTGAGTCCTATGATTTAATGTCGATGTCGTGGCTGCCTACGGTGAGGTATACTACAGAATACAATACGCGAGGAGAACAAATTAAATTTTTATTTGAACAATACATGAATGGCATGTGGTCTACTCAATACGGATATTCAACTCTAATCACTTATTTAAACAATACAAATAAAATTGTCGAATTGGTTGATAGTAGTTTCAACTTTAACACTATGCTATTTGAGGCCGACTATAAAGAAGTTAAATCTTACAATGCAAGTGCAGAAGTAAATAATATATTATCTTATTACAATGATGGTTCTGGCTTAGAACTAAATAGTGACGATAGCATATTTTATACTAATGGTATTCCAACAAAATTAATAAGCTATCAATATGATAATTCTACAAATATGTTTGAGAAAACTAATTTGATTGATCAACTAATATGGAGGAATTTTGATCCAACCATAGATTTATTTTATAATGAACCTATCGGTTATACTGTAAGTGTATGGATTAATAACAATTGGAGGTTCGATGAAAGAACATCTACTACATTCCCCGATAATAATGGCTCATCTGTATCATTAACAGAAGTATATAATAGTAACGACATGTGGGTTAATCAAAGTAGGTATTCTGAATTTTATGATGTTAATAAAAATGAACTAGAATACTCAAATGAAAATTATAATAATCAAAATAATGTTTGGGTAACTACTTATGGCGAGAAGTTTATGTATCAATATGATGTTAACAACAACATCGTAGAAGAAATAAATGAAGAGTATAATTCGACAGTTGGTGCTTATCAGAAAACAAATAAATACGAATATTCTGATTTTATAACCATTGCATTGGGAGTAAATACCAATAAAAACACCTTAGAAACTAAACTATATCCGAACCCAAGTGCTAATGGTACAGTAAGCATACAAGTTAACCTTTTAGAAGCATCAACATTAAACATAAAAATTACCGATATGAAAGGTAGTGTTGTTTATACTGATGAGAGCAATGTAGGCAAAGGATTAAATACTATTGAGCTGAAGAACTTGGAGCAAGGCATGTATATTGTGGAATTGAATACAGAATACGGCATTTCAAGAACGAAGTTAGTCGTTAGTAACTAGTCGCTAGTCGTTAGTCATTAATCCCGATAGCTATCGGGAAAGAATGCTGCCAGAGTCAAGATCCTGTATCCTATGTCCTGTATCCAGTATCCTGTGTCCTGCATCCTGCATCTAATTAAAACATTTCAAGGGGATTATTGGTTAATTCACAATACTTTAACCTAAATCCCCATGAAATTAATCTCTTTACTAGCGCTCTTTTGTTTCAGCATAACATCGTTTGCAACGACAAACAAAGAGTTAAAGTTCCAATCGAAAGCTCATCAAAAAAGTATTCACAAAGCTTCTGAGCTTGAACTAATCAATCAGAAATACAACAAATTTCAGAATCAACTGCAAGTTCCTACCATCATAAAAAACTATGGCTGGTCTGATAGTTTAATGAATTGGGAAGGTGATTCTCGCGAGGAATATACCTATGAAAATGATCTTTTAAAATCTGTACTCACTTTTGATATTAACAGAATTGATACTATCAGTAGATTAACTTTAACTTATAATGCAGAAAAGTATTTGTTGTTTTATTTCTTAGAAGTTTATTCGGAAAGCGGAGAATTTGTACCTCAAACAAGAATTTACTACGAATATGAGAACAATTATAATAAAATGACTGTGACTAGTGAGATCTTTGTTCCAACTTTTAACCAATGGGTCCCTAATACAAAATTCAGTGAAGAAAAAATAAATAATGGTGAAACATCACGTGTTACTAATTTTATTTATTTCGGTGGAACTTGGTCGGAAGGTAGCGGATATTCCTATACAATCAGAAAATTGAATAACAATTCTTCTAAAGTGAGTGAATATATAGATAGTGTTTTAAATACAAACCTCGGCCAATACGAGTTCTATTACAAGGAAAGTAGAGTGTATGATGCGAACGAAAATGCAATTGCTATTGTATACACTGAAAATGTAAACGGCACGAACAAGATTACAGAAATCGATAGTATTTATTATATAAACAATGTGC
>JACCDS011442673.1_pt1 | contig 12238 bp, 12 predicted proteins | sample 7446441 | NCBI WGS metagenome assembly JACCDS01 (sample SAMN15323445, study PRJNA562643) | freshwater metagenome | isolation source: river surface water | place: USA:Blue River Watershed | collected 2017-08-17
CGTCCCAGCGGCGTTGCGCTGCCTTGCCGTACAGGCGTACTGCCTGCGGCAGCGCGCCTTGCTGGGCCAATTTTGCGTAAGTCCTACTGATTTAATCCTCATTTAATCCTCATTTAATCCTGATTCATGATTGGGTTTGAGCCGCAGCATCTGGCCTTGCCCTGATGGCGCTCCGAATCATCGGCACAAAATGTCGTCAATACCCCGGATAACAGGCTCCCAAAATGCGCTCCCCGGCCGCACCGGTCACAATCGGAAGATTGCCCGCTTGGCGCAGCACATGGCAGCGCGCCAGCCAGGCAAAGGCCAGCGCCTCCACCTGATCCGGTGCCACCCCGAGCACGCCGCTGTCGGCAATCGACACGCCGGGCAGGGCATCAGCCAACAGCCGTAACAAAAAGCCATTCCAGGCACCCCCGCCACAGACATACAGTGCCTGTAAATCGCTGCTGCTTTGTCGCAACATATCCGCAATGCTGCGTGCGGTAAACGCGCTCAGGGTGGCTTGAACATCGTTTGCGGCCAGACCCGGATGGCGCGCCAGTTGCTGCCGCAGCCACGCCATATGGAATAAATCACGACCGGTACTTTTTGGCATCGGGCGAGCCAGAAACGGCTCGGCCAACAGGGTGGACAGCAAGGCAAAATCGATCCGGCCACTGGCCCCCCAGTTACCGTCACGGTCAAATGGCAAGCCGCGTTCTTGTTCAATCCAGCCATCGAGCAGCACATTGCCCGGCCCGGTATCGCAGCCTTCGACCCGGCCATCGGCATAGAGCAAGGTAATATTGCTGATGCCACCGATATTGACCAGCGCCCGGTTTTCCCCGGCCTTGGCAAACATCGCCTGATGGAATTTGGGCACCAGCGGCGCACCCTGGCCACCGGCGGCAATGTCGCGGCTGCGAAAATCGGCGATGACATCGATCCGGCATCGTTCAGCCAACAGCGCCGGTTGCTGAATTTGACGTGTGTAACCGAGTTCCGGGCGGTGCCGGATGGTTTGGCCATGCGCACCAATCGCCCGTACCTGATCGGCCCGGGTGGCACTTTGACTTAATAATTGATCAACGCAGACGGCGTAGAGCTGGCTTAAGGCTTGCCCGGCCAGCGCTTCGCGTTCGATTTCATTTGGCCCCGGCTGTTGCAGCGCCATCAATTGTTCACGTAACTCGGTCGGAAACGGTTGATGGACATGGCCCAGCAATTGGCAGAATGGTTCAAATTCAGCCAGCACCGCATCCACCCCGTCCATGCTGGTGCCGGACATCAACCCAATAAAACGCTCACCCATGTCTAGCCGGGCGCTTATTTGGGGTTTGACAGTTGCGCCAACTGGGTCGGTGCGCGTTCTGGATGCAGTAGCGCAAAGCGATGGCTGATGTCGCCAACGACCTGCTTAAAGCGTGCCAATTCGGGCCCGGTTAGCGGTTGCTGATTCGGTATATTGATCGCCAGCGGGTCGCGCGGTTCATTGTTGACCCGAAATTCATAGTGCAAGTGCGGCCCGGTGGCCCAGCCGGTACTGCCAACGTAGCCAATAATGTCACCCTGGCGAACCTTGCTGCCTTTCTTCATTCCGGCGGCAAAGCGGCTCATGTGGCCATAGACGGTCGTGTAATTGGACCAGTGCTTGAGCACCACCAGATTGCCATAACCACTTTGGCCACCGATAAAATCGACTGTGCCATCACCCGAGGCGCGGATTGGCGTACCGGTGCCGGCAGCAAAATCAACCCCACGGTGTTGCTTCCATTTGCCTGAAATCGGATGCAAGCGCATGGCAAAGCCGGAAGATATCCGGGTAAATTCAAGCGGTGACTTCAAAAATGCTTTTTTGAGTGATTTGCCATCGAAACTGTAATAGCCACCGCCTTGATCGCTGCCCGGTTCGTCAAACCAGACCGATTGATGCACGCGTCCGGCATTGGTAAATTCACCGGCCAACACGCGTCCGGCGCGCACCAGTTCGCCATCTTGCCAAAACGTTTCATAGACTACGTTGAAATGGTCACCCCGGCGCAGATCCGAGGCAAAATCGACGCCAGTGGAAAACATATCGACAATTTGCTTGGCCACTGAATCGGGAATTTGCGCCGCGTCGGTGGCGGCAAACAGGGAAGATTTGATCGTGGCGGCATGCATTTCAATGCGCCGCTCCAGCTTTTCTGGCACTTCACGCGCATGCAGTTGTTCGCCAGAACGTTCAATTACCAAACGGGTTACTGTATTGTCATTGGCTTCGCCCAAGGTGGCGCGCAGTGTCAGTAATTGCCCTTCATGATTGATTTCTGCCTGCACCCGCTTGCCATTTTTTAGTTGCAATAAAGTACGAGCGGTTTGGTCGGATTTGATGAAATGCGTCGCTTCTGGGTCATCGACCCCGAGCCGATGCAACAAACTGGCCAGTGAATCACCGGAACGAATTCGCTCTTCCCGGATATAATGCGATTCCTGCTGTTCCAATTGTTCAAGTTGTTCGCTCAAACTGGGCAAGGCCAATTCCTGGCTCAGGGTTTTGACTGGCAGATTGGCTGCATCGGGTGCCAGTGGCACCACACCAAAAGCACCAAAGGCGCAGACACCGAGGAAAATCGCGGTGCCGGTCAGCAAGCGGTTTTTGTTCGGGGCGCGAAACAGAGGCCGATGGTTGGGTAGGATGGGTTTAGGTGTTGTCATGCAATCAGCTAAAATTGGGTGTTCGGTCAGGCAGGGCCACTCTGGCAATTGGCGACACCATCAGGTGTAACAATTATGTAACGCTTGTTACTTTTTGGCAGAATGGGTGAAGCAGTGCATTATAGCAAATTTTGAAAATTCGACAGATATATTTAACCTTCGTGACATGACCATGGAAAATAGCAGCGAAAAGAATTCAATTGATAATAATTTGGCAAAAATTGCTGGTGAAAAAATTATTCTCTCTGATCAAGTGCAGCAAGCACTGGCCATTGCCAAGCGCGGTGTCGATGAATTGTTAATAGAATCTGAATTCGCACACAAACTGGTTCGTAGCGAAAAAACCGGTCAGCCGTTGCGCATCAAGCTCGGCCTTGACCCGACCGCACCGGATTTGCATCTCGGGCACACGGTGGTGCTGAACAAAATGCGGCAACTGCAAGACCTTGGCCATACCGTGATTTTTTTGATCGGGGATTTTACTTCGATGATTGGCGACCCGTCCGGGCGCAACACCACTCGCCCCCCGCTAACGCGTGAACAAATCGAGATCAATGCCCAAACCTATTTTGCCCAGGCCAGTTTGGTACTGGACGCGTCACGCACCGAAATTCGCTATAACTCGGAATGGTCGGACAAGCTTGGTGCCCGTGGCCTGATTGAACTCGCTTCGCGCTACACGGTGGCACGCATGATGGAGCGCGACGACTTTACCAAGCGGTTTAAGGAAGGAATCGGGATCGCGATCCATGAATTTTTGTATCCGCTGATGCAAGGCTATGATTCGGTGGCGCTGAATGCCGATTTGGAGTTGGGTGGCACCGATCAGAAATTTAATTTGCTGATGGGGCGCGAATTGCAAAAGCAATACGGCCAGGAAGCGCAGTGCATTTTGACCATGCCGCTGTTGGAAGGGCTCGACGGCGTGGATAAAATGTCCAAGTCGAAGAACAACTATATTGGTATCACCGAACCGGCCAACACCATGTTCGCCAAGCTGATGAGCATTTCCGACAACATGATGTGGCGTTACTACGATTTGTTGTCGTTCCGTTCGCTGGCCGAGATCGCCCAATTCAAACAGCAGGTGGCTGAAGGTAAAAACCCGCGTGACATCAAGGTCGCGCTCGGACAAGAAATCGTCACCCGCTTCCATTCGGCGCAGGCGGCAGAACAAGCATTGGCCGATTTTGTGAATCGATCCAAGGGCGGCATTCCGGATGATGTGCCGGAAATGTCACTCACCGGCGCGCCGCTTGGGATTGGGCAATTGCTCAAGCAAAGCGGCTTGTGTGCTTCGACCTCGGAAGGCTTGCGCATGATCGAGCAGAGCGGGGTGCGGATTGATGGCAATGTGGTGTCGGACAAGGGGCTGCAAGTGGCTGCGGGCAGTTTCGTGATGCAGGTTGGCAAGCGCAAGTTTGCCCGGATTCACCTGTCGGCCTAGTTCGGACGGATTCGGACGGATTCGGACGGATTTGGACGGATTCGGATGGATTCGGATGGATTTGGGTTGATTTGGACTGATTTGGGTTAGTTTGATTTGGTTTGATTTGGTTGGGTACGACGACTGGGTACAGGATAGAGATGATCGGTTTATTGCAACGCGTCTTGCAGGCGCGGGTGGACGTGGAGGGGCAGACGGTTGGCAGTATCGGCCCCGGTCTTTTGGTATTGCTATGTGCCGAACGCGGCGATAGCGAGCGCGAAGCCGATCAATTATTGACCAAACTGCTGGGCTATCGGGTGTTTTCCGATGCGGCAGGCAAAATGAATAAAAGCGTCAGGGATGTGGCGGGTGGTTTGCTGCTGGTGCCGCAATTTACCCTGGCCGCCGATACCCGTTCCGGTACCCGCCCCTCGTTTTCCCCGGCGGCACCGCCGGAATTGGGACGGCAATTGTTTGATTATTTTTTGACCCGGGCCAAGGCGCTGTATGACCCGGTGGCCAGTGGCCGGTTCGGGGCCGATATGCAGGTTTCGCTGACCAATGACGGGCCGGTCACGATTTGGCTGCACATTGCGCCGGGCGGAAATTTTTTACATCCGGGGGCAAAGCCGGGTTCGGTCGAGGTGCGCCCGGTTCGCCCGGCCCGCCCGGACAGCAGCATTGGCTCCGGCCAGACCCCCCCATCAACCAAGGAGGCAATATGAAATTATGGAGTGATTCATTTCAGGATGGTAGCGCCATCCCCGGTGACTATGCATTTTGCGTGATCGATCCGGTCAGTCATGTCCGGTTGTCGGGCAACAAAAACCCGCATTTTGAGTGGAGCGACGTGCCCGAAGGTACCTTGTCGTTTGCCCTGCTGTGCCACGATCCGGATGTGCCGTCGAAGGGCGACGATGTGAATCAAGAAGGCAAGACGGTACCGGCTAGCTTGCCGCGCGTCGATTTTTATCACTGGAGCCTGTTCGACATGCCGCCAAATATGTTGCGCGTGGTTGCCGGTGCCTTTTCCGATGGGGTAGTGGCGCGCGGCAAGAGCGGCCCGGCCTGCCTCGGTTTTATGCGCCATGGCATCAACGATTACACCAGTTGGTTTGCCAATGATTCGGACATGTCCGGCGATTACTATGGTTACGATGGCCCCTGCCCGCCATGGAATGATGCGTTATTGCACCATTATGTATTCACCCTGTATGCGCTCGATATTGCCCAATTGCCACAACAAGGCAAAATGAGCGGGGCCGAGGTACGTGCCGCGCTGGAGGGGCATATTTTGGCAAAGGCCAGCATCACCGGCACCTATACCCTGAACCCGGCCTTGGCCGGTAGTTAGTGCCATTTAATCCAATTTAATACAGCGTAGCGCCATTTTGCCGTTAGCCAAGATTGTCCGCGTCTTTTTTAATTCAACCCTATGACCTTGAACCCTGCCGCCACCATGCCTGATGCTTCCTTGCCCACCCAAATCATCTTGATTCGCCATGGCGAAACCGCCTGGAATGCCGAACGTCGCCTGCAGGGCCATATCGACATTGGCTTAAATGAGGAAGGGCAGCGGCAGGCGCAGGCACTCGGGGCGGCATTGCAGGAGGAGCCGCTGGCCGCCATCATCAGTTCTGATTTACAGCGTGCCTGGCAAACGGCACAGGCGGTTGCGCGCTGGCATGGCGTGCCGCTACAAAGTGATTTGGGTTTGCGCGAACGCTGTTTCGGCGGTTTTGAGGGTTTGACCTATGATGAAATCGGCCAGCGTTTCCCGCGTGAATTCGCTCATTGGCACGGTCGCCATCTGGATGCGCCACTGCCACCGGGCTTGCATCAGGGTGAAACCTTCCGCAACTTTTACCAGCGCGTGATGCAGGCGATTGGGCAAGCGGCGCGCCGCTATTGCGGGCAGACCATAGCGCTGGTCGCCCATGGTGGCGTGCTTGAATGTGCTTATCGCAGCGCGTGCGACATTGCTCTCGACTCACCGCGCCAGTTTCCGGTATTAAATGCCAGCGTCAACCGTCTGACTTGGCACGAGGGCAAACTGACCCTGAATACCTGGGGTGAGTGTACCCACCTAAATAGCTTGCCGTTGAGTCTGGATGAGGTGGAACGGGTTGCCGTGTAAGTCGTTTGGCAGCCAGCTTGCCTGAGGTTTGCCTGATGTTTGCCTGAGGTTTGCCGGAAGTTTGTCTGATTTTTGCCCAGTGTTTGCCCAGTCTTTAGCTGATATAGGCAGAAATACAGCAAGGATGTTGCGAAAATTACTGATAAAATCAGCAAAAAGAGTCGATTTATAAACTGGGTGGTGTAATGACAGCAGAAGATGGTCGAATCCGGCGCAGAAAAGAAGCCTTGCGGGTGTTCAGTGAACAACCGAATTATTTTGCCCAGCCAATTCGTGATGCGATTTTGGCGAACCGGGTCATTTCCGGCATGACGCCATATGACGTGCATCTGGCCGTGGGGGCGTTTAGCTTCAAGCTCATGGCCGACCGGCAGCAATGGCCGAAAGACGCCAATCCATGGGATGTGATGTGGGCCCAGACCTTCGCACCGGATCAAAGCCAGATCTGGCTGATGTTTGATTCGGCACTGCAACAGCCCGAATTGGGCCAGCGGCGCTATCAGGCGGTGTTGCAGGCAGGGCGGGTGGTGCAACTTAATTTGCTGCCGGAGCGGATGCCGGAGCCGGTGGCTGAATTAGCAACCGAGCCAGCAGAAGAATCAGCAACCGAAGCGGCGACAGAACCGGTGGCCAAGGCAGCCGCCGCATTACCGCCACAAGAGAGGCGCGCATGAACCCAATGCATGATCCGATGCAAACCCTGCCAGCCCCGGTAGCCGCTGGCCATGATCCGATGCAAACCCTGCCCGCGCCGATCGCCAGCATGGCAGACGACCCACAACGCACGCTACCGGCCCCGGTCGCCGCCACCGCACCTGCCACCACCACGGTTCAGGCCAGTGTGGCGATTAAAATTGCGGCGGCTGGCACCCCTTTTGTGCAGGGGGGCTATTTGCCGGTTGATCAAATGTGGTATGAACTCGATGATGGTTGTGGCCACCAAGCCTGCTATGGCATGGTGACCGATACCGCTCTACAGGGTCAGCCGTTTTCGATTGGCGAAATCGATAGTAATATCCGCCGCCAGTTTCGCGAACCCTCGTATGCGCGGGCGGTCGAGATTTCGCAAGAACAACATCAGGCCATGCTGGCCGTGGCGATTGATCCGGAAAATGGCGGGTTTGAGCCACACTTAATGCAACATCCGAAGGGCGGTATTGCCTTTGTCTGGAAAGCGATGCAGGCCGGAGGCATGAATCCGGAAGGTTATCAGGGGGATTTATGAGCAGTAACATCAAAAAGGTTGAGCAATCGCTCGATGCCTTCAATGCCGCCAAGTCTACTGCAGCAGGCGGGGCATCCATGTTGCATGTGCGCATGACGGCCAGTCTGGCCTGCACCTTTGGGGCCGCACCATCGAAGTTGATCGTTTTGCCAGTGAATTTGGTGATTACCGAAGGCACGCCCGGAGGCAACATCATGGATCACAAGCCGATGGTGAATATCTTGCCGTTTGGCATGTGCAGTTCACTGGCCAACCCAACCGTGGCCGCTGCCACCGCTGCCGCGATGGGGGTGCTGACCCCCATGCCGTGCATTCCGGCTACCATGAGTCCGTGGGTGCCCGGTGCAGTGACGGTATTGCTGGCCAACCAGCCTGCGCTCGATAACGTCTCCAAATGCATGTGCAACTGGGGGGGCGTGGTCAGCGTGACCGATGCGGCCAGCAAAAAGACCCATATTCCTTAAACTGTGCTGCCGTCGTGCTGCCGGGCAGTTTTGTTCCGAAAAATCGAGAAAGGCACAAAATTTCCATTTTTTTGTATAGTATACTGAGCAAAAAATCGGATTTTTTGTATAGTTCCCTGTTTTTGGGTACAAAACCCTGTCACGGATCACCCGGTGGCGGCTCTTGGCCAGGTTCAACCAAAAATTCGGAAGCGCCGACAAACCAGCACAGCAGCGGTGCCGGCAACTGCAAGATGCGGGTGCCGATCTGGCTCGGCAGGTTGGGCGGCAGGTTGGGCATTAAGCCAAAGTCATCAAGTGACTTGGTGACCACATAGGCACGTTCGATGGTTTGCTGGCTGCATAGCTCGAACAAGCCCTTCAAATCAGATGGCCCGGTATGCGTGTTGCGGTATTTGACTTCAAACGGAACCCGTTCTCTGCCATTGTCGGCCAACAAGTCGATCTCGTGCGCGCCCTTGCCGTGCCACCAGGTAAAGCGCAGGTTTTGCCCCTGATAGCGTGCCAGCAAGTGCTTGATGACGGCAGTTTCAGTGGCCACGCCTAGTGCGATCGGATCATCAAGTATGCTCTTGCCCTTGAGCAGCACCGCTTGGGCAATCGCGGCATCGGCCAGATATACCTTGCTGCGGCCCTTTAGCACGGCCTTGCCCATGCCATGCGGTGGCAGGCGATAAATCAGGTGGCAGGCTTCGAGCAGTTCAATAAAATGCTGGGCGGTCGGGCGTTTGACTTCCAGACTGGCCGACAGGTCGCTGATGTTGAGCAAGCCACCATCATGCATGCACAAATACAAAAAGGTGTGTTCCAGATCGAGAATGCGGCGCACGCCAAACAGGGCCGTCATGTCACGTTTGAGCGCCTTGTCGATGATATCTTCGCGCAGCAGGCGCTGGGCCTGGGTAATGCTGGAAAGTTGGGCGGTTTGTGGAAAGCCACCGCGCATCAGGTATTCATGAAAATGCCCGACATAGGGCGCGGCCAGTTCACGGCAGCGCTGGAATTGATGGGCTGGCCATTCGAACAGTTCGGCGATGCCTGCTACCCGTGGCAATTCTGGCAGCGGCGGCATGTGGCCGGGTAATTGCTTCAGTTGCAAATACTCAAAAAAGGACAGCGTGGCCAGACGAATGGTATGCCAGCGGCCAACACCGGATTCTGGTTCGGATTCGACCAGTGGCATGGCCGAACCGGTAAACACGATCCGGCGCTGCTTGCCAAAATCGATTTGATGTTTGACCCAGGTGCCCCAGTCGCGAATGAATTGGGCTTCATCGAGCAGCAGGTATTCCGGCCCACTGGCGGGCGGCTCACGTTCACGCCACGCTTGCAACACCGCATCTATCCCGGCCAGTTTGAGTAGCGGATGGTCAAATGTTGCGTACAGGATGTTCGCCGCCGGAATGCCCTGCTGCAACAGGCGCTCAATTTGCTGTAACAGCAACGTGGTTTTGCCAACCTGACGCGCACCAGACAATAAAATGGCACGATTGACCGGTGGCGACTGTACCCAGTAATCCAGCTCGCGCCAGGCCGGACGCTGCCATGGCGGCAAATCGGCCATGCGCTCGCCGCGCCACCACGGATTGAATTGGGCCAAAACCGTAATCAGTTCTTGTCGTGAGATGTTCATCGGCCAAGTGTACAAAATTTTCGAATTTTTGCATAGTATACTGGTCAAAAAATCGGAGTTTTTGTATAGTAGCCTGTTTTTCGGGTACAAACCCGCTATTCGCCCATCGTTTCCTGCTGTGCCAACAATTGTAATACCTGCCGATACAGCTTACGCACCCGTGCCAGTTGTGCCGGGCCTTGTGCCGCGAAATGTTCAAGTCCGGGGGAAGCGTTCAGTTCCAAAATGTGCCAGCTTTGGCCTGTGGGCGGCTGGCACAGGTCGCTGGCAATAAAATCGACCCCGGCCAGTACCAACCCGAGCGTGCTGCAAGCGCGGCGTGCCAGTTCGGCAAAGCCCGGGTCGATCGCATGGCTGATGTCGTGGGCGCTGCCGCCGGTCGATAAATTGGCATTGTCCAATAGTGCCACGCGCTGCCCGGCGGGCACAATGGCGTCGCGCTGCCAGCCCTGCTCCTGCAATTTGGCATCGATCCGGCCATCTTGCCAGTCAATGGTGGCGTTCTGGCGGCCCTGTGCCTGCAGTGTCTGCGTCAGATGGGCAAGCAAGGTGGCGATATCGTGCTGGCCATCGCCCTGTATCGACAGCGGTACCCGCTCATAGGCTGCCATCACCTGACCATCCAATACCACCACCCGGTAGTCACGCCCGGCTACCGCCTGTTCGACCAGCAGCACCTCGGTATGGGCAAAGATTTGCTGTGCGATTTCCAATAGCGGTTCGGGTTGGCGCAACCGGGTCACGAACGCGCCCTGGCTCATGTCATTCGGTTTGATGAAGACCGGATAACCGAGCGCGGCGGCATAGGCTGGTGCGGCAGCGAGGGGGCGTTTGCGTGCAGCAGGCAAACGGGCATTTAAGACATCGGAAAAAAAGATCTGGTGCTGGGGTACGGCAAAGCCATGCTTGCGCAAGAAATAAGCGGTGTAGGCCTTGTCATTGGCAATGTGGCGCGTGGCAGAACCATTTAGGTTGAAATTGGTGTTGTGAAACAGTTGCCGTCGACCATTGGGGAAAATCAGTTCACCACTGAAGCCGAACTCGGGTTCGAGTTCCAGCGTAATGCCAAGCTCGGTCGCCAGCTCGGCCAGCATCAGGGGGGTAAACGGGTACATGGACAATTCTCCGGGAGCGGTAGGTCTGAGCGCGAATCATTTGCCGCAGCAATTCGCGGCAGGTGGCGGGGCGGTGGGCACAGCAGGTGTTGGCACAGCAGGCACAGCGGGCACCGCCGGTTTGGTGGCCGATGAATTGCCGGGCGGCTGGGTTGGTGCTGCTTGCGGTATAGCGGGAGCCGGTTTTTGCTGTAGCCGCAGGAAATAATCGAGCAATTCATCCTGATCATAACCGAGCGGGAAAAACGCGATACCACCGAGCCGTTCGGCAGATAAAAATTCACTCTTGCGCGCCAGCGACCACCAGTCTTCCAGCCAGCCTTCCACGGTTTGGCCATCTGGCCGGGTGAAGCGGTAATACGATGAGGTGCTCACCGGATCATGCGTGGCACCATATTGCTGTACCCGCTGACGGACACTGGTGCTGATATCGGGCAGGCGTCCGGCAGCCATTGTGGCAAAAGTCAGGGTAGTGCCCTTGCCTGCGGTGGGGCTGCACGGTTGAACCGTGCCCGGCTGGCTGGTCGTGCCCGGTTTGGCGACTGTAATCGGCCATTCATAGCCATACAAAGGAAAGCCGAACAGCAATTTTTCGCGCGCCACGCCCTGTTCGAGCAATTGCGCCAGCGCCTTTTCCCACGTGACGGCTTCCGGCCCGCGCAGTGGTGCAACCGGCCCGCTGGTTGGGCCTGCGAGCCAATGCGCATCATAGCCTTGCACCACGATATTGCCCAGCAGCGCCAGCGTGGCACGGTCATACAATTGGCTGGCGGTGCCCATTGGGTAAAACACCGACAGGCTGCGGGCCGGTTTCAATTGGCCCAGTGCGCGTGCCAACTGCTGGGTAAAGCTGCGCAGGCCAGCCAGGGTTGCTTCATCCACCGTTTCATACACTTCAAAATCCAGATGCAAGCCTGCTACTCCATCTTGCGCGGCCAATTCCATGGCCTGCGCGTGCAGCGTTTGGCGTGCTTCGCGGCTGGAAAACAGGGGTTTGAAGGTGGTCGCTTCCAGAACCGAGAGCGCCAATTCAAGCCGGGTGCCGCTTTTGGCCACGGCCTGCCGCAGCGGCTGCCATTGTTCCGGCCAGCCGTAGCGTTCATCAATGTTGCCCTGTGCATTGGCTTTCAATTCAAAAAAAATAAGCCGATCCAATTGTGCCAGCGGTACGCTGCGCCAGGCATCGGGCAGCCACCAGGCCAGATAACCCCAGGTTTTCAGGCCTTGGGCGCTGGCATCTCCTGCCCCAAACCCTGCCCCTAGCAGTGCCGCGAGCAAGAGGGCGGCCAACCGGAGGCGCATTGGGTGGCGCAAATTAGGCATGCACGCTATCGAGCAACCAGTCGGCCAAATGCTGGATATCGAGACTGGCTTCGCAACCGGCTTCATACTGCAACACCGGGCGTTCATAGGCCAGCGCTTCCGGCACCGAACGGTCGCGGTGAATCGTCACCGGCACCAGTTGCGTGGCAAAATTTTCATATAGCGCGGTTCTTACCTGATGCCCGAGCTTGCTGCGGTGTGGCATCTGGTTTACCAGCAATTTGATGTTGTGC
>JACCDS010118737.1_pt1 | contig 12237 bp, 17 predicted proteins | sample 7446441 | NCBI WGS metagenome assembly JACCDS01 (sample SAMN15323445, study PRJNA562643) | freshwater metagenome | isolation source: river surface water | place: USA:Blue River Watershed | collected 2017-08-17
AGATGTACTTGCCTATGGTTATCTCATCAAACGCGTTGGCATTTATCTCGTCGGATTGCGCCGGGAGCTTGAAATTGAGAATGTTCTCTTTGGTATTCTTTTCAGAAACCAGGCGCAGTCTTCCTTTGCAGCCAGGGGTAAGGGTGCACTTGTCGATGAAGACTCGCTTGATGTCGTTCTCTACATCGGTTTCCTTATTGCAAGTGTCGCATTTGTATCGTCTGAATTTATTCATTGGTCGGTGCTTGGATTTGGACTTTTCGGTATCTTCTCAAAAGCACGTCCACATCGTTGCAGGTAAAAGCGTGACCATTTTCGTAATTCACTACCTTCACGCACTTGTCATCAGTCTTCGAAACGTGAACTTCCGGGAGAAGCAAGTATTGGTTAACGTAGTTATTTATTCCAATCAAGCTTGCTGTCAAAATGCTCATCAGGACCGCGGCCAGGGTAAGTTGTTTCGTCGTCACAGTGTACAAGGTCATGGTTTTTCTCCAGTAGTATTCATCACTTCGTAAAGATCATCTGGTCTTACCCATTTCTTCCAGTCAAAAGTCTCATCAACTGGGGTAATTTCAACCAAAATAAACTCTCTACCCTTTATTTGCAGCGTCTTTACTGCTCGTCTTCCAGTCTTCTTTACTTCTGTTCCGTCATAAACGAACGTTTGGGATGCTTGCGCCATATAGCCATTTCCTCTTTTCTAAATAGCTATTTAACAAGCCGCGAATATTTGCTGCGCCGACAGGATTTTGGCTGTGCACGTAGTAATTGAAATCTGGTGGGATGAAAGACTCACCAAGCTGCAGATAATCAAGATCGCGCTCGATCATATCTCTCACTAGAGCCATGGCCGTCAGTGACCCACCGAGATCATGATCAAATGAGATGAACGAAGGGCATCCTCTAACGTTCATGATCTCGATTGCCTCAATAGGAGTTCGAGCAATAACGTACTCGTCTTCCTTTCCTTCCGGTGGAAAGCGCTCGTCGTCAATGAAGAGTTTGTATGTCAAAGCTTAGTCCTGACACTGTCGCCATTTATGTTCTTCTTCAGCTGACCATTTTGATTTTGGCCGAGAATCATACGAATAGTATTGGCCAATCTCGACACCGAGCACTGTCACAGATTTGACAGTGTGGCCATCATACCGAATGTCTGTCCAATTCCAGAAATACGGAGAAAGCTTAATGAAGGCGACAGTCTCATCTTTACAGTGCCACTCTTCATTTTCGAAGTACTTGTTGATGAAGTCAGTTTCAGCGAATTCTCGACGAAAGTATACACCTGAATTCCAGAAGAAAAGTCGCTTCACTTGTCCCATTTTGCCCATTCACCTTTTGGCAGAGTGTCGGTGACATCGATTTCTGCCCATTTCTCAAATTTTTCGCGAGTTACTTTGGGGAGCCGACGACCAATTGCAACAGCGGGACCGTCATATTGAATGATTTGCCCATCAAGGCTCATCCAAACGATCTGCCGGTCATTAAAGAACTGAGAAAACATTGTTCCAGCCGGCAGAGGCTTTTTGGCTCGATACACTTTACCAACTTGAAGTTCCATCATTTGCTCCTCATTTTGAGCATTATAAATCAGAACTTCAAGTTTGTAAACGTTGCGAGTTAAAGTTCAAGAGCCTCAAGCCCGCTTCTGAAAACTTCACGGAAGATACGGCACGCCTCTAACGTCATCTTGACGTCTTGCAGCGCATTGTGGTCACCGCGAGCATCGAAGCCAAACGCCTCAAACAGTTGATCAGATTTGAAAATTCCGAAATTGATCATGCCGGTGCCAGAAGTATCTAGCTGCACGTGATGCTTGTTCAGTGGCAGATCGAAGTCCTTCATCAATTGTTGCGTGAACTTTATGTCGAAGTCGATATTGTGTCCAAGGAACATCACTCGACCTTCTGGTCCCCAGTACTTAATGATCAGCTCAGCGAGAATGACTGCTGCTTCTTCACGTTCTACGCCATGCTCGGCGAGGTATTCGCGGGTCAAGCCATGAACTTTCTGCGCGCCCATATCCCATGAATACTTGTCAGCGTCGAATTTGATTTCAACGTAAACTTCTTCGATTTCTTCAAAGGTATCGGCATCGAAGACAATCGCGCCGAACGATAGCCCTTGGTATTTGATATGTGAACCTTCGGGATTATTCCAGTCAGAGCCTGAGGTTTCCCAGTCAATTGCTAACCCAAATTTTGGGTGGGTTTTCGGTTTTTTGAAAGTCTTCATTTTGTTCTTTTTATGATTTGAAGGAATTGAAATTCTATCATAAAGAGCGTGAAAAGTAAACGCTCTTTTCGCAACCACAAGTTTTGATTAGAACACCTTCACTCCATATTTTTTACTGAAAGCCTTAGCATCTCGCCAGTCATCAACTAATGGCTGGCCTTTAATATTCAAGCTTGTGTTCAACAGCATTGGACATCCAGTACGATTAAAAAATTCAGAAAGAAGAGCATAAACTTGAGGGTTATCTTGCTCATTTACCGTTTGAACTCGTGCTGATCCATCATGGTGACAAATTGCCGGAAATTCAGTTGGGTATTTGCATTGGGCAGTGAACTGCATGTAAGGCGATGCCGCAACTGGTAAATCAAAAATTGAATGCGCGTGCTCTTCCAAAACCATTGGCGCAAATGGGCGAAATCGTTGACGTCGTTTTATGTCGTTAACTTTGTCCTTGATCGAGCCTCCTCGCGGATCAGCAATTAGCGATCGATTGCCTAATGCTCTTGGTCCAAACTCTGCTCGACCGTTAGCAATTGCTGTAATTTTGTTTATTGACAGCTCTTCTAGGACATGTTCCATTCGAAATGGGCGATCAATGTTTGTGCCAAGGTACGGGCTTTTCCAGTTTAGCTGTTCTTTCTTCCACGCCGCTATCGCGCCAAGGGACGAACCAGCATCACCGGGATTTGGCATAATCCAAATTTTATCAAAGAGCTTTTGTTCGGCAATTTTCGAGTTAGCAACGCAGTTTAGTGCCACACCCCCAGCCAAAACTAAATTAGCGGACGGAAGATTTTTTGCCATCCATTTTGAGGTTTCGATTAAGTACTCTTCAACTATAACTTGGGCAGATGCAGCTAGATCATAAGTGTCTTGCTCTGTTTGGATGTCTTGCGCTAACCAATCTGCGCATCCAAGATGCAAGTTTCGCTTGCACTCAAAATGCGGAGCCCCGCTGACATCGATCAGATCGCGTTTAATTTGATTGACAAATCTCGGCTTTCCATAGGCGGCCATTCCCATGAGTATGTACTCTTCTTCGTTCGGCTTAAGCCCGACACGGTGTGTCATTGCTGAATAAAACAGTCCGATCGAGTGTGGGTATTTCTGCTCAAAAACCTTCGTAAAATCTTTACCGCACGCCTTCCATATTGTCGTTGTTGCCCATTCTCCTATAGCGTCACAAACTAAGATGCTAGCATCACTGAATCCTGAGGTAAAATATCCACCAGCGGCGTGTGACATGTGGTGGTCAACATATCCAATCGGCGCCTCTATGCCTACCTTTTCGAGATACGATGATGGCCAATTTGAAGTGACTTCACTAAACTCGCCAGACGCTAACTGGCGAAGCTTTTTATTGAGTGGCTTTTCAAACCAAATAACACTGTCAGGTTCACCATACTTTAATGCTTCACCAATTAAAAGGTTGTGCAGAAACTTATCATTCTTCTTTCTAGAATATCGTTCAGCATGGCCAGCGAAAAGTATGTCATCTCCGTCGACGACAGAAATCGACGCATCATGGCTTAATGCTGAAATTCCCCAAATAGTCATACTATTCCTTTTTAGTGGTAGATGAATGGATCGTCTTTCTTCATCTGCTTCAACTTACGTCGCGTCTCAAAGTAGTTCTTGACTAGAAAAATCCAGTATTTGATAGTGTTCATGGTGATCCATAAATAGAAGGTAATGAAATTATTTATTGGCCAAAACTTATGAAATTGATAGCACACCGTGGTAACTGGAAGGGTCGTAATAGCGATCTTGAGAATTCATTAGTCTTACTCGATAGCGCCGTTGCTTATGGGTTTGATGTTGAGGTCGACGTTTGGAAACTTGATGACGGTTTATTCTTTGGTCATGATAGACCTGAGATTCCGGTCAGTGCCGGTATTATACAGCGTTTGTCACCTCATGCTTGGTTTCATGCAAAGAATTACTTGGCTTTAGAGTACATGCTTGGTGAGGGACATCATGTGTTTTTTCATGACAAGGATGCTTACACTGTCACCTCAAAGGGGTTCGTGTGGGCGTATCCAGGCCGCCCTTTAGGGCATCAAGGGGTTGCGTGTATGCCTGAATACGCGCCTGGTTTCAAAGTGCCTGAAAATGCTTATGGCGTTTGTTCAGACAACTTATTGTCGTATAGAAGCTAAAGCCTTCTCGTGAAAATAAGAGTACATACCGCTGAAAATTGACATTCTCGCAAATTTTCCATTGACTCCTGGTAGGGTCACGTTCGGTTTTATTTGCCATGTAGGGTCAATAAGCGGGAATTCATTTGGTAAATGAATCCAATTACCAAAATACACATGAGGGAAAACTTTGCCCAGAAACTCACGTTCAACTATTATTTCGTCAATGTATTTGGCGACTTCAAGGTTATTGTCCAGCAAGAATAGGACGAACTTCTTACTAACCTCTGAGATTTCAAACATCGGCTTTAGGCGATTTAGTTTGTCGACAATGCTAGCACTTGCAATAGCGTAACCGACCCGGCAACCGGCAGCTCCCCAAGCCTTACTGAAAGTATTGACGAAAATAACCCCTTTATCGAGATTGTCAAATCCAAATTCAGTCTTACCAAATTCGCCGTACGCTTGATCAATCACAAGTGGGATTCCATAACTTGCAAGTTTTTCCAATTCAGCATGTGTTAAACAGTCGCCTACTGGTGAATTAGGATTACCAACAACTATGAGACTAATTTCATTGAGGATTGACTCGTCGAGTTGGACATCCAACTCTAGGCGCCCGTTTTTGTTGATACGGTATTTCAAAGTTTCCTTCACGCCTTGATTCTGCTGGAGATAGACGTCATACATTGGGAAGTGCGCTTCTGGCATTAGCACCTTCGACCCTGGCGTAACAAACAGATTGAATATCGTGCTCAAGACTGAATCAGAGCCATGGCCTATGAATATCCTTTCAGCCCCCACTTTGAAGTGAAACCGTGAAATACGGGATTTTAAGTCGTCAGTGCCTGTAGGATAATTTACAAAGTCTTCCTGCTTAAGCGTCCCCAAAAACTCAGTAAACAGCGTGTCTGAAAATGGAGTATTGCGTTCGCACATATGTAGGCGACGCTTATCCATGTCAGATTGCTCCATAGGTTTTCTGACGATCGAGTCAACGAATGTTTTGTACTTCATAAAACCTTTGGTAGAATGTTTGTGAGTTCTTTGTACGAACAGTTAACGCAGTGTTTAGTTGGGTTTCCAGTTTCGCACCCATTTTTTATCTCGATGAATCGCCGATTGTTGAACGCAAACTCAGCGTTTAAATCGCGAATAAGGTTTCCTACTGGTTCTGTTGAAGTGTTCATGCAGCATATTTTCACGTCTCCAGAAGCCGTCACATATAGTCCATTTTTCACCCAAAAACAGTCTTGAAAATCCCAATTTGGTTTGCCTTTAATGAGATGTCGGTATTGATCACGGAGATACTCAAGTTGACTCTTAGAAAATCCATTAAGTTCGTCGGTAGATTCATCTTCATTCCAGTTCTGAACGATGTTGAGGCGTAGCTCATTTAAGTTGAACCTGTCGATAAGCTGCTCGACTTGCTGAATGTCTTCGACATTGCCTGGATTTATCGTGTAATTAATCGCTAACGAAGCTGAATGGCTGCTAAAACTTTGAAGCCCGCTGAGGAATTTCAATAATTTTCCCCACCTTGCGGGCGGGCGAAATTTTTCATAATTTTCGCCGTATCCGTCAATACTAAGATAAAGCAAATCAATATGCTGCAACGCCTTCTTAAAATTCTCGTTAAAGGATAATTGGCAATTAGTTGAACTGATTATAAAAGCTTTTGGGAACGTTTCTCGTGTTAGGCGGCAAATCTCATGGAATTTTGGGTGCATAAATGGCTCGCCCATTCCCATGAGTTTTATCTCTTTGATGTCGTGCTTCTCTAGCTTTTTGAGGACAATTCTATAGTCCTCAACCGACATGTGAGAAGCACGTTTGACAACATCATCGCGGTTGCAGAACGTGCAATGCAGATTACAGTAAGAGGTTGTCTCAATATACGCGTAGCTTATTTGGCGCATTTAGCGAGATACTGATTGAGCTCTTCTGGTGTCCCAACTTGATCAACGTCTTGCACATACTCAATAGTGATTTTCTTGTCAAGCGCGTAATTATAGACTGGGGCGACGTAGAACTCGTTGTTGACACGATCATTTACGGCAATCATGGCTTCAGCTGCATCCATGAAGTATTGCCACTTTTTCCAGAAATACATTCCGCTTGTAGCATGCTCACTGATTTGTACCTTTTCTGCCACTTCAGTGACAAGGCCCTGCAAATTTACTTTAGCGTAGGACCATTTTGGTCCTTCACCTGGAAAACAGAAAATGCATCCACCAAAATCACCATCTTCTAGCGCCTTCGTGTTCTTATCCCAATAAACTAGCTGATCACTATTTACGATCATAACCGAATCGTCTTCTAACAATACTGAATCGGCCAGCATTACAGTGCAGGCGGCTCCCTGTGTCAACCCGTTAACTGCGACTATTTTGAAGTTCTTTAAGAAAGAAGAAAACAGCTCATGCAAATGGTATTTCTCAATATGGGATTCTTGACAAAGAAAAATATGTTCATGCTCTTGGAGCCCTAGATGTTCAACCACGTGTTGAATCATCGGCTTACCAAGAAACTCAATTAGCGGTTTTGGCTCTTGATAGCCTTGAGTGCTGAAACGACTACCAAGACCTGCCATCGGAACGACAACTTTCATGATTTCTTTTCCATGATAAAAGAAATATTTATTTTATAGAAGTCGATTTTTGTTAAGCTCAGCCATCTTGATACTGAGCTTATCTAATAAGCCTTTAGTTTCATTTTGTTTCGCTAAAGGATCATTCTGATAGGCTTGAAGAAAGCCAACAAATTCTTCAGTCTCTACTGCTTCAGGCCTAAGTATTTCAGTGTACATCATTTTACCAATTTTGACGTTCAACCGCCGTAAAAAGGAACCCACCGTGTGGTGTGCACATACATCATGGCCTTCGTTAATTGCATCAAGATACGCTTCTTGGTAAAGGTCAATAACTGGCGCAAAACCAAGAACTAAAATATCATCACTAAAATGCGAAATAGTTTGAGATGCCATCTTGCCGCGGTACGTTTTAATCTCAGTGAAATCAAAATGTTCAGTAGAATCAAAATAGACCGAATTATTAGTTTTTTCTTGATCAAAGAAGCAGTTAACGCCCCAAAATAACAGATTACGTGGGATGTGGAAGGAAAAATTTCCAAATATTAAAATGTCCGGTCGTAGCAGCACTACCACATCAAAATCTTCTCCTTGCGCTAATTCAAATTCTTTTCGGTTAATAAGAGAAAGATAATTCAATCGTAAAAAAGATAAATGACTTTTTTCGCTCCTGTCCTTAACATGGAAACTTATTCTGCCGCATTTTATCCCAGCTTCCGTAAAATCATTGATGATTTCGTCTTGACTAATTTGGTTTGGCTGATTTGACCATGAATCAAGAAAGACTGTGCATTGATGCTCATTTTTTAGCGTCAATATTTGCGCGATAATATTGCGTTTGCAATATTCCCAAGTGCGAAGCTCTCCACGAATGCAGAACGCAATTTTCAACATTTATCCCACCGCATATTACAAAATGCAATGAATGTTTCAAATAATGCCGGATAAGCCGATTCTTCAGGCAAAATACCCGCCGATTGAATTACGGTTTCAGCGAAATAACCAAATTTAAGGAATGCTAAAAAGGCAGGTAACCCGGCAAAGCAGATACTAAACTCCTCAACGCTCTTATTTGGCAGAAATGTTACTTCTTTCATTGGTGCTGGATTAACTGACATCGCCCAACGCAGCTCATTTTTTGAAGGTATCACGATAAAGTAATCAAAGCTTCCATTAGACAACATTTGTTTTGAATGTACTGTCCGATTAATCGCCTTCAGCTTTCCAAACCAGTCATTATTTGGGGTAAGAAACGTTATATTTGCCGTGTTCTTCCCATTTCCAAAAGCTAAAAACGTAGCGCCAACCCTAGGAATCCAATTTATGTCAGATTCCTTTGTGTCCATGATCGCAATGAATCTTTTCATTTCACCTGTAAAATGTCGGCAAACTGGTCTACAATCAGGTATTTAAAACCTAATGTCTCAGGGATTTTAACATTCTCAGGAGTATCCTCGATGATGCAGCATTTGTCAAATGGGACATTGAACCTTTTTGCAAAATCAACGAACATATCAGGCTCAGGTTTAAATTTTACCCCTGAATTGTTTCCATGTTTTCCACTTATAAAATCTCGCACGTTTAGTAAGTCGATGATAATATCTAGATACTCAACTCGCGCATTGCTGCCTAAACATATAATTTGATTGTCATCTGCTAATCTACGTATAACTTCATTTGCCCACGGGTTGACTGAAATATGATGGAAGTTCACCAATAAGTTTTCAAATTTTCTCTTTAAGAACTCGAGAGTTTCTAAAGTGGTAAGAGATTTTCCGTGTTTAGTTTCGAGATACTTTATTTTTTGCAGAGTCGGGATAGCGTGAAGGACACAATCTTCTTCAAAGCTTAAATCCATGTCAAATTCATTTGCCGTGGCTTTTAGAGAAATATAGTTCGCTTGTGCACTATCAACCAGGACCCCGTCAACGTCGAAAATTTTAAGTTCTGGTTTTTTCATATCGAATCCCATGCTTATCAAACAGCTCAAAGATCATATTTATTTCTTCTTCATTTCTTGTCGACTTAAAGAATTTCATCCAAAATGAATCGAGTTGTTGATAACTATCTACAAGTGACTCCGCAGAAGATTCGTCAACCGTTAAACCGAAATGTTCAAACAGAACTTTAGGGCGAGCGATTGACATTTTAAGGGTCGATGGAAGAGACATAAATGACACGTTATTAGCAGAAAGATACTTTTTCAACCAAACGTGAAGTGACGGTCGCAAATGTCCTAACGTCCCAGTTATAACACTAAGGTACGACAACGCGTAAGTGATAAACGCCTGACGGCCCATTATCTCAAACCCGTCATAATACTCATCGAGTTGATGCATGTTACTACCAAACAGTCCGCCGCCAGCAATGGCGATAGCATTAGTTGGTAAAGAATTGATTAGTGATAGTATTTGGTACGGTGCAGATAGTGCCCACACAATATCAGGTCTTATCTTTATTACGGCTTTGAATTTTTCGCCTGTGATTTCTTCAATATCGAGAGCTTTACGTCCTGAAGTAAAATTTAACCATGACACCTCATCAAACTTTTCAACGCATTGTAAATCTTTTCTTGGCATGTTGCATGTATCGGTTATTTGGACGTACCCGTTGAAAATGATTCCTGATATTTTTAGTCGTTGGACCCAAATGTTTAACTCGCTTTGAAGTTTACTACTGGTGAATTCTTCTTTATCAACAATCCACGATTTTACTTCCCTTGTGGGGAAGTAACTACAAGATTCATTCCAAATATTCACCAATATTGTTATTTTGGCCCCGGCAAGATTCTTCTGTAGCTGAATAACATTTTGAGCTAGATGTTCTTTTATGTTAAGAAACTCTCGAATTTGTCCAGAAATTATCAACAGCACGTTATCTTGATTGTTAAGCATATTCAACCTCAAACCAAAATTCTCTACAATTTAAAAACCAAACCAATGAAAGATCGGGCTCACCATAAATGTCAAATAGCAAAAAATATCTAATTAGCATATTGAAATCGGTCAATAAGAGATATTTAAAAGTGGTGACATTTAAATAGGAATCATTATTTGGTCGATTATGTGGGTGATTACTGATTATGACTTTACCGTGGTGCTGCTTAAGTGTATTAAACCAAGAGAAATCATTGAGGCCAGCTTTAAATGCTTCATGAGCAAAGCCCGCAAGAACTGTGTGCAGCCGTGCGATTTTTATCCGGCAATTTAAATTATCAAAAGCTTTAATCTGAAACAAAGTAGTTAAGAAGCTTCCATTTATCTGAACGAGCGGGCCATTATCTACACGATAGGAAAATGATTTTCTATCATGCGCTATGAATACCACTACAGTTTTTTCACGAAAAAAGGCATGAGCTAATTCCAGTCGATCATCACCTTCTTCATCAACAACTATTATTAAGTCACGATTTGTAAGTGCAAAAATAAATGAATGTCTCATGATTTATAATATCGCACGTGGTCGGTAACAGCTGTTGTGTATTCTTGGGGAGTTAGTATTTGCTTTGGTAACGTCGGCAGCGCGCGAGCAATACAAAACCATACACCAACTATCGGATCAGAAGCTGGGCTGTTTATTTCAATTGATCTTGCACAACACCCGCTATCAGAAAGCGCCTTAAATAAGATCGCACCTGGCCCATACTTTTCAGTTTGTGTATGTTTTTTGCCGAGGAGCTGAGCATTTGCTACCATTTCCATAGATTCAAGGTACGCAACATGAGAAATATAATCAGCAACTGGGGAGCTAGTGTAGAAAAAACAGTCATCAATTTGATTCATGTAGTTTTCTCCAGGAAGTTGATTAATAGTCCTAGAAAAAACATATTTTGAGGCAAAAACTGAACACTCATCATTTAGCCCCATTTTTAGGAGTTTTCCAAAAGTTAAAGATGGGTGGAACACTAGGTCAAAGCGGCATTTCACGACGATGTCATACTTTATTCGTTTTTCTCTTTCATATTGCTGCTTTAATTTTATGCTACGGGCAAGTGAATAAAATAAGTTTACCCAGCGAGATTGAACGAATCCATCTTGTTTTAGGATGGGCTCAAATTGACATTTGACAGGATTAAATGTTGACACTACTTGGTTAATTTCATCACTTGTGTGCTCTACATTGTAATCAATTGAATGAGTGCTAAGGCCAGTCCGTTCTGCTGACTGGCTCCAAGAGTGAATGAAAAAATCTACGTCTACATCGCTAAAGAATCTTTTGATGTTAGCAGCCGCAGATTTCCACGTACGTAATTGTCCAGAAAGACATACTGCAATTTTAGGTCTAGGTGATTTCATGGAATCGCACGTTAAAAATGTTGCCTATTTTTGTAAGCTCTGGCGTATTTATGTAGTCATTGCGCAGCATGAAAGGTTGAACCGCGGCTTCGACACTACACGCCATCGCCGTCAATGTTGTTGACCGGCACAGGATTCCAGCGACTTTTGAGTCATGCGTTGAAAGGTATGCTGCCCGCTCACCTATTTGGTTCGACGCTAAATATTGCATTAGATGGTATTCAGTTCGCTCTGATGGAATCCAAGTGAAATCAAACACGATAACGCAGATATTGAACGGACGCTTATTAAGCAATTCTCGTTCTTCTTTAAGCGTGTTTGCAGCTATCAAGAATCGTAATGGTGATTCGATATTTTTTACAGTTTCCCAACCATCACGGGGTGCTGAAGAAATTCTAAACATAAAGATTTTCGAACTGTTTAAAAAAGTGTTTAGCTATCACCTTATAATGATTTGGTCCCGGATGCAAATAGTCAGACGCCATATGTATAGGCGATGGATTTTTAATATCATTAAATTCTGAAGTTGGAAATGGAAATTTGGCGCCGGGAACATAGGTACTAGATAATAATGAAGGCATTGAAAGGTGTAGAATGTCTCCATAATATTCCTTTAATGTGAAGGCATTTCTATCCCATACGCCCCATAAAAATTTAATACCATGCAATTGGCATAGATTAACAAAGAAAAGAAGTTTTAGTTGGATATCGATTAAAAGATTTCGTTTACGAACCGCAGTCATTCGTTGACTGTTGAACAGCCTTGCTGGAGGATCGTCTCTATAATCAAATTCTGGGAATCCAAAAATCCTAGGGTATTCATTTAAATCAAAATCAGTCGCGCATGCCTCTGCCCGCAATGGTGGAGGGCATAAAAATAAAACATAATCGGGGATAAAGTTATGGTCATTGATTAGCATGTACAATGCGCGCAAAGACCGATCAATACTCCAACCAGAGCAGCCAATGTTGTAAT
>JACCDS010274854.1_pt1 | contig 12235 bp, 11 predicted proteins | sample 7446441 | NCBI WGS metagenome assembly JACCDS01 (sample SAMN15323445, study PRJNA562643) | freshwater metagenome | isolation source: river surface water | place: USA:Blue River Watershed | collected 2017-08-17
AACATTATTGAAATCCTGTCAAATCACTGATTTGGGTTAGTCTGATGGAGCGCTGCGCTGCTGTCAATTGCGCCACAGACTGCAAGCGGCCGCCATGAATGACCATGCCTGTGCTGTATTCAACGCCCACGATCGGCAGCGCCACGCAGCTGTTGCTGATGTTGTTGATACCAGCGCCAAGTCTGGGTCAGCCCGGCGGTTAACGAAATCTGTGGTGTCCAACCGAGCTGGCGCAAGCGGCTGCTATCGACCAGTTTGCGCGGCGTGCCATCGGGCCGGCTCGGGTCAAAACTCAACGCCTGTGGGTAGCCGATAATGTCACGCAATAACGACGCCAGTGCCGCGATGCTGATTTCCTCACCGCTACCGACATTCAAAAACCCGGGCGTGTCAGCACAAGCCTGCCAATAAACGTCTGCTGGCAACTCCATCACCAGCCGGCATGCTTTGGCCAGATCATCAACATGCAAAAACTCGCGCAGCGCCGTACCAGAACCCCAAATCTGCATGGGGCTCTGCGTATCTTTCGCCAGTTGCATCCGACGCATTAAAGCCGGGATCACATGCGCCTGCTGCAAATCAAAATTATCGCCAGGCCCATACAAATTGGTTGGCATCAGTGCACGAAAATCGGCGCCATACTGCCGGTGAAAACTGCTGCATAGCTTTAAACCGGCAATTTTCGCGATAGCGTACGCATCATTCGTGGGCTCGAGCGCCCCGCTTAACAGCGCAGCTTCACTGATCGGCTGGTCGGCAAATTTCGGATAAATGCAGCTCGACCCCAGAAATAACAAGCGGGAAACACCGCACTGATGCGCAGCAGCCACTAAGTTGGCGGCAATTTGCAGGTTCTGCAGAATAAATTCGGCCGGATATTGTTGATTGGCAGCGATGCCACCAACCCGTGCCGCCGCCACCAGGATCCAGTCCGGTTGTTGCTGCTCGATAAAAGCCTCAACGTCGGCCTGACGGGTTAAATCCAATTGACTGCGCGGTGCGGTGATCAGCTGATAAGCAACTGACCGATCGGCCGTTTGGCTGAACTCGCGATAAAGTGCCTGCCCGACCATGCCCTGATCACCGGCGATAAACACTCGCAGTGGTTTCTGGCCTTCAGCGTGCATAACCGTTGGCCTCTAATAGTGCCTGACGTTTAGCCTGAGCCAGGTCATGCGCCATCATCATCTGGCACAGCGCGGTAAAATCTGTCGCGGGTTGCCAGCCAAGCACGGTTCTGGCCCGCGTCGCATCGCCACATAATGATGGCACTTCGCTGGGACGCAGATAACGCGGATCAATTCTTAGGATCACGGCGCCGGGTTGTAAAGCAGGCGTGCGGGCCGGATCACACTGCAATACTGTGGCGATCTCGTTCAGGCCAGAGCCACTGAAGCTCAGGCTGATGCCGAGGCTGGCGGCGCAACACTGCAAAAATTCCCGTACCGTATGCTGCACACCGGTCGCAATGACAAAATCACTGGGTGTGTCTTGCTGCAACATACGCCAGGCTGCATCCATATAGTCGGCAGCAAAACCCCAGTCACGCCGAGCATCCAGATTGCCCAGATACAGACATTGTTGCTGACCCAGCGCAATCGCAGCTAAGGCACGGGTTATTTTACGGGTGACAAAAGTCTCACCGCGTCGCGGCGATTCATGGTTAAACATAATGCCGTTAACGGCGAATAAACCATAAGCCTCACGGTAATTCACGGTGGTCCAATATGCGCCGACTTTAGCTATCGCATAAGGCGAACAAGGCCGAAATGGCGTGTCTTCGTTTTGCATCAGGCTGGTGACTTTGCCATACATCTCTGAGGTGGCAGCCTGAAAAAACCGACAATTCAGCCCAGATAAACGTACCGCCTCTAACAAACGGATAGTGCCAAGCGCCACCACATTCGCGGTATATTCGGCCGCTTCAAACGACACCGCGACATGACTTTGTGCGGCCAGGTGATAGACTTCGTCAGGCTGAATTTTGTGCAACAAGCCACATAAGGCCAGACTGTCACTCATATCACCGTAGTGCAGGAACAATGGCAGGTCCTGCTGATGCGGATCCTGATAAATATGGTCAATCCGGCTGGTATTCAGTGACGAGGCCCGACGTTTCAGGCCGTGCACCTGATAACCTTTAGCAAGTAACAACTCGGCTAAATAAGAACCATCTTGTCCGGTGATCCCGGTAATAAACGCCACTTTGTTGTTCAAACACTCTTCTCCAGACACTCAATCACCGGCTGCGTTTCTGCCACCAGGCCCGGTACAAACTGATTAAAAACCGCGGATTATGTTTCAGGTATCGGGGCGCCAACCGGCGCGGCTCCTGTAACCAGCGAAAAAACCATTCCAGCGCCAGCCGCTGCACCCAACGCGGCGCCTGCTGCCGGCGGCCGCTGAGAAAATCGATCACGGCCCCGATGCCAAGCTGCAACGCTGGTAGCTGCGCACTGTATTGATCAATCCAGACTTCTTGCTTCGGACAACCCAGTGCCACCAGAATAATATCGAGTTGGGCCTGCTGCATCAGCTGTAATTGCTGTGGTTCAGCACTGGCTGGATATGGCTGCCACGACGGCGCATGCTGGTAGCAAACCAGCAATCCCGGCACTAACTGCTGCAGGCGATGGACTGCAGACTGCAAATCAGCCTCGGCATGACCACCATAAATACCCACCCGTAAGCCCTCGGCTGCCGCACGGCGACATAACGCCAGCACCAGATCGATGCCACGCAGTTGCGGGCAGCTGATGCCATTGACCAATCGCTGCCACCAACACAGCGGTTTACCGTCCGCCAGCACAAAATCGCTGCGAGCTAACACTTCGGCAAAAGCGGGATCGTCAGCCGCTTCCATCAGCATATGGACATTGGCTAAATACAGCCGGGTCGATACCTGACGTTTTGCCCTGCTGACCAATTCGCTGACCAATGACGGCATGGACTGCGCCCGCACCTGAGTACGCATCACCAGACCCGAGCTGAACTGCCCTGTCATTGCGGCCCCGTCATGGTGCCGGACTCGTCTCAGTACACAACTGGCGTTCAACCTGAGGCCACTGCGGCTCTGTTGCCGCGCGCCGGCGCAAATACAAACAAGACTGACGCTGCAGTTTAAATTGCCGCACCAACGCAACGGCCTGACCGCTCAGATGACCAAACAGTGTTTGCTGCAAGTACTTAAATATCTCTGCTTTTTGCCCTGCCGACCAATAAGGCCAGTATTGAAAACTCAGACTCAAAAACTTCTGCTGTACTTGCGGTAAATAAGCACCGTGCTGACGCGCTAATGTCATTTGCGTCCAGGCATCAGTCAGGCGGAACTGGGTATGGCCGAGAAAATAACCATAGTCGGCGTATGCAACCGGCCAATCGGGTCGCAGCGCGATGGCTTGCTGATACAACGCTTCGTTGCCAGCCAGTGCTTCAGTATTAAGATAACCGCGGTGCCAGCCCCATTCATTAATTTTGGCCTGCATCAATAAATAATGCGGATTGCCGGGCTGCAACGCGGCGGCCTGACTGATCGCTGTAGCAGCCTGTTGATAGTCATCCGCTACAGGTGATTGTTGTTGCCAGTGATCAAGCGCAAAAGCCGCCTGAAAATAATACAGACTAGCGATCCCAGCCTGGCCGGCTAGAAACATCAATCCTGCCAGCGGCAGTGCTAAAACGGTCAGCCACATTCGACGGCGTAATATTGGGCTCATTGGCTCCCTCCAAAATCGAGGCTCGCCGTGATCAGTGCCGGATGTGCTGATACCAGTGCGTCGGCGTAGTGATCGTCCGTCAGCTGCGCCAGCTGTTGCCGGGCTTGCTGTAACTTGGGTGGGCGACGTTGCAAATTATGACAATCGCTGGCCATCACCTGATAGATGCGTTGGCGCACCAGCATGTCGGCACATTGCTGATGGCGATCACCTAAATCGCCGAGCAATGAGCTGGCGGTGAGCTGAAACAAACAACCAGCGCTTTGCAGGCGTTGCAACAACTGTGGATTCGCCTGAATTTCCCGATTGCGTTCCGGATGCGCAATCATCGCAATGATCTGCTTTTTACCAAGCCATTTCAGCAGTTTGTCGGTACCTGCCGGGACATGGCTATGGGGTAATTCCAGCAATAATACCTGCTGCCCTTGCCACATCCCCAAAAATGGCAACTGTTGTTGCTCAATCGCACTCATCAGTTGGTCGGTAAGTCGCACTTCGGCTGCTGCCGCCAGTTGGATGGGGATTTGATGCTCTAGCACCAGTGCACGGGCGACCGCTAAGGCCGAGGTGATTGTGTCGCGGTCATTGTCGAAATAACCCGGATTGATATGGGGCGTTGCCACCATCCGGCGAATGCCATCCGCGGCGGCGAGACGCAGCAACGCGAGCGTTTCGCCCGCGTCCACAGCGCCGTCATCAATACCGGGCAGGATATGGCTGTGCAGGTCAATCATGTCGATTCAGACGACTGCGCATAATATTGGTAATAGCCGTAGCTGCCATAACGCTCGGCGTTTTTCAAATCAAGGTCATTGAGCACCACACCAACAACCCGGGCATGGGCGTTCACTAGTTTCGACAACGACAACTGCACCAGACCTGAGCGCGTGTGATCGGCTTTCACCACCATCACTACCGCATCTGACAGCCGTGACAGCACTAATGCGTCACTGACAGCATGTACCGGCGGTGTATCGATAATGATTTTCTGATAACGGCCGCGCAGTTCAGCCAGCAGCGTTGCTACGCGCGGGCTTGATAATAATTCGAGCGGATTTAACGGAATGGTGCCCGCTGGCATGATGTCGATGCCGCTTTGCTCGTCATGCACAATACAATCGTCCAGCGTCTCGGTTTCCGCCAGATAGTTGGCGAGGCCCGGTTGAAACGCCGGCAAACCAAAACGCTTGGCAATGGTCGGTTTGCGCATATCCGCATCAATCAACAACACGGTTTCGAGCTGGCGGCAGGCAAACGACAGATTACTCGACACCGTCGATTTACCCTCTTCCGGAATTGACGACGTCACTGCCAGTACCTGGATCGGCCGGTCCAGACCAAGCAACGACAGACTGGTGCGGATAGATCGGATCGATTCACTGAACAACCGCGCATCGGTAGAGAAGAAGGTGCGGTTTAATGTCACCAACTGCTGTTTGCCGGCAATTTTAGGCACCACGCCGAGGGCACGTTGTTGCAGCACAGCTTCGACTTCCTGGGTCGTTTTGATGGTGTCATTCAGCGACTCCATCACAAAGGCCACAATGATGCCAAAACCAATGGCCGCGACAAAAGCCAGGATCACGATCAGTTTGCGTTTCGGTTTAATCGGATCGACCGCCGGCATCGCGCGGTCCGTAAAACGCGCCACTGCTGAATTAAAATCACCGGTCACTTCGGTTTCTTTTTGCCGCGCCATGAAAGTATCAAACAGCTGGCGATTGGTTTCTACTTCACGTTGTAAGCGCTGATATTCGGCTTCTTTACCGCTCAGGTCCTGATACTGGCCTTTGGCGCGTTGCATTTCGCTTTCGAGCGCACTCAGGCTCTGACTCAGAGTGTCGGCTTCGTTGGTGATGCCCGACAACAGTTTACGGATTTGCTCGCGTAAATTGTCCTGTACCGACGCCAGTTCAGATTTGGCTGCCAGTAATTTTGGATGTTTTGGCCCGTAAATTTTGCTGAGCTCTGACACTTTACGCTCGGCCGATACGGCTTCCATTTTCACACTCTGCACGCCAGGATGCGCAGTAATTTCCGGCAGGGTTTCCAGCTTCTCGATTTGGTCGATGCCATATTGTTTCACCACGCGGACAAAACTGTCGATCTGGGCTTTTTTCGACCTGGCCTGAGTGATTTGTTCGCCTAAGCGTTCCAGTTCCTGACTACCAAGACTACGCACACCTGCCACATCGACCAGCCCTTCGCGTAAGCGGAATTCCTGCAGTGACTGTTCAGATTGATCGAGTTTTAACCGCAGCTCGCCGAGACGCCCACCCAGCCAGCTGCTGGCTTTTTGAGTGATGCCCATTTTGGCCGCCAGCTGACCATCGATATAAGCTTCACCAATCGCATTGGCGACTTCCGCCGCCAGTTTTGGATCCTGGGCTTCAAACACAATGCTGACCAGCTGCGTTTTGCGCACCGGCTCTATCGACAACCGTTCGATAAACGCCTGTACCAGTTTCTCCCGATCCCGCGCGGCCTGACCTTCAGCGGAGATCTGTTGGGTACCAGCGGTCAGAAACGGCAATAAGGTGCGCAGGTCATCCAGTAAGCCGGGTTGTCCGACAAATTCAGGGTGGCTGGCCAGTTGTAACCGGTCGATGACAGATTCAGCGATGGTGCGGGATTTTAGGATCTCAAACTGCGTCAGGTAATATTCCTGCTGCGCTGAATTGATGCCGTACACTTCGTCGATTTTCACCGCTTTGGCTTGTTGCGACTCAATCAGCAAAGTCGCTTTACTGCTGTAGATTTGTTTCATGTTCAGCACGACAAAAATCGTCAGCGCCGAAACTAGAATCGCCAATAATAAAATCCGCCATTTTGAGCGGTTGATCACCATAAAATATTTACGTAAATCAATCACTTCATCAGGTGCTGCGTTGTTTTCAGCTGAAATCGCCATCAGAAAAATCTCTGCTCTATTGTGATGGTATCGCCGGCACTGATTTGAGTATTCAGATTGCCTTTTTGTTTGGTGGCTTTGTCGCCTTCCCGCGAAATAATAATGTCTTCGCGCGACGCCCGCTCGGTCATACCGCCGGCTAATGCAACGGCCTGATCAACAGTCATCCCTGGCTGATACGGATATCCGCCAGGTTTTTTCACTTCGCCATGGATATAAAACGGCCGGTATTGCACCATGCCGACAAAGACATTGGGCTCGACAAAATAATCGCCTTTGAGCCCTTGATACAGATGTTGTTCAACTTGCTTCAGCGTCATGCCGGTGACTTTGATTGTCCCCAGGAACGGATAATTCAGCGTGCCGCTATTGGTCAGTTGGGTTTCCAAATCTAACTCAGGCTCACCAAACACTTTGATTTTGATGATATCGCCCGGCCCCAACACATAATCATCTGCGCTTTGCGGCGCGGATGCTGCCGTGGTCTGCGCCAGCACACTGGCGCACAGCAACACTGACATGGCGAAAAATCTGCCGATAAATCTGCCCAAGCATTTGCCCAACATCTGTTTATCCTTACAACGTCACTTTGAATTCAACACCATAGACTGTACGGTCAAACTCAATGATGCCCAGCGTAGAAGTACGATCTTCCAGATTAATAAAACCGGTGACCTGCAACCAACGCTTTGGTTTTGCGGTTAATTCTGCTGTGATCACCTTATTCGTATCTTCGCGGCGAAGCAAACTATTCGCACTGGTTTGCAGCAGGTTGTAAGCGTCTGTCTGATATTCATACGCCAGTTTTGACGTCAGGGATTCAGACCATTGGTGGTTCCAGCCGATGCTGTAACTGGTTTCAACGATATAATCCGAGTTGATGTTCAGGGCGTCAACGTCTTTGGCGCGCCGGCCAGCAGCCAAGTCAAAGCCTGAATAAGTCAGTGGTTGCCATTGGACTATGGTCTCCCAGGCAAAACCACTGAAATTCTCCCGCTGGTCCAGGTCAAAGTCTTTCTGCTGGTAACCCAGCTTCAGGATCCCTGTGGTGATGGCGCTCATTTCCCACTCAGTACCGAGGCGGTAGTTGGTGTCCTGGTTATCCCGCGCACCACTTAAATCAACAGCTTTAAAATTGATGTCGGCACTGGCGACTTCCGCAACGAGCTTAAAGGCACCGCCAGTCTGATAAACAAAACCACCACCGAGTTGGCGCAAGTCATGGTCACGGTATTGCGTTACATCACGGAAATTGTCGTAGTCTTTGGCATAATACCGCGCGTTGGCGCGCAGTTTGCCGGTAGACCCCGGATTGCCGTATTCATATTCGACAACACCGTTTTGGCTGTTGTAGCGCGTCACTTCATCCTGCACTAAGCCGCGGCCTTCTGACACACCGGTGCCGCGATCTTCATGCAACCAGCTGCCTGTGCCTTTAAATTTCAGCTGATGCGCGCTGCCTGGCGATAACCGGGCTTCGGCGTCCAGATATCCATCGGTGTAATCATCTTCGCTGCTGCTGAAATATTTGCCGTTACGCAGTGCACCACTCAGTGTGTAATTGTTTACACCGTCGACCAGATTGGCTTTTAATGACGGCGCAATAGTGCTGAGCCAGCTCGAAACCGATTTTTCTTTGTCGCGGATCACGTTGTCATCATGGCGCAACGAAGTCACCAGCCCCGGGATTAAATCAATACCAGACTCGGTACGGATCATGCCCTCCGGTTCCTGCGCCTGTACCGTGGTCACAACACCACATAACAGCATCCCTGTCAGGCGCGTTAACTTCAGCTTCCCCATGTCATTGCTTCCCTTGTTAATACACATGTTTGCCACTAAACCCTTTAAAAATTGTTCTGACGATAATTTTGATATCAAACCACAGCGACCAATGGCGGATGTAATACAGATCAAACTCCACCCTTTTCGCCATTTTATCCAGTGTATCGGTTTCACCGCGCCAGCCATTCACCTGGGCCCAGCCGGTGATCCCCGGTTTTACTTTATGTCGCAGCATATAAAACGCGACTTGATTGCGGTACTGCTCATTGTGCGCCACGGCATGAGGCCTTGGCCCTACAACCGACATTTCACCATGCAACACGTTGATAAATTGTGGTAATTCGTCCAGCGATGTGCGCCGTAAAAAGGCACCAAACCAGGTGACACGCGGGTCGTTACGCGTGGCTTGCACCACCAGTTCGGCATTTTCCTGCACTTTCATACTGCGAAATTTCAATACACCGATCTTCTTCCCATCCAGACCATATCGGTCCTGGCGAAACAACACAGGCCCGCGCGACGTCAGCTTGACGCCGCAGGCTAATAGCAATAGCAAAGGGCTCAGCATCACTAACGCAGTTGCACTGAACAGTACATCAAAAGTACGTTTGAAGTGGCTTTGTAATCCCAGATGCGGCGACTCAAACACACTGATGGTGTCGATATCGCCAACCGCACTGAGTCGGCCCTGCATCATCTTTAACGTCAACATGTCCGGCACCAGATACACGTCGAGCGTGGTATCGCCCAGTTGACTGACAATATGCTGGATCCGCGCTTCGGCGTGCATCGGCAGACAAATATACAAACGGGAAAACTCGCCTTGCTGGCCACGCATGACGGCGTCATTAACCGTCCCCAGCAACAGATGTTGGTATTCTTCCGGCATCCGTGAGGCGTCACGATCATCAAAAAAGCCGATACATTCAAAGCCGAGCTCACGCTCCTCGGCAAATTGCTGACTGAGCTGAATGCCGCGGGCTGTCAGGCCGACCAGCGCCACTTTTTGCCGGTGAATGCCGTGTTCGAGCTGCACTTTACGGACGATACGCTGCGCCAGTCGCCAACCGACCATCAGCAACACTGAACCGCAGAACCAGGCCGTCATGATCACCCGCGAATAACTGGCACCGACTTTTAATAAAAACAAAGAGATAAGCTGAATAGCAAAGGAAATAACCAACACCGCGACTGCGCGTCGGATCATCTGACGAAATGCGGATAACCGCCAGGACCGGTAAAGCGACATGCCTTCGGCTAAGTACGAAAACAACAACACTTCGGCGAGTAATAAGATCAGGTAATTTTTGTCAAAACTGACGCCGTACAAAAAACAGCTCAGTAACAACACAAACATCAGAATGGCGTAGTCAATGAAACGATAGAGGGCAGCATAACCGCTTCCGCTGACTTCGATTGGACTGGACTTCTTCAAACAACATTTCCCTGAAATATTTGAAACAGCAGCACAGACGCACTGTTTCGTTTAGAAAATCAGCGACTCATGGCATTCTACTGATAACACCGGATCCACGCAATGTTGCACTTTGTAAATGAACGGCATTTTGTCGTGGTAACATCAACAACATACAGGTTTTTCTAATCTATCGCTGAGGTTCGTTATGTCTGGTCGGTTTACGCGGATTGTTTTCATCGGAGCAATTATGTTGGCAGGCGGCTGCCAAACAGTCCCCACGGCGTTGCCCGGCACTGATGCGACCCTATTGCCCGCCGCGAGCCGTGAAACATCCGGTCTGATCTGTACTGCTGATGGCTTTATTTCTATTAATGATTCGGGCAACACGCCTGAGTTGCAGCAATTGGACTCGCTACTGCGGCTGACATCAGTGCCACTGGCGCTGGAAAACATCGACTGGGAAGCACTGGCAGCCAATGGTGAGCAGCTGTATATCGCTGACAGTGGCAATAAGCGTGGGCAACGCAACAACGGCTTCATCCACCGGATTCATTATCAGCCGAATCAGGCAAAAGTCGAAGTTTTGCCTGGCCTGACTTACCGTTTCGCCAGCTATCCGGCCAGCCAACCTGAACCCTACCAACATGATTTTGACGCAGAAGCATTGGCCTTTGCCGAAGGTAGTTTGTGGTTGTTTAGTAAAAGTTGGCAGAGCGGCATCAGTCAGGTTTATCGTTTAGACCCACAGAGAACAGACCTGCAGGAGCTGAGTGCGCAAGCGCAAATTGCCGGGCTGCCGGGGCTGGTGACTGATGCGGTTTATTTACCTGAAACTGCACAATTTGTGCTGACCGGCTATCAGAATTATCAACATAACCTGCTGCGGTTTGCGCTCGAAAATGAGTTTAATGCCTTTGTCGCCGTGCTTGACCGCCAATTTCAGCTGCAGCGCTTGATCCCGTTGCCTGCGGCTGGGCAACTGGAAGGCATTTGTGCCCGAGACGGTCAAATTTGGCTCAGTCAGGAACAAAGTCAACACTCAGCAGCGAGGTTATGGCGCGAACAGGCAGTCGAAGCGGCATTAGCAGAAACGCAGTCAACCAAATCACTCTGATACAAATTTAAACGAAAAGCCTTTTGCCAGAACCGCTTTTATCGATAGAATACAATCAGATTGAGAGATAATGTTTGTGATTTAACCAGCTAATTTACTGTCCGTTTTTTTTACATGACATGTAAATTGGCAAATAAAATCATTGAAATTCAACACCTTAAGTTATGGCATGAGACGTGCATTATACGGAAGAATGCAAGTGCCAAGTCATCAGGAGTTAAAATGTCTAAGCAGTTTTTTGCAGGAGCTCTGGCTCTGTTCGCTCTCATCGGTGGCTCCGCTGCCCAAGCTTCGCTGATTGAAAATGGTAGTTTTGAAGCGACTCCGTCGGATTTATCAAAGTTCTATCAACACAAAGATTTTAAATACGACGCCAGAACCTATGAGGAGTTAGCGAAAACAGACAAATGGGGCATTTTTTCCACCCTCCCAGGCTGGAAAAGTTTATACGGCGGCCAGGTCGAGCTATCAATCAGCGGCGTTAAATATGACATTAATGGAAAGAAAGTTCCCTTTAGCGCACAGGATCGCGATAACTTCGTCGAGCTGGACACTCATTTCAACGTCGTAGATGGCAAGATTTCTAACGAGTCTAACGCAGGTATTTCGCAGAATCTAACTGGTTTGACTATAGGCCAAACCTATGAGTTGAGTTTCTGGTATCACAGCCGTACCAGAGAACAAAAAGATAACACCATGAACGTTTTTTGGCTGCCAACCGACAAGCTGTCGAGTTACGCCGATTTCATAGCAACTACTGTTGATACAACGCAGGAAAATCATAGCGGTTGGGTCGAATACAAAAAGAAACTAGTCGCCACATCAACTCAGATGACGATTGGTTTCGGCGCAGCCGGTGACAAAGAATGGAAGTGGAACGGTCTGACCAGTAACAACGGCAACAAAACCGGTGCAAACCTGGATAACGTATCATTGTTTGCTGTGCCGGCTCCGACTACAGTAGTCTTATTCAGCCTGGGTATTGCCGGCCTGATGCTGCGTCGTCGTAAGGCTTAAGCACCAGCGATTCAGCTGACGTTAGCGACAGCTAATTCAGTACTGACTAAGAAAAGCCGCCTCAAACTGGCGGCTTTATTATTCGCGCCCTTCCATAACGCTCACCTTACAGGCCAACACCTTGCGTTGTTAAAAATTGCTCTAGGCAATCTTTATTCGCACCCGTCTGCTGGAGGAACGTAATAAAAACGCCACTGCGCACTGTCGCTGTATAGCTGTTGATAACGCTGCAACGCCTGTTGGCCCATCCGGCTTAACGTCTCTGGATCGGCGAG
>JACCDS011379974.1_pt1 | contig 12234 bp, 7 predicted proteins | sample 7446441 | NCBI WGS metagenome assembly JACCDS01 (sample SAMN15323445, study PRJNA562643) | freshwater metagenome | isolation source: river surface water | place: USA:Blue River Watershed | collected 2017-08-17
ACCCGTACATCCCATAATTGACTAATGAGGTTTACATCTTTGGTAAACTCATCTGCATTTACAATAGCTGCGGGTATGTATTTACCAAAGTTTTGTACCCCTCGTAGGTTCAGCTTTACATACTCCACGCTTTTTTGCCCCATTTTACGTTTGCCTTTTTTCTGATCATCACTTAACGAAATCAAAAAAGGCATTTTCGATTTTGCCGTTACAATGCTTGCTTTGGCTGCTTCCTTATCGGTATCCGATAATACAGCCGAAATTAAATTGGTTGCCATATTGTGTTGAAAATTTACTGATTGCCTACTCTAAAATCCCGTTTTCGGCTTCCCGGTTGGTTGTATACATCATTATTATACGCATCTTTTGATGTGAGGGCCTACAAGGATGAAAGCCACTTGCAAGTGTACCGCATTGGTATCCGGTTAGCACTTCATAAAAACCAACCTCTTGCTTGCGGCAGGGTGTATTACCCCTATAAAAAACCAAACACCTGCGCATGTTGTACAGCACCACAAAGATGTTATTGGATTGGATAGTATGTATAAAAAGAGGGATGGGAAAAACCCCATTTTCGATGGGATTTTTCCCCGAATATTGGTTGGCGAGCGGCACAATAAGCGTTATGCCTTACTCCTTATGCCTTTCTGCCTTATGCCTTACACCTTCAAAATTGCCTTTGCCCTTTTTTATCGGCAACTTCTTAATATGTTTGCACAACCAATAAAATGAGCTAGTTATGTTAGTACATTCATTAAAAAACAGCCTTTTGATAGGCGCTTTGTTTGCAGTAGTAGCCTGTTCGTCGGAGCCAACCTCCAATAGTACGCAGCAAACTGCTACCGAAATGGAAAACAACGCCCCGGCTTTTAAGCCCGAACAAGTGAACAACAAAAAAGACCCTGTTTGCGGTATGCCCGTTAAGGCAGGCATTAGCGATACGGCACACTACCAAGACAAAGTATTTGGGTTTTGCTCGGCTGAATGTAAAAAAGCGTTTGTAGATAGTAGTAATATTTACATTGGTGCGATGGAGTAAGATTAATTTACGATAAAGTAGTGGCAAAAGTGTGGATGTTAACTAAATAAGTAGCTATTTTTGAATAAAACCAATCCAAAACAATCACTTTATGAAAAAAAAATACCTGATTGCAATGGCGTGTGTACTAGCAGGATCGTTACACGCACAATCATTCAATGAATTACTGACGAGCGGAGGTGCCGACGCTAATGGCAAACCGGCTGGCTTGGCCGATGCCAACAAATACCTGAATGAATATTTGCGTCCGTATGGCGAAGGGCAAATTTACAACCTTACTACCGGGTGGTACCATAGTGCCAAAACCCACCGCAAATTGGGTTTTGATGTGTCTGTAAGTATCCATGCGGCGTTTGTTCCCAAAGAAAAGGAATCCTTTGTATTTAATAATAGCGATTACAGCACGTTAAAATTGGCTGACGGAACAAGGACTTCGGCAAGTTTGCCCACTTTTATGGGCGGTGGTACTAGCATGCAATTGCGAAATACTGCCACCAATAGTACTATTTCTGCACCTCCGGGGATTGCGGCCGGTATTAAAAAAGCAATACCCAACCTAAGTTTGGCTGTTCCACTCCCTGTAGCACAAATTAGCGTGGGCTTGATTAAAAAGACGGATATTAAACTACGTTATTTTCCTACCACAAATATTGGCAACGTGAAAGCAGGGGTATTTGGAGTGGGCGTGCAACACAATATAGGACAGTACATACCCGTATTCGACAAACTACCTTTGGTACATTTGAGCGCATTGGCAGCGTACAACAAATTGACTGCCTCTTACCTACCCGGTGAAACACAAACCACCTATCTTACTACAAGCAATACTTCTTTAGATTATTCAGTAAACACTTTTACAGTACAAGCTATTGGTTCGGTAAAATTGTTGATGTTAGAATTGTATGCCGGTGCGGGTTTTTATACAGGTTCGTCTAACATCGATTTAAACGGGAAATACGATTTTACTTATGCAGGTAATGCCGGTAAAGCAAGTTTAACCAACCCTATCAGCCTTAATTACAAAGCTAGCGGCCTTACAGCCACTGCAGGTGCAAAGTTTAGCATTGCCTTTTTCAAATTTTATGCTGACTACACTTTTGCGCAATACAAAAACCTCAATTTAGGCGTAGCATTTAGCTTTAGATAACCTACTATCTGCCACATTTTCACCAAAGCCAAGTAATAGAATTGCCACTTCATTTACTTGGCTTTTTCTTTTGATAAACATCAAAAGTTATAATACCATTTTGCATAAACATACTTTTCTTGGTAATTATTGTTGGCATTCATTCTTTCTGTATAAGGCATTATTCCTCCCTCCAAATCAATCCCCATTTTTTTGAAGATTTTAAAGCCTGCTTTTAAGTATATGTTTTTTCGGTTAGATGCATTGCTGTAAAGCGTTGCCAACATAGTATTTTCTGATATACCGGCCGCAATAGCTATTTTCTGAGGTATGGGCTGCCATTGTAGACCCACTGTGTAATTAAACAAATCAAGAATTTTGCCGCCCAATTCATTCACCAAAGTAGTTTTTCCGCCGTCGGCGCTCAACTGCACATTTTTCAGCAATTGTGTACTCATGCCTACATTGTACATCCACATATCGGAGCCGGAAACCTTGCGTACCTCATCGGTTCGGGTATTGTAACTTATCATGCACCTGAACTGATGCAGGATTCCGCCTATTTTTTTCTGCCAACTCATATTGGCCATGTAAAACTGTAACCGATCGTTTACAGCTTGCACATTCATTACCTTGCTGTTACCGGTACGCTGTTGCTGTAAATAACTGATGGCTACAAAAGGCAATTGGGATCCTCCGTTAAACTGTACGGTACCATTAAATCCGGTTGACAGTATGGTGGTAGGCAACGATCCGTTTAAATTGTTGTTGGCCGACTGATAACCCACTATAAAACCTATTTTTCTTTTCCAAACCGAAAAGCGTTCCGTAATATTCAAACTACCATAGTTGTTACGCAAAAAAGGATTTGCCAGGGAGAAATAGGAAGCCCCATTATTTTTTATGTCGACAGAGAATGTATGCGATCCTTTGTGGTGCTGCAATTGTGCATACCAAGCAGTAAAATCGGCAACCTTGTTAATAAAACCGGGCACGGTGGTGGTATTGAGGATGATGATTTTTTCGAACCTACCCAAATCGTAATCAAATTTGATTTTGAACAAAGAATCTACTTTGGCTGCTGTTAGGTATCCCCCCGAAATATCGTTGGTAAGCACTGACAACGCAATACCGGCGTTGATTTGTAACGATTTCCGAAACAGATTGAGCTGCATATCGGTTCCGGCAACAATATTGTCTTTGGGTGCCAATCCAAATTTAGCCGATGCGGTATCGTCTTTTACTTTACTGAAATACATACTCCATTTTACCCTTTCTTTTTTTCCACTCAACTGCAATTTGCCGGCCATTATCCAACGTCGATAAACACCGGGTTGAATAAACTGCGTATCGTTTACAAACGTGGTGGGCTTCATGCCACTACCGGGCACATAAGTGGTGAGTAAACCATTGATGCCCTCATTTACCAAATTGCCGGCAATGTATTGTAGGCTACTTTTGCCAATTTTAAGTTTTACAAAACTTCCGCGCACCCTGATACCGGTAACAGCTAATTGGTCTAAACATGGATTAAGATCTCCATAATCAATATCTAACAACTTTGAACGAAAGCCAATTTGAAAAAAGTTTCGGGGAATGTAACCTTGCAAATTGTCGGAAGTATTAAAAAAACGAATAGGAATATGGACACTTTTACTTAAGTTAATTTGCATATCGGCATTGATGGTGCGGGTAAAGAGTGGCTCTTGACGGAGCGCGCTGCCATTTCCTGATAAAAAAGTGCTTCTGTTATCGGCAGTTATGGTTCCTGTTATGAACGATTGCTCGTTTGAAGAGGTTCTTTCCTTATTGGCAAAACGACTATTGGTTACCCAAAAATTCCATTTGTGCACCATCCATTTACCAGAAGTATTGTTGAACGCAGCTATTTGTACTTCGTGCCTTCCATTACCCAAAGGCATATTGGTTAAATAAGTAATTCTGCTTTGCTGTATGCGTAAGCCTTCGGCAACCAAAAGCTGACCATCTACTTTTAGCACCATTTTATCGGGCATGTTGCCGTTGTAAGCTGCGGCAATAAATAAACCGTCGTTAATATCGGTTACCGAATCTTTTACCGGCGAAAAAACTTGCCAACTTTCGTCTAAAAGCTGTGCAATTGCCGTTTTGTGAGTGCAATAGAGTATCAGTAAAAGCAAATAAATTGCTTTTAAAACAGATTGCTTTTTCATAGCATCCTTATTTAAAAGGTGATTGTTACTTGGATTTGGCCGTAGTAAATATGTAAAGCTCTTTTGCAAAGGATTTTTCACTTTCAGTACCATCTTTCAGTACTGCCTGAATGGTAAAACTGTAGGTGATGCCTTTTTTGAGCTGCGGTGTGGTGAAGGTGGTTGCATCGCTATTTAACTGATGTTCATTGGCTACTAAATGTCCGTTTTGATATACCCGAAACCCTTTTAAATCGGCCATTTTTGCATACTTCCAATGTAAAGTAACTTTTCCACTATCTTGAGAATAAGGGTAAATAACGGGTTGCGGCACCATGAATGAAGGTGTTTTTATTTCTATTGTATCGCTACAAGTACCCGTTTGATTGAATTTATTTACCGATGCAATGCAAATTTTATAGGCAGCGCCGGTAGTACTGTAAATAGGATATTGAATTTGATTGCCTTTTATCAATTCAGGACGATCGGCCAAATACATTTTTCCGTCGTAGGGATTGGATACATACAATTGATAACCTTTGGTAAGGGTATCGGCGGCGGCTTTTTCTTTCCAACTAATTTGAATCAACTTTTCATTGCCATTTTTTACAAATGCGGCTTGCACGCCTACCGGCTTGGGCGATGCTAGGTAAGGCAAGTAATACAGCAATTTTTCATCGCTACCAACAGTTGTTTCGTCGTTGTAAATAGCCATCACTTTGTATTGCACATAGCTGCCGGCCTGTGCTTGTACTTTTACTTGTGTTTGGCGTTTGGTAGCGGAAATTGCTTGCCCAACTTTTACAAATTGAGCAGGCGGAACAGCTTCATATACTTGAAAAGCTTTTACATACATTTCCTGAGTCAACGGAAAATCCCAATGAATGGTTGTCCAACCATTTACTTCTTGGTCGATAGTGGCTTCCTTTATTTTAGGAGCAGTGTATTGTGTAGGGAACAAAGCCGACTGATACGTAAATAGCTGTTGCGCGCCCTCCATTCCGGTAATGGTAACGGGTACAATGGCATACTGATGCGATAGTTTGATATTGGCCAACACATCTAAATACTGCATAGTACCGTTTTTTGATAGTGGAATGAGGTATTGTTTGTTCAATAAATCCCAACCGGCAGCGTTTTTACGATATATCCGAAAGCCAATCAGGTTATCGGCTTGCATTTGGTGCGCCGTATCTTGCCAAATAATTTGGACTCCATTTTTATCGGAACGAATTTTTGCCGACATCGCTAAAGGAAAACGAAAGGGTTGCACTTTTTCGGCCTCTTTTTTCCACATACAAGTGGTTAATGGGTGCGTAAAACTGGGCTCACTACCGGAAAACAAGCCATATTCAATAGCTACTTCGTTGTTGTTGGATGATGCATCTACCCAGGCAAAACCAGTTATCAGCGCAAAATCAAAGTCGTTTACAATAGCCAAGGTTAACGCTTTTAGCTGTCCGGTATCATTTTGTATACGGGCTGCAAACTGGGTATGCGAGGTGGATTGCAGTTTTTTTGCTGTTAACCATTTGCTTAACTTTTGTTGTAACTCTTGCTGTGCAAAAGCGTTTAATCCGGTTTCGCCTAGTTGATTTTGTATTGCGGGTAGAATGGGTTGCTTATTGAGCGGTAACCAACGGTTGTTTTGCTTTTTGCAAATCCAAAATCCGTTACTTGTGTATTTAGCGTCTTTTAATAACCACAGTAAACGGATGTTTTTTTCATCTTTTCCCTCCGCAAAAAGCTTGATATTGCCTTGTGCTTGTAGAACGTTTGCTGCCAACAACAGCAACCATATTGCAACAGTTTGTTTAACGTTTTTCATGATGAGGTAGGTTTTAGCTTTTAACATTTCTTATACAATTTGCGTGCCATCTTATAAATTAATGCTGACTACACCGGTAGAAACGGTTAAATCTCCATACCAAGGAATATTGGGCAAAGTGATAGATACATCGCCTGTTAACGACACACTTCCGTTATTATACCCCACCGATCCATCGCAGGAAGCACTGCCACCAACGGTAATGGAACCAAAAAATGGTGTTACCGTAATAGACCCATCCCCATCTACGTGCACTGCAAACGAACCTGCAAGTCCTGATGCATTGAATGCTGCATCAATATCGGAACGCATATGCATATTTAAAGTGCCACTAATGCCACTACCCCACAGCATTAAACTAGGTGCGAAAGAAAAATCAGCAGAAGCACGCCCTTTCAAACTTCCGGTTACGGCTAAAATATTATCGAGATTACCGTTGAGCGAAAACGAACCACCAGTTAATTGAATTTTATCGCCAAACATGGAACCCGACATGGCATTGCTGCTTGCCTTGAATACTTTACTGTTGCCTTCCTGACCTAAGAAGAAACTGATGGTAGGATTGGGATTGCCGGTACTCAATAAAAAGCCACTAGACGGAATTTTGAGTGCAGCCCCTACACTACCCGATAAGGTTTGTGAGGGAATTGAATAAGTTACATTACAACCACCTTGAAAAAATTGATTGTTTTTAAGGATGGCAACCGTACCGGCCAAAGTAATATCTATGTTACCTGCACCAAACGCTACTACGGTAGAACCTGTTACTTCGCACATATTGGCTACGTCTGCTACACCCAATTTTAACCCAGCCAAATAACGTCCTTGCGTTGGATTTCCGGGAGGATCGGGATAGGTGCCGGTAGCCGGATTGGGTGCATTGAGTTGATAATTGTAGCCGAGCATGCCACCAATTTGTGTTAGTTTCAAACCCGTTTGGCCAAGTGGCACATTGGTTTTGGCAGTAATAGCTAAATAAGCAAAACCAAATTCAGGGGTTTGATTGCTGCCAATATCTACCGTACCATCTAAACCAATGCCGGCAAAGTCGCCACTAAACGAACCTGTAAATCGGCTACTACCAAATGTGGCTGAAAAACTCATACTTGCCGGGGCACGATTGAGGCTACCACTTATTTTACCGATAGTAATTTCACCAGCTTCATTGATTTGAAATTTATCAACAGCTAGCATAGCAGCCGTACCGGTAGCACTCATTTCTACTTTTGAACTAATTGACAATAACGAAGCGGGCGCAGTAGTATAGCTTCCATTTTCAAGTGTAAACTTAAATGCACTGTACTTTACCTGACCACTACAAGCAAATTTGCTTAAGCTGCCATTTTCTACCTTAAAATCAGCCACTTCAATCTTTGCATCAAACTTGTTGTGTTTGGCTTTTAGACTACCCGAAATAGTAGTAATATCAAAATCGGCATTGAAATTGGCTTGTAAATTAAACTCATCTAACGTCATTGTAAAAGCGGAAATCTGCGATGCATTCACGGTAGCATTACAACCACCTGCTTCCGGAAAATCAAGTCCCAAAGCAATAGAACCGGTTAAGGCTTTCATTTCGCTCACTTCTACCGAACCCGAACCGCTAGTTAGTCTGAAACTTCCATCACTCAGTTTCATTTCACAGCCAAGTGTTAGGCTTTTAAGCGTCACTTTAAATAAATTGCTTTTATAAGAAGGTTGACCATTAACGTTAAAATTGCCGGTAACATCGCCCTCATTAGACATATTGCCACTGAATGAGGCCAATTTCACTTCGTTTCCATCGCTTTGTTTGCACAATTCTACCAAGATACCATTTAAGCCACTCCAATTGAAAGCACCTGCCCAACTGTTTTCGTTGTTGTAAGTGAAAGTAATATCGCTGTTAGTACCCTTACGCAACATGATGAACTTTTTGCCAAACGACAAATCGCGGTCTTCGGCATTGGCCACATTTACCGTTACGGTACCCGATAAATTACCGGAAGTATTTACCTGAATATGTACGCCTTTCACTTTCATTTTAAAAACCTTCACACCCCTAATTTCTAATTCAGGCACTTCTACTTCGCCATCCCAATCTATTTTCAACGCATCATACGTACCATTTTCGCAATTCTTTTTTACACTTACTTTTACTCCATTGTTAAATGTTGCATTTCTGCTAATAGCCCCCCCATTTAAGGTTGCCGAAAAGGACGCATTATCGTTGCTATAGGTACAAAAACCATCCGCATCGGGCGTAGAGGCGGTAGCATTGGCATTAAAACTAACCGTTACAGGACCTAAAGAAACACCATTGGTAATGGGTTGACAACTGCAATTACATACCGCTAAAACAGCCGTTGCTGTATATTTTACCCCTTCAATACTATAGGTAAGTTTAACCGTTGCGCCTTTTACCGAAGTATCGGATAAAGTAATGGTTGCCGACGGACTATTGCTATTGGCAATACTCACTTTAGGGTGGGTGGAAGTCCATTCGTAGTTACCGCCCACCAAGGGGAATACCGTAGCTGTTACAGTTTTTTGACCACTCGCATCCAAACAAATGGTATCGGGCAATTGTGCCAAAATGCTCACCACTTTTAAATCGGTGGTATTGATACCGCTTTTGTTCACAATTTCGTGCGTACCGGGATTGTTACTATGATATGCACATCCCCCACTGCTACTTCCTGCCGCATTGGTAGTGCCACAGCTATAAGTACTTTCTACCGAACCATCGCTACCGCTACCATATGGGCGACTATAATGCAGGTTGTAATTGATTGTCAATTGTGCAGCAACTTCGCTACCCGGCGATGGCGCATTGGCAACATCTACCCCAATTGTACCAATCCAATTTTTGTTTTCGTTGGGATTGATAAAAAACTCGTTGGGTTCCAAAGTATACGTCACAGGCCCCGTAGTACTAAAACTACCGGTTGCTTGTTCATATCTATCTGTTTGCCGGCTGTAGTTACCTGTAAATTTGGTACATTGTCCCGTTTGTTTGCTTACATATAATACCGTTTGGGCGGATGAGGTGATTACAAAAGCTGTAAACAACAGCAGTAGCCCTATTTTATAGTTTTTCATATTGATAATTTTTTAAGATTCATGAACTGAAATACCTTATATAAGGAAGCACATTATGGCAATCCAAACATTTTTTTCACCATTTTATCTATCAATAAATCATCCAAATTGTACTTGTTGGCAGGTTGGGGTGGCTGTGGTTTTATTACAATGGTTGCATATTCCGTTATATTGCCCATTTTGGCTATTGCTGCCACTACACCTGCTTGATTGCCCGCCGTTAACAATCCACCTGCACTAATAAAGGCTTTAGCGGGATTAGATACCGTCCAAACAACACGGCTACTGCCCACTGGTTTACCTTGCACATCTTCGGCAAGTGCCGCTAACTGAACCTGCCCACCCGTAAACACTTCTATTTCTTTGGGTAACATGGTTATTTTTGCAACCCCCAACAGGGTATTGCCGCTACTTACGGGCAACGAACCAATTTTATTGTCGAGTGGTGGTGGTGGTGGCGGCGGTGGTGGTGGTAAACTACCTACTGCACCAATAACAGCACAGGCCGATATGCTCATTTTGGCAGCATCTCTGTACCTAAACTTAAATACTTCACTAGGTAAAGGATTGCCCCCGCTAGTAGTTTGCACTGCCGATTTAATTTGCCAAGCGTACTCCTGACTATCAACTAATTGTTCCGCATAATTAGGATATACTAAACTATTGCCCGTAATACCGCTTTGTTTGTATACGGGTATATTGCGAATTGCTTCTTCGGGTGTTTGGCGGGGCAGTACTTTATACAAACTAAATTCGAACTTATCGGACTGACTAAACCATTGAAACTGCGGAAAAGGGGTTAGCACTTCGGGTATTGGCTGTGTAAATACGGCTCCGGGAGCTATCAGTTCCGGATGGTAAGTTTTATTGGTTAAAACGGTTTCGTTAATATCGTCGGCCACTATAGTACCGGCAGCATCTTTTACTACAGCCTTATAGGTATAGTTATCGGGCGGAAAAGCACCGGTGGCAAGTGCCATTTTTTGAAATTCGATTCCTACTTTAGTAATATCGAAGCGAGGAAATTCCTTACCCGATAGTCGCTTTACTGCATTGGCTTCTAAATCGATGGTATTGGTAAACGCTTTACCAATAAGCCCGGCTTTAGCTGAAGAAATGGTTACTTCTACCGTTACTTTGCGCCGAACGGCATCGTTAAACAAGTGTAAGTAAAAAAAGGAAGGTTTTGAGGTGCCTGACGATACATCAACATCGCCCACAGAAATGGTTTCAACCGGTACGGTTTCTAAAATTGCCCTTACCAATCCACCTGGTTTAAACACTTCAAACCCATTATTCAAAGTAGTTGTACTGCCATTAGCAGTTAAGGAAACATGGCGATTACCTTCGGTAGCATTGGCGGCAATTTGCAGCGATACAATACAGGTATAATCGTTTTGTACCGTGATTTTGGTAACCATAATACCCGCACCAAACTGTGCGCTGAGGTTGCCGCTTTTAAAGGCGGTATTGTTGCCAAGCACCACCACATCGAGCGTTTGGCCAATGCTGCCCGAGTTAGGTATAATTGACACCAATTGCTGTGCATAACCAAAAACTGTGAGTAGGGAGCATAAGCCACATAGCCATAAGGCAGAAAAAGTTTTTTTCATAACCAAGCTTTTAATGTGTTAACAATGAAAGAAACCAAAGGACTAAACATGTTGCTTTTGTAGAACGAACGCCTATGTTTCTTTTGTTAAAATTTTAACAAACACTGTGCCAATGCATTTTAAAGCTCGCTGTAAAATACGTGCAGAGACTGTTTATAGCTTCATAATCAGCATATTACAACTACATACAAATAAAAAGAGGCTATCTCAACAGTATGAGACAACCTCTTTTCGTGGGTAAGGTATGGATGCCGGTATCGGCTTATGCAATTGTTAAAGCCTTAATGTTGTTTTTGAAAAAGCGCATATACACTTACTTATATTTCCTTTAGTTATTACTCCACCACCAACTTTTGCACTTGTGTAGTATGATTGGTAATCAACTGAAGCGTATAAACGCCTTTTGGCAAGTGGCCGATGGACAAAACAGCTTTGCCGGATTGTACATCAATCACTGTTTTAAATACTTCTTTACCAGCGGTTGACAAGATTACTACCGTACCCTTGCCGTTAGCTGGTGCAAACTGTAAGGTCACTTTGTCTTTTGCAGGGTTGGGGAAGATGGTTACCGGATACTGGTTGCTGGAATACTGGTTACTGGTTAAAGAAACAGCAACTATTTTGCTATACGTAACACTGCCGTCATTATCTACCACTTTTAAGCGGTAATAATGAATGCCGGTTAGCGGTTGCACATCTGTATATTGATATGATTGGGTTTGGGTGCTATTGCCCACAGCCGCTACTTGTGCCAAAGCACTAAAATGCGTACCATCTCCACTACGCTCTACCACAAAATGACTGCTATTGGTTTCTGTAGCGGTTTGCCAAGAAAGTTGTACAGTGCTGTTTGTATTAGCTTGTGCGGTAAAGTTTACAAGCGTAACTGGTACGGTGGTATTGGTGTATTTAGCAACATATGGAGTAAAGTAACTAACCGTTGTTAAATTGAAATCGCCCCCTGCATACAGGTTACCGCTCGCATCGGTGGTAAGGCCCCAGATAGTGTTATTAAACGTGGGGCTGTTCGTTCCACCTAATTCCCGCCAACTGCCACCGTCCCATTTAGCAACATGCAACTTCATGTTGCCGTTTATGAACCTGCCCCCTGCATACAGATTGCCGCCCGCATCGGTGGTAAGGGTTAAGATTCCAAAAGGAACACCTTTAAACGTTGAACTGTTCGTGCCCCCCAATTCGCTCCAACTACTTCCGTTCCATTTCGCAATATAAAGAAACCCTTTGCCGTTCGTGAACCCACCCCCCGCATACAGATTGCCACTTGCATCGGTGGTAAGGGTATATATACGATTATTCAACGTGGAGCTGTTCGTTCCTCCCAATTCGTTCCAACTGCTACCGTCCCATTTAGCAAC
>JACCDS012316504.1_pt1 | contig 12234 bp, 12 predicted proteins | sample 7446441 | NCBI WGS metagenome assembly JACCDS01 (sample SAMN15323445, study PRJNA562643) | freshwater metagenome | isolation source: river surface water | place: USA:Blue River Watershed | collected 2017-08-17
CCAGTCCGTTCGATCTTGGCTTTGCGCTCGGGCCGCGCTTGAACGCTGCCGGGCGGCTGCAAGACATGTCGCTGGGGATTGAGTGCCTGTTGACCGACGATGAAGATCACGCGCAGCAACTGGCCGTGCAACTGAACCAGATTAATTTTGCGCGGCGCGAAATTGAAGCCGACATGCAGCAGGCGGCACTGTTGCATTTGGATGATTATGACCCAAGGGATCGCGCCTCGATTTGCGTATTTGACCCGGATTGGCATCAGGGGGTGATTGGGATTGTTGCCTCGCGCCTAAAAGAAAAGTTTTACCGCCCGACCATCACCTTCGCCCCCGGCAGCCCCGGCACGCTCAAGGGTTCGGGCCGCTCGATTCCCGGCTTTCACCTGCGCGATGCGCTCGATTTGGTTTCTAAACACGCGCCGGGCCTGATCGACAAATTCGGTGGCCACGCCATGGCCGCCGGGCTAACCCTTGCCGAATCGGCGTTTGAGGCATTTTCTGCTGCATTTGAAGCGGTGGCCAAAAGCTGGCTCGATCAAAGCCAGTTGGAACGGGTGGTGGAAACCGATGGCGCACTGGCTGGCGAGTATTTTAGTTTGGATTTTATTGAACTGCTGGCCGGGCAAGTGTGGGGCCAGGGTTTCCCGCCGCCGGTGTTTTGCGACCGGTTTTGGGTTAAAAGCCAGCGCGTGTTGAAGGAGCGGCATTTGAAACTGTTGCTGGAAAAGGATGGCGTGGCGTATGACGCGATCTGGTTTGGGCATAATGAAGCGCTGCCGGAGAAGGCGGAAGTGGCGTTTCGGCTTGATGCGAATGAATACAATGGCCAGACTCGGGTGCAGTTGATGGTGGAGTATGCGCAGGGGGCGTGAGTGGTGTCCGGGCAGGAAGTGTGCCCGCAGTATCAAACACCGGGGGCAGCAGTGAACTTGCATGTTGCCATTCAGTTTGCACTCAATACACCGTATCGGCAAACACATCATTCAAACTAACCGATTAAAATAACTGCTTTCCATTTAATTTCAAACAGTATGCGTACACGCGAGGGAGTCCATTTTTATCCCTTGCTATACCTTTTGAATAATTATGGTAATATGATTGCGGTTGAGAATAAATTATCTCCGCATGCCCATCTAATCGCATATGCGCCATCGCCATGCCAAGTGCATGTGGTTTTGGGCCAATAGGTAATAGATCGAGATCCCGAGTCGCACCCCAAGCACATACCCGTTCAAACACTTCGAACGCGTCCATACCGTGAATACGGTGGATTTCTGTATCACGTGGCATATCATTTGGCATTAACATAGAGAGCAATGCCCAATTTCTACGAAACGCAGGCGATGCTGGCGGAAACGGAAAAATAAAATCCAATTTTGCGTGTTTAGCGCGTTCAACTAACTCTTCGACGCTCAACTGCATATAACCAACACCGACAATCATTCGTGGCTGATCCCTGGCCATTTCAACCCGCCCATATGCTTGTAACGCAGTGGGTGGTAGCGCATCTTCACACAACGCTGATTCAGGGTACGCATTGGCATTTGCATAGGTAACTACCAGATTATCGACACCAGAACTATTCAACAACTGCTTTAATGCAAAAAGGAAAAATCGTTTGGGCAGTGTTGTTATATCCAAAATAACAGATTTACTGCCATCTGGATTGAGCGATTCAGAACGGATCAGTGAACCAAGCTGGCCGAGCAGATCAGCCTTGATTACATGATGGCTATCACCACTGAGTTGCTGGCAAAGTGTATTAAAATTTGCTTCTACGATTGGTGCAGCAACGGTCCAAAGGTCTGACGGTGGATTTGTTAGTCGCAACAATACCGAAGAATTAATCGTTTTCTCCGTCTTGTGCATCCATTCAACGAGCGCAACACATCGATCCTCAAATGACGCCGAGGTAATGACATGCCAATGCTCAATATTTATTCTCGGCAATATCCACTCAATTGACCCCCACGGTTTTAGTATCATATTTTTTACATTCCAGGAAAACCAAACTGTACATTATCTTGTGGTTTAGTCGCTTCGTCTGCAGATGGGCCGACGCGCTTTTGATTGTTATAAAGGCATTTTATGTCAGCAAGAGTCGTATAGACAGGCTCTTTTGTCCTGATGTGCGGAATTCTAAAAAGTGGACAAAGCAAAGGATGCAAATACCATTTTATGCGCGGAGCTTGATCCTTTGCTTTGGTCGTGTGAGCTGATTCCATTAAATCACCATGATCCCTACACACCTTGATGAGTTGAACAATCGACGTGTTTAAGGCGAACTCAGCCTCGGTTAAACTAAAGCCAGAATGCCCAGGGTATGATAAAGAACGATCATCAAGCATGCGCTGCCTGAACCAGCGCCCCAGTGCACTGATCAGCCGTGTCCGCTGATCCGCTTCTAACCCAACCTGAATTTTCTTAAACCATATTTGACTTGCCTCGGCGATGCCAATCACTTGGTCTTCGACAGAAAAGCTTGGCAGTTCCATGCGGTTTTCGGCGTCATCAGGGTTACGTCTTTGCCAAGTCGCCCAAATCGATTTACACGTTGTCATGAATGCTAAAATATTATGCCCGGCAAGATCAACGACTTGCCGTTCGCCGCTCCAAATTAATGCCTGTTGTCGATCACCTGCCAAGTGCATCAGCGCAATTTCGTTACGTTCCTTTACCCACCACGGACTTGCTCGCCAAGGTGTGTCATGCGCGACTGACCCATTTTGGGCGATACGACGCTGGATCTGAGATTGTTGCCGTAGCCACGCCTCACCAAATTTGGCTTCAAGCGGCTCGCCACTCGTCCAAAGCGTTTCTAGGTAACGCGTCCATTCCGGTGCCCAAGTGGCATCTATTCGAACCAGACTCTTCGACTTACCGACGTAGCGTCGCCCCCGCTCGGCTGGCTCAAGAGATTTACCAAAAAGCAACCCCATGGCGGAATCAGGCCAATTAAAACCAGCAGCTTTCAGACGTTTATGAACCACGTCAGCGGCAAATGCCGGGAATTTCCAATTTTTTGTATGCTCACCACGTTTCAATATAAAATCCAAATCAACTACGCTATAATCACGCATATCTTCAAGCGGTGCACCACTTCCCCATGCGGTAATATCCGAACCCCAAGCATAATGCCTGGTTCCTATTCTGTAAGCAACTCTGGGATCTCGTCTGGCCAAGGCTGAATTTATTACCTGCCTAAATACATTCCCCAGACCACTATGCCTTTCAAGCTCAAAGAGCTCCTCATGCTGATCAACCCGAAGTAAAACAATTGTATTGGGCGGCAGGATGCATGATTCCCGAAGCGCTGCAGCAAGTTCAGCTATAGGCTCACCAGCAGGAGAACGCGATTTTTCAATTTCAGCGGGAAGTTTATCGATATTGTAGTTATAATAATTTTTGTGCGCTCGAAGCCGCTCCTCCAGACTACTGACTGCTTGCGGTAAAGTTGTGCAATTAGATTGGATAAATCCCAGCCATGCATCACTACTGAAAAGTTCGGAAAATAACCGTTTTATGCAATGCTCACCCAAATCAACCTTGACTTCTTCGATTATATTCGGTTGTCTGGCTTGTTCATCAGCCAGGTACAAAATATTCTTGAGCAGATCGAGGCAAAGCAAAATATTAAGGTAATCGGCAAACGTCGCTGCAATGATCTGCTGTCTTTGATCAGGTCTTATTTCTTCGGAACGAGCGGCAACTAGTGACGCATTTTGTCTTGTAAGTTGAACGCCAGCAGAAATAAATGCGCGCTGCTTGACCGGAACAGGATAATTAGTATTGCTTCTGGCATAGGCAATTCTGGTGGACGTTTCCAATAGATTTAATAGCATACTTTTCCCGCTACCCTGCCGCCCTTTTAATACGACGTGACCACCCGAAAATAGTTCTTCCGCATCGGCAACCAGTAGCGGGCTAAATGTTTGTACGTAAGCCTCAGGGTCGAGAATTTCCGTTACCCATAAATCGTGAAAAGGATTATCAAAGCGTAATTCAGCCATCGCTATACCCTACTATTGCGAGGAAATATGGGATTATGCCAAGTTTCAGTGGTAGCATGATAAATAGGTGATGTATTATTCGGACAATTGCTATACGAAGCCATAAGACTACCGACACCTTCATAACCATAGGCGTTATCTTTAAAATCGCCTTTTTTATGCCCGTTTTGCATTGCCGTTCGAAGTGCCGAGAATGATTTTGGCTCATTGGAGGTCGGCATTTCTCTCACAAGACAATCAGCGCCCAGAGTAATAACGGGCTTATATAAAAGTCGTCCATGTGAGGCAGATGAGTCTGCCAGTGCCCGTAGCCTTGTATCGCCCGGGTGGCAAACAATCAATGGCACAAGCAAAATGGGGCCTGGGAATACATCCAACGCATATTTCGTCGCTCGTTCACATTGGCTACCTGATCCTACAAAATCCTCAAATAACACAAGATATTTAAGTGCATTTTTTGCAACATATTCCATAATTTTCTCACGCGAGCCAAGTTGTTTGAGGCTGAGCCAATCGGGGCGAAGGCTTTGGCCATGTAAACTTGTGCGATGTAAGAGACTGTTAATTCGCAAACTATCCGTAACTGGACATGGCCAAGCAAATGTAAGTTCACTATCCAGTTGTTGCGAAAAATCATCGGAGAAAATATCTAATCCGGCAATTTCCGTTATCCATGGCAACATGTTATGTTGTACCGCACAGCGGTATAGCTCATCAGTTTCTTGTTGCCCCACAAAGAAAAAATATTGAAATGAGTGGAAAACACTCCATTGGTCATCAGGGGAGTCAAAGCTATCGATCCATCGATCCAGTCGGCGAATAAAAGAAGTCCCAGCCTCCCTTGGTGAGGCCCGAACCGGTTCATATTGATTGAATAAAAATTCGGCCTGCAATTCGTAAAGGTGCTTCAATCTGATTGTCTGCACACTACGTTCAATAGTAGAAGTGATCCATTTATCGATCGTACTGCCATACGTACTCATATTTATCTCCGGACAATATCAAGGATGACCATCATGAATTTCTCCACCAAAACAACCGAAAACAAAAAATCACATTAACAAGCCACGAATTCCATCAGCCAAATATTTGGCCATAGGAGGGGGCACAGCATTTCCAATCATCTTAAAACTATCAATCGCATTACCTGGAAACATAAACCAATCCGGAAACCCTTGAATTCGTGCTGCCTCACGCACGGTAAAACTACGATGTTCGGTGGGGTGCAAAAAGTATCTTGGATCACCAAATCGCGTATCGACCGTAAGTGAAATCGAATCCCAATCCAATCGCCGATATTTGCCATTAAAAGTATTAACCAAGTCAAATCTATCACCTAATTTCCTCATATAACCCTTCGCTATGAGGTTAGTAATCAATTTTGATGCACCGATTCCAATTTCTCTTTCCAGCGCTGCCAGTGAAACTGGATCTGCGTCCCCGAAATTTCGTAGCCGTTCGGTTCGCCTTAATTTCATGGTTGCGTGCAAGAGCCTTTTTTCTTGCGCAGTTGTCTTCCCAAAAACCTCGGGAATATCCCAAGTATGGATCGATGCTGCACCACCTCTTACATTGCACAATTTTTGGCCACGCTTGATTCGATTAGCAATCAAAAAGTGTGGCGAGTCTAGTGGAAGAAATTTCTTCTCATGTTGAGCCAAGCCTTCAATCCCACTTAGTGCGTGTGCGAGTGTCTGCTGCTTCGCTAATGATGCCTCGAACTTGGGTTCCTTTGCACCTTTCCATGCCAGCATGATGACACGTGAACGAGATTGTGCCAGTCCCAACTCAGAAGCATTGAGCTTCAGTGTCATCGTGGAATAACCAACAGCTCGCAACATTTCGTCAAGTTGTTGCCAGTAAATTTTATGATCCCCAGAAAGCGCACCGGATACGTTCTCTGCAATGAATACCTTGGGTTTGACTTGAATAGCAAGTTGCGCAGCACGAAGCAGCAAGGCGTTACGAGGGTCGTATAAATCGCGTTTGCCGGCAGTGGAAAAACCTTGGCACGGCGATCCTGCGATCACGACAGATGGCCTTCCTTTTTCCGATAATTGCTCCTTGGTAATTAAGCGCAAATCGGCCTGGGTAGCTGAGTCGCCAAGATTTAGTCGATGGATATCAATAACTTTCTTATCTATGTCAAACGCCTGTTTACAGACGAATCCGGATTCCATGAATCCGGCATCAAGTCCACCACATCCGGAGAACAAGCTGATGAAACTGGGTATTATGGCCATTCTTGTTAATTTCTATGTCAATGCGGAATTTTTCACTCTGTTATTGTCCACTATGTAGGCCAAGATCTCGATTACAATTAATGGCCGTGCAAATTATAGTCATCTATTGTCGAGTCCAAACCACATTTTGCCCCATAAATGTTGTCACTATACAACAATCGAACAGGTATTGCGCCCTTGGTTAAATCAAGCATCACAGAACTTTCTCCCCCTCATGAACAGGTGCAGAGCGAGGCCAAACGGCGCATCCTGCGCGCGTTTGTGCAACGCAGACTGATCGCCTCTGACGATGCCAAAGAGATGGTTGCACATCAACACAGCGGCGGTTTCCCGGTTAATGCCGGGGTCTGCATTGCCAGCGATGATCGCACAGCGCTGGAGCGATTCTTGCGCTACTGCGCCAGGCCGCCGTTTGCCATGGAACGACTGCATCAGTGCAGCCCCGCGCAACTAATCTACCACTCCCCCAAACCACAATCTGGTCGAGCGGCCATCCGTGGCAAGCGTGGCGACCTGGTTCGCCCGCCTTTTGGGCAGACGAGCCGGCAATTGCGCAGCAAGCTGCCACGCAATTGGCAAACGCAACTGTGGAGCCTATCGCGCCAATTTATCAGGTAATGCGGCTTATGTTTGGGCAGGCGCGGGCCGATGTGCTTGAACATGCGCATCATCTCTTCATTTGGCGCACCAACCGACAGGCCACCGACCGCAATGCCGGGGAAGTTGGTATGCGCCAGACCGGCTAGCGATTCATCGCGCAAATGCTCAAACATGCCGCCTTGCACGATGCCAACCAAGGCGTTCGGGTTATGCCCTGCGTGAAACTCGTGGTACGAGCGTTGCGCCCAGCGCAGCGACATGCGCATCGAGGTGGCCGCCTCAAGCTCGTGGCCGGGCGGCCCGCGATTTAATACGGTGTGCATTCGTCAAACTGCATCACAATGCCTGATACACTTCAGCCACGTATATCCAAAGGGGTTGATCATGCAAATCGAAAAATGGGGCCGCAGCTTGGCCATTCGCTTGCCTGCCACCGTGGTTGAGGCACTGGAATTGAAGGCTGGCGACCAGATTGATGTACAAATCGCAGGTAGCCGTACCATTGCCATCGAGAAAACTGCCGACGCGCAAGCCCTGCTCGCTCGCCTGCGTAAATTCCGTGGCCGCCTACCCGCCGATTTTACATTTGACCGCCTGCAAGCGAATCAGCGCTAAGGTTTTTTACGGCACCAATATTCTGAACGACCTGGCTTCGGGCGACCCGCAAAAGGCCGACCAAGCCGATCAATTTGCCAGCGATCCTTAAAAAACCTCCGCTTACGCCCCGCGCGTCCGATCCCGCGCAAAACTCTGCCGAAACTCGGCAAACGTGCCCGCATCCAGACTATCCCGCATTTCTTGCATCAGTTGCAAATAGTAATGCAGGTTGTGAATGGTATTGAGTTGCGCACCCAGAATTTCCTTGGCCCGGTGCAGGTGGTGCAAATAGCCACGCGAAAAGTTCTGGCAGGTGTAGCAGGTGCAAGTTTCGTCCAACGGCTTGGTGTCATCCTTGTAGCGCGCGTTTTTGATTTTGATGTCGCCAAAGCGGGTAAACAACCAGCCATTGCGCGCATTGCGGGTCGGCATGACGCAATCGAACATATCGATGCCATTTTCCACCCCGGCCACCAAATCTTCCGGCGTACCAACGCCCATCAGGTAATGCGGTTTGTGTTTCGGCAGGCGCGGGCCGACGTGTTTCAGCATGCGCATCATCTCTTCTTTTGGCTCGCCAACCGAGAGGCCCCCCACCGCAATGCCGGGGAAGTTGATATGCTCTAGCCCCGCCAGCGATTCATCACGCAAATGCTCAAACATGCCGCCTTGCACGATGCCAAACAGGGCATTCGGGTTTTGCCCGGCATGAAACTCGTTGTACGAGCGTTGCGCCCAGCGCAGCGACATGCGCATCGAAGTGGCCGCCTCAAGCTCGGTGGCCGGGCGGCCATCGATTTCATACGGCGTGCATTCGTCAAACTGCATCACGATATCGGAATTGAGCGACTTTTGGATTTGCATCGAGACTTCGGGCGAGAGAAATAGCTTGTCGCCATTGATCGGCGAAGCAAAATGCACGCCCTGCTCGGTAATCTTGCGCATGGCCCCGAGTGAAAACACCTGGAAACCACCGGAATCGGTCAAAATCGGCTTGTTCCAGCCCATAAAGCCATGCAAACCACCAAATTTGTTCAACACCTCGGTGCCGGGCCGCAGCCACAGGTGAAAGGTATTGCCCAAAATAATTTGCGCGTTAATGTCGGTCAAATCACGCGGCGACATGGCCTTGACCGAGCCATAGGTGCCAACCGGCATGAAGATCGGGGTTTCAATTACGCCGTGGTTGAGCGTTAGGCGGCCACGCCGGGCATGGCTGGTCGGGTCGGTTTTTAATAATTCAAAGGTCAACATCGGGTTTTCTCTCCAACAGCATGGCGTCGCCATAGCTGAAAAAACGGAATTTTTGATCGATCGCGAAACGGTAGGCGGCGCGAATCTCTTGGTAACCGGCAAAGGCGGAAACCAGCATCAACAGCGTGGATTTGGGTAAATGGAAATTGGTAATTAAGCGCGTAACCGTTTGAAAGCGGTAGCCGGGGGTAATGAACAGGCGGGTATCACGGCCCCCGGCTTGCAATGGCCCGTTTTGCGAGGCCGATTCCAGCGCGCGCAAACTGGTGGTGCCCACTGCCACCACACTGCGCCCGGCGGCCTTGGCAGTGGCTACTGCCGCCACGGTTTCCGGCGCAATGGTGTACCACTCGCTGTGCATTTGGTGTTCACTCAGGTTTTCCACCCGCACCGGCTGAAACGTACCGGCCCCAACATGCAGCGTCACATACGCCAGTTGCACCCCTTTGGCCTGCAATGCGTCGAGTAGTGGCTGATCAAAATGCAAACCGGCGGTCGGTGCGGCAACCGCGCCCGGGTGGGCGGCATACACGGTTTGGTAGCGCTCGGCATCAAACTGCTCGGCAGCGCGCTCGATATACGGCGGCAACGGCAGGCTGCCATATTGCTCAATCAAATCGAGTACTGGCGCGGGAAAGGTGAGCTGGAAAAATTCCCCGGCACGCTCACCCACGCGCACCTCAAATGCATCGGCCAGCCGGATCGTGCTACCCGGCTTCGGTGATTTGGAGGCCCGAATCTGGGCCAGTGCGCTATGTGTATCCTGTATCCGCTCAATCAACACTTCCACCTTGCCACCGCTGCCCTTGCTGCCAAACAGGCGCGCTTTCAAGACGCGGGTATTGTTAAACACCAGCACATCACCGTTTTGCAACTGGTCCAGGATGTCGGCAAACTGGCGCGCTTGCATCTGCCCGCCGCTCACTTGCAACAGGCGCGAAGCACGCCGTTCGGGCAGCGGCATTTGCGCAATTAATTCGGGCGGCAGATTAAAATCAAAGTCGGAAAGTGAATACATGGCAGTGTTGGTTGGAACGGGGCACGCGGGCTAGCCCGGCATTTTACCCCAATTGTGCCAGTTTGCCCGGCCAGATCAAAGGTAACACGCGGTGCCAAGCAGTGCCAAGCGGCGTCAGGTGCCAAGGTACGCGCTAACGTCGCCGGTTCATCGCGCACGACGGTCGCGGCGTAGTTGATGCTGCAAAACAATTATATTGTCAGAAAGAATTTTTCCCGCTACAATTTGGCCCATTGTTTTCACCTGTACCAAATTGCCTGAAGCTACCGCTTTGTCAGGTGCCGATCTCAAATTATAGGAGCCATTCGTGATCAGAAAGCTTTTACTTGCCGCATTATGCGCCATGCCGATGTTGGCCAACGCCACCACGCTTACCAGCCCCAGAAAAATCGTCGATATGGGCTGCCATCAAGACGGATCCGTTTGCTATGTCACCCTGGCCGGTTCGCTGGTTGGCCCAACAAACTGCCAAGGCACGTCGGTGCGCTGGATTGGCAACGACAATAGCGGTAAATTGACGCTTTCGATGTTAACGGCTGCGTTCTTGGCCGGTAAAAATGTTGCCCTGGCGATTAGCGACCAGTGTTTTACCACGCAACCGGTTTATCCGACGTTTTTGTATTACAACATCCACAACGAGTAAACGCAAAACGCAGGGCCGGAATGGTTCGGCTTGCTCCGCTACTGGGCGGGGCAACTGCAATGAGCAAAGGTTTTGCCACCGAATTTGGCTATCAGGCCAGCTTGGATCGTGGAGCGGCGTGTTTTTTGGATAGAATGGCACATTCCATTAACCATGCAGCAGATTCAATCTGGCCCTGATCAATTCCCCCATGCCCCCGCCACGGCCCCACGCCACCCAGCGCAACCGTACCCAACCCGCTGCCAAGACCATTGCCAAACAAGCAGAACGGCTGGCAGCGCTCGGTTTGGTGCGTGATATCGATTTGGTGTTGCATCTGCCGCACCGCTATGACGATGAAACCCGCTTAACGCCAATTGACACAGCGCTGCGGCTGGGCGGGCAAAGCGTGCAGGTTGAAGGCGTGGTCACGCACAACGAAATCCACTTAAAACCGCGCCGCCAGTTGGTGCTGACGATTACCGATGATACTGGCAGCCTGATGTTGCGTTTTATGCATTATTACGCGTTTCAGGTACAGCAACTGCAAGCCGGTACCCGGATTCGAGCCCGTGGCGAACTGAAGCACGGCTTTTTCGGGGCCGAGATTATTCACCCGAATTACAAGGTGGTCTTGCCCGGTGCGCCACTGCCGACCCGCTTGACGCCGGTATATCCTTCGGCAATTGGCCTGTCGCAGGCGTTTTTGCGCAAGGCGATCAAGGAGGCGATGGCGCGGCTTGATTGGACGGACAGCCTGCCGGAAGCGGTGTTGCAGCGCTGGTCACTGTGGGGCTTTGCCGATGCGCTGCGTCATTTACACTTCCCGCCGGTGGAAGAAGATTTGGAAGCGCTACAAACCCGGCAACACCCGGCCTGGCAACGGGTTAAATTTGATGAGTTACTGGCGCAACAATTGTCACTTAAGCGGGCGCAAGCGTCACGCCGCGCCCAAACTGCGTGCGCCCTACCCCAGGTGGGTGTGCTGTGCCACGCGCTGGTGCAACGGTTGCCGTTTACGCTGACGGCGGCCCAGCAGCGGGTGTTGCAAGAAATTCGGGCCGATCTGGCGCAAACCCACCCGATGCAACGCCTGTTGCAAGGCGATGTCGGCAGTGGCAAAACCGTGGTGGCGGCACTGGCGGCGGCGCAGGCGCTCGATAGCGGTTATCAGGCAGCGCTGATGGCCCCAACCGAGATTTTGGCCGATCAGCATTACCGCAAAATCGCCGCGTGGCTCGAACCGTTGGGGGTAAAAGTGGTGTGGCTGACCGGCAGCCTGAAAAAGAAGGACAAGCTGGCGGCACAGGCGCAAGTGGAAAGCGGGGCAGCACAGTTAATCATCGGCACCCATGCCTTAATTGCCGAAGCGGTGCAATTTGCCCGGCTCGGTTTGGTGCTGGTGGATGAACAACACCGGTTTGGGGTCGGGCAACGGCTCACCTTGCGCAACAAGGCGCAAGGGCTGGTGCCGCATCAATTGATGATGACGGCCACCCCGATTCCGCGCACGCTGGCCATGAGTTATTACGCCGATCTGGAAGTATCGACGATTGACGAACTGCCACCGGGCCGCAGCCCGATTGTGACGCGGGTGATTGATCAGGAGCGGCGCGAACAGGTGATTGAGCGGGTGCATGCGGCGGCCAAAGAGGGGCGGCAGGTGTATTGGGTCTGTCCGCTGATTGAAGAATCGGAAGCGCTGCAATTGCAGGCCGCGACCGACACCCACGCCATGCTGGCCGCTGCCCTGCCCGATTTGCAGGTGGCACTGGTGCATGGGCGCTTGAAAGCGGTGGAAAAACAGGCGGTGATGAATGCCTTTGCCGCTGCCGAAATTGATGTGCTGGTGGCGACCACGGTGATTGAAGTGGGGGTCGATGTACCGAATGC
>JACCDS010555565.1_pt1 | contig 12231 bp, 10 predicted proteins | sample 7446441 | NCBI WGS metagenome assembly JACCDS01 (sample SAMN15323445, study PRJNA562643) | freshwater metagenome | isolation source: river surface water | place: USA:Blue River Watershed | collected 2017-08-17
AGCGGATATCATCAACTATGTCTCCAAACACGATAACGAGTCGTTGTGGGACAAGTTGCAATTGGGCTTGCCATCGTCTGTTAGCACCGACAATCGCGTGCGTATTCACAACATTGCACTAGCCATCCCTGTGTTGTCGCAAGGCATCCCATTTATGCAAATGGGCGATGACTTGTTGCGTTCCAAATCGTTAGATCGCAACAGCTATGACTCCGGTGACTGGTTTAACCGTGTGGATTTCAGCAAGCAAAGCAACAACTGGAACGTGGGTCTGCCACTGGCGCAAGACAACCAAGGCGCTTGGAATACCATCAAGCAAATTGCCAATAACCCAAGCACCACGGTGTATCCAGAGCATATTAAATTTGCCGGTGATGTGTTCCGTGAGTTCTTGCAAATTCGCAAGTCTAGCCCGTTGTTCCGTTTAACCACCGGCCAAGATGTGATTGACCGCGTGGGTTTCCACAACATCGGTAAAAACCTCAAGCAAGGCTTGATTGTGATGAGCATTGACGATGGTAAAGGCTTAACAGACCTAGACCCAGCCAACGATGCCATTGTGGTGGTGATCAACGGCACCAGCACGGAACAAAGCCATAAAGTGCCAACGGCGCAAGGCTTTGTGGTGCATGATGTGCAGCAAAAATCAGTGGATAACACCGTCTACAGTGCTCGGTTTACCGCTGAAGGCAGTGATGGTCGCTTCACCGTGCCTGCTTACACCATCGCGGTGTTTGTTAAACCACAACAAGGTGCGCAAGGTGATGGCCTCAAAGCCAACGCCACTATGGGTGCACCGGATGTGGCGCCATACGGCTTAACCACCGTGTATGTGCGTGGTGGTATCAATGGTTGGAGTACTGATAACCCACTGGCTTATGTCGGTGCTGGTGTCTACCAAACCACCATTACGATTAGCAACGCCGGCACTCAAGAGTTCAAGATCGCATCCAGTGACTGGTCGACCGTCGACTTTGGTGCCAGCGGCAGCGCTGATGTCACCTTCGGTGTCGCCAAAGCACTGCAACGCCAAGGTGTGAACATGAAAGCGAACTTTGCCGCGGGCAAATACGTCTTCACGTTAAACGCGGTGAACCCACAAGCACCGACCTTAACCGTTAGCGAATTTGTACCCTACGGTGCCACCAAAGTGTTCTTGCGCGGCAGCATGAATGGCTGGGGCGAGACCACACAATTCGCCTTCACCGGCGGGGTGTACCAAGTGGCGGTGGCGCTGAACGCGGGCAACTACGAGTTCAAGTTTGCGTCCGCCGATTGGTCGACCGTGAACTATGGTGCTGGTAGTGCCGGTGCTGACGTGGCGCTGGGTGTCGATAAGCCATTGGCACAAAGCAATGACAACTTGAAGATTGCGATTAGCGAAAACGGCACTTATTTGTTTACCGTTAACGCCGACACACCGACAGCGCCAGTGCTGAAAGTGGTCAAGCAATAACAGGTCACGCTTGCCCCTGCTGGCAGGGGCAAGCGTCTTTCACATACGTATGATCAAGCCAACACCCTCAGTGTTTCACGCCCGTCAGTTACGCATTTTTATGCAACTACTTAGCTAGATTTGCGAAAGCGGCAGCGGCAACAAAACACAGACACGCCGTAAATACATCCATGTAGGCTCGTCATCCGCTGTCCCTGCGGCTGACGGTCTGCTTTTTTGTTTCCGCAGCTCGCCTTTGAAGGTTCAGTTAAAGAAAACAATGCCAGTCAGCTTATCTGACAGGCATTAACCCTCAGTGTTGGCTTTTTATTTGCGCTAGCGCAGCAAAGGCGCAGGTTGTTAGGATTTAGCGACCTGAGCGGGCTAAAAACAGTGTTGCTGCTTTTGAAACTGCATTATGCTGCAACCATCGAGAATAGAAGTGCGAGCCTGCACAGTAGAAGGAGAGCATGATGAAACGCAGTCTTATCGCCCTAAGCCTGATGGTGATGGCGGGGTGTAGTTCAGTGCCAGATGACTGGCGCGATATGAGTCAAAGCGAAATTGGGGTGTGGCAAGGGTGTGGCTTTACGCCCAAGTTAGCTCAACAGTGGCGCGCGCAGCAGTTTGATGGGGAAAACGCTTGTGCGTGGAAAAATGCCGGCTTTGAGTTAGAGGCCGCCATGGCATGGTCGGCGGAGAAATTCACCGCCGAAGAAGCCAAAAGCTGGTCACAAACCGGTTTTGAGTTAGACGATGCCGTCGAAAATCGCAACAAAGGCTTAGCGCCAATCCACCGCAATTAAGGTGGCCGCCACAGCAGCGCCGTCGTGCTGCTGTGCTTAAATCAACTTGTCTGACCAGTTATCTGCTGGCATGCTAGCAGTCAGCTAGCTGGCCAAAAATCAGCTATACCCAAACACCGGCGGTGGTTTTGTTGCCGCCGCATATTTTTTGTTGGTAGGGGAGAGCGCAATGAAACTCAACGCAGCACAAAGTGCATTGATAATTGTGGACATGCAAAACCGCTTGGCGCCGGCCATTGGCAATTTTGCCGAGGTGGAGCAGCATTGTCGTTGGTTGGTGGAAGTCGCGCACCAGCTGAATATTCCGGTGATTGCCACCGAGCAATACCCGCAAGGCTTGGGCGTGACGGTGCAAAGTTTGTTAGCCTTGCTACAGACCGATCAAATCATCGAAAAAATCCATTTTGATGCCAGCAGCGAACCGGCGTTGCGGGCTGCGCTGGCCGATCATCAAACCAAACAGGTGGTGCTGGCGGGAGTGGAAGCCCATGTTTGCGTGCTGCAAACCGCACTGGGTTTGATTGAGCAAGGTTTTTCAGTGTATTTGGTGGTTGAAGCTTGTAGTTCGCGCCGCGATAGCGATAAGCAACTCGCCCTCGCGCGGCTGCAAAGCGCCGGCGTGGTGTTGGTCAGTCGAGAGATGGTGGCTTTTGAATGGCTGCAACGCGCAGGCACCGAGCAATTTCGCAGCTTAAGCCGCGGCTGGTTGAAATAAACTATTCGCGTGGCTGTGGGGTTGGCGTAATCGCTTTCGGCGTTGCTGACTGTAGTGGTCCAGGCCTGGGTGTCGTTGACCTAGACGTCTCCGATTGAGCCGTGCCCGACCCAGACGTCTCCTATAGAGGCGTCTCTGATTTAGAAGTCTCCGAAATCTGCTGCAACCACTGCCACACTTGCTGTTGTTGCGCGGCGCTAAAGCGATGGCCAGCTTCGCTCCACAGCTCAGTGCGAAGTTGCGTCTCGGCGTCAAGCAAGCGCCACACCTGCTGCAACTGCCGATAGCCGTGGAGCACGCCATCGACCGGCATCAGCGCGTCTTGGCCACCATTGATCAAATACAGCGGTTTGGGCGCGGCCAGGCTGACCAAGTCGGGAATGTCATAACGGGCATTTAGGCCTGGGTGCAAAAAATAAAACGCTGTTTGGCCTTTATCGAGGTTACTGCCCACCTGCACCATGTCTTGCCAGCGGCCAAACCAGCAAATTGCGGCGCTGGCATCGACTTCATCACTTAGTGCCGCTACTTGCCATGCGCGAAAAGCGCCCATTGAAAAACCAAGACTGATCAACGGTTTGTCGGCGCCCAGTTGCGAGCGCAAAAACGCTGCCAGTTGCAGGTCTTCCACCGCAGCGAGCCCTGCCAAACTATGGCCTGTCGCCAGCAGGTGAGCGGCGAGTTGTTGCTGCTCGGCATACTGCATTTGGCCGTGCTCGCCAAAGCCGACGCTGTCGGCCACCAGCACCAAGTAGCCTTGCGCGGCTAATTCATCGGCAATGGCGTGCCCATCAAAATACTTGGCTTGCCAGCGCAAAGCCGCCGGCCAAGGCGACTCAGCCGTGTTGCTGTGGGTTGCGGTGTCGGCAGAAGACGCCGTGTCAGCAGGCGAGGGTGCGTGAGCAGGCGACGGAGTGTGTGAAGGCGATATAGCGGATGACCGCTGCGCGAGCGCTTGCGGCGGAGCGGCTAGCCATTTTTCTTTACCGATCGCAAAAAAAGCGCCATGGTCGTGCAGTAACAACACACCGGCGCGAACCTGCGGCGGTCGCAGCAGATAGGCGTTCGTGCGGCTATGCTCGGTCAGTTGCAGCTGGTACAACTCGCGCACAACCCCTGCCGCCGCGGTTCCCTTTGCGCTGGCTTTAGCGGTAACGTCAGCGGTTATTTCCGAGGTTTTTCGTAGCGGCATCTCGCCATAGGCGGAGGCGATCAATGGCGCGTTGCTGGTCATGGTTTGGGTCGGCGTCACTGCCGTCGCGCTCACTTGTTCGCTGCGCAGTAATTGCGCCTGCACCTTGGGCAGGTTGGGCCATAACAAGGCGGTGCGATACACCGCCCGAGCTTGTTGCTGCCATACGCGAAAGCGCGCAGCATCTGTGGTAGGCGCAGGGTCGCTGGCCGCTGGCATTGCGATAAAAAAGCGGCTGGCTGGGGACTTTGAGACAGCGCTGCTGGGCGCCGGAACCACGTGCCCTGCTATTGATTGCGCTGCGGTTGCGTGCACGGTTGTTGGTGCAAAGGTGTCGGCTTTTGCAGCATCACGTGGCGAAGCATAAACTGGCGCGGCTGAAAGTGCTGCGGCAACAAGTAGCGAAACGCAAAGCGTATGGCGGCACAGCAGCTCAAGCACACCACGACGCATGCGCTGTGGCTTGATAATTGGCAACACCGCTTGGCGCCGTTGCCGAACCGCTCGCATGCTAGTCATCCGACATTCCTACTGATCACAAGTTAAGGGTTGGCGCAGGTCGCCCAGGCGTTGATGGCTGGGGTTAAGCTGTCCATCAGGGTTTTACCTTTGACAAAGCTGCCCAAGTCACCTTGGCGCGCTAGCATGGCGATATAGCCTTGGCCTTTATCCCACACCGGATACGCGCCGTAGGCGCCAGGGCTTGAATAGCGCGTCGCGCTACAGCCAGCGGTTGCGCATTCTTGCCAGTTCCCCAGGCCGTATGGCCAATCCAAGCCAAAGCCTGCGAGGGCCGGTGAATAGCCCACAGTGGCGCTGCCGCGTTGGTTACTGAACATCTGCGCTTGGCTGGCCGCACTTAACAATTGGCCTTGTTGCATGGCGCGTAAAAAGTCCAAATACTCTTGCCCGGTCCAATGCATGCCTCCAGCCAAACGCGGGTTGCTGAGCGATGGCAAGTCATAGCTGCCGGTTGGAAATAGCCCTGTTTCGGCGCGGAACTGGTTAAACACGCTGCTCCACTGGCTGACTTTGCTGGCGCGCATCGCCATTAAGCCAGCGAGCTGTAAATGCAAACTGTTGTAATGAAAACTACGGCCCGGTGCGTTGCCATTGTTGGCGTTTAGCGCGACGCCGCTCAGGACACAGCTAGCAAACTCTTGATTGGGCAGGTTTTGACACAGCGGCTCGTCGGTTAAGCCCGAGGTAAAACTAAGCAGCTGGCGCAGCGTCATCGCCGACAGGGGGTGGGTCGCAGGCAATGGCCAATCACTCAAGTGTTTGGCGGGTGTATCGTCCAGCGATAACAGGCCGCGATCGACCAAGCGCAAAATGATGGTCGCGCTGACCCATTTCGAGGTCGATGCCGATTCGTACACCGTGACTGGGCTGGAGCTGCCCCGCGCATAACTTAACAGCGCACCATCGGGGCGTTCGACCAGCAGGCTGAAGTCCGTATCGGTGCTGACGGCGGCGGCTTGCTGATACAACGTTTGCGCCAAGGTCGCGCGGCTGCAAGCGCTGGAGGGCGGTGGTGTGGTCGGGGCTGGGCTATCCCCGGCGCCGCCACAGGCTGTCAGGAGTAGCGCGGCGGCTCCGAGCCAGCAGGCGTGCCATGCTTGGTGTTGCATAGGGTGTCCTTTTTAACGCGCTGTTAGCGGATCAGCACCGACTCGGGTTCAAATTGATACAAGGTCACCGCAGTACGCACCTGCTGCGCATCAAAGGCTTCGCCTTGTTCTTCGGCACGATGTTTTAAATAGGTTTTGCTTTGCTCCAACGTCATCGGTTTGGCCTTGAGCTGGCCATAGGCATAGGCGGTTTTACCCTTGGCGCTGATCGGAAATACCATGTCGCCGTCTTTGACCTTCAGCCGAAAAGTAGGCTGATCTTTAGCGGTGGTAAATTGCATCCAGCAGCCTTTTTTCTGGCACACCGCCTCAATGGTGCCTTGCACCACAAAGGATGTCGACACATACGCGGCAGGGTCGGCCAGCACTTGCTGCACTGTGACACTGTGGCTGATATCAAAGGCCGGGCCAAACTGCTGACTGGGCTGTTGTGTTGATTGTTGTTCTGTTTGCGCTGGTGATTGAGGTTGCGCCTGAGATTGAGCGTGCGCCAGTGATGGGAACAGTGGGCTTAAGCACATGGCTAAGACTAATGCCTTGCTTAATGACAATGCGATGGATTTTTTCATGACAAACTCCTGTGGCTGCGGCCACGTTGATCTAGTGTCGCTGCTGCTGGCGACTTGGCTGCCTACACGAGTTGCTTCCATCCGTAGACAATACAGGTCGACAACACAGGTCGGCCACACGGGATGACCACACGGGCAGTCAGCCTATCGAGCCGGTCGCTAGCGGTTGTACTCATTGCCCCAATACATGGGGCAACACCTGGCTTCAACTCCTTATTCAACATAAGGCCTGAACACAGCTGCGCAACACAGCGACACCCGCACGGATATCGGCAGCAGCAATGAGAGTTTTCAGCGCAGCCTTTGTGGCGAACATCGGAAAGCTTCATCCTGTAAACTTTTGCTGAGGATGTCAACGCCGGCGTGTGCCGGCGAGCCTTTTGTTGAGGCAGTCCCTTGGCTTTTGCACGCTGAACCCTGATAGTGTGGGTTTGAGTCCTTCGCAACCGCCAGTGATACCATGACCGAGCAACACCCCTCGCAAACGCCTCTGAACCATTCCTCGTTATCAGACCCAGCCTCGTCGCCCCAGACTGCGACATCGGCAGACTCTGCTTCGGTGCTGCCTGCCGGCAGTACCTTATTGCCAGTAAGTGTGCAGGGCATGCGCTGCATGTCATGTGCTGGCAAGGTTGAACAACTCGCCGTGGCGCAGCCTGGCGTGTTGCAGGCGCGGGTCGACTTGCTTGGGCAGCGCCTGCATTTGCAGGTGGCGGCTGATTTTACCGCGACAGGTCTCGTGGATGCGCTGGCTAGCGCTGGCTATCAGGTGCCGGTTATCGCCTTGCGCTTTGACGTGACGCCATTAAGGTGCGCTGGGTGTGCGCGCAAAGTGACCACAGCAGCGCTGAGCGTACCTGGCGTGGTGCGCGCCGATGTCGATGTGTTAAGCAAACAGCTGCACTTAACCGCTATCAGCATGGCGGTGGTTGCACCGCTTAGCGAGCACTTGGCAGCGCTGGGTTATGCCATTGCGCCTGCTGATAGCCTTGGTGCTGGCGTTGAGACGGACAGTAACGAGACAAAAAGTACCGAGGCAAAAAGTGCGGCGGCCTGTGAGTTGATGCCAGACCACCCGCTACCACAGGTAGCCGCGTCGCCCAGTGCGCCGAACACGTCAGCAAACACGTCACAAAACACTACGCCTAACACTTCACCAAATAAGGGGCCTAACGCCGCGGCACGGGAGCCTTCGACATCGAGCGCGTCATCGGTGCAACGGCCACAGCCGACGCCCAGCGCCAAGGCGACGCGGCGACCGACCGATCCGCCACTGTGGCAGGTAGTGCTAGCGTTTGTGTTATCGGCGCCGTTGCTGGTGCCGATGCTGTGGCCAAGCTCGGCGGGCCATGTCATGTTGCCGCCGCTGTGGCAATGTCTGCTCGCCTTACCGGTGCAAGGCTATTTAGCGGCGCGGTTTTATCGCGGCGCTTATTATGCGCTGCGAAATCGCTCTGGCAGCATGGATCTGCTGGTGGCGCTTGGCACCAGTGCGGCTTTTGGCTTAAGCCTGTGGAACTGGTGGCAAAGCGACTCGGCGATGCCGGCGTTGTATTTTGAAAGCGCCAGTGTGGTGATTGCGTTTGTGTTGCTTGGCAAATACTTAGAAGACGGCGTCAAACGGCAAACTCAATCAGCGCTCAGTGCCTTAGCACAGTTGCAGCCGCAGCAGGTGCGAGTCTGGCGCAACAACAGCTGGCAACTGCTGCCGTTAACTGCGGTTCGCCTTAATGACCGGGTGCAAGTCAAACCGGGCGAGCGGGTGGCGCTCGATGGCGAAGTGCTGTCAGGCGAGAGTCAAGTCGATGAAGCCTTTATCAGCGGCGAAAGCCAGCCGCTGTTGAAAACGGTCGGTGCGACCCTGGTCAGCGGCGCGTTAAATGTCGATGGTGTCTTGGAATATCGGGTGCAAAAGTTGGCGCGTGATTCGCGATTGCAGCAGCTGATCACCCAAGTCGAGCAGGCGCAGTTATCCAAAGCGCCGGTGCAACAAGCGGTGGATACTATTAGCATTTATTTTGTGCCAGCGGTGCTTACGATAGCGCTCATCACCGTGCTGGCCACTGGCATGTTGACTGGCGATTGGCAAGCGGCGGTGTTACACGCGGTGGCGGTGCTGGTGATTGCGTGCCCGTGCGCGCTCGGGCTGGCGACGCCTGCAGCGTTGGTTGTTGGCATTGGCCGCGCCGCCCGGTTTGGTATTTTAGTCAAAGACGCCGCGGCGCTGGACGCGGCCAGTCGTATCGATACCGTATGTTTTGATAAAACCGGCACCATCACGTACGGCGCACCGCAGCTGACCCAATGGGCGGTGTGGCCGCCGTCGTTGGTGAGCGATGATAATGCCAGCGCTGCAATCGATATCCACCAGACACCAGACTATGCCGCCCGTATGGCGCTGCTGCAACTGGCCGCGTCGCTGCAGCAACACAGTGAGCATCCCCAAGCCAAGGCATTTTTAACGGCGTACACCGGGCCACTGTTGGCGGTGTCACAGTATCAAGTGTTACCAGGCCTTGGGGTGGCCGCGCAGCTGCTATGGCCATCGGCTTTGCCCAGCGCGGTATCTAATGCGGTATCAAATGCAGAATCGGTTGACGCCGCGTCAAATGAGCCTCAGCGCTTTGCCATTGGCAGCGCCACGTTGGTTGCGCGTAGTGGTATCGCGGTGCCGCAGGCGTGGCAAAGTGCCAACAGCTATTTACTGCAACTAAGCCCACAGCCACAGCTATTGGCGGCGTTTTGGCTGCAAGACGAGGTGCGCGCCAGTGCCAAATCAGCCATTACAGCGCTTAAAGCCATGGGCATCGATAGCGTGATTGTCAGTGGTGATAAAGCGGCCATCGTGCAACAGGTCGCTGCAGGCTTGGCAGTGGCGGGCTATCTTGCCGAGCAAACGCCAGAACAAAAACTGCAGCATATTCAACAAGCTCAGCGCCAAGGCCAACGTGTGGCGATGGTCGGCGATGGCATCAACGATGCACCAGCCTTGGCCCAAGCCAACCTCGGCGTCGCACTAACCACCGGCACCCAAGTGGCCGCTGCGAGCAGTGGCATGAGTTTATTAGACGGTGATTTAGCCTTGCTGGTCGCAGGCTTAGATATCGCCCGTCGCACTCGCCGCGTCATTTGGCAAAACCTCGGCTGGGCCTTTGGCTTTAACGTCCTTGCTATCCCCGCCGCTGCGCTAGGCTACCTGACACCGGCCATTGCCGGCGCCGCCATGGCGATGAGCTCGGTACTGGTTGTGTCCAACGCCCTACGCCTGCGCCGCTGGCATCCCGCCACGCTCGATGCCCGCACGCCGAACACATCCGCAGCACCTGGCCGCGTCGTGCGGGATTTGTTTCATTAATGGAGAAATGCATGAACTTGCTTTACCACTATTGTTCAGTCTCGACACTGATGAAAATTATTGAGAGTGCGTCAATCCATTGCAGCAATATTTCACTCGCCAACGATCCTGATGAAATTACGTTGGCTGCGCGCGAGATCTTCCCGAGCTTCTGGCAAGGGCTATCGGATAGTGCGTTTTATGGTGTTGATAATACGGATGAGTTTTTTGTGTTGTCGTTATCAAAAAAACCAGATCTACTGAGTCAGTGGCGTGGTTATGCGGATATGGGACGTGGGGTGATGCTGGCGTTGGATTTAGATGCCTTAAAAGCCTGCAATTATTCGTTCGACATGATCCCTAACCACATTCACTCGTATGACGCATCGTTGTTTGGCACGCCCATATTTAAAGCGCTTGAAGTGTGCTACGACAAACAAAGGTTCTATGCCCAGTTGCAAAACACCTTTGTGGATTTTGATGATGGTAAGCTGGAGCGATCGGCTCGAAGTTTTGATATTACAGACACCAATCTCATTGCGTTCATAAACCGCCTAAATGACTTAAAAGCGGCCTACAAATCAAAATTCTATCAAGAGGAAGAAGAAGTTCGTTGTGTGATTCATGCCAGTAAAAATGATGCAGGCTACCCCGCACAGTTATTACGCGCTGAAACCTGGGGCGAATCCAGCAAGCTCGATGTGAAATATGTAGATGTGCGAGGTCAGGTATCGCCACGTTATCCATTGCGGCTAAAATTCAAACACGTGAACGCACTGCATGGCGTTATGCTCGGGCCAGCCAATCTTAATACACCTGCAATGTTGCGGGTGTTATTGCAACAACATGGGTTTGCGGACACAACAATAACTACTTCGGCTGGCAACTTTCGATTTGGTGGTTAGCGTTTAATGTTGCTCGACGCCAAACCTAAATCAAGGGTGCAGCATTGACTCTGCTCCCTTCATCCTTTGCCCTTTGATGTTCTCCCCCGCGATTAATGCTACAGGTACAGGTCGCGTGCGCGTACAGTTTGCCTTGGGCGTCGGTTAAGGTTGCTTCGGCAATGGCGATGGTGCGGGAGAGGTTTAACAAGCGACCTTCGGCGATTAACTCTTGATTGCGCGGCACTGGCCGCACCATTTTGACGTTTAAATCGACGGTGCCATACCCAACACCAGCGTCGAGCGCGGCGTGGACAGCACAAGCGGTAGCGGAATCTAACACCGTTGCGGCAAAGCCACCGTGCACGCCGCCAAGTGGGTTTAGATGACGATCATCGGCAGTGGCGATAAATTTTACGTAGCCATGGCGCACCTCAACTAAACGCATCGGCATGGTGTTCGTAATAGACGGTGGCGGCAAGTCGCCATTGGCCATGGCGGTTAACAGCTGTTCGCCGGTCATTTCGTGGAGTTTCATCAGGTGTCCTCTATATGATGGGCTAGCGTTATCAATCGCGGGTCGCGACGTTCATTTTGCATAAAAAGCGAAAGGTATCAGGCGTTTTTATGCAGTTTATGAACCTTGGGGGCAGGTTCTTGTTATCTGTGCGATAGCAAGACATCAACACTGCTACTCTGGCTCACAGTTCTTAAAAAAGGCTTTTGTACGATTGGCCACATTCTAATCGCCAGTGTCTATGTTTAACAACGCAGGATCTAAATGTATGAAACCTAAATCAACGGAATGATGTTCTGAATGAGCACGAAGCCAAAACATATTTAAGTCGCGAGAGTCTTGACCAAGAACATATGTCAATAAGTGCGTTTTATCTTGGTAAACATTAATTTCAGTATGTTGGGTTGGGTGTGAACCTTTAACTTTAATATCAGTGACATCTTCAAAAGATGCTTCAAGAGCAGTTATAAACTCTCGACTGGTAATAGCGACACCATTAATTTTAATAGTGATGGTGTTGTCTTGTAGCAGTCGTAGTGAATTTTTAATAATGAAATGCTCAGTTGCATATTTTGATACTAATGCAAGCATTAAGACTGTCATAGAAATGGCAGTCATCTTGATGGATGTTTTCATCAGCTTTATTTGAAATGTAGTCAGTGTATTTTTTTTGCTATGTGACATCGGAATGATAAATCCTACTGACGATATGATGATTGCTATAGCAGAGATGACCATCAGAATTAATGAAAAATGATTTGTAGCAAATAAATAGTTATAACGATCCATCCGTCAAAGATTCCATGTAAGTCGAAGAGATTATCGATATTGAATGACAACGATGACGTATCATAGGGGCTAACCCCGTGTGCGTTTAAGCCATCGATGTATTTGAGTTGAAGCCGATGTATGCCCAGACATGGTCAAATACAAGATGTTGACCTTAGCGCGAAAACCTACACGCTTCAACCTGTTAACCTGATGAAGCCCCTTGCGCCATATTGTTTAGCTTGCGTTGAAACCGTTTACATGGTGAGCTGAACGCTACTTATGTAGCCACCAAGGATATTGTTATGCGTCGAACCAGTTGGATGTTGCTGATCATGTTTTGGGCTGTTGCTGTGACAGGTTGCGCTTCATCTGAGTCC
>JACCDS012092687.1_pt1 | contig 12228 bp, 8 predicted proteins | sample 7446441 | NCBI WGS metagenome assembly JACCDS01 (sample SAMN15323445, study PRJNA562643) | freshwater metagenome | isolation source: river surface water | place: USA:Blue River Watershed | collected 2017-08-17
ACCGGCAGTGACGCCACGCCCATCTGCCGGTCACCGGCGACGGATTTGAAATCGTTGAGGGTCATGATGCCGTGCGCGGCGATGCTGTAGAGCAGCGCCAGCAGCAGTGAGCCGGCATCTGGCATCGCGCCGCCTGCCATCACGGCGGCGCCGGTCAGCCAGGCCAGTCCTTCGTAGGACAGTCCGCAGGCGGCATTGCCCCACCAGCCATTGTTTTTCAGGCGCAGTGGCGGCGCGCTGTATGCCCATGCGAGGATCAGCCCGGCGACGGCGGCGCCGAAGCCCCAGGGTCCGAGCAGGGTGGCAAGCAGCAGCGACAGCGCCGTCCACAGCACGGCGATATACAGGCCCCAGCGGCCCGGCATGCGGCCGGAAGGAATCGGACGTTGCGGCTCATTGATCGCGTCGACATGGCGGTCGAACCAGTCATTCACCGCCTGGCTGCTGGCGCAGACCATCGGTCCGGCGAGGATGATGCCGACGGCCACCAGCGGCCAGTTCGCGCCCAGCGCGGCGCCTGAGGCGACCACGCCGCAGGCGAAGGCCCACATCGGCGGGAACCAGGTAATCGGTTTCAGCAGTTCGGCGACAGCGGAGAGGGAAGGGCGTGCCATGCGGACGATTCTGGCACGCTGTAGAAGCGAGTGTCAATTATGATTGACACTTATTTTGTAGATTTGTGTTGACGCTGTGCGGGGCTGGCCTGGTATCGCGCGGCTGACGAGCTCGGCCTTACTTCTCCTCGGTCGCCAGATTGCCAATGCCGAACTGGCGTAGCTTCACGTACAGGCTCTGGCGCGACAGTCCGAGGACTTCGGCTGCGGTCGCGCGATTGTCCTGCGTGAGTTCAAGCGCAGCCTCGATACACAGCTTTTCGATCAGGTCGGTGGTTTCGCCGACGATTTCGCGCAGCGGCACGCGGCCAACCAGCTCGGTCAGCTGCTCGGCAGAGCGCGGCAGGTCGTGGCGGCCGGTGTCGGGTACGCCGAGCCGACGCCCGATGTCGCGGATGGTAAAGCCCAGACCGGGCATCTCGCCCTGCGGTACCGACACCGCCGAGATCTCGACCGGAATGGCGACACCGTTATCGTTGCGCAGCGTGGTTGAGAACAGCCGCACGCTGCCGCGCTGGCGCAGGTTGGCAAGCAGCACGTTCAGGTCCACACCGGCGCGGCCCAGCCAGCGGTCCAGCGATTCGCCCAGCGCCATGTCGGCCCGCGGCAGCTGCACCATCTCGGCAAACGCGCGGTTCGCCGCGATGATGTCGCCGTCGTTATTAGTCACGACGAATGCGTCGGGAGTCTGTTCGAGCACACGCAGGACTACCTCGGCACGTGCGTCGCTTACGCCGTCCTGCGCGACCGGCATGCCGCCAATGCGCAGCAACAGCAGCTCGCCGGCTTCCTCGTGCATCATCGACACCGACAGCGTCACACGCTGCTTGCCCAGCCGGATCGTGAGTTGATCCGGTTTGCCGTTGGCGTGCACGCTGTCGAGCAGCTTGGAAACCGGCTGCCGGGATGATCCGTCGATACATTCGAGGATACTGCGTCCCACCAGTCTGGCCACCGCGCTGCCGAGTGCGGCAGCAGCGGAGGGATTGGCTTCAATGACTTTCAGGTTCTTGCCGTCGATGACCAGCACGCCCTCGCTGGTCAGTTCGAACAGCAGCCGGTAGCGTGATTCGAGGTGGCGCAGGCGCAGGTAGTCGCGCTCGAGCGCCTGTTGCGCGTCGATCAGCTGCTGCTGCAGTTCGGCTTGCGCACGCAGGTCGCGACCGAGTGCAACCACGCGTCCCTTCGGGCCAACGCCGATTGCGCAGAATGACAGCGCGAGATCGGCGCCATCCTCCGACGGAATGTTCACCTGACGCCAGACAACGCGCGCATCGTCAGCGGCATCGTCGAGCATGCGCTCGACCTTGGCCTTGCTTTCGGCCGTCACCAGATCGGCCCAGCGCTTGCCCACCCAGCGGCGCAGGCCGCCACTCGAAATGATGACCGCGCTGGTGGAGGACACATCGCGGATCACGCCGCCCGCGTCGAGCACCAGCACGACATCGCTGGCCGCGGAAAGCAGCGCGGAAATGGCATCGGAACCGAGGCCGGATAGCGACTGCTTGGGAGTTTCAAAGGTGGACACGTAAGTTTGTAACGCTGTCGCTCTCATACGGGTTGACTGTCGAAACACCAGCCTGTTCCTGCAGACCTGGTGAGAATTACTGATTAGTCGAATTGTGACCGTAATTCCAGAATTGAGCAATCACGTTACATTGACTTGTGTCAATTTAATCTGACTTCCTGCTGCAGTTGTACCAGACGGGCTGCCAGCGCGAGCGCGGCCGGCGCATCGGCGGCCATGCCGTCGGCGCCAATCATGTCGGACAGTTCGGGGCGGATCAGGAGCAGGGGACCGCCGACCAGCACGGTCAGGCGCGGATTCTGCGACGTCTTGCGCGCAGCCCGCACCGTTTTTTCAAGATCGCCAACTTCGCTGTCCATGCTGGCAGACAGGCCGAACACATCGAACCAGTGCGCCGACAGCGTAGCCTGCGTCAGGCCAGGCTCGGGCGACGGTATACAGAGTGCGATCCAGGCGTCGCGCCGGAAGAACTCTGCCAGCACCGAGAGCCCCAGCGTGTGCTGCTGGCCCGGCAGGCTGGCGAGCAGGATGCGCCGCTCGGCCCGGCCGCGGGCCGATTGCCCGGCCGTACTCGCATGGAAAGAAGGGCTCAGATCATGCATCATGCCGCGGATGCGCCACAGGCCCAGGGTCACCTGGGAAAAACTGCACACATCTACCAGCCACATTTCGCCGAGCAGGCGCGCGGCAGGCGCGAACAACTCCAGATAGACAGCATCGAGCGGTACCCCGCGCTCGCAATGTGCCTGCAGCAGTATCTCGGCAGGATCGCGCGACGGGTCGAGTAGCGAGTGCGCGAACAATTCCACATCGGCCGGCACGATCATGGCTACGCCCGCCAGTACGCTGCCAGGCTGACGGTGCGCCTCCATCAGCCGCGGGATGATCTCGGACTGGACCAGTGACAGGAAGCGTTGTTCCTCTGCTCTGACGGTCGGGTGAACTTTGTCGCTACGGGATTTCGAGATCTTGCCCATGGTGTCTCCTGCCACGGGTGGGAACTAGGCCGGGCCTGACGACGGAGTCGGTGCCTGGAGGATCCTCTGTTGCGGCGATCGCAATACTTATGGATTGGATGAGGAATTGCCAATCCGCAACCCCCGTTTCCGCTTTGTACGCTCAGTCAATGGCGCTGTCAAAGAAATACAGCAGTAAAGATGCCCGAAGCAAATTCATGTGTCAATAAAAAATGACGTAATAAAAGATTGACATACTGGGCGGCGCGGTCCTACAGTCCGGTCAAAGACCTTGCGGGGGCGGAGACCAAACGATGCGCAGAATGAGTTCAGGGACCAGAGGATGCCGACCGCTGTATACGGCCGCCGAGCGCGCCCGCCGTGACGCGACGCGCTGGACGCTGGTGCAGGGCGTACTGGCGCCGCTGCAGTTCCTCGCCTTTGCCGTCAGCATCGTGCTGGTGCTGCGCTTCCTGCTCAGTGGACAAGGCGAAACCGCGGCGACCGTATCCATCGTCATCAAGACCCTGCTGCTCTATACGATCATGGTCACCGGCTGCATCTGGGAGAAGGTGGTGTTCGGCCGCTACCTGTTCGCACCCAGCTTCTTCTGGGAAGACGTGTTCAGCATGCTGGTGCTGGCGCTGCATACGGCCTACCTGGTCGCGCTGTACACCGGCAGCCTGCCCGTGCGTGAGCAGATGCTGCTGGCCCTCGCAGCCTATGCGGCGTATGCGATCAATGCGGCGCAGTTCCTGCTGAAGCTGCGCGCGGCGCGGCTGCAGTCGACAGCGCAAGCGGCGGGAGTGGCCGCATGAGCGCGGTGATCCCCATTGCCCGGGACAGCGGCTGCGCCGATCTGCCCGTGCTGCGCGAGCGCGGCCAGCGCGAAGTCTTCTGCGGGCTGACCGGCATCATCTGGCTGCACCGCAAGATTCAGGATGCCTTCTTCCTCGTCGTCGGCTCGCGTACCTGTGCGCACCTGATCCAGTCGGCCGCCGGCGTGATGATTTTTGCCGAGCCGCGCTTCGCGACCGCCATCATTGACGAGCGCGACCTCGCCGGCATCGCTGACGCCAACGAAGAGCTCGACCGAGTGGTGCGCCGTCTGCTCGAGCGACGTCCCGATATCCGCATGCTGTTCCTGGTGGGCTCCTGCCCGTCGGAAGTGATCAAGCTCGACCTGTCGCGCGCGGCCGAGCGATTGACGCGTGAATTTCTGCCGCAGGTGCGCGTGCTGAATTATTCAGGCAGCGGCATCGAAACCACCTTCACCCAGGGTGAGGATGCCTGCCTCGCCGCACTGGCGCCGCAGCTGCCGGCCGCCGGCGCTAATGATCCCGCCTCGCTGCTGGTGGTGGGTTGCCTGCCGGATGTCGTCGAGGATCAGTTCGCGCGCATGTTTAGCGCCATGGGTCTGCCACAGGTGGAATTCTTTCCGCCGCGCTCGTCGCGGTCCTTGCCGGCGATTGGCCCAAATACCCGTTTCCTGCTGGCGCAGCCCTTCCTCACCGATACCGCCCGAGCGCTGGAGCTGCGTGGCGCTCGCCGTATTGCTGCGCCTTTCCCTTTCGGTGTCGAGGGCACGACCGCGTGGCTGCAGGCAGCTGCCGAGACCTTTGCGATTTCCGCCGACGCGTTCGAGCAGGCGACGCTGGGTGCGCGCGAACGCGCCACCCGGGCCCTGCAGCGCTATCGCGAGCGCCTGCAGGACAAGCGCATTTTCTTCTTCCCCGATTCGCAGCTCGAAATACCGCTGGCGCGCTTTTTGTCGCGCGAGCTGGGCATGCAACTCGACGAGGTCGGCACGCCTTACCTGCACCGCGAACACCTGCGCCATGAGCTGGCCTGGCTGCCGCCGGGCACGCAGCTCTCCGAAGGACAGGATGTTGAAAAGCAGCTTGACCGCTGCCGCGCACTGGCCCCGGACCTCGTGGTCTGCGGTCTGGGTCTGGCCAATCCGCTCGAGGCCGAAGGCATCGCTACCAAGTGGGCGATTGAGCTGGTGTTCTCGCCGGTACACGGCTACGAGCAGGCAGCCGATCTGGCCGAGCTGTTTGCCCGTCCGCTGCTGCGGCGCGAAAAGCTGACGCGGGAGGTCGCATGCAGCTGACCCTGTGGACCTACGAAGGCCCGCCACATGTCGGTGCGATGCGTATCGCCACCGCGATGCGCAATGTCCACTATGTATTGCATGCGCCGCAGGGCGATACCTATGCCGACCTGCTGTTCACGATGATCGAGCGGCTGCCCCGGCGCCCGCCCGTGACCTACACCACCTTCCAGGCGCGTGATCTCGGTTCCGACACGGCAGAGCTGTTCAAGAACGCTGCCCGCGCTGCCTATGAGCGTTTTCAGCCGGAAGCAATGATGGTCGGCGCGTCCTGCACCGCCGAGCTGATCCAGGACGACCCGGCCGGCCTCGCCGCCGCACTGAACCTGCCGGTGCCGGTGGTGCCACTGGAATTGCCTTCGTACCAGAAAAAAGCAAACTGGGGCGCTGCCGAGACCTTCTATCAGATGGTGCGTGTGCTGGCGCGACCGCGCAGCGCCGAGCTGGCGGCTGCGGCGGGAGAGAAGGTCCCCAGCTGCAATATCCTCGGCCCCGCCGCACTGGGTTTTCGCCACCGCGATGATCTGGTTGAGATCCGCAAGCTGCTTGAGCGGCTCGGCGTGCGTGTGAATGTGGTGGCGCCGCTGGGCGCAGCGCCGTCGGATCTGGCGCGACTGGCCGATGCCGACTTCAATGTCGTGATGTACCCGGAAATCGCGCAATCGGCGGCCAACTGGCTAAAGAAAAACCATGGCATGCCATTCACCACCATCGTGCCCATCGGTGCGCAGGCCACGCGCGACTTTATCGCCGAGGTCATGCAGCTGGCCGGCATGACAACGGCTCCCGTCATTGAGGACGAGGCATCGCGTGCCCCCTGGTACGCGCGCTCCGTCGATTCAACTTATCTCACCGGCAAGCGCGTGTTTGTATTCGGCGACGCGACGCACGCCATCGCCGCCGCGCGCATCGCCGCCGACGAGCTGGGTTTTGAAGTCGTCGGCCTGGGCACCTACAGCCGCGAGTTTGCGCGGGAAGTACGCGCTGCCGCCGCCCGTTTCGGCGTCGAGGCGCTGATCACCGATGATTATCTGGAGGTCGAGGCGCGCGTGGCCGAGCTGTCGCCCGAGCTGGTCCTTGGCACCCAGATGGAGCGGCACATCGCCAAGCGACTCGGCTTGCCGTGCGCCGTGATTTCGGCACCTGTGCATGTGCAGGACTTTCCTGCCCGCCATTCCCCGCAGATGGGCTTCGAGGGTGCCAATGTGCTGTTCGACAGCTGGGTGCACCCGCTGATGATGGGACTCGAAGAGCACCTCCTTGGCATGTTCAAGGAAGATTTCGAATTTCATGACGGTGCGTCGCCTTCGCATCTCGGCAAGGCTGGCGGTCACAGCCTGCGAACGGTGCAGGCGCCGCTGGAGACCGTGCCCGCCGTAGCGGCCGTCGTTGTGCCGGCGACGATCGCCGCCGAGCCGGCGAATGCTGCCGGGATCGTCCTCGCATGGACTCCCGAAGCCGAGAAAGAGCTCGGCAAAATACCGTTCTTCGTGCGCGGCAAGGCACGCCGTAACACCGAGCGCTTTGCGCAGCAAAGCGGCCTGCATACCATCACTGTAGAGACTCTCTATGACGCGAAAGCCCACTACGGTCGCTGACGCGTCAGTCATGCGCGTCGTGATTGTGACCATGGACAGCCATCTGGCTGGCACGGTCGCGCGCGCGAACCGGCTGCTGCAACAGCGCTTGCCGGGCGTGACCATCATTGTGCATGCCGCTTCCGAATGGGCAGACGATCCGGCATCGCTGGCGCGTTGTATTGAGGACATCGGCAGCGCCGACATCGTGCTGGCGGCTATGCTGTTCATGGAAGAGCATTTCCTGCCGGTGCTGCCAGCGCTCAAGGCGCGCCGCGATGGCTGCGACGCCATGGTCTGCATCATGTCGGCCGGCGAGGTGATGCGGCTGACCCGTATCGGCCGCTTTTCGATGGATGGCAGCACACGCGGCCCGATGGCCTTCCTGAAGAAATTGCGCGGCAAGACGGAAGAGGGCAAGCCAGCCGCGACTGCTGGCGCGCAGCAGATGAAGATGCTGCGCCGCCTGCCCAAGCTGTTACGTTTCATCCCCGGTACCGCGCAGGATGTGCGTTCGTATTTTTTGGTGCTGCAGTACTGGCTGGCCGGCTCTGAAGAGAACATCGCGAGCCTGGTGCAGCTGCTGGTCAATGGCTATGCGGACGGCGCACGCAAGTCGCTGCGCGGCAAGGCGCCGGCTGATGCGCCGGTCGAATATCCGGAGGTTGGCCTCTATCACCCCCGCATGAAGGGCGCCGGTGTGCACAAAGGCATGTCAGACCGGTTGGAACGTGTGCCGGCCATCGCCGGTGGCAAGGGCACGGTCGGGCTGCTGCTGATGCGGTCTTATCTGCTGGCCGGCAATGCTCGCCACTATGACGGTGTGATCGCCGCGCTCGAGGCACGCGGCCTGTCCGTGCTGCCTGCCTATGCGAGCGGACTGGATGCGCGCCCGGCGGTCGAACGCTTTTTCATGAAAGATGGCCATGCAGCCGTCGATGCGGTCGTGTCCCTGACCGGCTTTTCGCTGGTCGGCGGCCCCGCCTACAACGATGCGAAGGCCGCCGAAGACATGCTGGGCGCGCTGGACGTGCCGTACATGGCGGTGTCGCCGGTCGAATTCCAGACGCTGGAGCACTGGGGCGGATCAGACCGCGGCCTGCTACCGGTAGAGGCGACAATGATGGTCGCGCTGCCCGAACTCGATGGCTCCAGCGGCTCGATGGTCTACGGTGGCCGCAGCGATGCCGCCGGTCGGCCCTGCACCGGCTGCAGCCGCGGCTGCACTTTCGCAGCGGCCGAAGGCGCGCACGATATGCAGGCCTGCAGCGAGCGCGCCGACATGCTGGCGGCGCGCGTCGCCCGGTTGATCGCCTTGCGGAAGAGTGAACGTGCAGAGCGCAAGATCGCCGTAGTGCTATTCAACTTCCCGCCGAATGCCGGCAGCACCGGCACCGCCGCCTTCCTGTCAGTTTTCGAGTCGCTGTACAACACGCTGGCCGCGATGAAGCGCTCCGGCTACGCCGTCGATTTGCCCGAGCATGTCGATGCGCTGCGCAACGCCGTTTTGAAAGGCAATGCCGAACACTACGGCGCACCGGCGAATGTCTATGCGAAGGTCAGTGCCGATGAGCATGTGCGCCGCGAGACCTGGCTGCGCGACATCGAAGCCCAGTGGGGGCCGGCGCCTGGCCGCCACCAGACCGACGGCCGCAGCATACTGCTGCTTGGCGCCATGTTCGGCAATGTGCTGGTCGCGGTGCAGCCGGCCATGGGCATCGAGGGCGACCCGATGCGGCTGCTGTTCGACAAAGGTTTTGCGCCCACCCATGCGTTCTCGGCCTTCTACCGCCATGTACGCGAAGACTTCAAGGCCGATGCAGTGCTGCACTTCGGCACCCACGGCGCGCTCGAGTTCATGCCCGGCAAGCAGGCCGGCATGTCCGGCGCCTGCTGGCCCGACCGGCTGATCGCTGATCTGCCGAACGTGTATCTGTACGCGGCGAATAATCCGTCCGAGGGCACCATCGCCAAGCGGCGTGCGAACGCGACGCTGGTGTCTTACCTGACGCCGCCCGTGGCTGAAGCCGGTCTGTACCGTGGACTGAACGACTTGAAAGCCTCGCTGAACCGCTGGCGCCTGCTTGGTCCGGAAGACGAGCACGAGATGGCCGAGCTGGCGGGACTGATCCAGTCGCAGGCCGTCGAGCTCGAGCTCGCACAGCCTGAGCCCGCCTGGAGCGGGGCCAGCAGCACAGCGATCGCTGCACTCAATGACGCGGTGCTCGAACTCGAATACACCCTGATACCGCATGGCCTGCATGTGGTCGGACGCGCGCCCACGCTGGAAGAGCGCATCGACATGTTGGCCGCAATCGCCGAATCCGCCCACGGCGCGCTGCTTGATGCCGGGCTGCGCGAGGCGATTCGCGCACTGCTGACCGGCACGCCCGTCACGCTGACCGAGGAGCGCCGTGGGTTGCTGCAAAAGCTGGCCGAGTCCAGCGAGCTGATGCATGAAGCATTCGAGCTTGACGGCATTCTCGCCGCGCTTGACGGACGCTATGTGCGTCCTGCGCCCGGGGGCGACCTGATGCGCACGCCGGAGATCTTGCCGGCCGGACGCAATGTGCATGGCTTCGATCCCTTCCGCCTGCCGAGCGCCTATGCCGTCAAGGACGGCATGCGCCAGGCTGAGCGACTGCTCGAACGGCACCGGCAGGACAGTGGCAGTTTCCCCGAGTCGATCGCGATGGTCTTGTGGGGCACCGACAACCTCAAGAGCGAAGGCAGCCCGATCGCACAGGCACTGGCCCTGATGGGTGCGGCACCGCGCTTCGACGGCTACGGCCGGCTGGCCGGGGCGCAGCTGTTGAGCCTGCCCGAGCTGGGCCGGCCGCGCGTTGATGTGGTGATCACGCTGTCGGGCATCTTCCGGGATCTGCTGCCGCTACAGATCCGGCTGCTGGCCGAAGCCGCGCTGCTGGCCGCCGAGGCCGACGAGCCGATCGAACAGAACTTCATCCGCAAGCATGCGCTCGCCTACATCGCGCAACATGGCGGCGACATGCAGACCGCTGCGCTGCGTGTGTTCGGCAATGCCGAGGGCGCGTACGGCGCCAATGTGAACCACCTGATTGACTGCAGCCGCTGGGATGACGAGGACGAGCTGGCCGAGACCTACACCAGCCGCAAGGGTTTTGCCTACGGCACCTCGGGCCGGCCGGTGGCGCGGCCCGTGCTGCTCAAGAGCGTGCTGGCGCAAGTCGAGCTGGCTTACCAGAACCTGGATTCGGTCGAGGTCGGCGTGACCACCATCGACACCTATTTCGACACGCTCGGCGGTATCAGCCGGGCGGTCAAGCGCGCCAAGGGACCGGATGCCAGCGTCGCGCCGGTCTACATCGGCGACCAGACGCGCGGCGGCGGCACCGTGCGCACACTGAGCGAGCAGGTGGCGCTGGAGACACGCACGCGCATGCTCAACCCTAAGTGGTACGAAGGCATGCTCGCCCATGGCTACGAAGGCGTGCACCAGATCGAGCTACACCTGACCAACACCATGGGCTGGTCGGCTACCACCGGGCAGGTACAGCCCTGGGTCTATCAGCAGCTGACCCAGACTTTCCTGCTCGACCCGGCGATGCGCGACCGGCTGGCGCGGCTGAATCCGTCGGCGTCAGCGCGCGTGGCCAGCCGGCTGATGGAAGCCTGCGAAAGACATTACTGGACACCTGATGCGGACACGCTTGAAGCGATGCGCCGTGCGGGGGATGAGCTGGAAGACCGGCTTGAAGGCATCAACGAAGGAGTAAGCCAATGAACGTCACCCGAGTGCCGGTCAATGAAATTCGCCGTGAGCGGCAGGGTGACGGTGAGGGCAGCGTGCAGGTATCGCTGGATCCCACCGTCAAGATCGGCAACGCCAAAGTGTTCGCGATCTACGGCAAGGGCGGCATAGGCAAGAGCACCACGTCGTCTAACCTGTCAGTCGCGTTCTCGCGGCTCGGCAAGCGCGTGCTGCAGATCGGCTGCGATCCCAAGCATGACTCCACGTTCACGCTGACCAAGAAGCTGATGCCGACCGTGATCGACGTGCTCGAATCGGTCGACTTCCACAGCGAGGAGCTGCGCGTCGAGGACTTTGTCTTCGAGGGCTACGGCGGCGTGATGTGCGTCGAGGCCGGCGGACCGCCGGCCGGCACCGGCTGCGGCGGCTATGTGGTGGGCCAGACCGTCAAGCTGCTGAAGGAGCATCACCTGCTCGATGACACCGACGTGGTGATTTTCGACGTGCTCGGTGACGTGGTCTGCGGTGGCTTCGCTGCGCCGCTGCAGCATGCGGACCGCGCCCTGATCGTTACTGCCAACGACTTCGATTCGATTTTCGCAATGAATCGCATTGTGCAGGCGATCAGTGCAAAGGCGAAGAACTACAACGTCCGCCTCGGCGGCGTCATCGCGAACCGGTCCGACGCGACCGACCAGATCGACAAGTTCAACGAGCGCATCGGCCTGAAGACGATGGCACACATACCGGCACTGGACGTCATCCGTCAGAGCCGGCTGAAAAAGGCCACCCTGTTCGAGATGGATGACACGCCCGAGATACTGGCAGTGCAGCAGGAGTACCTGAGGCTGGCCGCGAAGCTGTGGGCCGGCACCGATCCGCTCGCCTGTCAGGCGATGAAAGACCGGGACATTTTCGACCTGCTCCGCTTCGACTGAGCCGGCATCAAGGGGACAACGGATGGAGCACACAAGCTATTTGGAAAAACGCGAGCGGCTGGAGGAATACTTCGACCGCACCGCCGCCGATCAGTGGGCCCGGCTGACCTCGGATGCGCCCGTCTCGGGCATACGCAAGACGGTGCGTGCCGGACGCGACCGCATGCGCGAGACCCTGCTGTCCTGGCTGCCGGACGACCTGCGCGGCCGCCGTATCCTTGATGCCGGCTGCGGCACCGGTGCGCTCGCCTGCGAGCTGGCGCGGCGCGGCGCACAGGTGGTGGCGGTCGACCTGTCGCCAACCCTGGTGCAGCTGGCGCGCGAACGCAACCCGGACGCACTGCACGGCGGCCGGCTCCAGTTCATCTCCGGTGACATGCTGTCGACTTCCTTTGGCAAGTTCGATCATGTGGTGGCGATGGATTCGATGATCCACTACGAGCTCGCTGACATGACGGCCTGTCTGTCCGGCCTGGCCCAGCGCACCACCGGTTCGCTACTGTTCACCTTCGCGCCGAGCAATCCCATCCTCGCGACCATGATCCGCGTCGGCCGCCTGTTCCCGCGCGGCGACCGCGCGCCCTTCATCGAGCCGGTGCCCGAGCCGCTGCTGCGCAGCGCGATCGCGAACACGACGGGCCTGTCGGGCTGGCGCGTCGGGCGCACCGAAAAGATTTCAAGCGGTTTTTACACTTCGCAGGCGATGGAGATCAGGCCATGACAAATTTCATCGAACTCACCCTCGCGCTGTTCTGGACCGGCTACGTCGCGC
>JACCDS010519067.1_pt1 | contig 12227 bp, 10 predicted proteins | sample 7446441 | NCBI WGS metagenome assembly JACCDS01 (sample SAMN15323445, study PRJNA562643) | freshwater metagenome | isolation source: river surface water | place: USA:Blue River Watershed | collected 2017-08-17
CCTGCGAAGCGACCACAGACACCACACTTTGTGCTATTTTCTGGGCGATCCATCTGAGCAGATCATTGCCTTTGACTTGACCTCCTGGCAGGCACTGGACGCCGCTTACGAATACCTTCAAGCACATGGCGTGCCTTGTGGCCGGGGCACTGCCCAAGAGGCTGCAGATCGGCATGTGCAGGGCTTCATCTGGTTGCTGGACCCCACGGGCAACCGCATCGAACTGCTGGCGCGGCCCCACGATTCAGCCCGGCGCTATTTCCCCTCCAGGGACGCGGGGGTGACTGGGTTCGGCCATGTGGGCCTGTGCACCACCGACCCCGTACGCGATCAGGCTTTTTGGCTGCAACACTTCAATGCCATGGTCAGTGACTGGATCGGCCCCTGTCCGCTCATGCGCGTGAACCCTCGGCATCACCAAATGGCACTGTTTCCATCCACACGCAAAGGCATCCAGCACATCAACTACCAAGTACAGGATTTCGACGATGTGATGCGGTCCTATTATTTTCTGAAGGACAAGGGCATCAAAATCGTTTTTGGCCCAGGCCGTCATGCCACCTCAGGCGGGATATTTGTCTATTTCGAAGGCCCGGATGGCATGGTCTATGAATACTCCAACAGCGATCGCAAGATCATCGAAGACCCGGCCAGCTACCGACCGCGCCAGTTTCCGATGCACCCCTCCTCTTTTTGTGTCTGGGGTGCCAAGCCGGACATTGCCGAGTTCAAAGAATAAAAGCGCCCACCTCAAATGCACAAAGGCCCACTCGGGGCCTTTGTTTTGCGAACGCACAACAGCGCTGGTCAATCGAGCTTGAGTTTGGCGTCGCTGATGATCTTGCCCCAGATCTGGGTTTCCTTCTGAATGTATTGGGCAAATTCGTCTGGCTTCATGTCGAAGCGGTTGTAACCCAGGGTCTTGTAACGTTCGGCCACCTCGGGTGCTGCCATGGCTTGGGTAACGTCGGCGGCAATTTTTTCACGAAAGGCCGAGGAACTGCCCTTGGGGGCGAAAAGACCGAACCAGGCATTGGCCACAAAGTCCTTGGCCGTGGCAGAACCCGCCATACCCGGTGCCGAGGGGTAGTAGGGCGAGGCCTGCGCAGCGCCCACCCCAATGAAGCGGACGCGGCCTGATTTTTCCATCGGCCCGGCGCTGGCCATGCTGCCCAGGGCCCACTGCACCTCGCCCGTGGCCACCGCCGCAAACAGCTGGGGCATTTCCTTGTAGGCCACATGCTGCATCTTGGTGCCTGTGGTGGACTAAAGGCGCAGGGCCCCCAGGTGCCCTGGGCTACCTTGCCCCCATGAGCCGTAGTTCAGGCTGTCAGGCTTGGCGCGGGCTTGCGCCAGAACGTCGTCAATGGTCTTGTAGGCACTGTCTTTACCGACCACCACAAAGAAATCGGTTTGCAGCGTGGGGCGGATGGGCTCGAAGTCTTTTTGCGGGTCGTAAGACAACTTGCTGTACAGGTGCACATTGCTGGTCAACATGCTGCTGTCCAGGTGAATCAAGTCATGACCATCAGCCGCTGTGCCACGGAATGCGTTGATGGCCACAACGCCGTTGCCCCCGGGACGGTTGTCCACCACCACGGACTGGCCCCACTTCTTGCTCAGCTGCTCGGCAATCATGCGCAAAGACACATCCGGGCCGCTGCCCGCCGATGCCGCCGTGATGATGCGCACGGGCTTGGTCGGCCATGACTGCGCTTGTGCGTGGCCAACAAATACCAAAGCCATGGAAGCCAACAAACCCGTGAGGTGTCGGCGCGAGATGGATTGAGCCTTCATACGTATCTCCAATCAAAAGGGATACAAGTAATCTAGCTTTTTGCCTTCAAGCACGCATAGGGGTTTGCGCGGCAAATTTTTTGAATCTGTTCAAGAAGGCTTCAGCAGAACTTGGCAAAGGTTTGGATGCCGCGAACAAAGTCACCACTTCACGGATCACCTGGGGATTGGTCAAAGGTCTGGCCGTGATGCCTTGTATGCCCGCTCTGGCCAGACTGTAGGCGGGCAACACCGAGACCCCCAGCCCCGCACTGATCAGGCCCAAGGCCGTGTGGATATTGGCCACCTCGTAATCCAAGCGAAATTGTCCTGCCCAGCGCTGCATGGGCTTTTCCAAAAAATTGCGCAGCCCCGTGCCAGGCTTGAGCAAGATCAGGGGGAACTCCACCAGATCGGCCCACTCGACGCTGTCCATGGCTGCCAGCGCATGCCCTTCGGGACACGCCACGCACAGCGCATCTTGAAACATGATGTCGGATTTCAGGTCCCGATTTTCCTGGCCGGATGTGCACACACCGATATCAGCTTGTCCCGATCTGACAGCTTCGGCCACGTCGGCTACAGGCACATCGAGCAACTCGACGCGCACGCCGGGGAAATCAAGCCGGAATTGTGAGATGACGGCTGGCATCAGACTGGCCGCCAACAAGGGCGAGGTGGCGATCTTGAGAACTTCACCTTGCTTCAAATGCGTTGCACGCAATAAATCGACCGTGCTGTCAAGCTGGTCCAGCGTGCGCAATGCCGTGGGCAACAACTCAGAACCTGCATCGGTCAAGGCCACACGGCGCGTGGTGCGCTCAAAAAGCTTCAGTCCCAATTCCTCTTCAAGACTGCGAATCAGCATGGACAGTGCCGACGTTGTCAGGAACAGCTTTTCGGCCGCTCGCGTCATGCTTTGTTCTTGTGCAACTAAACAAAAGGCGCGCAATTGGCGCAAGGTCAGGTGGGTGTGCGACATCTGTTGGATTGTCAGGGCATTTGAAGGGCTGAATCAAGTGCATGAACCACACCTGTTCACCCCGTCACCACGTCAATGGATAACACTGCGTGGTGCTGAGCAACACGCAGATGTCACGCACTCACTCAGGCTGCATGCCTGTCGCTTGTGCAATGCGGGCATAACGGCTGGACAGATCGCTCAAACGTTGTTGTGCTGCTGCACCGGTCAGCCCTTCGTAGAACAAATCCAGATTGGCCAGACGCGTTTGAATGTCAGGCCGCTGGAAGGCTTCTGCCACAGCTTTTTGCAAGGTCTGAACAACCGCATCGGGCGTGGCACTGGGCACCATGACAACATAAAGCACCTCCAACTCCAGATCCTTCAGTCCTTGCTCTGCAACGGTCGGGACATTGGGCAGCAAGCGGGAGCGTTGGCGACTGGTCACCGCCAGCGCATTGATCTTGCCAGCCTTCACATGCGGCAGCATGCCCGGAGTGGCCAGCACGCCCGCATCCACCTCACCCGCGAGGATGGCGGTCACAGCGGGGCTGTTGCCTTTGTAGGGCACATGTTGAACTTTGATGCCGGTCGCGTCCGTGAAAATTTGAACCGCCAGATGACCCGGGCTGCCATTGCCGCCGCTGCTGAAATTGAGTGATTTGGATTTACCTGCATTCACCAGCTCTTTCAGCGTCTGGATCTGGGTGCCCGGAAAAGCACCCACCAACAAACCTGACGAGGTCATGACCATGACCGGTTTGAGGTCGCTGGCCTTGAACGGCAGGCTCTTGTAGATGTGCGGGTTGACCGTGAAGGCTGTGTCAATACCGACCAGGAGGGTGTGTCCATCGGCCGGACTTTTAGCCACGATGTCCACACCCACGTTGCCTCCCGCGCCGGGTTTGTTCTCAACAATGAAGGCTTGTTTGAGTGTGCTTTGCAATGCTTCGGACACCGTGCGTGCCAGGATATCTGACGGCCCACCCGCAGGGAAGTTGTTGATGATCTTGACCGTCCTGACCGGATAGGCCGGTGATTGAGCATGGGCCAGATGGGGTGCCAGGGTGCCGACAAGCGCCAGCAGGCAGAGCGTGGTTCTCAATCCTCGAAAGATGGATGGTTTCATGGGTATCCCCTGTTAAAAAACGACGTGATCCACCACATCGCGCACGGCACGCGCCAGGCTATAGACGGTCAATGCAGATGTTTTCGGATTGGCTGCCAAAGGAAAGTTCTCCAGCGTCAACTCCATTCGGCCAAACGCACCCCGCGCGATGACCGTGTGCACATTGCGTGACACGCCGGGGTCGGCCACCAACTCGACCTGTGTGCGATCGAGCCCGAGTCCGGCGAGCGAAAAGGTCGCCGCCACATTGGCATTTTTGGGAAAGGCTTGCGCGGCCTGACGTGCAGAGCCACGAAAGATGACCTGTGCTTGCGTCAGCTGTGCCAAATCGCAGACGTTTTCTGCAGGCGTCCCCTGCCAGCTCAAAGGCGGTTTGCGTCCCACATAAGTCACTTCGTCGAGTCCACCCAGCTGGGCTGCAGTCAGCGCATCCATGCCGCCAATTGCGCCGGTGACCAGCTGCAAACGGGTTTTGCCCAGGCTGGCAGCCGACTCCAGTCTGTGCAGCAAAGCCTCATCGTGCAAGGCCCCCACCGAGGCCATCACACAGGCAATGCCCGACTGCAATGCGGGAACCACATGCGCATCCACCGCCGAATGTCCGGCGCACTCCACCACCAGATCAGGGCGCAGAGCAGGGCTCAAGTCCAGCGCGTCCAGCACACGTGCACTTGATGCGAGTTGACTGGCCGCACTTTGAACAGCGGCGATCTGGCCGGAAGGGACCACCAGTTGCGTCAACACCAACCGTGCGTCAGAAACCAACTGTTGCGCCAGCGCTTGTCCGATCGCGCCAAAACCCACCATGGCGATCTTCAATGGTGTGGACTGCTGCGTCATGCGCGCACCGTTTGTGGAAACTGCTGCGCACAGCGTGCATGCCAGCTGCGCCAGTCGCGGCCAGGATGCACTTCGCCACAATGCGGGCAGGTGCGTGCGGCGTCTTCAGAAGCATAAAAAGCTGCATAGGCTTTGGGCAGGTCTTCCACAATGCTTTGCAATTGCATTTCACGGCGCACCACCAAACCACCACAACCGGCGCAATACCACTCGAAAGCGTCCAAAGCGCCAACAGGTCGGCTGCGCTCGACCACGGTGCACAAACTCCCGGGCTCTGGGCGCTGGGGCGAATGGCGGACATGGGCTGGCAACAAAAACACATCCCCTTCGCGCAGCACCACCCGCTCAAACTTGCCGCGATCGGCAATCAGCAGCGAAGCGTTGCCCTTGAACTGATGAAAGTACTCTTCATACGGATCATCGTGAAAGTCGGTGCGCTCATTGGGGCCCCCCACCACGGTGCAAATCAGGTCTGCGTTTTGCCAGATCTGCTGATTGCCCACCGGCGGCTGCAAGCGCGCCTGGTTGGCATCCAGCCATTGCTGGAAGTTCAAGGGTTGGCTGTAATGGTCGTAAGACACGGGTTGCGATGAAGACATGACAAACTCACTTTCTTGTAAAGGTTAAAACCCGCTGAACAAATCTTTGCAAACTGGGCACCAATGGACGCCAGGCACCGGCTTGCTCTTGGGCGTCTGGCGGCGTCTGCCCATCGCCGGGGTGCAGCACCGCGCTGAAACGCTGGAAAAACTCTTCGCTGAGCTTGCGTGCACTGGCCTCCACCAGCCGGTTGCCAAACTGAGCCAGGCGGCCGCTGAGCTGGACCTGTACCCACCAGTGCAAATCGGTACCGCCATCGGTGGTGGGCTCGAAACGCACCTGCGCCATGCCCTGCCCGCTGCCCAATGCGCCCGCTTGGCCCACAAAGCCCATGCTCAATGATTCAGGCGCTTGCAAATCACTCAAAGTCACCTCACTCTTGAACCGGACCGACAACGGACCCAGACCCACTTTGACCGTCGCCTCATAGGCCTGAGCGCTGCGCTGAACCAGCGACTCACAGCCCGGAATGCTTTTTTGCAAATACACAGGATCGAGGATGGCTTGCCACACCTGCGCGACAGGCGCATTCAGGTGTTGACAAGCACCGAAACCTTCGCGCGCTGCAGGCCCCGCTTCGCGCGACTGCGCACCGCGAGGCAGGTCCTGCGGTGCACCTTGGGCTTGCGCCGAGGCCCGCGTCAAAGGCTTTGGCGGTGGCAGCGGACGCCCCGCCATCTCAGCCACGCAGCGGCGCAAAAGCACATGCGCCAGGTGACAACGGTAAGCAGCCGAGGCATGCATGTCGCCCAGCGCCTCAAGGCCCGGCGCTGCTTTTGCAGCGCTCAATGGGGCCATGGCATCCACTGCTGTGAAATCAAAATTCAGAGCCAGTGCTTCTTCCGCCTGCTGCCACCGGACCACCCCCAACCCCAAACCCGTGACCGCCACGCGCACGCGCTGGTCTGACTGAGCCGATCGGGCCACCGCCACGCCGGTCAGTGCAAAGCGTGAAGCAGGCTGCTCGAACTTGATGTATTGCAGCCCTGAAGATGGCGGGAATCGCACACCCAAGATCAGTTCACCGGACGTGAGTGCCGTGCTGTACAAGCCTTGAAAATAAGCATCCGCAGCGATTGCGCGCCGCTGCGTCACGATGGTTGCACCGGCGGCCAGCACCCCTGCGGGCCAGCACGCGGCCGGATCGTTGTGCGCCAGTGCGCCACCGATCGTGCCCATGTTGCGCACCTGGGCGTCGGCGATGTTGCCTGCCAAAGCGGCCAACCCTGGGGCAAAACGGCGAACCACCTCGCTGGCGGCCACGCTGGCATGCGTGGCCATGGCACCAATCCACAGCATGGTTTGCCCGTCGGCTCCGGGCTCCAGCCGAATGTCCCGCAAGCCGGGCACATCTTGCAAATCCACCAACACGCCGGGTGTGGCCATGCCCAGCTTCATGGCCCCCAGCAAAGACTGGCCACCCGCAAGCCAGACGATGCCACCTTCCTCGTCCCCCTTTTTGGACGGCGATGGCGTCATCAGCGCGAGCGCGCTGTCCAGTGTGGCAGGACGAAAGAACTCGAAACGGTTCATGACAGGCCCACCTTGCGCATCACCGTCAGGCCTTCGCAGATGGCATGGACGATGCCTTCGTAACCTGTGCAACGGCACAAATTGCCACCAATGGCATGCCGTACCCATTGCGGATCAATGGGCACCTGCGCCGCTTGCGGCTCATCGGCCAACGCCACAGCCCGCATCAAAAAACCAGACGTGCAAAAGCCGCATTGCAAGGCATGGTGCTTGCTGAAGGCCTGCTGCATGGGGTGCAGCTGCTCAGGCGAGGTGGCCAACCCTTCGACGGTTGTCACCGCACGACCCTGCGCCTGCACAACCAGCACGTTGCACGACTTGACCGCTTTGCCATCCAGCACAACTGTGCAGGCACCGCATTGGGCTGTGTCGCAGCCTTGATGGGTGCCACGCAAACCGAGCGCATCGCGCAGGCCATCCAACAGCAAGGTCTGAGGTTCAAGCTGCACAGCATGCAGCTGACCGTTGACCTGCAGCTGCATGCAGCCGTCTGTGGTGGACTTCATGCGGCGTCCTCAGGCCAGGCGCAAGCCTGAACGGTTAAAGGCCTGGCGTGTGACTTCCAGTTCAGCTTCAGTCATGTTGAGCAATGGCCGACGCACTTTGCCGCCGTGCTGGCCCAACAGGTCTTGCCAGGCTTTGCCGTGGGCTTGGGGTTTGCCTTTGGGTTTGCTCTCCCGCAGGGCCTGGCGCACGGGCTCCAGACTGTCACGCACTTTGCGCGCCTCGTCGTGTTTGCCGGCAAAGGCCAGACGGGTGTATTCGTTCATGCGTTGATCGACCTTGGTCTGCAACAAAAACGGCGGTGTCGAACACAGGTACAGCTTCCAGCCCAGCTCGATGATGTTGTCCAGCCAATCGTGTTCATCCGGGTTGCTGACATGGATCTTGTCACCGACCATTTCGGTCAGGCGCTTGTAATTGGCCCGGTCGGTGCTGTATTTGATGGCCACCACATTGGGCAGCTCGGCAATCCGGGCGCACAGCTCGGGGCTCATGGTGTAGCCGCAATCGGGGTGGTTCCACATGGCCAGCCCAATGTCGAGTTTTTCCGACAAGTGGCGGTAATACTCGTAGATGGTCTCTTCGGTGTCCGCGCCAAAGTGCAACACCGGGCTGTGCACGATCACGTAGTCGGCACCGATATTTTGCGAGTGCTGTGCCAGATCCAGCACGACATCAAGGTTGGTGTCCGAGCAAGAGGTGATGATGCCGCAGCGACCCAATCCCCCTCGGTCACCCGCCGCCTGCGCAGCCTCGACCGACATCTCCATCAAGCGCTTGCGCTCGGGTATCGACATTGAAAAAAACTCGGCCTGTTTGCCTGCAATGAACAAGCCGCCCAGCTGCAGATCCTTGATCCAGTGATCGAGGTTTTCACGGTAGGCCTTCTCGTCGACGCGCAGGGCATCGTCAAAAGGCGTCAGGTTGGCGGCCCAAACACCCACAAGGTGCTCGCGTGCATATTCTTTGGCCTCGGATTTTTTGTAGTCCATGTGAATCTTTCTGAAGAATGAAGTGAGGAAATTGTTGAATCAGGCGTCACCTTGCATGGCCCGCCAAAGCTGTTCAGCGGTCAATGGAAACTGCAAGGGGCATTCACCCAAAGGCGAAAGGGCATCACGCGCCGCATTCATCAAGGCAGCAGGTACACCGATGCAGCCTGCCTCGCCGACGCCTTTGGCCCCCAGCAAGTTGTTCGGACTGGGGGTGCAAAAACTCTCAATGTCGATGGCTGGCATGTCATCGGCGCGTGGCACGGCATAGTCCATCAACGAACCGGTGATCAGCTGCCCGGCGTCGTCGTACACCAGCTTTTCGAACATCGCCTGCCCCAGTCCCTGGGCCAAGCCGCCAATCAATTGGCCTTTGGCCAGCTCGGGGTGCACGATGTGCCCGGCATCGTCGGCCCAAACCATTTTTTCAATGGTGGGGCGGCCCGTTTCACGGTCCACCGACATGCGTGCAATCACGCAGCCATAGCTCCAACTTTCTGCAGCCGTGAAACGCCCATCCACCGACAAGGGCAGCGCTTGCCCAGCGGCGCGGCGCGCCTTCAGTTCGTTGCATGCTTGCACGATGGCACTGCCCGCAATCGCGGTACTGCGACTGGCCAAGGCCCCAATGCCGACTGGGCAAAGGGCCGTATCCCCATAGCGCACCGTGATGGCCTGCGGCGACACCTCCAGCGCCTGCGCGGCGATCCGCGCATAGGTGGTCGCGTGGCCCTGCCCTTGGGCGGGAGAGCCCGTGGCCACGGTGACCGTGCCGTCTTCATGCCAATCAACTCTGGCCGACTCCCAGCCCGTACCGCAGGGCTCGACATACAGTGCCAAGCCGATGCCCACCACCTCGCCCTGCGCACGGCGCTGGGCTTGCTGTTGTCGCTGGCCTTCGTAATCAAAGCGTTCACAGGCCTGTGTCAGTGCGCGCAGGTAGTCCCCACTGTCAAACACCTCGCCGGTCGGCGTGGTGTAGGGCATGGCCGAAGCTTCCACCACATTCAAACGGCGCAAGGTCACCGGATCCATGCCTGCGGCGCGCGCGGCCTGTTCCACCAAGGTCTCCATCAACAAAGCGGCTTCAGGGCGCCCTGCGCCCCGGTAAATCGTGACAGGCGCGCAATGGGACAAGCTCGCGCTGCCTTGCACGTCAAGCTTTGCCACGCGATAAGGCCCCGGCAAGATGCGGGCGGCGTTGCGCAAGGGTGCCACCGCCGAGTACGGCAGCCAGGCCCCGATGGTGAAGCGCAAATCGGCCGTCAAAGCATCAAAGCGCCCATCGGCTGACAAAGTCAACCGTCCTGAAAGGCGAGCACCTCGGCCATGCATGCCCGAGGTGAACTCTTCCGAGCGGCTAGACTGCCAACGCACCGCAGCACGCAATTGGCGAGCCGCCAACACGACCGCCAAATCTTCTGGGCTCAGCGATGACTTGGCACCAAATGCACCACCGACATGCCTCGAGATGACGCGCACCTGCGCTTGCGGCCAACCAAGGGCATCCGCGATATCGGCGCGCGCCCTGGACGGCGTTTGTGTGCCAATCCAGACATTCACACTGGCGGGCGCATCGTTGGCTTCGCTCACATACTGCGCCTGCACCCCACGAGGCTCCATGGACATGGCCAGGACACGCGGCACCTGCAATTCAAGCTCGGTCGTGATCACGCCATGGGTGGCCTCGGCTGACGCGACGCCAGGTTTTTCGGCCTCAAATTGGTAAGCTATGTTGGCAACCGACGCTTGACTGGCAAAGTCCAGATCAGGGGCCGATGGTTCGATCTGCAGCTGCAATGTCTGTGCAGCGGCCTGCGCCTCTTGCAGCGAACGCGCCACGACCATCGCCACTGGCTGCCCTACATAAGTGACCCATTCACGCGCCAGCACTTCGGTCTGGGGGACATGCGATACCGGCAATAAATGGTTGGGCTGCGGCAAATAAACCGCCTGCCCCGAGGGGGTCAATGTGGCGGCTGTCAACACGGCCACAACCCCAGGAGCCTGTTCGGTCGCATGCGTGTCGATGGCATGCAAGCGTCCATGCGGCAGCGGCGAACGCACAAACACCACGTGCAAACTGCCCGTGACGATCACATCACCCGTGTATGTGCCGCGACCAGTGAGCAATGCAGTGTCTTCTCGTCGCAAAGGGGTGAATGTCGAGGTGGGCATGGCAGACATTGGACCAGCGCACTTGCAGACAGGCAATCGAATTGTTTTGAAAGGTTTTCAAATTAATTGACACAATCCCGGTCGTGATTTGACAGAAATTGCGTGCCAACGAAACGGCTGTTGCAAGCCCATGCATGAAGCGCTCTGAAATGCCTGCCCAAACGATTCTTGAACACGCACTAGGGGGATGGGCTTGCGCATGCTCATCAGTGGCTTTGAACCACTGAGCCACGCACAACACGCCTCAGGCCGTGACGATCCAGCCTTCGAGGGGGTCGCACGCTGGCAGGCCGTATTGCGGGTGCCCGGCCTCGTGCTGGTGCTGAGCCCAAGCCGCTTGCATCAGGCACAAGGTGGCGTCGAGCGCGTCGCCGCTGGCGTCGTCGGCCAGTCGGTTCAGCAAAGCGTGGCTGGCCACCAAGCGCACACCCAAACGGGTTTGACCCCGCTCCAGCGCCGACAACAGTTCACGCCGAGCCAAGAGTCGTTCATCGGTTTGCTTGGCCTTGTCGTCACTTTTGTAGCTGCGGTGGCCCAGCACCTCGCGCGCCAGCAAGCCGGGGTAGGCCTCCATTGCCACGCGGCGGGTGTCGCCCACATGCAAACCCGGCAAATGCACGCCCGCCTGACGCAACAAGGGCACGCCCGCGTGCAGCATGTAGGCCACAGGCGGGTTGACCCATTTCATGGACGGGCTGGAGCCTGCAGGCTTGTCGGCGGCGCGGTGGGCAAACTTGCCACCCACCGGGCGCGCGTTGCAAAACGCTGCAAACTGTTCACGAATCTGGGCACGATCCAGAGCGCAGTAATGGTTCATGCAGGCCGCCCAGTCGGTGGGCCAGCCCAGGGTTTCGACCAACTCACGCGGCAGGCCAAAGGGCAGGTCAAAACCACCCACCCAATCGGCAGGCAGCGCCAGCCAGTCGCCAAACGCGGCCAGCGTGTCAAAGGTTTGCAGCGCTTGCAGTTGCACCCTGCCCTGGCGGGCCTGGCCCAGCGCCAGCACGATGGGTTTGCGCCTGGATGGGCTGCTGGAAAAGTCGCAACCGATCAAATGGGAGGTGGTTTCGGTCTGTTTCATGACCGCTCAGCCCATGCCCAGAGCCATGACGCCTGCGGCGATCAATGCTGCTCCTGCGATGCGCGGCCCCCGATCTTTCTCACCCAAAAGGTGCCCACCCAGGAGTGCAGCGAACAGCATGGACACCTCACGCGCCGGGGCCACATGCGACAGCGGTGCCACCTGCAAGGCGTACAACACCAGCACATACGACACGGGGCTGAAGATGCCAACAACCAAGGCATAAGGCCGCTGCTCGCGCCACAAACGCGCCAGGCCAACACGATCACGCAGCAAGGTGGGCGTCAAAAACACCAGCCGCACCAGGTTGCCAAAGTAGTCCACCAAGATGGGCGACATCAGCGCCACCTTGACGGCGTAGCCATCGACCACGGTGTAGCTGGCGATGAACAGGCCGGTGATGCCACCATAAAAAATGCCGGTGCGCACACGCGCCTGTTGCTGCGGGTCGTGCGCCGCTTTCCACAAGGCCGGTCCACCCGCGATCAAAAACACACCGCTGACAACACCCAAAATGCCCAGCAAACCCAGCGCTGAAATCTGTTCACCCAGCAAAAAGATCGCCACCATGGACGACATCAATGGCCCTGAGCCACGCGCCAGCGGATAGACGACGGTGAGATCGGCTTGGCG
>JACCDS010229290.1_pt1 | contig 12226 bp, 7 predicted proteins | sample 7446441 | NCBI WGS metagenome assembly JACCDS01 (sample SAMN15323445, study PRJNA562643) | freshwater metagenome | isolation source: river surface water | place: USA:Blue River Watershed | collected 2017-08-17
TGAATTTTTGGCAACGTAAAAGTAGTAACAGACACTACAAAATCTTTATTGTTTAACACTTCAATACTACATCACTATTTTTAACTAATTGATTATCAATAATGTAAATTACTTCAATACTACATCATTGAACATTTCATATATTTAAGTTTTAATAAAATCTTTGAGCAGTGAAAAAAATTATCTTTTTACTACTTCTTCCCATTTTTGCTAGTAGCCAAAATACCATTGGCCTTCCAGATATTATTAATTATTCTAAACTATCCTACAACGCAGGGCTGCAGAACTGGGATGTTAAACAAGACAAAAACGGAATTGTTTACTTTGCCAACAACGAAGGCTTATTAAGTTTCGATGGCAAGAATTGGAAACTGTACCCCCTACCCAATAAAACCATTGTTAGATCTGTAGAAATTGGTAGCGACCATAAAATATACGTAGGCGGGCAGGACGAACTTGGTTATTTTGCCCCAAATTCCAACGGTAACCTAGTTTATAACTCACTTACAGCGTTAATTCCTGCTAAATTCAGGTCATTTGAAGACGTTTGGGACATCGTTTCTTTAGGTTCATCCCTGTTTTTTAGGTCTCCCAATAAAATTTTCCAGTACAATGGTGGTGCCATTACCGTATATAAAGCCCCTTCCGAATGGGCTTATTTAACCAGTTGTAACGGTAAATTATACGCCCATGACTACCAAACAGGCCTGATGTCATTTGAAAATGATAGCTGGCAACCAGTGCTAACCAATTATATTTTTTCCAAAACTGACCCTATTACAGGCATGATCCCAAGCGGACCCGGAGCCATCATTACGACTTTAAAAAGTGGGATTTTTTATTTTGCCAATGGCACCATCACCCCAATTAAGTCGGGTGCTGCAAATTTTATTCAAAATGAACGGATTTATAGCGCCATCGCCATCAACAAAGAGTGGACTGCCCTCGCAACAAGCAATAGTGGTGTGTACATTATTAATAACAGAGCCGAAATCATTCAAAAGTTTTCAAGTACCGAAGGACTTCAAAGCAATAATATTTTAAGTATCTTTTTGGACAACAAACAAAATTTATGGCTGGGCTTAAATAATGGGCTAGACTTTATTGCCTATAACAGCGCTATCAAACATATTTCACCCAAACTACTCGACGAATCTGGCTACACAGCCATGATTCAAAACCAACAACTATATATTGGTACATCTAACGGTCTCTATACGGTTGGACTTCAACCCTTAAAAGATTTAAGTTTTAGTAAAGGCGATTTTACGTTGGTGCAAAATACAAGCGGCCAAACATGGGGACTATCACTTATCAATAACAAATTACTATTAGGACACCACGAAGGTGCATTTTATGTAAACAATAATACTGCTACCTCCTTTTCAAGTAAACCCGGGTTTTGGAATTTTACGCCACTTGGCAATATGTCACCTGCTAGTATTGTTGTGGGCGGCACTTATAGAGGCCTTACCATTTTTGACGCTAAGGCCAATCAACTCTTTCAAACACTCGATATCCCAAATTTTATAGAGTCATCTAGATATGTAACCATCGATGCCGAAGAAAATATTTGGGTTTCGCATCCTTATCATGGCGTCTATAAAATTGAAAAAAATATGGACGGGAAGTATACCACCAAACAATATCAGAAAAAAGAAGGACTTCCTGCTTTACTAAATAATCATATCTATAAAATAAAAAATAGAATTGTCGTTGGTACAGAAAACGGCGTGTACGAGTACAACACAGAAAAAGATAAGTTTGAAACGGCATCAAGCTATACCTCTCTAATTGGCAACCAAAGTATTCGCTATTTAAAAGAAGATAAAGAAGGTAATATCTGGTTTATTCACGAAAAAGTGCTGGGTGTTATTGACTATACAGGCAATCAACCACAGGTTATTTACATTCCTGAACTGAATGCTAAAATGTTAAGTGGTTTTGAATATATATATGCCATTGATGGTAGTAATATTTTTTTAGGTGGTGAAAAAGGATTTTATCATATCAATTATGAAAAGTATAAAAAGCTAGCCCCTGCTTTAAACGTTCAAATAAGATCCGTACATATTATTGACAACCTAGATAGTACTTTATTTGGTGGCTACTTTAAAAATGTAAACGAAAGTCAGGTTCAAGATGCATCAAATAAGCCTCAGGTTGCCTACCGTTTTAAAACCATGCATTTTGATTTTACGTCAGTTGCATTTGGATTTCAAAATAATCTAGAATATAGTTACAGACTGAAAGGCTTTGAAAACAACTGGTCTGCGTGGACTAAAAGAACAGAAAAAGAGTATACCAATTTGGTGCCAGGCAGTTATACGTTTGAAGTAAAAGTTAGAAACAACCTAGGCAATGAATCAGCGGTGTCTAGTTACCAATTTACAATTGAAGCGCCATGGTACCGAACCTTACTTGCCTATCTACTTTATTTTATTGCCATTGGATTTGGCGTTTATAGACTTCATATTTACCAGCGTAAAAAATTTAAAGCACAACAGCAAAAATATGAGCAGGAGCAACAGCGTTTGCGATACATCCACGAGCTAGAAATCAATAAATCAGAAAGTGATTTAGTAACGCTTCAAAATGAAAAGCTAGAAGTTGAAATCGAATATAAAAATTCTGAACTGGCTTCATCTGCGATGCACATTGTAAAAAAAGGCGAACTGCTAACCAAAGTTAAAAGTGAACTAGGCAGTATCATAAAAAAAATTGACAATGAATACGCCATTACCGAATTAAAAAAGATGGTAAAAGCACTCAATGAAGATGAAAATTTAGACCAGGAATGGGAATACTTTACCAAACATTTTGATAAAGTGCATTCTGATTTTATTGTTAAGCTTAAAGAAAAACATAGCAATATCAGTAACAACGAATTAAAGTTGTGCGCTTATTTAAGAATGAATTTATCTACTAAAGAAATAGCACAACTCATGAATATATCTGTTAGGGGCGTAGAAATTAGCAGGTATCGACTTCGCAAAAAACTAAACCTAGCAACCGACACCAATTTATTTGACTACCTTATTAGCATTGGATAATTCAAATATTTCATTGGGCCATGCAATGGTTTGACCATTTGACAACCATGATGGCATAGCAGCGCGTCGTTCTTTTAATTTTTGCGTAAGTAAATGTGCAAGCGCTTTAGTTTTTGCATGTTCAATACTAGACAAGTCGTGCTGTTCCTCTATGTCTTTTGAAAGGTTATATAATTCTAGGGTTTGCAGCTTATGAAAATAAATGAGTTTCCAATCTCCTTGCCTAATAGCAGACGCCCATGAAATACCTTTTAAATTAATATTTGTCCAGTTGTTGGGATAGTGCCATATAATAGTCTTTTGACTATCTATACTTTTTTGTTTGCCTTGTAAAACGGGTAAAAAGCTTTTCCCGTCTACTACTTGCGTAACAGTTTTTGTGTTGGCGTTTGCCATTTGCAAAATGGTCGTAAAATAATCTTCAGAAACAATATATTGCTTAGATACAGAACCGGATTTTATTTGAGGTCCAGTAGCAATCATTGGTACGCGAATACCGCCTTCATATAGCGAGCCTTTACCTTGTTTGAGTGGCAGATTTTGCGTCTGGGGCTCACCCGATCTGCTGCCTTGTAAACTAAGACCACCATTATCGGAAGTAAATAAAATATACGTATCCTTATCTAATCCATTTTTTTCTAAGTAGTTCATGATATCACCAAGACTTTTATCCATGCCCTCTACAAGTGCTGCGTACTTAGCTTCAGTATCGGTGAGACCAGCATCAATGTATTTTTGATAAAAACGAACGTCTTTATCGTAGGGCACATGCACGGCGTAATGTGATAAATATAAAAAGAATGGTTTGTTGCTATCTCGCTCGTCAAGTGTATGAATCGCTTCTCTAGTTATCGCTTCCGTTAAGTAAAGGTCTTCAGGTATATATTTTTCGAGTCCTCTAACGGCCCAACTTACATCTTTTTCGTTTTGACGATAATTTTTTGATGCTAAAAAACTACCCGGATGTCCAGCGGCACTTCCTCCTATGTTTACATCAAATCCCAAATGAATAGGCGAAGCACCTGGCATTCCAATTGGCGCAAAATGTGCTTTACCCGCGTGTATAGTATAGTATCCAACCTCTTTTAATAATTGTGGCAAAGGCGTTGCAACTACTGTGTGATTAAGGCCCTCTGAACGATAAAGTTCCGGCGTAAGTCCATTATAATTCCAATTAGCTGGCTTTAATACACTGTCTTTAAAATCAGTAGGTGTGTTTATGTTTACATTGGTCCAATTGGTAACGCCATGTCTTGCTACATTCATACCCGTCATCAGACTTACTCTTGTAGGTGTACATACTGCATTCGAATACGCGTTTGTTAGCATCATTCCTTTTGCAGCTAACTTTTCCATATTAGGTGTATGGTAAGTGGCATTGAGTTTTGTTGGCTTATCCCAAAAAGGCAAAGAGCAGTCCTGCCAACCCATATCATCAACTAAAAATAAAATAATATTAGGCTGCTTTACTTGTGCTTGCAATTGAATAGAAGCAAAAAGTATAAATAAAATGATGAATCCTTTTTTCATCATAGAAAAATACTAAAAAAAATGGAACCTACACAACGTGCAGATTCCATTTAGTAGGGGGAGATATATATTCCTTTTTAAACTAGAACGATTTTGAACCATTAGACTGATAGCTATATCTAAATGAATAATAACGTTGATCTCTCATTTTCACATTATCAGATGCACTAGCAGCTGGAGTTACACCACCTTTGTAATAATTTAATATTTCTACTTTTGCGAATTTACCAGTAGCTGTTCTAATCACTAACACACGACCAGGAATAGGGGTCACTAGGTTGTTTAACCCATCATATACATACCAACCTCTATTGCTGCCAAATGGCACTGCATATGAGGTAGGTACATTCTCAGTTCTAAATGTAGAATCAGAAGGGATTGTTTTTAAATCATTGAATAAACCAATATAAACAAAGGCGCCACCTGCACCTGGGCCACCATTTCCACTATTGGTTAAAATAGCTGTACCTCTAAATGCAATATCCCACTTATTAGTAGCACTATCAGATGAAGGAACCACAACACCTCTCTCCAAACTAAAAAACGTATACTTTCCCGCACCATAAGGCATGCCGCCTGAAGGAGGGACACCCGGCGTAATACCAATAATGGTGTCAGCAGGTAAGTTGGTAACGGTAACAGAAACTACTGGATCAACCTTAGTAGTGTTGTCATCTTTATCACAAGCTGTAAAAAACAAAAATGCAGATAAAGCGTAGATGATTTTTTTCATGGTTTTCTATTTTTCGTTTGATTGTTTAATTGAATAGTTAATTGCTATAAATCCTGACCTACCAAAGAAATTTGGCATATTGATAGCGTCTTTGTAATCAAGAATATTATTGCATCCAAGTTGCAGGTTTAACTTTTTGCCAACAGAAAAACCTACAGTTGCATTGAATTGAATAAACCCTGTAGCCTTAGCATCATTTGTGTTAAATAATCCATTACCATCCGTATCTGTTACATACCAACAACTTCTGTACAATGCACGAAGGCTTGCAAATGTTTGCTCCTTTTGATACTGAAATTTTAAATTGAGCTGATGCTTACTCCTATTTGGCAAGCCTACATAATCTGAAACGCTTAATCGCTTACTATACCCATTGTTATCGCGTGTAAAAACTTTTCCTTCTTCAATTTTATCAATTTCAGACGCGTCACCTGATAGTAAAAATTGATAACCGCTTGTAACCGAATAGTATTTGCCAATTTTATAATCTGCATTGAATTCTACTCCTTTTGTGTAAGCTGTTTTTACATTGAGATAACTAAATATTTGCGCGCCACCGGTTCTGTAAGCAACGAGTCTACTATCTATTAAATTATTGATGTTGTTATAAAAGAGCCCAACCGAAAAAATATGTTTTTTAGCTGCGGTATAATCAAAACTTGCATGATACCCCGTAGAAAATTCCGGCTGTAAAGCACTTAAATTATAAAAATCTGATTCGATACTAGCAATTTGCCCAATACCTTGTAGTGCATTGATAATTTTTTGCGCTTCAATGGAACCAAACACGCTATATCCACCCGCTGCAGTGTTTGTGAAATTCAGATAAAGCTGTCTGAAATCAGGCGCTTTAAATCCACGTCCTACACTAGCCTTAAAGTTCATGTTGTTTGCAAGTGCATATTTTAATGCAAGTTTTGGACTAAAAGCTGCAGCAAAAAGTGCATTGTGGTCATAACGTGCACCACCAATAACAACAAGCTTTTCGAAAGGCTTCCACTCTGATTGAAAAAAAGCATAGCCTACCGCATTTTCTTTGGTACTTTCTTTTTTGTCATATCGTGTACTATTGGCTCTATCCAGTAAATAACCAGCGCCAATAGATGTTTCAATATTTTTTAAAATAGAAAAATCTGTTTGAGACTCGAAGCGTAAAAATCTTTGCTTAAAATAATCGGTGTATGGGGCACCTGAAGATGTGGCTAGCTCCTGCTCACTCGTAAAGGTGGTTGCATACAGTTTAGCATTTGTTTTTACGGTATTACTAAAACGGTGTGTTAATGAAGCAGAAATATTTGCATCATTATTAGATTCTTTCCCTTCAGAATTTACAATAACGCCATTATTTTCTACTGCAATTTCGTTGGTGATGCGTTCCCTATTGAACCTAACCGATCCAGACAATTTTGTTTTGTCAGAAAACTGATACCCAAGTTGATGTTGCTGCGTAAATCTATTGATAGGCGTTACAAAACTGGTTTGGCTATTGGGGCGCAGGCTAAACCCGCTTGTGTGGTAATTGTTAACGAAGCCCTGATATGAAAATTTATTTTTCGAATAATTATACGTTGCGTTAATATCTGAAGTATTAAAACTTCCATAACGAGCACTCAATGCAAATTCATTTCTTTTAGGCGCTGTTGTTATGATATTGATAACACCTGCCATCGCTTCACTTCCATATAAACTAGAAGAAGGCCCTTTTACAATTTCTATTTGCTTGATATTGCCAACTGTAATTCTATTTAAATCAAGTATGCCAGCTGTTCGTCCTACTAGTGGCTCTCCGTTAAGTAATATTAAGGTGTAATCAGGATTTAAACCTTGCATTTGAACACCGGCACCAAACCCAGCGGTTAAAAATAATCCTGTTTGTTCTTGTAAAATATCGGCGAGTCTTACAGAGCCCGCTTGCGCAATTTGTTTACTGGAAATAAGAGTAACCGGAACCGCAACATTGCCTAATTTTTTTTCGGTTCTTGTGGCGGTCACAATAATTTCATTCGCAGAACCATATAATGTATCTGGGCGTGTGGTTTTACCCACCTGTCCTTGAACAGCTGTGATGCAAAAAAACAAACCCACTATTAAACCGCTAAACCGCATCTGCATTATTTCTGGTGCAAATGTGGTTTATTGGCCTAGGTCAATTGTCACAGAATTGTAGAACGGCATAATGCTAGTCTTTTATGACTTTTTAATGACAAAAACGACCTTATTGTATAACAACATAGTTCCATTTGTACGCTGTAGATGAAACAACCGCCGTTGCATTTGTATTAATAGTAAACCCTGTCGTTGTTATATTGACCGATTTTACGGCAAATTCTAGCTTGAAGCTATTTATACTAAGAAGTAGCTTGTTTTAAGGTAGCAAGTACTTCATCGTTAACTCCACCAAAAAAGCAGATGCCAGCAGCCTTATTTTCCAAAGCATATTTGATACCCGAAGCCAGTTCAGATTGATTGTTGAAGTCAGACAAAAATAATCCAGCATAAAGTGGCACTCCATCTTTTAAGAATCTCACGCCTTCTGCAACGGCGTCACCAATCCATGCCACCCCCTCTTGATAAAATCCATGATAAATCATTGGGAAAACCATATCTAAATTCCAATTGGTCCAATCTTGTCTTACCATGCGGCGGGCAAGTTCAGGCATTGGAAAAACAGCTGCACTAATTTTTTTATTGTGTTTATGTGCAACAACGGCTAGTTCATTTACAACATTGTTAATAGCATTGTATCTAAACAATCGCCAAGATACTTGCGCATCTGGATAGCGAAGTGATAACGGATCATTACCCGTTTTAGCAGCATACGCATCTCTACAAGTTTTGCAATAACAAAAATCGTAAGCAGGAAGCTCTGTTCGTTGATCTAGTTTATACGTATCCCATAAATTTAATGGTAACACCACATCACAAAAACGAATGTAGTCGAGATGTAGTCCATCAATATATTTTTTTGATAAAATAGTATCCGCTTCATTTTTTAAAAACTCTTGCACTTCAGGTTTTGAAGGACACAACCATTTATAATAACCAACATAAGGAGGCTTGGTTGCACATGAATCTCCAGTACGGGAAATAGCAGACCACTCTGGATGTTGTTTCAACACATCGCCTCTATTCATTGTCCAATTCCAGCGGTGTGCTTCTAGCCCAGCATTTTTTGCTTCGGTGTAATGTTTTTCGCTATCGGCTTCAAATAAAATACCTCTAATACCAGCATCGTAATACGCTTTATATCTTTTTTTAAGCACAGCAACATCTTCTTTATGATTGGGATTGATCCATATCCAGTGCTTGTTTTTTCCTTTTTTTAGCGAGCTATCTACTGGCATGTTTGCAATGGCAGGTAAAGTGGCAAATCCAGCAGCAGCAGCGGTTCCAATACTATTTTTTAAAAATTGTCTGCGATTATTTGACATACAATAAGTTTAGTTTTTAAAATATAAATAGCCCCATTTAGTAGGCACATGCATATCCACAACACCAGTTGGATTCCATACCCAATTGTGTTCGGAGATAGGTTTATTATTTTGATTTAATTTTTTCCGATACGATATTCCATCTGGTTCAAGCGTCCACTGCACTCGTGAAAAATTGATGCGCCAAGGTTTATTAAAAGAAGGAGTAGCAGCACGTTGTGCTTTTGAAATGGCGGTAAATGGAATTGCCATTTCAACTGTCCAGCCACTATCAATATCAGAATTGTCGTTGATGGTTCCATTTGCAATGACTGTAGATTGAATACCCGTTGTGTTCCAGCCCATATCAAAAGTGCCCCCCTTTTTATAAGGCTTATTCATAAATAAATCCATGATGGTTCCAAGAACATTGATTTCAATTTCAAAATATTGTTCCCCATCACCCATCGGGTCAATAAACACTTCAAAATCATGATCACGATAAATGATGTCGTCATGTTTTTTTAAAGTGCCCCACAAATGTGGCTCTTCAAGCACCGCTCCAATATATAAATATTGACTGTCCCACATCATTTTTACCTCAGTACTAAATGTTGGATTTGGTTTTGCTGCACCTTCAATATCCTCAAAATTTGAAATCAAAACCGCTTGTTTCCAATCATGTTCATTTAATTTTCCATCCACCTTTATGGGCCGCTTTGCCATTCGAGCTGTGTACTTTTTTTCTGAATGAAGAGAGGAAGAAAGAACTGTTTGAGCTTTTACAACAGCGCAAAACAGTAATAGTAAGCCCATTAAAGCAGTCGTTTTTTGCTGAAAAAGCAGTTTTGATCGCATATTCTATTCTTTCTGCTTAAAAATAAGTCAAAATTGCGGATACAGCTTTAACAGAAAAGGCATTTTACACATCAAAATTAACGCAAATTGATTGATTGATTATTTTTAAAATATTATTAATTAATGTTTTATAAATTATTTATTATTAATATTTATTATAAAAAATGCTCTTATTTAGCCGTTTTACCCACTTTTTTATCTACCCCACATTATACCCAAAAAATGGACCTATAAAGAAGTATATTTAAGTACTGATTTGCCATCATAAACCTGCTACTAATGATTAATAAACGATTGCTCATCCTAACAGGCGTTTGCCTTGTTGTTGGTTTGTTAGCTTACTTCTCTTTTAGAACTTCTGCCGTGGACGAATTAAAAGTACCAGATGTTGTAAGTTATAATTATGATGTAAGACCTATTTTATCGGACAAATGTTTCAGTTGTCATGGACCAGATCCTAAAAAAAGAGAAGCTGGTTTAAGATTAGATATTGAAAGCGAAGCCTATAAAGCGTTGCAAGATCATCCAACCAAACGCGGCATCGTTCCGGGCAAGCCTGAACTCTCGGAAGTATTTCAAAGAATTACAACTTCCGACTCTAGTCTTGTCATGCCTGTTGCTTCAAGCAAATTACCTAGGCTTACAGAAAACGAAGTAGCCATTATAAAAAAATGGATTGAACAAGGTGCAAAATATGAACCACACTGGGCGTTTACGGTTCCAAAAAAATCAACCCTGCCTGCTGTGAGTGATGACAGTTGGCCAAAAAATGAAATCGACTATTTTATTTTAAATAAAATGGAAGAAAAAGGTTTATCACCTAATAAAGAAGCAGAAAAAGAAAGATTGGTAAAACGTGTTTACATGGATGTGGTAGGCATTTTACCAACAGAAGCTGAAACAAAATCGTTTATTGAGGATAATAGTAATAACGCGTACGAAAAACTAGTTGATCGCCTTTTAAAAATGCCGCAATACGGCGAAAAGATGGCCATCAACTGGCTTGACATTGCACGCTACGCTGATAGCCATGGTTATCAAGATGACAACTATCGAAGCCAGTGGCCTTGGAGAGACTGGGTTATATACGCGTTCAATAAAAATTTATCCTACGATGAATTTGTTACTTGGCAATTAGCCGGCGATTTAATTCCGGGTGCTACCAAGGAACAAATATTAGCAACAGGCTTTAACAGAAATCATAAAATCACCGAAGAAGGTGGTGTGATTGATGAAGAATATAGAATCGAATACGCATCCGATAGAACCAATACTTTTGGGAGATCAATGCTAGCACTTACGGTGGAATGTGCAAAATGTCACGATCACAAATACGATCCTATATCTCAAAAAGATTACTACCAATTATTTGCATTCTTTAACAATGTAAATGAGGTTGGATTAGAGTCTACTGTTGGCGGACCTGTTACCTATGCCAAAAATCCGCGCATGGATATTACCAACGAAGATGTAAAAGGTATTTTAAAATTCATCAATAAAGTAGATACCAATAAACTAGAAGTATCTGTGATGGGTGATTTAGATACGATGCGTAAAACCTATATTTTAGACAGAGGTAATTATGCAGCTAAAACCGTGGAGGTTGAGCCTGGAACACCAAACTCAGTTTTACAATTTGACCCATCACTTCCTAAAAATAGACTTGGTCTTGCAAAGTGGTTATTTGATAAGAGAAATAGTTTAACGGCGCGTGTGTTTGTAAACAGAATGTGGCAAGAATTTTTTGGTAGAGGTCTTGTAAAATCTGCCGCAGATTTTGGTATGCAAGGAAACCTTCCAACACACCCTGCATTACTAGACTGGTTGGCTGTAGATTTTAGAGACAACGGATGGGATATTAAACGACTTGTAAAACAAATATTACTTTCCGCTACCTATCAACAATCCAGCGAAATTTCTGACAAGAAACAAAGAGTCGATCCACTCAATATCTACTGGTCTTATGCACCAAGGGTTCGTTATTCGGCAGAGCTCGTAAGAGATATGCTGTTGTCAAGTAGTGGACTGCTCAATAAAACTATTGGTGGCCCTAGCGTAAAACCTTATCAACCACCAGGATTATGGGAACTCGCCACATCTGGTAGAGGTATTTTAAATAAGTACATGCAAGATACCGGCCAAGCACTATACAGAAGAGGGATGTATACATTCATTAAACGAACCGTACCACCTCCATCTATGATGATGTTTGATGGTAGCAATAGAGATGAGTGTCAAGTAACGAGGTACCGCACCAATACACCACTGCAGGCGCTTATCATGCTAAATGATCCAACAGTATTAGAAGCTTCAAAAGCACTTGCCGATAAATTACTACAACAAAAAGCGGGCACTAATACACTTGTTGAAAAAGCATTCAGATCCATTTTGTGTAGACAAGCAAGCAGCAAAGAAATTGAGACACTTGTTTCTTTTTTCGATGAAACAAAAAAAGAATTAGCAAAAGATCAAAAGAAAGCAGCAACGCTTATTGAGCCAGGCACCTATAAACCTAAAACAAAACAAATCGTTGATCTCGCTGCAGCTATGCAAACCATTCAGGTTATTTATAACATGCAAGAAGCGATCACAAAAACATAAACCATGGAAAAAGAATTACTCGAACACGGCCTTAACGCAAA
>JACCDS012483847.1_pt1 | contig 12226 bp, 12 predicted proteins | sample 7446441 | NCBI WGS metagenome assembly JACCDS01 (sample SAMN15323445, study PRJNA562643) | freshwater metagenome | isolation source: river surface water | place: USA:Blue River Watershed | collected 2017-08-17
CTGGCCCTCCCATTGGGTATCAACCTACTACGCCCGCTGCGAAAGCAGATGGGCGTTTTTTCTGGTGCTGCATGATCGATTTGTTGGGTAGAGCGCCTTCACAATGCCAGCGGCTGAGCAGTCACTAAGATTGTCCGCCAAACGGAAATCGGTTTGTTTTAGCGCAATAAGATGGGGTTTGACTGCATGGATAATTCCGGCTTTTTTTGCCTCGACCAAAATGCCACCCATGCCAATGATTTTCTTCACCAGTTGTTTGGCAACGGCGCGGCCCTTAACCTCATCAATAATTAGCACATTTGCTTGTAGTTCGATTGCCAATGCAATTGCTTCGGATTCTCCAGCATCGAGCGAAACCTGTAAGCGACTGACAAGCAGCCTATCCTGAACCGATCGTACCTTGATCCATTTTGCATTGAGTACCTGAAGCGCGCCGACCTGTTTCGGATTGACTTGGCCCAATTCCCGGTGAACGGCTTCGGGAATCAGGATTTCCTGGTATAAGGATTGCAATACATGCAGAAGATTGATTTTTGCTAAATGGGTAAGCGCAGTGGTGTCGCTAACAATAATCCGATGCATGATAAATCCTGATTGTGGTTTGATCAAAGGCCGTTGTCTTCTAGATCGACAAGGAAATCAGCTACTCCGTAATTCACGGGTTCACCTTGCTTGGTCAGGAGGGCATGGAATTCCGGCTCACTGATGCCAAGCATCTTGCCTGCAAGTGTCGCGTGCATGCCGGTATGGCGATAAGCCGCAACCACCAATAATTCCAGTGCCTCGCGTTCGGTAATACTGCATTCCTGCATGAGTGCATCCGGCAATTCAATTTGCATGACCGTCTGCCTTGTTTGTAAGATACTGTTTGATGTCGGCAACTAAGGTATCAACTCCATCTGTATGGGCGTGCGTCGGGTTGGCCAACGCACGGCGGAAGTCGATTTCGGTTTGCCCCGCTATCTGACAGGCCAAGGAAGGTGGAATGCCCTTGGCCCGACACAGTGCCTGTCCTAGCAGGCGGCGCGCCAAGTCGGCATCCAACCCGGCTTGGCAGGCGAGGTCGTCGTTTATGGTAAGAATCATTGGTGGCAAGAAATTTAAATAACTTTAGTGTGGGAGTATTGTTGCATAAATATTGCTCGTGCAGGTAGTTTATGTATTTGGATTCATGTAAGGATATACCAGTTCTTGGCTGACGATTATTCAAGGCAGCGGTCAAGCATCTTGCCTGCAAGTGTAGCGTGCATGCAGGTGTGGCGATAGCCCGCTGCCGGTCATTAAGGCATCGGCACCACCCGCATGCGCGCGCAGGGTTGCCCTCAGCTTACATAATCAACCCCGGCCTGTGCCAGCGCCTCCATGCCGGGCCGACAGCTTTGCCGGGTTTGTTCCAGCCAGCGTTCAGGCTGACCCTGCCAGTTTGAGGTGGGCTGGCGTACCATGGCCGCAGTCTGTGCCACCCAGGCAGCATCCTGTGCCGCCTGAACCTCGGCCCGCACCGGGTCGATGAAGCCCAGCATGCGCGCCAGGTGGGTGCCGGGCTGCTGCAAGATATCTTCATAGCGCACGGTCAGCAAGCGTTCGGGGGCAAGATTTTGCAGCAGCGGCAGGCCGTGCCGGATTTCTCCCGACCAGTAATGGCCGCACATAGGGGGCGGGGCTGAAAAATCAAGCAGGGCTTGCTTGCTGAAATTTTCCGGCAGCACGCGAACTTGCTCATCGGTCAAATCATCTTGCCAGCGCCGGTCTGTGGAGACAAACGGATCGGCCCCCAGTACTTCGAGCAATTGAAACGCGGCAAACACCATGCGAAAGCCCCGATGTGCGCTCATCGACAGCGCAGTGTCCGGGCCATTGCGCACAATATGGATAAAGCGTGCCTGCGGGAAATGCTTAATCAGGCGCGCCACAATGCGCAAGCCACCGCCCGAGCGTTCAACCCACGCGCTGGCGCCGAAGGTTTGCGCCAAATGGGCGAAGATGCGCCGGTATTGCACCCCAATCGGTGCTGCTGGCAGGGAACAGGTGAGCGCTTGCAGCGCATCGAACAACTCATCGGGCTGATTTGACAGATGGGGCAGACAGACCTGGCTGATGGCCGGGACACCGGTGTTGCCATTGAACCGGTGGCCTGATTCAGCAAACGGGTACAACACTTCCGGCATTGCCACATCGTGCCGTAGCATCAGGTTTTGCCGTGGCAATTGCGCCGCCAAAATCGCCCATAGTTGTTCCCCGCTGACCAGATCGGTCGGAAAAACCCTGGCAAAGTCGCAGCCCAGATCACTGATAAATGAAAACAGTTCCGACAGGCTCAGGATCGCCGGATGCTGGCGCAGCATTGAAGAGACCAGCGTTGAACCACAGCGTCCGGTGCCCACGACAAATACTTGCTGCAAGGTATCGCTGATCGCGTCCAGTGGATGGGGGGCAAAGGTTGGCAACATCGCTTACCTTGTCTCGGGCAAATTGGCCCGCTCGACTACCAGCCGATCAAAATACCAGCGGCAGTACTGTTCCAGCCGTGCTTCGGAAATAGCGTAGTAAGCCGGGTCTTCCGGGCCTACCAGTCGCTCGGTTTTGCTGCGCTCAAAGATTTTTTCACCGTAAAAATAGTTGCGGTAAAACTCGATTTTCTGGTTAAATTTTTCATCGAGCCAAGAAAGTCCGTGCATATCTTCAGCGCGCAAAATGAAACCGGGTTCGGCAATGCCAACCATCCGGAACTGGACCCGCAGCACCATATCCACCGTTGGCGGCGTGGGATTATTCAGATGAAAAAAATCTGCCATACCCGGCACCAGGCTATTTTCGGTCGCAAGATGAATCGTCAGGGCATTGGCCACCACCCGATCTACTGGCACCAAATCCAGCGCCATGCCGACATCACAGCGTATATGCAGCGGTTCTTGTTGGAGCAGGTTTTCCTGGGTACGCGCCATCAGGCTGGCGAAGGCATACAAATTGCGCAGCAAGCCATACATGCCGGTGAAATTGGTCACACCAAGGGTTTGGCTGTGGCCGATAACGACGCTGGGGCGCATGATGCGTACCGCAAACTGGCGTGCCTCCAGCACCAGCGCTTCGGCTGCGACTTTCGATTTTTCATACAAATTGCACGATGCCGCCCCGGATTGGCGCTCTTCGGCGATCCGGCCGCTGGCCAGGCCCGCGACATAGGCGGTACTAAAATGATTAAAATGTCGCACCCCAAGCGCATCGGCCAGTGCCAGTGCATGGCGCGTACCGTCGATATTGGTTTTGAAAATCGATTCGGCATGCCGGTCTTCAAAACGTAGCGACGCGGCACTGTGCCAAAAGGTGTCGCAGCGGTGATGGATTTGACTCAAATCGACACCGCAACCGGGTTGCTCGACGTCGCCCGCCACCGCCTGCACCCGGTTGGCCAGTGCGGCGCGCACACTGTCCGGGGCCGCGTACATATCGGCGGCCAGTGTCAGGGCCTGCATCAGGCGTTGCTGCGGGTCTTGTTCGCCGGGCCGCACCAGGCAAAGAATCGTATGTTCGGTGCGTGCCAGTAATTCCAACACCAGTGCGCCACCGACAAAGCCGGTCGCCCCGGTTACAATGTGTACTCCCATAAATTCCCTTTTTAGTAGTTTTTGGTGATGATATTGCAGCACTATACCGTAGTGGTTAGCGCACAGCAATCAATCCGGCTTGCTGAGAATTGGTTCTGGCTATGTCTGTCAATGCATTGATAAAAATTTCCGTATGGAAAAAATTTTTCGACAAGAATACTATCTGTAAAACGAATTGTTGCCGTACAGAATTCTTTTGATTGATCTCAGCAAACCATCCACCATTGCGAGGCTAGCATGATGAAAGCAAATACATTGACGGGGTTCTCGGCCAAAATCGGCACCATGTTGCTGTTGGCCAGTGCATGCCAGACTGCCTTTGCTGCACCGCCAAGTTTTGGCGTGGTGATCGACAATGCCAGTTCTCAGGGCGGCAAAAACCTGAGTCTGTCCGGCTATGTCACCAGCAGCGAAACCGGCAAAATGCTTTCGACCGTCAATGTGGATTTGGTGCCGCCAACCGGGGCCACGATCCGGCTCGCCACCAACTTGCCGCTGGCTGCGGGCCTTAAAAGCCCGTTTGCCTGGAATGGTGCCGTGCCAGCCGGGGTTAGCCTTGCGGCTGGTGCGCAAGTGAAGGTCAGTGCCGTGATCGAAGCCGCAGCGCCGCTGTTGCCGGTGATAAATGGCAGCAATATCATGCAGTTATTGGCCCAAAATGCGCCGCAGGCACCGGATGGCATGAAGCTCTCCTGTGGTAACGTCAACGCCAGCCCGAACAGTGCCCCGGCTGACAAATGCCCGGTGCTGGTTAACAATGGCATCAGCTATTGGCCGTTTGGCTATCTGGACAAGCGCAATGCGGTTAGCCTGATCGGTTTTACGGCGGATGGCCAAATAGTCAGTCGGCAGGACATTACTGGCCTGAACAATATTTTCAAACTGGTGCTCGATGAAGCCAAACAAACCTTAACCGTTTGGTCGCAAGCCAATGGCAAGAGCGTTTTGCCGTGGCTGCCCGGCCCAACCGTGGTGCACATTCCGGTGGCCAAAGCGCCAACCCCACCGGCTGGCATGAAAATTACTTGCATGACCGGGCCGTATTCCCCATCCCCGGACGGGGTGGCCACCACTTGCCCGGTGTTGATCGATAATGGCGTGGCGTTCTGGCCGTTTGCCTATATCGATAACCGGGTTTCGGTGGGCTGGGTTGGTTATAATTCGGCCAACCAGCAAGTATCGTCACTCGAATTGCGCGGTACGCGCTACGTCTGGAAAATCACCGTCAACCCAAAGGATCAAACCGCCACCATATGGGGCCAGTCCACACCGACCAAGTTGAGCAGCATCAACATCGCCTGGAATCAGGTGCCAATCATCGTGCCAACCGATGTGGCCAAGGCACCAGCGGTGCCAGCCGGTTTGCAATTGTATTGTTCAACCGGGCCGAACTCCCCGGCGGTGCCGGTCAGCAAAACCTGCCCGGTGGTGATGTATCGCGGCCTCGCATACTGGCCATTCTCGTATCGTGACAACCGCATCGCACTGGCCGTGGTGGGCTATACCAGCGCAGGCAAGTTTGCGAGCCAGATCGAGGTGCCAGGTACGCGCTATGCTTGGAATGCCACGATTGACCGGGCCAAGACTACGGTGGTGTATTCCGGCCAGAGCGGGATTGAGGTGTCACTGCCGTGGAGTGAACTGAAATAAGTCTGGCGCAACGGCTGTTGCAAAGTCTGGCGCGGAGTGTGGGGAGTGTGGGGAGTGTGCGGAGTGTGCTCAGTGGGTATGTGGGCATGCCCCGCGCCATTTTTATCCGGGTTGTGTGTGGCAACCGGGCGCACATTTGGTCGGTCGAATCAGCCAAGCGGTTTTTTCACCCCGTCAAAGCACACTTGCAACATGTTTTTCACAATCGCATCCTTGTCCATCTTGCCAAAGCGTTGTAAATATTCCACAGCCGGATCACAAGTTCGGGCGTAATAGCTAAACAAAATCACGTCACTTGGCAAATCCGGGTTCAGTTCGCCCAGTTTTTGCGCTTGCTGCACCAGTTTTTCCAGTTGCGAATTCAGTTTTAGTGCGCGCGTGACGTAGGTCAGATTGCGCATCAGCATGTCACGCACGGCGTTGCTGGTCGAAGGCAAAAACGGCAATCCTCCTTCGAGCCGCACCCGGAGCGCCCATTCCAAGAGCGCTGCCAGCTTGGCCTGTGGCCCAAGTTCATCGGGCATCTGCGCCAATTGCTCCAATGCCCCATCGAGCAGCCGCACCAGTGCCGCCGCCACCAAATCTTCCTTGGATTTGAAATGCTTGTACAGGCTCGGTTTGGAGATGCCGATCTGGCCCGCCACGTCGTCCATCGTCATCAAATCGAAGCCCTTGGTCGCCAGCACTTGGGTGGTGGCATCCAAAATCGCATCTTCCCGCAGGCGAAACGCCTGATCCTTGAAGCTTAATCTGCTAAAAATACTCATAAGTTTTTTTTGCTACTCATCAGTAGCTTTATTTCCGGAACAGTAGTAATATTAGCAGCATCAGCAGTTTGACTCAACCGCAACCGGCTAAATTCTCTGGCCCAAGCGGCTTTTGACAGCAAATTTTTGAAAATTTTTTGAACATGCACTTTTGGACGGGTATCCCATGAGCAACTCACGTCAACGCATCGCCGTCATCGGTTCCGGCATTTCCGGGCTGGCGTCGGCTTATTTCTTGGCACGACAACATGATGTGGTGCTGTTTGAGGCCGGGTCGTATGCCGGTGGCCACAGCAATACCGTGGACATTACCTTGTCCGGGGTGACGGAGCAGGTCGATACCGGTTTTTTGGTGTGCAACCCGCATACCTATCCGAATCTGATGGCGCTGTTTGCCGAACTCGGGGTGGAAACCTATGGCACCGACATGTCGTTTGGGGTATCGATTGACAACGGTAAGCTGGAATGGGCCGGCACCAATCTCGATACCGTATTTGCCCAGCGCAGCAAGTTGTTTTCACCTTCGTTTTGGCTGATGTTGAAAGATATCATGCGCTTTAATGCCGAAGCAGGGGCAAACTTGCAGCAAAGCCGCCACTCCGGCATCTCGCTCGGGCAATTGCTGGATCAGGGCGGCTACCGCACGGCGTTTCGCGAACAATATTTGCTGCCGATGGCCGCTGCCATTTGGTCTTGCCCGATGCACGAGATGCTGGCCTTTCCCGCCAGCAGTTTTTTACAGTTTTGCCAAAATCACGCCTTGTTGCAAGTGAACAACCGGCCCCAGTGGCGTACCGTTAAGGGTGGTTCGCGTGAATACGTGAAAAAAATTGTCGCCACCTTGTCCGATGTCCGACTCGATACCCCGGTTACCGGAGTGCGGCGCGATGCGCACGGGGCATGGCTGGAAACCCGGCTTGGCAGTGAATCGTTCGATGCCGTGGTGTTTGCCACCCATGCACCGGATACGCTGGCCCTGTTGCGTGACGCCAGCGTGGCCGAGCGCACGCTGTTGCAAAAAGTTCGTTACCAGCCCAATCGGGCCTACCTGCATACCGATTTGGCGCAATTGCCACGCCGTAAAAAAGTCTGGTCGGCCTGGAATTATTTGGGTGGCACCAACCAGAGCGGGCAGCGCGCGGTGTGTGTCAGCTATCTGTTAAACCAGTTGCAAAATTTACGAACCACGCAGCCGGTGATGGTCACGCTAAATCCGTTTGTGGCACCCGACCCGGCCCAAACGCTGGCCGCGTTTGACTATGATCACCCGATTTTTGATCAAGCCGCCATTGATGCACAACAGCAATTGCCTGCGCTGCAGGGCAAAAACAAAGTCTGGTTTGCCGGTGCCTGGACCGGTTATGGCTTTCATGAAGATGGCCTGAAATCGGCATTGCGGGTGGTGGCTGATTTTGGCTTGCTGCCGACTTGGGCGAGCGGGATTGGCGAGCCTAACCAGCTTGGCGAACCTAATCGGCTTGGCGAACCTAAGCGGCTTGGCGGAGTTGCCAGCATGGATGCTTCGGGCTCGAACAGCGGGGCGACGCATCTCGCCCCGCCACCCGGCGTAACCCGGCCTGTGCCGCTAGCCAACGAAGCGGTGACGCCGTGAATCCCGCTACAACTACCCCGGCCCAGCAAGAAGGTGGCATGTCTGGCTCGCAACTGCTGATCGGGCATGTGATGCACCGCCGTTTGCGCCCGGCATTGCACCATTTTGTGTATCCGGTGTTTTATTTGCGACTCGATTTGACGCAGTTGGCGGCGGCGCAAAATCCGTGGCTGGGCATTAACCGGTTTCGGCTGTTGTCGTTTTTTGAAAAGGATTATGGCCCGCGTGATGGCAGCGCACTCTTGCCATGGGTGCGCCAGCGGTTGGCCGAACAACAGTTACCGATTGACGGCCCGGTCATCCTGCAAACCATGCCGCGCATGTTTGGCTATGCGTTTAATCCGGTCAGTTTTTTCTATTGCCATGACCGGGCAGGGGACTTGCGCGCCATTTTGGTCGAAGTCAACAATACCTTTGGCGAACATATTCACTATCTGCTGCGCATGGATCGGGCCGGTTTGGCGGCCACCAATCCCGTGCTGCTGGCCAACAAGGCGATGCACGTGTCGCCGTTTTGTCAGGTCAAGGGCCAATACCGGTTCCGCTTTCGCCAGCGGGCCGCCACGGCACAGGTCAAAATCGATTATGTCGATGATCTGGCTCAGGGCGTGTTGCTGCATACCGCCATCACTGGCCAGTGCCAGCCATTGACGGCGCGTCATACCCTGCTGGCCCTGTTGCGCCAGCCGCTGCTAACGATTGGGGTGATGTGGCGCATCCATTGGCAAGCATTGCTGTTGTGGGGCAAGCGGGTGCCGTTTTTCCGTCATGGCAGCAGCACAGCGACCGCCGTTCCCGATTCATGAAGTGGCTTGTTTGCCGTCACGATCAACCCGGCAAACAAGCCATCAAACAAGCCATCAAATAAGCCATCAACCATTTTTTAATCAATCCGAAATTCGCCGTATCAATCCGCAAGAGAGGAGCAAGGCAAAATGAGTCTCAATCCCGGTTTTGGCAGTGCCAAGCAAGCCGTCAAAGGCAAAATACCGCTAACCGCGCAATTGTTTTTGCGCCTGTTGGCCAAATTGAACACCGGTCATCTGCAATTGACCACCCCCGAGCATGAATGCCTGTTGTTCGGCAATGCGCATCACGGGCCGGGGGCCAGTTTGCAAATTTACGACTGGCGCGCCTGTGGCAAGATTTTGCGCGGCGGTGACATTGGCTTTGCCGAGAGTTACCAAGCCGGGTGGGTTGATACCCCGGATTTGACGGCCCTGTTGCGGCTGGCCCTGAAAAACGAAGCGGTGCTCGACCGTGCCCTGTTTGGCGGCAAAATCACCACCCTGTGGTACAAGCTCAAGCACTGGCTGCGCCCAAATACCCGCAGCGGCAGCCGCAAAAACATCCACGCCCATTACGACATCGGCAACCCGTTTTACCAGCTTTGGCTCGATACCAGTTGGACCTATTCGAGTGCGATTTTTGCCGGTAATTTCAACCTGCCGCTGCACAGTGCGCAGGCGCAAAAATATCAGCGCATCATCGACGTGCTGCAACTGAAGGCCGGGCAGCGGGTGCTGGAAATTGGCTGTGGCTGGGGCGGTTTTGCCAAGCATGCGGCCAAGCAGGGGATTCTGGTGCATGGCATTACCATTTCGCCAGCACAACTGGAGATCGCGCAAAAGCGGGTGAGCAACCTTGATTTGCAAGATCAGGTCACGCTCGAATTGCGGGATTATCGTGATCTTGACCAGCAATACGATGCCATTGTCTCAATCGAAATGTTTGAAGCGGTGGGTGAGCAATTCTGGCCCGGCTATTTCAAAACCCTGTCCAATTGTTTGGTGCCGGGTGGACGCGCCATGGTGCAAAGCATTACGATTGACGAGGCGCGCTTTGAACGCTATCGGCGTGGCACCGATTTTATCCAGCAATATATTTTCCCCGGCGGCATGTTGCCCAGCCCGGAGCGCTTTTGCCAGCAGGCGGACAAACAGGGCTTGCGGGTCATCGAACAATATGCGTTTGGGCCAGACTATGCCGAAACCCGGCGCCGCTGGAATGAGGCGTTTGGTAAAAATCGTGAGCAAATCGGCGCATTGGGTTTTGATGCCGGGTTTCAGCGCATCTGGCAAATGTATTTTGCCTACAGCGAAGCTGGCTTCGATGAAGGCAGCATTGACGTGGTGCAATTTCTGATTGAGAAGGATTTATAATGCCGCCCCGGCAGCAGTTGCCGCACTGGCAGGCATGGCTGGCAGCGCGCTTGACAAATAGCGGGGCAAGCCGCCTGTCAACTCGCTTGTCATCAGCGCTATGCCTTTGCCTGGCGTTGTTGTTTGGCCAAAGTGCGGCCAGTGCCAACGCATGGCAGCACGAATTGCCGCGCGCCACTGTGCAGGGCAGCGGCGATTTTCGCTTCTTTGGCCTGCGCATCTACACCGCCCGCCTGTGGAGTGAAGCGCTGCCGTTCGATGCTCGGGCCAGATTTGCGCTGGAGTTGACCTATCACCGCAGCATTGCCCGTGACCGGTTTGTCAGCACCAGCCTCGATGAAATCCGCCGCCTGTTTGGCGAGAAGGTGCCCGAAGCGACCTTGCTGCGCTGGCGCGGCCACATGCAGCAGGCCTTTACCGATGTTAAATCCGGTGATCAGTTAATCGGCGTCAATTTGCCGGGGCAGGGCTGCCGTTTTTATAACCGAGAGCGGCTGCTGGCCGAAATTGCCGACCCGGAATTTGCCCAGGCTTTTTTTGCGATCTGGTTTGACGAGCGCAGCCGGGACGAGAGTTTGCGCCGGGCACTGACCGGCAATGCGCGGGCACAGTTGGCCGAACCTGCTTCAAGTAGCACGATTGGCCCGATTGGTTCGATTGGCCCGATTTACATTGCCAGCGCTGCCCGGCCATGAGTCATACCGAGCACCGTATTCGTACCGGTTCCAGTTCCGGCACCGGTTCGGAAAAGGGTTCCGACACCAGTTTTGAATCCGGTTCCGATCTCGGCGCTGGCCAAACCGGGCCGGGTGGGGCAATGCTGCCTGCCTTGAGCTATGGTCTGCTCGGCCTGCCACTGGCCATGTCGGCCCTGCCGGTGTACGTACACATTCCGGCCTACTACACCGGGCAACTCGGCAGCTCGCTGTTTGCCACTGGGCTGGTATTGTTTTTTGCCAGAATGGTCGATACCGTGCAAGATCCGCTGCTGGGCCTGTTGATTGATCGCCAGCAACGCTTTGGCGCGGCGCGCATTCGCCTGTGGATGATGGGGGCTGGCCTGTTGCTGGTGCTCGGTTTTGCCTGCCTGTGGCTGCCGCCAGTGAGCGGTAGCACAGCCTTGCTGGTGTGGCTCGCTCTGATGCTAATTTTGAGCTACACCGCGCACAGCATGCTCAATATTGCCTACCTGAGCTGGGGCGCGCGGCTATCCGGTGATTTATTGAAACCGGCCGCGTGGCGCGAAGGGCTGGGGCTGGCCGGTGTGATACTGGCCAGCGTGATTCCCGGCCTGATCATGCAAAACGGCAACCCGGATCAGATTCGCAATGGCTTACACATGTTTGTTATTGGCTTTGCGCTACTGCTGGCGCTGGCCCTGTTCGCCCTGCTGCGCTTTGCGCCCCCTTGGCAGACGCTGGCCAGTTCGTCGTCCGGGTCACCTGCCGCAGTTCTTTCATGGCGCGCTGTACTGCAACAGGCGCTGGCCAACCGGGCATTTTTGCAATTGGCCGGGCCGTATTTTCTTAACGCACTGGCCGCCGCCATCGGGGCCACGCTGACGCTGTTCTTCATTGCCGACCGGCTCGGAGCGGCGCACTTGTCCGGCTATTTTCTGGCCAGCTACTTTTTGGCCGGTGCCGCTGGTTTGCCGCTGTGGGTCTGGCTGGCGCGACGGATTGGCTACGTGCGCGCCTGGCGGGCCAGCATGCTGTTGGCACTGGCCGGTTTTTCCGGGGCGGCCCTGCTCGGGCCGGGCGATATCATCGGCTACTTTGCCATTTGCACCGGTTCCGGGCTGGCACTGGGCGCAGATCTGGCGCTGCCACCGGTCTTGCTGGCGCGCCTGATTCCGGCTGATCAGGCCCCGGCCAACTATTTCGGCATTTGGACCTTGCTCGGCAAATTGGCGCTGGCCCTGTCCGGCCTGACCCTGCCGCTATTGGCCCAGTTTGATTACCAGCCCGGCCAAAGCCAGGGCAGCATCGCCTTGCTGGCGGCCTATGCCGGCTTGCCATGGCTGTGCAAGCTGTGGGCATATTGGGCGCTGGGCCGGTTCGAGCGGCACGCCAGTTTGCTTGCACCCCGTTTACCACAGGAGCAACCATGAGCGATCACCACGACAGCGTTGATAACCGCAGCAAGCACACGGCACCAACCCAGCGCTGGCCGCGCTGGCTGCGTTGGCTGGGGCCCTTAAACACCCCGCGCCAAAACTGGCGTGGCCAAAGGGTGTGGTTGATCGGCGCATCGAGCGGCATCGGCGCGGCGCTGGCACAGGCACTGTTGGCCGAAGGGGCGAAGGTTGCACTGTCGGCCCGACGCCGTGAGCGCTTGTTGAGCGTGGCAGGCGGGCAGGCTGATGCCTTGCCGGTACCGTTTGACGCAGCACAGCCGGATCAGTGGCTGGCAGCCCATGACACCGTGAAA
>JACCDS010867219.1_pt1 | contig 12224 bp, 12 predicted proteins | sample 7446441 | NCBI WGS metagenome assembly JACCDS01 (sample SAMN15323445, study PRJNA562643) | freshwater metagenome | isolation source: river surface water | place: USA:Blue River Watershed | collected 2017-08-17
GAGCTTGTTCATGTGAACCGACGCCAGATATGCCCGCCCCGTCATATCGTAAAAACACATGCTCAATCCGGCATAAGTTTTTTTCGAACAACCGCTGCTCACATTGGCATTATCCTCGAGGTTTTCCGGCATCATGCCTTGCAACATCGAACCTGAGTCATCGATCACAAAAAAAATATTCGGATCGACCGTCGAACCGGTTTCCAGAGGCGCGGAAGCAATATCTATCGCCGCCTGCACCGTGCCACTTGCCAACAAGGCGCCGCACAGCAGCGATTGCCAGTGCCATTTGTGCTTTTCCATCATGCTTCTCCTGTCGACAAGTTCTTAAATACGCCACACCACTTGCACCACCACCGCCGCCCGTCCAGCCTGCGGCTGGTTACGCACGGTAATACGGTAGGTCTGTCGTTCACATAGAGGATTTTCTTTGGGTTTGCAGGTTGGATCTTGCCGGCTGGTCCAAAAGCCCATGTTTTCGACCAAAAACTGACCATTGTAACCGACCCCATTGACCGCCACTGCCACAGTACCTGCATTGCCCCAGATGGCTGCATTATTCCAACGATCGGCAGTGCCCTGCACCGGTGCCGGAATTGGTGCATTAAACCAGGCACTACCTGCCGCTGGTGGCAATAAGGTACTTACCTGCCGCAAGGTTGCTTCAGCCACTTGTTTGGCGATTTCCCGATCGTTCAGATTAGAAGCCATTTTTTCCTGCAAGGTGGTACCGCGCATGGCACTGACTGCCAATAAGGTAATAGCGACCAGCATCAGCAGACTCAGTACTAAAGCGATACCGCGTTGTTGTTGTTGCAGCATAGTTCCGGCCTCAATGATTCCGCAGGTTAATCACCTGAGTGAAGGTGCGCAAACCTGCCGCCACCGGCATTTTTGCATCGTTCGCCAGCGTCAGCGTCGCGCGCAGCGCCACCACTTGTTCCCAGTCAGGCACCGCATTGGCATTGGTATAATTTGCGCTATCGCGTGATAAATACTGCACCTGCAAGTTTTCCACACCAGGCAAAATCTCCTCAGTGCGCATCTGCCCTGCGACCAGCGCCACACGATATAGTGAATTCCCATCTGCGTTGGTACCAACAAACCAGCCAACAGTCTCCAGTGGCATCACAGTACCGGCATCGGCGGACAAACTTTGCTGGAAGTTGACACCATTGGCGCCAAAGCCAAAGTTCAGAGACGCATTGCCCGGCGCCCCGGCCCCAACTGCATGGCTAATGTTGTTCCCCACGATTCCCGTCACCTGGAAAATTACCGCCATTTTGGAATCACAGGCCAGAACAATGTCATCAGCAACGATGCCCGCCACATTCTGATTGATCACCATTGGTGGCACTGCGGTTAGGTCATGCGAAACAATTGATGCGCTGGTACCACGGCCATACATCAGCTGCACACCGTCGGTACCGGCAACTGGCGGAATATCGGCGCCGGCAAACTGTGGCACGGCGCCTTGTTCGTACCCCTGAATACCAGCGGTCCAAATCGCCCACCAGGCCAGCGGCGGATTCAATACATTCACGACCCGTTGCGGGATCATATTGGCGCAACCGGTAAAACCGGCATGCATGGCATCACGGCTTAGTAGCTGGAAACTAACCTGACTGGATTGTTGCGACTGCATCAGCTTTTGTTGCACCTGCGCAGTCTGAATATTCGATACATAAACACCGATCACACCGGCGACCAGAAAACTGCCCAGTAACAGTGCAATCATCAACTCGGTCAGAGTAAAACCCATGTGGGCACGGTAAGTTTGTCTATTCATCATAAAATCCTTACCTGCTGGCGTATTGTCATTTCTGAGAGACCGCCGAGCGCCCGCGAATCATCCCAACTGACCACAATGGTATAAATGCGGTTTGCGCCGTCATACGACACTTCACCACAGCTGCTGGTGGCCTCGCCCAACGCCAGCTTCAGTTCGTTAATCCATTGTGTGCGTTCCACATTCTGTATGGAGCCGCCAAGATTAATGGTGTTACAGGTTTTCGCCTGAGCAAACACGCCAGTTCGGGCCAGCACTGCATTGGCACGGATCCGCTCTGCCATGCTACCAGCCAGCATCACTGCCATGGTGCGTTGATGCGCGCTTTGACTGTTTTTCAAATTCATCGTCTGCAAACCAGCGACGCCTAACAAACCAATCGCCAGCACTAACACGGCAATCATGGTTTCCAGCAACGAAATCCCCTGCTGGGATCTGAAAGTTGGTACAGGATTCATGAACAATCCCCGTCAGTGTTTTGTGTGACTTGTTGCAGGCGACCACCAGAACTAAACCGCACTTCATACATATTCGGATCCAGGCTTCTATCAGCAATACAGATTCTGATCATGTCGCTCAGCGGTGTATTGTTACCAAACTCGCGGATAAGCCCTTGGGAATTAAAGCGGATGACGTGTTGAGCGCTGGTCAGCACTTCGCCAGAACTGATGGTTACCGTAGTGCTGGTAAATGGCTGAGCCCGCAGTACGGGCCCGGTTTCAGCACCAATCGCGGCGCCGGCAGCGCGGATCAGCCAGCCGCTCCAGCCGGATGTCGGCGGCGCCGAGCAGACCTGACTGTCGCTACTGTGGCAAAACACCACATTTTGATTCAACCGAATGGCTTCAGTACGGGCAAATACCAACGCATTCTGGATCTCTCGGCTTTGCGATTCCAATTTGCTACTGCCACCGATGGTAGAAAAACCAGGTCCGGCAACGATGATGCCAATACTGAGGACCACAATCGCCACCAGCAATTCGATCAAAGTGACGCCCTGAACCTGATGCGCAGACTTCATACATTCAATCCTGTGCAAAGAAAAAACAGATGGGCAGTGTCAGTATCATGCCGCAGTGAAAGCAAGAATTCGAACCGTATATCGGGAAATTCTGACCGTTGGTCAAGGTCGGGCGATTGTTGAGCGGTGCTGTATTAATCTGGCTGCAGCAATAACCTGACCTGTGCCAGTTCACGGCGGCTGATCTCTGGCTGGACAGGACAATCCCGCAACAGTAAAAGATGCTGCCCATCGGCCGAGCGGCTAATGCCACAGATACGTTCAGCCAGCACCAACGTATTGCGGTGAATACGCACCAGTTGCTGCGGGTACTTTTCCTGCAGCTGTTTCAGACTAGTCTCCGTCAGCGCTTCCCCGCCCTGATAAACCAACCGCACGTACTTATCATCTGCCTGCAGATAAAACAGCTCACTGAGCAGAATACTGCGTTGTTCCAGACCTACCCGAAAACTCAGGCGTGGCGCCTGCAGTTTTTGTTTTTCCAGATGCACCCGCGTACTGACACCGAGGCGCTCCAGACATAGTTGCAATTGTGCCAGTCCAATCGGTTTTAGCAGATAATCCGCCGGTGCGACTTGGTAGGCCGCCAGCGCATGTTGTGGATGTGCGGTGACAAAAATCACCGCCGGCGGTGGCTGAATGCGTGCAAGATCAGCGGCGACGCTCAGACCGTCCGCCCCTGGCATTTCGATGTCGAGAAAGACCAGATCTGGGGTCAAATCGATACACAACTGCAGTGCCTGCGCGCCATTTTCGGCCTCAGCAACTAACTGATAACCGGGGATCTGGGCCAGCAAGCGACTAAGCCGACTGCGGGCCAAAGGTTCATCATCAACGATCAGCACGCGCATCGGCACTGTCCTTGGGTAGCGGTAAAGTTAATTTTAATCCATAGCTGTCTGGACTCATCACAGCGACGAGCCGGGCGCGATCACCATACATTAATTCCAGACGGCGGCGGATATTGCTCAGCGCAATGCCATTACCGCCGGAATGCGGGCGTACATCGCCACGCGGATTTTCAATCAACAGACTCACAGCGCCGGAACCGACGGTCAGTTCCAGCCGGATCAAGCCAGGTTCTGAGCGAGTTTCGATGCCGTGGCGAACGGCATTTTCCAGCAGCGGCTGTAATGTCAGACAAGGAATTGTCAGTAGAGGTAACTGCGCAGGCACTCGCCATTCCAATTGCAAGCGATGTTGCAGACGTAGCTGTTCCAATGCCAGATAACGCCGCGCCAATAACAAGTCTTCTTCGAGGGTCACTGCGGTGTCGGAATGTAATGCGGCCCGGAACAAACTGGCAAGGTCCAGTAACGCCTGTTCAGCTTGATCTGGTTGGCTATGCGTCAGCTCTGCGGCGGTATTGAGGCTGTTAAACAAAAAATGCGGCCGGATCCTGGCCTGCAGCGCATCGAGTTCAGCACGCGCCTGAGCATCCAACCGCAGCCGTTGCTGCACATACAAAATACCCAGCTGAATCCCAATGACGCCGACCAGTAGGCTCATCAGCAGCACTTGCAGCAAAAAACTATGATAATCACCGGCGCCCGGCCAACCGGCGCTTTGTAAAAACTGATGGGCAAAAGTGCCAACCACCAGACTGATCAGTAATAACAACAGCAGGAAAAACCAAGCCAGTGCCGGCGGACTGAACTGGCGCCAATAGCGTTGAAACAAACACAGCAAAGCCAGTAACGGTAAGGTCACCCAATGCACAAATAAGGAAATCAGACCCAGACGTGACCAGAACTCCGTGGTCACGCCGGGAACCAGCGCCAGCAGAATTGCCAGCGCCTGGGCCAGGATGATGATGCGAAGCACAGTACCGCTACGGCAAAACTCCGGCAGCAGTTGTTCGACCGGCATGCGAGGCGCCTTTGCGCCCCGCTGCGATTGCGCACCGCGTTGCAAATCAGCAGCGCGCTGCCGGCGGCTCACTCAGCGCAGCTCCGCCGGTACGGCAAATACGACGTTCTCTTCACGCCCTGGGTGCTCAATCACTTGTTTGCCACCCCAGGCTGTCAGTTGCTGGACCACTTGCTGCACCAGCACCTCAGGCGCTGAAGCTCCGGCTGTGACACCAACAGCTTTCACGTCCTGTAGCCAGGACTGCTGAATATCTTCCGCCGTATCAATCAGGTAGGCACAACAACCCATTTTTTCAGCCAGTTCACGCAAACGATTAGAGTTACTGGAGTTTTTCGCACCAACCACCAATAACAACTGCACTTTGGCAGCCAGTTCGCGCACGGCATCCTGGCGGTTTTGTGTGGCATAGCAAATATCGTCTTTGCGTGGGCCTTCGATGTCCGGGAACTTCTGCCGCAGCGCATCAATCACATCCGCAGTATCATCGACTGATAACGTCGTCTGGCTGGAGAAGCACAGCTCTGCCGGGTTTTTCACCTGCAGCTTGGCCACATCTTCTACCGACTCTACCAGATAAATGCCGCCTTCCGGATTGTCGTATTGGCCCATTGTGCCTTCAACTTCCGGATGACCGGCATGGCCAATCAGAATACACTCAACGCCTTTGCGGCTGGCACGGGTGACTTCCATATGCACTTTAGTCACCAGCGGGCACGTAGCATCAAATACTTTGAGACCGCGCTGCTTCGCATTTTCCCGCACCGCCTGTGACACACCATGCGCAGAGAAAATCACGATATTGCCATCCGGCACTTCATCTAACTCATCGACAAACACCGCGCCACTGCGACGCAGACCATCGACGACAAACTTGTTATGCACCACTTCATGGCGTACATAAATCGGCGGTTCGTACAGTTCCAGCGCACGGGATACGATGCTGATCGCACGGTCGACACCGGCACAAAAACCACGTGGGTTGGCGAGAAAAATATCCATAATCAGTTGATTACCTGCACAATTTCGACGTTAAAAGTCAGAGTCTGCCCAGCGAGCGGATGATTAAAATCAATAGTGACCGAATCGCCGACCACTTCACGCACCAGTCCGGGCAGTTCGGAGCCGTCCGGCATCGCAAAGCCAATAATCATGCCGACCTGCGCCGGAGCGTCCAGCGAAAACTTGCTGCGATCGACATAATAAATATTGTCTGGATTGGGCATGCCATAAGCATCCTGCGGTTCCAGTGTGAAGGTCTTTTTATCACCGGCTTGCATCCCACTCAGCTCTTCTTCAAAAGCAGGCGATAAAGACCCATCCCCCATCTGCAATTTGGCCGGTTTGTTATGGACACGGGTACTTTCCGCGGCACTGCCGTCTGAAAGCTTGATATCAAAATGAAAAATGACCGTACTGCCTGCACCAATCATCAATTTGTCCTCGTTTGCGCCGGTTCATCTTCGGACGAAAAACTGTCCCAAATCAGTAAACCCGCACCAATCGTAATGGCACAATCGGCGATGTTAAATATCGGATAGTGCCACTGCTGGTAATACACATGAAGAAAATCAACCACATAGCCATAGAGGCTCCGGTCAATTAAATTCCCGATGGCACCGGCGATAATCAGCACCAGCGCCAGGCTGAGTTTCAGCTGCGAGCGCTGCAACCGGCTCAGCCAGACACTGAGTACGCAAGTCACGACAATCGCGATCGCTGTAAACAACCAACGCTGCCAACCGCCGGCATCACCCAGGAACGAGAAGGCTGCACCGTAATTGCGGGCATAAGTAAAATTGAACACCGGCAATAACTGGATGGACTCGCCCAGCGTGAAATTCTGCAAAACCCAGATTTTGCTGAGCTGGTCAGCGACCAGCACCAGCAGCGCTATCCACCAGAAGCGCCAGCCTGTTTCATTGAACAAACGCATCAGGCAAAAGTCCTGTGTTCACCGGCGCCTTCGACGTTGTCGACACAGCGCAGACAAATCAGCGGATGCGCAGGATTTGCGCCAACGTCATGGCGATGGTGCCAGCAACGATCACACTTGGCAGCCGTTGAGGTTTGTACCTGCACAGACAGCCCGGTCAACGCCGTCGCTACTGCATCAGCAGGAGCTGTTTCAACTTTGACTGCCGCGGTCGACGTCATCAACACAAAGCGCAGTTCATCACCGAGCTGCAGCAATTGTGCGCCAAGCTCGCCTTCTGCATACAGCGTGACTTCAGCCTGCAATGACGCACCGATTTTGCCGTCTTTGCGTGTGACTTCGATAACCTTATTCACTTCGTCCCGCACCGCCAGCAACTGGCGCCAGAAAGCGTCCGACACTTTACCGCTTGGTACTGCAGCAAAACCATCGTACCAAACGCCGGTAAAGACAAATGGCTCCGTGCGCGCTGGTAAAGCTTCCCAAATTTCCTGTGCGGTGAAACTCATGATCGGTGCCATCCAGCGCACCATAGCTTCAATGATGTGATACAGCGCGGTCTGACAAGAACGGCGCGCTAAACCATCGGTCTTGGCGGTGTACTGACGGTCTTTGATCACGTCTAAATAGAAGCTGCCCAGTTCTACCGTACAGAAATTCATCATCTTCTGACTGACCAGGTGGAATTGGTAATCAAGGTAATCGGCTTCAATTTCTTTTTGCAATTCAGCCGCGCGCTGCACCATCCACAGATCCAGCTCGACCAATTCATCCATAGGCACTAAATCGGTTTGCGGATTAAAACCATTCAGGTTCGCCAGGATAAAACGGGCGGTGTTGCGAATGCGGCGGTATTTGTCGGCAGCACGGTTTAAGATCTCATCCGACACCGTCATTTCTGAGGTGTAATCGGTGGTCGCAACCCATAAACGCAGAATATCCGCACCCAGTTTGTTCATCACATCCTGCGGTGAGACCACGTTGCCAAGCGATTTCGACATCTTGCGGCCTTCACCGTCGACGGTGAAACCATGCGTCAGCACTTGCTTGTACGGCGCGTGGCCTTTGATGGCGACGCCGGTCATCAGCGACGACATAAACCAGCCACGGTGCTGATCTGAGCCTTCCAGGTACATGTCGGCCTGCGTCGCGCCGCCGAATTCCGGGCGTGGATCAATCACGCATGCATGCGTCACACCAGAATCAAACCAGACGTCCAGCGTGTCGGTCACTTTGACATAATCAGCCGCTTCTGCGCCCAGCAATTCTGCCGCTTCTAAATCAAACCAGGCCTGAATACCAGCCTGCTCGACTTTGACAGCAACCTGTTCCATCAGCGTTTTAGTATTTGGATGCAAGGCACCGGTGTCTTTATGCACGAACAGCGCAATAGGCACACCCCAAGTGCGTTGACGCGAGATACACCAATCCGGACGGCCCGCCACCATGTTTTCAATGCGTTGCTGACCCCAGTCCGGGATCCAGCGGGTATTGTCGATTTCTTTTAATGACGTGGCGCGCAGGCCAGCCTGATCCATGCTGACAAACCATTGTGGTGTCGCGCGGAAAATGATCGGCGTTTTGTGACGCCAGCAATGCGGGTAGCTGTGTTTGTAAGCTTTGTGTACCAGCAAAGCGCCGGCGGCTTGTAATGCTTCGACGACAGAATCATTGGCTTTAAACACATGCTGACCGGCAAACAGCGGCGTATCCGGCAGATAAACCCCATTGCCACCCACCGGGTTCGCCACTTCCAGACCATATTTCTGACCGACCACAAAGTCTTCCTGACCGTGACCTGGCGCCGTGTGCACAGCACCGGTACCAGAATCGGTCGTGACATGCTCACCCAATACTACCGGCACAGTAAAGTCGTATAGCGGATGCTGCAGCTGCAACAGTTCCAGTGCTTCACCTTTGGCAAAACCGAGCGCATGGTATTTTTCAATGCCAGCGCGGGCCATCACGTCTTTGACTAAATCTGTGGCCAGCACCAGGCGCTCTGCGCCATTCGGCCCTGCTTCGACCTGCACCAGGCTGTAACTTAACACGGCATTCAGCGCAACAGCGCGGTTAGCCGGAATGGTCCATGGTGTGGTGGTCCAAATCACTACAGAAATTGGGCCTGTACCGGCATGACCGGCCGGATGATCGAATTTATCTGCCACCGCTTCGTCAACGACGCGAAAACGTACGTCAATGGCCGGAGAGACTTTATCCTGATATTCCACTTCGGCTTCAGCTAAAGCCGAACCACAATCGGTACACCAGTGCACTGGCTTAAAGCCTTGATGTAAATGGCCATTTTCAATGATGCGTGATAAAGAACGAATGATATTGGCTTCAAACGCAAAATCCATCGTGCGGTACGGATTGTTCCAGTCACCGAGCACGCCCAAGCGGATGAAGTCGGTTTTTTGTGCTTCGATTTGCGTCAGTGCGTATTCACGGCATTTTTCGCGAAATTCAGCAGCGGATAACTTCACGCCCGGCTTGCCGTATTTTTTCTCAACAACCAGCTCAATCGGCAGACCATGACAATCCCAGCCCGGTACATAAGGCGCATCAAAATCGGCCAAAGTGCGGGATTTCACAATGAAGTCTTTCAGGATTTTATTAACGGCATGGCCGATGTGGATGTTGCCGTTGGCGTACGGCGGGCCGTCGTGCAGGATAAATGTCTTTTTGCCCTTTTTCGCCGTACGGATTTGGCCGTATAAATCGGCCGCCGTCCAGTTCGCTAACATTTGCGGTTCACGCTGCGCCAGATTGGCGCGCATCGCAAAGGCCGTATCCGGCAGGTTCAGGGTATGTTTGTAATCACTCATCCGATAAATCCCGTGTTGGCTGTCGCAAACCGCAGCAGGCGGCGCGGACGTTAAATCTGCGTGGCAAAAAAAGCCCGAGCCGCGTCGGCATCGTGCTGAATTTGCTGCTGTAATTCATCAATCGAACTGAACTTCTGTTCAGCGCGGATTTTTTTCCTCAGCACCACTTCAATTTGTTGGCCATATAAATCGCCTTTAAAATCAAAGAAGTGAGCTTCTAATTGTTCTACACGGCCCAGGACTGTCGGGCGTAAGCCAATATTGGCGACACCGCGAAAATGCCCCAGCGCACAATGCGCTTCAATCGCATACACGCCTTGTAACGGCAATTTTTTCCGATACAACCAGACGTTTGCGGTGGGGAAACCCAGCTGTCGTCCCAGCTTCTGACCATGTCGGACCCGCCCCATCAGCGAGAACGGTCGTCCCAACATTTCGGCAGCGCTGTCGAGTTCATCCGCTGCCAGCGCTTCGCGGATCAGCGTGCTGCTGACCCGGTGCTGTGCCAGTTTCAGGCTGGCTGTCGGCGTTAAGCCAAAACCATGCTCCGCCGCGGCTTCTTGTAACAACGCAAAATTACCGGCGCGGTTTTTGCCAAAACAGAAATCGTCACCGACGATCAAATGCCGTACATCGAGTTTTTCCAGCAATAACTGCCGGATGAAAAAATCGGGCTCCTGGCCGGCAAAAGCCTGATCAAATTTGACGCAGAGCAGCCGATCCAACCCTTGCTGTGCCAGCCAGTGATACTTTTCCCGAAACCGGGTTAAGCGCGCCGGCGCCACTTCAGGCTTAAACAGCTCCAGCGGCTGGGGTTCAAACACCATCACCACTGCCGGCAATTGCAATTGCCGGGCGATTTGTCTGACCTGCGCCAACACCGCCTGATGCCCCAGATGGACGCCATCGAAGTTGCCAATGGTCAGCACACAACCCCGGTGCTGCGGCAGAATATTCTGCAGGCCACGAATCAACTCCATCCGTTTGCGCTTCTCTGTCTTGCTGTCTAAACGGCCGATTATAACGACATCAGTCGTGACTTTCAGCAACAGATTGCCGTTTCAGGTCGCGCAATCGGACACCTAACAGCCCCAGCGCAATAAAATACAGCGGAACAGCCGCCAGGATCACCAATCCGACCGTCTGTGCCCGCACGGCAAAACTACTGTCGCGCAGCATTGCCATGTCTGGTAACAAGTACCAAATGAGCCCCGCCATTGCACTGGCAGCCAACAAAGCACGACCAATTGTAAGCAACGTATGGCGGGATAACTGGTAGATATCGGCTTTCTTAAGGCCCTGATATAACAGCCATGCATTCAGCGCCCCTGACATCGTTGTCGCGAGCGCGAGACCAACATAACTGATAAAAGGCGCCAACATCAGGTTAAATACCATGTTGGCGACCATGGCGATAATGCCAATCCGTACCGGCGTTTTAATGTCCTGCCGCGCGTAAAACGCCGGCGCTAACACTTTAATCAGCATCAACGGCACCAGACCAATGCAATAAGCAATCAGGCTCCAGCTGGCCTGCGTGGCGTCAAAAGCGGTGAATTTACCGTGCGCAAATACCGTCAGCAGGATCGGTTCTGCCAGCGCAATCAGGCCAAACATCGACGGAATGCCAAGCAAACAAATCAAGCTAATGGACCAGTCGAGCGTGGCACGAAAATCTTTCTGATTATCCAGCGCATGCAGGCGCGACAGGCTTGGCAGGATCACCGTCGCAATCGCAATCCCAAACATACCAAGCGGGAACTCCAGCAGACGATCCGAGTAGTACAGCCAGCTGACCGAGCCGGTTTGCAGGAACGACGCGATAATGGCATCGAGTAACAGATTGATTTGACTGACAGATACGCCAAACAACGCCGGCAGCATCAGCTTGCGGATGCGGATGATATATTCATCGTGCCAAGCCCAGCGCGGCCACACCAACAAACCGGCTTTGGCTAAAAATGGCAACTGGAATAGAAACTGAAACAAACCACCGAGGAACACCCCCCAGGCCAATGCAGCCGCCGGATCTTCGGTATAAGGTGTCAGCCACAGCGCAGCGCCGATCATGGCGATATTCAGAAAAACCGGGCTGAATGCAGCCACGGCAAACTTATTGTAAACATTCAGCACCGCGCCAGACAAAGCGACAAAAGTGATGAACCATAAATATGGGAAAGTGATTTTCAACAACACACTGGCTTGCTCGTACTTGGCAGCATCCGGCCCACCACGCAGATAATCTTCAAACCAGCCCATACCAAACAGCGCCATCAACACCGGCGATCCAAGCATTGCCAGTAAAGTCACCACAGTGACTATCATGCCCAGCGTGCCTGCCGCCTTTGCCATCAGTTCGCGAACGGCATCATCGCCATGCTTAGCTTTGACTTCTGATAGTACCGGCACAAAAGCTTGTGAAAATGCGCCTTCAGCAAACAAGCGCCGCAAAAAATTCGGAATGCGATTAACCATCAAAAAGACGTCGGCTGCGGCCCCGGCGCCGAGCACATTGGCGGTCACGACATCACGGACCAACCCAAGGACACGGGAAATAAGGGTCATCACACTGACAATCATGCCGGATTTCAATAACTTCGCAGACAAGGGAAACTCCATCTTTTGTTTCTGGCGCTATTGTCACCAAAGCGTCTGCTTTATGCCAGCTTCCTGTGATTTTAATCCGTTCAAAATCACTGAAATCAGCCGCAAAATGATTTGACACAGGGCGATAAAATAGGCATATTATGCGGCCTTTAAAGAGTCCCGGTTTAGTTTTTA
>JACCDS010686392.1_pt1 | contig 12223 bp, 13 predicted proteins | sample 7446441 | NCBI WGS metagenome assembly JACCDS01 (sample SAMN15323445, study PRJNA562643) | freshwater metagenome | isolation source: river surface water | place: USA:Blue River Watershed | collected 2017-08-17
AACTGCGCGCGGCTTTCGAGGATGCGCTTGAGGTCATCCATCGCCTCGCGGTTGCCGGACATCGGGCGACGGTCGCCCTGTGCCAGCACGCGGCTCATGTGCTCTTCCGGCGAAGCCTTCAGCCAGACGGTGTAGCAGTGGGTGAGCAGCAGGTTGAAGGTGGCCGGCTCGGAGACGATGCCGCCCGGCGTCGCGATCACCACGCGCGCATGTGAACGGATCACCTCCTCCAGCGCACGCTGCTCGTAGCGCCGGTAGGCCGTCTGTCCGTACAGCGAGTGGATCTCGTCAATGCTGCAACCGGCCAATATTTCGATCTGCGCCGACAGCTCGATGAAGGGCACGCCCAACTGCTCCGCCAGTTTGCGGCCGAGGCTGGACTTGCCGGCGCCGCGCAAACCGATCAGCGCGATCCGCTGCCGCCGCGTTGCCTCGCTAGTCGGCTTGTCGAACAATTCGGCCAGTACCGATCGTACGCGCGCCAGCTCCTCGTCGCTGCGTCCGCGCAGGATCTCGCGGATCATCAGCCAGTCGGGCGAGGACGCGGTCTCGTCGCCGGTCATCTCGGCCAGCGAGCAATTCAGCACTGCGCACAACTGGCGCAGGAACTGGATTGACGCATTGCCGACGCCGGTCTCGACATTCGCGACATGCCGCTCGGACACCCCGGCGAGTGTCGCCAGGGTCTTGCGCGTCAGCCCGCGCCGCGCGCGCAACAGCCGCACGCGCTCGCCGAGCGCCTCGAGGAACGGATCTTTTTCAGGCACAGCCGGTTCGGGGGTAGACATGGAAGGACTCAGGTCGCGCGCCTTGACGTAGGCAAGATATTGCATTTACACTCGAATCGACCTGCATTATAGATTCACACTCAAAAAACACCAAAGCGCGACGAACGCGCACCCGGGGGGACACACAGTTGGAATTACAGGCATTCCAGGCCCTGATCGCGGGCCTGACTTCCGAGATTGCCGGCCGGACGCTCGACGCGGCGCTGGCTGCAGACCTCAATCGCCGGCATGGCCCGGACAGCGACAGTTATCGGCAGATCGCCGATGCATGCCATGCCGCGATCGCGGCCGGCTGGATGTGCAAGCACGAGGGTGGCGGCATTCGCTACGGCCGCGTGATCAAGCCCGGGCCGGCGACCCATGATTTCTCTGTCGACGTCGTCGACATGGAGAACGTCATCGGCCCGCACCATGTCCATCCTCACGGCGAGATCGACCTGATCATGCCGCTGACCGATGGCGCGCTGTTTGACGGCCATCCGGCCGGCTGGTGCGTCTACGGTCCCGGCAGCGCGCACAAGCCCACGGTGAGCGCGGGTCGCGCGCTGGTGCTATACCTTCTGCCGGCAGGCGCCATCGAATTTACCCGGACGGCCTGAGCGCGCGCCGCGCTCCCTCCTCTTATCTTCTTACCTGAAGCGGATTTCCATGACGACGTTCCTGAACAATTACCTCGGCGGCCAGTGGCAGCCGGCCGCACGTGCAGTGCACACACTGACCGACCCCGTCACCGGCGCCGAGCTGGCCGCCACCGGCGGCGGCGCCGAAGGATTGCAAGAAGGCTTCGCATTTGCGCGCAATGAAGGGGCGAAGGCCCTGCAGGCACTGAGCTACGGCCAGCGTGCGGCGATGCTGTCCGATGCGCTCAAGCTGATGCAATCGAAACGTGACGACTACTACGCGATCTCGCTGGCGAACTCCGGCACCACCAAAACCGATTCGGGCATCGATGTCGACGGCGGCCTGTTCACCCTCGGCTTCTACGCAAAACTCGGCGCGGCGCTCGGCGACGCAAAATTCCTGACTGATGGCGCCGCCGCCGTGATGTCGAAAGACCAGCTGTTCCAGTCGCAGCACCTGATGGTGCCGATCCGCGGGCTCGCGCTGTTCATCAATGCCTTCAACTTCCCCAGCTGGGGCTTGTGGGAAAAAGCCGCGCCGGCGCTGCTGTCGGGTGTGCCGGTGGTCGTGAAGCCGGCCACGGTAACCGCAGGGCTCACGCACCAGATGGTGAAAGACGTGGTCGATGCCGGCATCTTGCCGCCGGGCGCGCTGTCCATCGTCTGCGGCAGTTCGGCCGGCCTGCTCGACGCGCTCACGCCCTTCGACGTGCTGTCCTTCACCGGCTCGGCCGATACCGCCACGACGATCCGCAGCCATCGCGCAGTCGCGCAGGATTCGGTGCGCGTGAACATCGAGGCGGACAGCCTGAACGTCTCCATCCTCGGCGAAGACGCCGCGCCCGGCACCCCTGCGTTCGACCTGTATGTCGACAACCTCGCGCGCGACATCACCATCAAGAGCGGGCAGCGCTGCACTGCGCCGCGCCGTGCGCTGGTGCCGAGAGGCTATATGCATGCGGTCGGCGAAGCGGTGGCCGGCAAGCTCGCGGCGATCCGCGTCGGCAATCCGCGCCATCCGGCGACCGCGATGGGTGCGCTGGTCAGCCGCGCGCAATACGACAGCGTGCAGGAAGGTCTGGCGATCCTGAAACAGGAAGCCAGCGTACTGTTTGACGGCAGCGCGCAGCCGCTGCTGGATGCCGATGCGAATTCCGCCTGCGTCGGACCGACGCTGCTGGCGATACGCGACGCCGATGCGGCGACGAAAGTGCATGCGCATGAAGTGTTCGGTCCGGTGTCGTCGCTGATTGGCTACCGCGACAGCGCGCATGCGATCGATATTGCGCATCGCGGCCTGGGCTCGCTGGTTGCGTCGGTCTACAGCGCCGACAATGCGCTGCTCGCGCACTGCGCGCAGGCACTGGCCGGGTCACACGGACGCGTGCACCTGGTCAGTCCCGAGGTGGGCAAGACCCAGACCGGACACGGCAATGTGATGCCGGCATCGATACACGGCGGACCGGGCCGCGCCGGCGGCGGCGAGGAGCTGGGCGGACTGCGCGCGCTGGCTTTTTATCATCGCCGCAGCGCAGTGCAGGGACCGTCCGCGGCGCTGGAACTGATGAAGCAAGGAACCACGGCATTCGGCTACTGAACTGACCGACACCGATCAACCGGCGGCCAACACTATAACCATCACAGGCCGCCGCTGGAGGAGACAAGCATGCAACACCATGCCAAGGCGCCGCCCGAGCGCTTCAATTTCGCTCGCCACCTGCTAGCGCTGAATGGCGGCAGGGCCGAAAAGACGGCGTATCGCGACGACCGCGGCGAACTGAGTTACGGCGAACTGGACAGCCGCGTGCGCCGCTTCGCTGCGGGACTGCTCGCGCAGGGCGTGCAGCCTGAACAGCGGGTGATGCTCGTGATGCTCGACACCGTCGACCTGCCGGTCGCCTTCCTCGGCGCGCTGTATGCGGGAGTGGTGCCGGTGCCGGTGAATACCCTGCTGCCGGCCGACAATTACGCGTACATGATCGCGCACTGCGATGCGCGGCTGATCATCGTGTCCGACCTGCTGCTGCCCACGGTGCAACAGGCGCTCGACATCGCCGGCCGCGAGGTAGCGCTCGCGATCTCCGGCAAGCCCGATGACGCCGCCGGCATGCCGTTCGCACAGCTGCTCGCGCCGGCGCCGCTGCCGCAAGCCGCCGATACGCATGCCGACCAGTTCGCCTTCTGGCTGTATTCCAGCGGATCGACCGGCCAGCCCAAGGGCGCTGTGCATTCGCATGCCAACCTGTACTGGACGGCCGAGCTGTATGGCAAACCCGTTCTCGGCCTGCGCGAAGACGATGTGGTGTTCTCGGCTGCCAAGCTGTTCTTCGCCTACGGCCTCGGCAATGCGCTGACCTTCCCGCTGTCGGTCGGCGCGACCGTGATCCTGATGGCCGAGCGTCCGACGCCGGCCGCCGTGTTCGACCGGCTTACCCGGCATCAGCCGACCGTGTTCTATGGGGTGCCGACCCTGTATGTCGCGATGCTGGCGTCCGATGCACTGCCGGCGCGTGATCAGGTGCGCCTGCGCGTCTGCGCATCCGCCGGCGAGGCGCTGCCACGCGAGGTGGGCGAAAAATTCAGCGCACACTTTGGCTGTGACATTCTCGATGGCCTGGGCTCGACCGAGATGCTGCACATCTTCCTGTCGACCCGCAGTGGCCAGGTCCGCTACGGCACCACCGGTACGCCCGTGCCCGGCTACGACGTCGAACTGCGTGACGAGCTCGGTCGTCCGGTACCGGAGGGCGAGGTCGGCGACCTGTACATCAAGGGCCCGAGCGCCGCCCATCTGTACTGGACCAACCGCGAGAAAAGTATCGCCACCTTCCAGGGCGAGTGGGTCAAGAGCGGCGACAAGTACGTGATCGACCGGGATGGTTATTTCACCTATGCGGGCCGCAGCGACGACATGCTGAAAGTCAGCGGCCAGTACGTGTCACCGATCGAGGTCGAATCCGCGCTGATCGGGCATCCGGCCGTACTCGAGTGTGCCGTGGTCGGCAAGGCTGATACCCAGGGGCTGACGAAGACCGTGGCCTATGTCGTGCTGCGCGACCTGCGCGCTGCCGGCGCCGGGATGGAGAGCGAACTGCAGGCGTTCGTGAAGACGCGGCTGGCACTACACAAGTATCCGCGCGAGATACGCTTTACTGACGAACTGCCGAAGACCGCCACCGGCAAGATCCAGCGCTTCAGGCTGCGCGAAGCCGGGGACCACTGACACATGGACACCGGCGGCACGGACTGCATCGAATTCGACTGGAACGGCCGGGCTACGCGGATCGAATACCGCTGGGCCGGCCGCGCCGGTCTGCAGTCGCCGGTCATGGTCTTCCTGCACGAAGGTCTGGGTTCCGTCGCGCTGTGGAAGGACTTCCCGGACTGGCTGTGCGATCGGCTCGGCCTGTGCGGGCTGGTCTATTCGCGCCCCGGTTACGGCCGCTCGAGTCCGCGCGCGCCGCATGAGCACTGGGCACCGGACTTCATGCACCGGCAGGCATTCGAGGTGCTGCCTGTGCTGCTGGACCGGCTCGGTGTCACGCGCCCATGGCTGTTCGGGCACAGCGATGGCGGCTCGATCGCCCTGCTGTATGCAGCCAGCTTTCCGGATTCGCCGGCGGGCGCCATCGTCGTCGCGCCTCACCTGTTCGTCGAGGACCTTAGCGTGGCCAGCATCGCCCTCGCCCGCACAGCCTATCTCGGGCAGGGCTTGCGCGATCGGCTGGCGCGCTACCACGACGACGTCGATTCCGCTTTCTTCGGCTGGAACGACATCTGGCTGTCGCCCGCGTTCCGCGACTGGAACATCGAGGACGCGCTGGCAACGATACGCTGCCCCATGCTTGCGCTGCAGGGCGAGGACGATGAGTACGGCACGCTCAGGCAAGTCACGGCCATTCGCGACCGGCTGCCCGGCACCACGGTCGTCGCGCTACCCGCGTGCGGGCACTCGCCGCACCGCGACCAGCCCGAAGCGCTCTGCGCCGCCACCGAAGCCTTTGTCGCGCGCCACCGGTGATGGCGGTCGCAATGGCCTGCACTTTGTATCTCGTACAATGACGCAACGACGACTTCCTGCCCACGCATGAATCCGCACTTTTTGAATAAGCGCCTGTCGCACCAGCTCGGCTACGCCGGGCTGCTTCCCTTCCTGCTGATGATGACCGGCGCCTGGTTCGCCGACGCCTCATGGGCCGACGATTTCATGAACGGACAGCTCGCGTACGCGATCGTGATTCTGTCCTTCCTGGGGGGCATTCATTGGGGAGCGGCGATGCTCAGCAGCACGCTGTCGGCAGCCGACACGCGCAAGGCCCTGAGCTGGGGAGTGACACCGTCACTGATCGCCTGGAGCGCGACCTTGTTCGGCGGTTTCGGATTTGCCGTGTTGATGGTGGGCTTCATCGCCGCATTGCAGGTCGACAAACAGCTCTACCCGCATTACGGCATGCCGGACTGGCTGATCGTGCTGCGCAAGAAGCTGACGCTAGTGGTCGTCTTGTCGCTGCTGCTCACCGTGGCTGGCGTTAACCTGCGCGGCTGACGCGCAGCGTTCGACGTGTGCGCGGCCGGATACCCGGCCGGCGATTACTCAGCAGTTTCGTCGGCGCCCTTGGGCTTGCCATCGACATCGCTGATGCGCATGCGTCGACGGCGGTCACCCATCAGCTCGCGCAACTCGCGGATGCTGAGGTCGGTCACTTCGTGCATGCGAATCAGCAGCGATGCGCCGACCGGCAAGGTGCGATGGCGAATCTTGCTGATCACCGGCGGCCGCACTTCCAGTGCGCGCGACAGGGCCGCATCATTCTTCAGACCCAGTTTCTGGATCAGCACATCGAGCAAGCGATTCGGATCGTAGCCCTCTTGGGATACCAGAGGATGTTTGTCCATCTTTTTCTCTCCCCAGCAAATGTCGGCCAACAGATAACTGTCTGAATAACATAACCGTTTCTGTTGTGCAATTTCAGTAACGCTAAGTTATATGTCATCGCAGCAACATTTTCAAGCGTTTCGTCAGCGAATTGTCAGGCTGCGGCTCAAGTTGGCCAGATTAAATTGCAAAATTAAGAACTTACTTCGTAAGCATTACCAACTTTGTCATTCCAAAACAAGGACTTAGAGAACATCTCCAGGGAAAGAAAAATATTTTCACAAACAAAAGGCCAGCCACCGGTATTTGCCCGAATGACTGGCCGATTGGCCGCTTGGTTTGCCGTGACACGCGGCAGCTCGCACGCCGCTATTTGCACGCTTCCCTTGCCTCAGCCAGCAAGCGCTTGCCGTCGAACCCCTTGGCGATCATGTCTTTTACCCATTCTTCCTCGATGCGCGAGGATGCAGACTGCCAGCGTTTGAGCTCGGCATCCGGCAGTGTGTAGAACGTGTTCTTGCGCAGCTCCGCTGACTTGCGACCGATGGCGACATCCTCTGCGAACACCTTGCCTACCAAGGCTGACGCTACCGGCCCGCTGTTGCCGTCGATGACCTTCTTCAGTTCGGCGGGCAGGCTGTCATAACGCGAGGGATTCATCGCGAAGATGAACACGGTGTTCAGCATCTGCGGCGCGCCGGGCGGCGCTTCGGTATGAAACTTCGTGACCTCCTCGAACTTCAGCGTCGGCATCGCTTCCCACGGGATCAGCGCACCGTCGATCACGCCTTTGGACAGCGCCTCGGCCGCCTGCGGCAGTGGCATCGGCACCGGCGTCGCGCCCAGCGCCGACACCATCTTCGTGCCCTGCCGGGTCGGCGCGCGTACCTTCAGCCCGCGAAAATCCTCGATCTGCCGGACCTGTTTCTTGGCTGTGTGCAGCAGAGAACCGTCATGCACGTGAAACAGCAAGGGCCGCACTCCCTTGTACTCGGCCGCTGCATTCTTGATCGCGTAGTGCCAGAGCCCGCGGCTGGCGCGCTCCGAATCGTTGACCATGAAAGGCAGCTCGAACGCCTCGGACACCGGGAAGCGGCCGGCCTGGTAACCGGGAACGGTCCAGATGATGTCGGCCACGCCGTCCTTCGCCTGATCGAACAACTGCTGCGGCGTGCCGCCAAGCTGCATCGACGGATAGATCTGGCATTTCAGCCGGCCGGCGGATTCCTTCGCGATCTTGTCGCACCACGGCACGATGAACTTCGCGTGCACGGTCGAGCCGGGCGGCAGGAAATGATGCACTTTCAGCGTCACAGTCTGCGCAGCCGCCGTGCCGGACAGCAGCAGTGCGGCCAGCGCGAGGGGCCGGGTGAATCGGAATGCCATGTCGTCTCCTCTTCAGGAAAAAATCGTTCAGCCGCCGAAGGTGTGCACCAGATACAGCGACAGCACCGGGAAGAACACCAGCAGCAGGATGCGCAGCAGGTCGGACGCCAGGAAAGGCAGCACGCCCTTGAAAGTGTCCATCACCGGCACGTCTTTCGCGAGCCGGTTGATGATGTAGATATTCATGCCAACCGGCGGATGCACCAGCCCGATCTCGACCACCATCAGCGCGAGGATGCCGAACCAGACCGACTTGTCCGCGACGGGCATGCCCCAGAAGTCCAGCCCCATCACGATCGGATAGAAGATCGGTATGGTCAGCAGGATCATTGCCAGCGAGTCCATCACGCAGCCAAGAAAAATATAGATCAGCAGGATGGCAAAGATCACCAGCAGCGGCGACAGCCCGCTGCCCTGCACCCAGCCGGCCAGCTCGGCCGGCATCTGCGTGATTGCCAGCCCGGCATTGAGCATGTCGGCGCCAAGCAGCACGAGGAAGATCATTGCCGTCGCCTGTGCAGTGCCGAACACGCTGCTGATCACGCCGTCCAGCCGCATGCCGCCGGCCAGCGCGATGATGCCGCATGCCGCCGCGCCGATCGATGCCGCCTCGGTCGGGTTGGCCCAGCCGCCGTAGATACCGACGATCACGACCAGGAAGACCAGCAGCACCGGCGTCACGCCGGCCAGCGAGCGCAGTGCGACCGGCAGCGGCACTCGCGCGCCTGCCGGTCCGGCATCGGGCCGGAACGCCACCACCAGCCGAATCACGATCAGGTAGCCCAGCAGGGCAATCAGGCCGGGTATCACGGCCGCCATGAAGAGCTTGCCGATCGACTCCTGCGTCAGCACCGCATAGATCACCAGCGGCACCGACGGCGGAATCATGATGCCCAGCGTGCCGCCGGCGGCCAGCGCACCGGTCGCGAGCGCGCCGGAATAGCGGTAGCGGCGCAGCTCGGGCAAGGCCACCTGCCCCATCGTCGCCGCAGTGGCCAGGGACGAGCCGCAGATCGCGCCGAACGCAGCGCAGGCGGCCACGGCGGCCATCGCAACACCGCCGCGCCAATGCCCGACGAAATTGTTCACGCATTTAAACAGCGCGCCGGAGAGACCGCCATGGGTCGCGAACTGCCCCATCAGCAGGAATAGCGGAATCACCGCCAGGTCGTAATTCGAGAAGCGCGCATAGGCGACATTCTTCAGCGCGCTCAGCAGCGGCATCCAGTGGAAGTCGTTCATCGCAACAAAGCCTGACGCGCCGACGATGAACATCGCGACACCGATATGAACGCGCAGCGCCAGCAGCACCAGCAGTACCGCAAACATCAGCAGGCCGGTTTCCATGCCCGTCATCGCTGCGCTCATGCGCGACCCTGCGCGGCACGCGCGTAGGCGACGGCATTGCACAAGCCAGCCGCGGCGAGCAGCACGAAGCTCGGCACCAGCGCGGCGACCACGGTCCAGACCGGCCACAACAGCATCATCGAGCTCTCGCCGGCCTCGCGCAGCGACAGCGCGCCGGCAGCGGTGCGCCACGCAACGACGGCCGCCACCAGTGCCAGCAGCAGGTGGGACAGCGCATCCAGCCAGTGCCGCGCGCGCAGCGGCAGCCGGGTGGTGAAGAAGTCCACGCGCAGGTGCTGCCTTTCCATTTCACACAGGGGCAGCATGGCGGCCGCAGCGACCGCGCCCCCCATCTGCAGTATCTCGATATCGCCGGGAACCGGCGCTGCCGCCAGTTTGCGGCCGATGATGGACACCAGTGACATCAGCACCAGCGCGATGAAGCCGGCGCCGCCGGCCAGCGCGAACACGCGGCTCAGCGCGTGAAGTCGCCTCCCCCAAGGACCCGTCGCCAGTTCGCCCGGCGCCTCGCCCAGAGCTGCATCCTGCATGCTGTCTCCCCCTGTCGCGGGCTTGAGCCCGTCTGAAAGTGAACAACATCATAACCGCAGTCCGCACGCGAAAGCGCCTGATGGCCGATTCCGCTAAGATGAGACCAAAAAAACGAAGCCGGAGATGCTGATGAAACGACTGCCCTTTCGCCTGCTGCCTGATGGCATTGCGCTGGCCTTCGCGCTGGCGTTGCTGCCCGCGGCGGCGGCCGATACGCCCGAATGGAAACTGATCTCGGAAACCGAAGACCCGGACAAGGTCATCAGCTGGTACGTCGACATGAAGAGCATCGTGCATGACGAGGATTACCTGCGCGCTTTCCTGCGTACCTCGTGGTCGATGCCGCAGTACGGTCCCGACGAGACGGCTTACCAGTCATCGACTTACCTGAACTACTTCGATTGCGATGCGCGCAAGATCGCCTTCACCGCGAATGCGTACTACCGCGCGGAAGAGCCGGCGGGTACGCCGGTGCACAGCGAGCCGGAGCAGCCGATATCGTCCCTGCGCTTCCAGTCGGTGATTCCGGGTTCCGCCGGTGAGCGCCGGCTCGAGTTCGTCTGCAATTTCCGCTCGAAGAATTTCCTCACGCAGGCCGCAGTCGCGACGCGCGGATGAAAAAAGGCGCTGCCGGCAGAACCGGCAGCGCCTTCAATGACAGCCTCCCGATGCGGCGCTTAGCCGGCCGCGACCGTCAACCCCTTGGCGGCCGGTCCCGACAACTGTACGTCGCCGGTCAGCTGTCCGCCTTCTTCTATCACCAGCTTGCCGTAACGGACCTTGCCGGTCACGCGGCCGCTGGCGTACACCACGAGCTTCTGGCGCACCGTGAGGTCGCCGTCGAACTGGCCGCGAATTTCGGCGATATCGAACTCGGCATTGCCGATGAACGCGCCCTGCTCGGAAATCTGGATCACGCGCGAGTCAATGGTCGCTTCGACACGCCCCTCGACGACAAGGGTGTCGCAGTCGGTGATCTCGACGCCACGCAGCTTGATGTTCGGGCCGACCGTCAGCTTGCTGCGGATCTCGCTGCCGACAGCGACCGTGGCCGCCGTCGTGATGGAAGCCGGCACGACACGTGCCAGGCCCGGCGCGGCCGATACCGCAAGCCCGGCGGGCACGGGACGTTCCGTCGGCACGACGGGTGGCACCGCAGGTGCCGACTTGATTTCAGTGGCGCTATCGCGCTTCCCGAACAGTTTTTCTGACTTCAGCATGAACGATCTCCAGGATGTAGTGGGGCGCGCGACCGACTCGATCCGCACACTGACCGCTTCGGCTATTGCAGAGCGCCAAAAGTTCCCGCCCAGAAGATTCGCGCGCGGCATCTTGCGCATTCCACAAAACCGCTCGCCGGGCCAGCCCCGATCCCGGAATTCATTGGAAATACAAATCATATCGATAAAATCAATTGGCTTGAGCTATCGACCTGGGATGCAGCAGAATCACGCCATCGCCACCTGTTGCAGGAGTCACGCATGAGCCGCTGGATCCAACCCCACGCTTTCACCATCAAAAAAACAGCGTCCTACTATGTCACGCACATTACCGTTGCCGCTATGGTGGCGTATGCGGTCACGGGCAACCTGCTGGCGTCAGTCACCTTGAGCTTGCTGGAGCCGACGGTTCAGGCAGTGGTCTATTTTTTCCATGAACGTGCGTGGCAGTCAGTGGCATTCCGCCGCAGTTCGCGCTTGCCCGTTACGCAAGCCGCAGCGGCCTGAGTTTTCTACTCTTTACGGGAGATATCCATGGCAGACAAGAAAGTCAAAACGCTCAGTATCGACATCGGCATTTCCGAATCGGATCGCAAGAAAATTGCCGAGGGACTGTCCAACCTGCTTGCTGACAGCTACACGCTTTACCTGATGACGCACAACTTTCACTGGAACGTGAAAGGCCCGCAGTTCAATACGCTGCACACCATGTTCATGGCGCAGTATTCGGAGCAGTGGACTGCGCTGGACGTGATCGCCGAGCGCATTCGTGCGCTGGGTTATCCCGCGCCGGGAACCTACAGCGAATTCGTGAAGCGGGCGTCAATCAAGGAGGTCGAGGGTGTACCGAAGGCCGAAGACATGATCCGGCATCTGGTCAGAGCGCAGGAGGCCACTGCCAAGACCGCACGCAAATTATTCCCGGTGGTGGATGCCGCCAACGATCAACCGACGGCCGACGTGCTCACGCAGAGGATTGACGTGCATGAGAAGACGGCGTGGATGCTCAGGAGTTTGCTGGAAGATTAAGAGCGGCCTGATGCGGCAAAACCGCAGGCCTGAAACAGTACGCCTGAAAATACAAAACCGCAGCCGAGGCTGCGGTTTTGCATGATCGGTACAAGCAGACGATCAGACGCGGCGCTTGTATTCGCCGGTACGGGTATCGATTTCGATCTTGTCGCCCTGATCGACGAACAGGGGCACCGGAACTTCGAAGCCGGTGGCGATTTTGGCGGGCTTGAGCACCTTGCCCGAGGTATCGCCCTTGACGGCCGGCTCGGTGTAGGTGATTTCGCGCACGATGGTGGTCGGCAGTTCGACCGAGATTGCCTTGCCCTCGTAGAACACGGCCTCGCAGGCCATGCCATCTTCGAGGTAGTTGATCGCGTCGCTCATGTTCTCGGCTTCGACTTCGTACTGGTTGTAGTCGGC
>JACCDS010261772.1_pt1 | contig 12221 bp, 13 predicted proteins | sample 7446441 | NCBI WGS metagenome assembly JACCDS01 (sample SAMN15323445, study PRJNA562643) | freshwater metagenome | isolation source: river surface water | place: USA:Blue River Watershed | collected 2017-08-17
AGGATGCTAGTACTGAATTGGTATGGCCTGGCATATCCACCTCAGGAACAATCGTGATAAATCGAGCAGCAGCATAGGAAACCAGTTCCTTGTACTCTTCTTGGGTATAAAATCCTCCTTTACCCCCTCCTACTTCAGTGCTGCCGCCTATTTCAGTTAATTTAGGCCAAGACTTGATCTCAATTCGCCACCCTTGGTCATCCGTCAAATGCAAATGCAGGTAGTTGAACTTCATGCTTGCCATCTGATCGATGTAAAATTTGACATCTTCTACCGATATAAAATGCCTCGCTACGTCTAGCATAGACCCGCGGTAGGAAAATTCAGGCGTATCAACGACTTTGCCCTGCGGCAGAAGCCAATCTAAATCTTGCACTGTTTGGTGGCTGATCTCTGCTGGAAAAAGTTGAATGAGTGTTTGAACTCCATAAAAAAGTCCTGCTTCTCCTGAGGCCTTAATTCGAACCCCTTGATCAGAAATAACTAATTCATACCCTTCTGTGGCATCTGAACCGGTCAATTCAAGAACAATATCTCCAGAATCCTTGGAAATAGGCACCTTAAAACCAGTAGCAGGCCGAAGACTAGCTGCTAGGGATTCACCGATTAAAGTCAGTTTTTCACTGGTACCAACCAATTGAATACCTGATTCAGCAGTGAGTTTAAAAGTTCCACTTCCATTAGTTACCTCTTGAGGTAGTGGAATCAAACCTGCTTCGATCATGGAAGTAGGCTTTTGACAGGATCCTAAAAGAAGGATAGATCCAATGACAAGGGTCCAGAGTATATTTTTCATGCTGGGGATTTTAATCAAACATACTTTAAAATAGTATAAATCTCTTTTTCATTACTCAAAAAAATAGAAATACATCCTTCAAAAAACAGGAATGGGCGCAATCCAAATAATTTTTTGCCACACTCAAGACTTTTTCAACTATTTGTACTTACTTGATATTCCGAAATATATAGGTCATGAAAAATAAAAAAATACAACAAACAGAAGCCTCGAGAAGAAGCTTTATCAAAAGTTCAGCGCTTGCCTTTGCAGGCATCACACTTATCCCAAGACATGTCCTGGGTGGTCCTGGCTTTATCGCTCCTAGTGATAAACTAAGAGTAGCATCCATCGGCGTCGGTGGAATGGGATATGGTGACCTTACTGGAGTTCACAAAAGTGGTAAAGTAGACATCATCGCCCTTTGTGATGTGGACGATACCCGTGCGGCAAAAGGAAGACAAGATCATTCCAAGGCAACCTATTACAAGGATTACCGCGTGCTGCTTGAAAAGGAAGAAAAAAATATTGACGCGATTACCGTTTCTACACCGGATCACATGCATGCTGTGCAAGCGATGATGGCTATGAAAATGGGCAAGCATGTATACGTACAAAAGCCCCTTTCGCACGACATCTATGAAGCTCGCATGCTCACCCAAGCAGCAGAGAAGTACCGCGTAGTCACACAAATGGGTAATCAAGGTTCCTCAGGAGATGGCGTACGGAAGATGGTGGAATGGTATGAAGCAGGATTAATTGGAGAGGCTACTAAGGTTTGGTCTTGGACCAACCGTCCCGTATGGCCCCAAGGTATTCCTTGGCCAAGCACCCCAATCGCTCCTCCAGCAGATTTAGATTGGGATTTATGGCTAGGAACAGCTCCTTACAAAGATTATGTAGGCAATTTAGTTCCTTTCAATTGGAGAGGCTGGTGGGACTATGGAACAGGAGCGCTTGGAGACATGGCCTGTCACATCATGGAACCACCATTTCGAGTTTTAGGACTTGGCTATCCTAAGTCCGCAGAGTGTTCTGTAGGTTCGGTCTATGTAGGTGAATTTAAGCGAGGGCATTTTCCAGAAAGCTGTCCTCCCTCCTCTCACATTACCCTACGATTTGACCGTCCAGGAAAGGATGATTTGGAATTCCATTGGATGGATGGCGGAATACAGCCTACCCGACCTGAGGAATTAGGTCCAAATGAAATGATGGGTGATGGTGGCAATGGAGTGATCATTGAAGGAACAAAAGGCAAAATGATGTGCTCAACGTATGGTGCTAATCCCCAGCTTTTGCCTACCTCCAAAACCAAGGATATCACTGTTAAAGAGTCCCTGTATCGGGTTCCAGGAGGTGATCGAGGTCACTACGACAACTGGGTGAATGCTTGTATTGCAGGTTTTGGCTCCACCGAATTTAAGCAGCTCAGCTCGCCCTTCTCCATTGCTGGACCATTAACAGAATCCGTATTGATGGGTAACCTTGCTATCCGCAGTTACGACTACCAAGTACCTAGAGCAGGCAATGCAAATCAAATGGATTACCCTGGTCGTGGAATCAAGCTCCTATGGGATGGTCCAAATATGAAAATCACCAATTTTGAGCCGGCAAATCAGTTTGTAACTCGAAATTATAGACCTGGATATACCCTTTAAATGGCGTAATCCTAGATTGTCTTTCTTGGAAAGGACGTCTAAAACAAAAAAGCAAGCCAAATGGCTTGCTTTTTTGTTTGCTTAAGGTTGGGGTACTTATTGGTCCAAAATTATGGCAAAAATCAATGGTGCTACAATGGTAGCATCTGACTCTATGATGTATTTTGGAGTTTTCATTCCTAACTTTCCCCAGGTGATTTTTTCATTAGGGACAGCTCCAGAATACGAACCATATGAAGTAGTGGAGTCAGAGATCTGACAGAAATAACCCCACAATGGCACATTGGTGCGTTGCAAATCTTGGTGAAGCATCGGCACTACACAGATTGGGAAGTCACCTGCTATGCCTCCTCCGATTTGGAAGAAACCAACTTTACTCTCTTCGGTAGCATTTACAGTATACCATTCGGCTAAGAACATCATGTATTCGATGCCAGTACGAACAGTATGTACATTTTTTACATCACCTGAAATCACGTGACCAGCAAACATGTTACCCAAGGTCGAATCCTCCCAACCGGGAACGATGATCGGCAGGTTCTTCTTTGCAGCTTCTAATAACCAGCTATTTTTTGGGTCAATTTGAAACGAAGCATCCAATTTGCCGGAAAGCAATATTTTGTAGAAAAATTCGTGCGGAAAGAATGCTTCTCCATTTTGATCAGCCTTCACCCATTCCTCAAGAATAACATTTTCAATTCTTCGCATCGCTTCCATTTCTGGGATGCAAGTATCTGTAACACGGTTCATGTGACGCTCCAACAGGTCTTGCTCCTGCTCAGGCGTTAGTTCACGGTAATTTGGTACACGCTCGTAGTAGTCGTGAGCAACTAGGTTAAACACATCTTCCTCCAAATTTGCTCCAGTACAGGAGATGATTTGTATTTTGTCTTGACGGATCATTTCTGCCAAGGAAATTCCCAATTCGGCGGTGGACATTGCGCCAGCAAGAGTTACCATCATTTTTCCACCCTCATTCAGGTGGGTTTTGTATCCTTCGGCAGCATCAATTAGTGCAGCAGCATTGAAGTGACGGTAGTTGTGTTTTAAAAACTCAGTAATTTTCATGTGAATCGATTTTTCTAAAGCTTCGCAAAATTACCCTTTTTTGCGCACAAAAAAACCCGGAGGATATCCGGGTTTCTAATCAGTTTTGGATTTAATTATTTTTTCTTAGCTATTGAATCTGCTGCTGCAGATTTTGTCTCAGCCGCTGCAGGATTTGCATTGTATTTTTTGTTCAATCCTTCAGTCACAGATTTGGTCACATCGATTGCATCAGTTGCATACCAGATGGCGCCACCTCTAGTGTGACTTAAGATTACATCGATTCCATTCTCCTTGGCGTAATCTTTCATGAACTCCTGCACCTGAATGTATACATCATTCAAAAGAGTCGACTCGTCTGTAGAAAGTTCCCGCATCAAGTTATCTCGGTAGCTAACGAGGTTTTGCTCCTTCTGCATCAATTCATCTTGCTTGGCACGAATCTGGTTTTGCGTAAGGTTACCTCCAGACTGCTGGAACATGGCCACTTCTTGTTCAAAACCCTTGGCTCTTGCCTGCAGATCCAAATCCAACTTCTTTCCTTTTTCAGTAATCTCCTCAGATCTCTTTTTGAAAAAATCATATTTATTGATAACTGAATCGGTATGCACGTATGCAATTTTCAGGTCGCTAGCCGCTGCCCCCTCTTTTGAAGAGGAATTGGCACCAGTTGCATCTGATTTTTTACCACAAGAATAAACCACTACTGCTACGAGAGCAATAACAACGAAACGCGTAAAAATTTTTTTCACTTGGATAGAATTAGGGTTAATAGGTCGCAAATATAGATAAAGTATTCATTTTGCAAGAATCACAGAAAAATTCCAACGTTAAAATCAGTTAAAGGTCTAAAAAAAGAGATCCTGAGCCAATCGAAAAACTTGGGCATGGGCATCCACAATATCTCGGATTCGCTTCGAATAGCCACCTCCCATGCAACACATAATTGGAATTCTCTGATTTCTAGCGGTTGATAGCACCAGCCGATCTCGAGCTTGGACACCAGCTAACGATAATGAAAGCCTACCCAATTGATCTGTTTCCAATACATCTACTCCGCTTTGGTAAAGAATAAAATCAGGCTGTTCCAAATCTAGGATACGGTTTAAATGCAGGTCAAGAAGTGACATGTAGGTCGCATCATCTGTGCCATCTGCCAATCCAAGGTCCAGGTCAGAAGTTTCCTTTCGGTGAGGATAGTTTTTCTCCCCATGCATGCTGAAAGTAAAAACAGAAGGGTTGTCCCGAAAAAGTGCAGCGGTTCCATTGCCTTGATGCACATCCAAATCTACAATCAAAACCTTTCGGGCCAATTCTGCTTTAAGCAAGTAATTGGCTGTAATGGCCAAATCATTTAAAATACAGAATCCTTCGCCTCGATTGAAAAAAGCATGGTGCGTTCCCCCAGCCACATTCATTCCAATTCCAAATTCCTTCGCAAAGCGGGCAGCCTGCACAGAACCACCAGCGATACAAATTTCCCTTTCGATCAAGGGCATACTTAACGGAAAGCCAATTGCACGGATTTCTGGTTTGGATAACTCCAGGTTTTTCAATCGAGTCAAATAGCTATCCTCATGGGTAGTCAGAATCAACTCGTCATCCACTGGCTGAGGTATAAAAAAATTGGATTCGGTTACCGTTCCTTCAAATAGTAGCTGTTCTGGAAGCAAACTGTATTTTTCCATTGGGAACCGATGCCCTTCGGGTAATGGATGTGCAAAAATCGGGGAAAGGGCAATTTTCAGCATAAAAAAAGCGCTAGTAGACTACTAACGCGATCTAATAATTAAAGCTTTAATTTCAATCTTCATCTTCAAAGTCCTCATCCTCAGTCATAAATGAATAGAGCGTATCATCCAAGGTTAAGGTGTCATCATTGAATTCTTGAATAAATTTTGCAATCACTTCCTCATCAATTTCATCTACATTCAAGGAAACATCTAGGCCAATCCCGTAATCGTGGTGCGTATCTATGTCTAGAAATTCCTGCACCTTAACAGTTTCCTCTTCTTCCATTTCCATGATTAGTTCGGTGATGAACCAACCAATTTCCTCTTCTTCAGGAGTCAATGGCTTCATGTTGCCATTTTCATCCTCTTCGTAATTGATTGCTTTAAAATTGGGAAACTTTTTTGCAGCTTCATGCTCAGCCAATTCGTATACTTCACTGGCATGATGAAGACGGAGGGTGTAGAGCGCAGTATCGTAAATTACTTCCTTTCCCTCGTAGGTACCTACAAAATAAAAATTGACGTATTCCTCTGAATTTTCTTCGTCAGGGATTATTTTGAATGACATTCCGGTTTCTTTCAACTCCTCTTTGAGTTGCGCAATGGTTTCTGGGCTAAATCCTAAGTTGGTAAAGTTCATTTGAAGAAGATTTAAATGACAGTTTGAAGAGTCGGCTGAAACGAATATGGATGAATTCCACTTATTAAAGTAAGAATATGCCAAAAATGTTTCCAAAAAAATTAGATGAAGATTTTGTGAACCTACTCTTAAAGGAGGAGGAAGGGTTGAAATTAGAGTACAAACAACAAATAAGTTCACAGGAAAAGATCGCCAAAACCCTTTCAGCCATGTCAAATACAGCTGGAGGAATGATTTTGATCGGTATTTCAGATCAACGGAAAATAATAGGAATTGATCCAGAAGAAGAGCGCTACATGATTACTGCTGCCAATGAAAATTATTGTATTCCCAAGATTTCACTTGAAGCTTTTACGATAAAAATTAAACCTCAAAGCGCATTTGAGGAGGAAAAATATGTTTTGTTGATACAAGTACATCCTAGTGAAGGCCCTCAGATTTTTGTGAGGCAAAGAGATGGTTCTGAAAAAGCTTTTACTCGAGTTGGTAACCAAAGCAAGCTTCTCTAAAAGCTATTTCTCCAATTTTAATTGGTGGGCTAAAAGAAAACCATTGGTGTAAATTGTAAGTTAATTTCAGACCAACGGCTATATTTGTTTATCTAACAAAAATCATCCCAAGTGATCCTTATCATCCTCTTCCTATTGCATTGGTACTTCTCTTTGTTTTGCCAAAGCTTTTTTCTTCACCGCTATGCGGCGCATCAAATGTTTGTCATGAACCGCTATTGGGAAAAGTTTTTTTACTTTTTTACCTGGTTATGGCAAGGGAGTTCGTACCTCTCTCCTCGAGCTTATGCTATCTTACACCGCATGCACCATGCGTATTCAGACACACCTCAAGACCCACATAGCCCACACCATACAGAAAACCTGTTTTCAATGATGTGGAAGACCAAAAATATTTACAACGACTATTTTAGTTTTAAGCTGAAGCCAGAAGATCGGTTTTCAAAGGATATTCCAGATTGGAATAAATTCGATCGCTTTGCAGATAGCATGTTGGTGAGATTGGGGTGGGGAATTTTCTATGTTGCTATTTATGTATTGTGTATCTCCTATTTTGAACTAGCAGGTACCCACTGGTGGATGTATTTCTTATTGCCTATCCACTTTTTGATGGGCCCTGTTCATGGTGCTATCGTCAATTGGAGCGGTCACAAATATGGGTATGCCAATTTTGACAACAACGACAAATCCAAAAACTCGCTTTTACTCGATGTGTTGATGCTAGGAGAATTATTCCAGAACAACCACCATAAACTTCCAAACCGTGCCAATTTTGCGGTTAAATGGTATGAATTTGACCCCACCTATCCTATTGTTAAGCTTTTGCACGCCACTGGAATTATAAAATTAAGAGCCGCATAAGGCAAGCACATCAACTAAAAAGGGGTGATTCTATGTTTAGAATCACCCCTTTTCAATTTAATGAAATGAGTGCTAGGTTGGATGCGAAAACCAAGGTTTTGGAAGAGCAAGTAACCTATCAATTTTCAGCTGAAATCAGCCAATAATTTCCTTACTACGCGCAAGCCTTTATCTTTGTAGCCTTATCCCACTACCCAACCGATGAATTCATTTATACAAGAATTGAAATGGAGAGGCATGCTCCAAGACATGACACCAGAATTAGAAGAGCACCTTGCTAAAGGAATGGCTTCTGCTTATCTGGGTTTTGATCCCACAGCAGATTCGCTTCATATTGGACATTTGGTTGGGGTGATGACCTTATTGCATTTTCAACGAGCAGGTCATCAGCCAGTTGCATTAGTTGGTGGTGCCACAGGCATGATTGGAGATCCATCTTTTAAGTCAGCAGAACGGAATTTATTGGATAAGCAAACCTTGGATCACAATGTTGAGTGCATTCAAAAGCAATTGGCTAAATTTTTGGATTTTTCTGGCAATCAGAAAAATAATGCTCGCCTAGTCAATAATTACGATTGGATCTCTGAATTTACCTTTTTGGATTTTATTCGCGATGTAGGCAAGCACATTACGGTCAACTACATGATGTCCAAGGATAGCGTAAAAAGGCGCTTGGAAGATGGAAATGGCCTTTCGTTCACCGAGTTCAGCTACCAATTGATACAAGGGTACGATTTCTACCACCTTTGGAAAAATGAAAACTGCACCATCCAATTGGGAGGATCTGATCAATGGGGAAATATTGTTACCGGTACTGAATTAATCCGTCGAATGGGTGGTGGCAGTGCTTTTGCCCTGACCGTTCCTTTGATCACCAAGTCTGATGGAACCAAGTTTGGAAAAACTGAAGGCGGTTCGGTATGGCTAGATCCAGAAAAGACTTCACCCTATGCTTTTTATCAATTTTGGTTGAATGTATCAGATGCCGATGCTTCCAAGTACATTCGAATTTTTACGGTACTGGATCAGTCTACCGTTGAAAAATTGGAGAAGGAGCATGCCGAAGCACCGCATTTACGCCTTTTGCAAAAAGAAATTGCAAAAGAAGTCACCTGCATGGTGCATAGCACCGAAGATTACGAGATGGCACTAAAGGCCTCTGAAATTCTTTTTGGTAAGTCTTCAACTGAAGATTTAGCTTCACTTGACGAGCGAACCTTTTTTGCCGTTTTTGAAGGAGTCCCTCAAGTTCAGCTGAGTAATTCAATCTTCGCTCAACTTGAAAATGTACTGGATCTTCTTGGTGAAAAGACGAATTTTGAGCTCTTCCCTTCCAAAGGCGAAGCTCGAAAGATGATTCAAGGTGGAGGAGTCAGCATCAACAAAGAAAAAGTTGCAGATCCTCAAGCGCCACTAGCCTTCGGTCTTCTTCAAGGAAAATACTTGCTGGTTCAAAAAGGAAAAAAGAATTATGTGATTGTTGAAATCTTACCTTAACCCTTGATTTTTTTAAGCAAGGGGCGAGAACAAATCTTTCAAATTTGTAAAATTTGACTAGTATTCAGTTCTTTCTTTTTTGACTAAGATTTAATACATTCGAATCGATCCTTCTTATCTACTTATCTACAATGGCTGGCGAAAAAAATAAAGAGAAATTGATCTTGGATGCAGCAATTGCCTTGTTTACCACTCAGGGCTTTTCAGCTACTCGAATGGAAGATGTGTCAAAAAAGGCAGGTATAAGTAAAGGCTTGACCTATTTTTATTACAAGAATAAAGAGGACCTCTTTATGGCGCTCACCAAGAAAGCCTTCGAACAATTAAAAGATGAGTTCAGAGATTCCCTGCGATCTAAAGGTAAAAATGGATTGGAAATGTTGACTGATTTGGTTCAGCGAATCTGGAAATTTTCCAAGGAACAACCTGTATATTACCAAGCAATCCTTCATTTTTTGGACTTACTAAAAAAATACACTTCTCCAGAGCTAAAATCACAAATCAATCCATTGATCTTGGATTCCATACATTTTCATAAACTTTTGGAAATCCACCTGGAGCCAACCCGATTGGGGATTCAAATCGTCTCTCAGGGAATAAAAGACGGAAGTATTCGACCAGAATTACAACCAGAAATCACCTTTTTTACCATTTGGAGCATGGTTCTGGGTTACGAAAAAATGGAAGGTCCTATTACTTTTGAAGGAAAAGAAACCAAAGTTAGCCCTGAAGCTTGGCAACGTGGATTTCTTAAATTAATGCAGGACATGCTCAAAGGAACGATACAGGCTACGAAGCCACAGGTGGTTCAGGCTAGTTTATTTTAAAAAAGGGGCTTACGCCCCTTTTTTTTATCTGCTTTTCCACAATTCTTTTAACTGCTTTCCATTGATGAGCAAGACAAAACGGGTTGGATTAGGGATCAAAACAATACGCAAGTCCACTTTGCCAAGCTGATCCGATTCGATAGGCACGCCCTGATCACCACTTACCTCATAGGTGATACTTCCTTTTGCATCAGGAAGCATTTCTTGGTAGTAATTAGCCAAGTAAGCTGTCGGTAATAAAACATCTGAATCTGACTTTAACTTGGAATAAATCTTCTCTAATTCGGGAGCTAAAATATCCTCGTAATTTTCGTTGAAGTCATCCTCGAGATCATGCAATTGCTCCTCTAAATCATCGTAGGATTCATCACTATATTCCAAGGCACTTAGCTGATTTCTTTGTTGAACAATTTCTGTAAGCTCCTGGTCTATTTTTTCCCAATTCATGGTTAATCTCTTAATTGATTGTTTGAGTACAAATATGGCGATAATCCTAAAATTAGCGATCCAATTTAATGCAACTATTCACTTATGAGAAGGATTTTTCCATTTCTTCCGGCATGTTCATAGGCATCTAATGCAGCTCTAAACTCCGAAAGTGGAAAGGTGGCTGCTACATCTACCTTGGAGTTGTCCTGCATCAAAAATCCGAATACACGTTGAAAAGCTTTCATTCGTTGTTCCGCAGGAAGCTCTTCAATCCAAGTGCTTAGCCAGAATCCATCGATTCGTAGGTTTTTAAAAATTAGCAAACCACTATTGATCGAAAGGTTTTCCAAGGCTAACGCTCCAAAGACTGTCATCCTACCCTTTTGCCTCAGACAAGACAAGGCCTTTACTCCCAATTCCCCTCCTACCGCATCAAAAACCACATTTACTCCTACCTCAGTTTTTTCGAAGATTACTTTCGCCAACTTCTCTGTGGTAGTATTGATTACCAGCTCAGCACCTAAATCGAGTAACAATTGCTTTTGAGATTCATGACGAACAGTAGCAGCAACCCGGATCCCTTTTGCTTTGGCCATCTGAATGGCAAATTTCCCAAAGGCTGAAGCACCCGCAGTAAGCAATAACCACTGTCCCGATTCTAGCCCAGAATCTTCAATCATGCCATAGGCGGTCATTGGATTGACAAAGGCCTGGCAGGCTACCTCATCCGGCATTTGAGCCGGAATGGGTATCACCAAAGCAGCTGGAACACAAACATACTCTTTCCAAGTGCCAATGGCAGTAAACATTACTCGAGTACATGCAGGCACTTTTCCGGCTTCATCCGCCTTTTCTACTATCCCACATGCCTCAAAACCCGCACTGCTTGGTAGTTTGGGTGTTATGCCATACATGCCACGAACAAACATGATATCGGAAGGATTTATATTTCTAGCAGTTACCCGTATCAGTACCTCATGTGCCTTAGGTTGAGGCATTTCACTTTCTTTGAGATACAAGACTTCCTGAGGCGTACCCGTTTGATCAAAAATTAATTCTTTCATGTGCTCGTTAAAAGGATAAAATGAGGGATATAATTTCAAATTGCTTAAGCCACAAGTTACAGCATGGCCATATTTTTCCTATCTTTTGGAAGAAAAATAACCCCAAAACGCATGGATTTATCTTCAGTTTTTTCTTTGGATGGAAAAGTAGCTCTGATTACTGGAGCAAGTAAAGGAATAGGATTTAGCATTGCTGAAATCTTCGCCGCTGCAGGAGCAAAAGTAGTCATCAGCAGTAGAAAGCAAGATGTGCTCGATGAACAAGCACTTCAGCTCAATTCCAAAGGGTATGAAGTAACTGGAATCGCATGCAATGTGGGAAACATAAACGAGCTCCCTATCCTTGTTGAAAAGACAGTTGAAAAATACGGAACCATCGATATCCTCGTAAATAATGCAGCTAGTAATCCTGTTTTTGGACCTGTACACGAAACTACATTAGAGGCCTTCGATAAAATCATGAATGTCAATGTAAAGGCCGCATTTGAGTTAAGCAGACTCTGCTACCCACACTTGCGAAAGTCATCTAATGCATCTGTCATCAATATTTCAAGCATTGGGGGCTTGTCACCTGAACAGGGCCTGGGGATTTATTCGGTTTCTAAAGCTGCATTGATCTCGCTGACAAAAGTTTTTGCCAAGGAATGGGGCGATTCAAAGATTCGCGTCAATGCCATTTGCCCTGGCCTTATCCAAACCAAATTCTCAGAAGCACTTTGGTCCAATGAAAAAATCATGTCCATGATTATCAAACAATTGGCAATCAAACGAGCAGGAACATCGGAAGAAATTGGAGCAATGGCCTTGTATCTAGCATCTCCTGCATCCACCTACACCACCGGAGCTATTTTGACCGCTGATGGAGGCTTTACCATTTGATTCACATGAAGTCAACACAAGAAATTACCACAGAACAACTGCAGGAACTTCTAAAAGCCTATCGGCAGTTTGTAGAACTGGAAATCTTCCCAATCGACCTGCAAGTGGTCAGAGGCCCCTTCAAACAGTATTTGCCCCAACTAAAGGCCCTTCGTGAAAAAGCAAAGTCCCTTGGACTTTTTGCTCCTCACCTCGCCAAAAATGAAGGAGGGCTGGGATTAAGCCTACTTCAATTTGCCCATGTCTCAGAAATCTTAGGCCAAAGCCCGATTGGACATTACATTTTTAACTGTTCTGCTCCG
>JACCDS010285473.1_pt1 | contig 12220 bp, 6 predicted proteins | sample 7446441 | NCBI WGS metagenome assembly JACCDS01 (sample SAMN15323445, study PRJNA562643) | freshwater metagenome | isolation source: river surface water | place: USA:Blue River Watershed | collected 2017-08-17
GATCGCGACGTTGTTGTCCATGCAGAGGGAGAACGCGGTCGAGTCCATGACGGTGAGCCGCTGCTTGAGCGCGTCGATGAAGGTGCTCTGGTCGTACTTCACGGCGTCCGGGAACTTCTTCGGATCCTTGTCGTAGATGCCGTCGACCTTCGTCGCCTTCATGATGATGTCGGCGTGCATCTCGCTCGCGCGGAGGGCGGCGGTGGTATCGGTGGAGAAGTAAGGATTGCCCGTGCCGGCGACGAAGATGACGACGCGGTTCTTTTCGAGGTGGCGGAGCGCGCGGCGGAGGATGAACGGTTCGGCGATCTGGTTCATCGGAATCGCGGATTGGACGCGGGTGTTGACGCCGAGTTTCTCGAGGCAATCCATCAGCGCGAGGCTGTTGATGACGGTGGCGAGCATGCCCATGTAGTCGCCGGTGGTGCGGTCGACGCCGCGCTTCTCGCCCTGGAGGCCGCGGAAAATGTTGCCGCCGCCGATGACGACGCAGACCTGGACGCCGAGGTCGTGGATCTCTTTCACCTGGCGGCAGATCTTCTCGAGGGTGACGCCGTCGATCGGGTCGCCGGATTTGCCACCGCGCAGCACTTCTCCGGAAAGCTTGAGAATGACGCGTTTGTACTTGGTGCGAAGGTCCGCGGGCTTGGTGTCGGGCATGAAGGTCAGGAAACGAAGGCGAAATTTGCGCGTCAATGCCCGAGATTCCGACAGGTCACCGCTTTGCGCGCCGCGGGGCGGGCGGCACACAGCATTGCCAACGCGGGGCCGAGCGGGCACGAACCGGGCCTTCCCCCGCATGAAACCGAAAGTTTTCCTCACCCGCCGCCTGCCCCCCGCCGTGATGGCCCGGCTGGCCGAGACCACCGAGCTGCGCGCCCACGCCGCCGACCGCCCGGCCACGGCCGCCGAATTGGCCGCCGGCATCGCGGGCTGCGACGCGCTGCTCTGCAACATCACCGACCGCATCGACGCGGCGGTGCTGGCGGCGGGCGCGCCGACCCTGCGCGTCGTCGCCAACTTCGGCGTCGGCTTCAACAACATCGACGTTGGCGCCGCCACCGCGCGGAAAATCCCGGTCACCAACACGCCGGGCGTGTTGACCGATGCGACCGCGGATCTGGCGTTCGCGCTCCTGCTGGCGACGGCGCGGCGGCTCGGCGAAGGCGAGCGCCTGGTGCGCGCGGGGCAATGGACGGGCTGGGAACCGCTGCAGATGCTCGGGTCCGATGTCGGCGGCGCGACGCTGGGGCTGATCGGTTTCGGCCGCATCGGGCGGGCGATGGCGAAACGCGCGCGTGCCTTCGACCTGAAGCTGATCTATTGGAACCGCACGCGCCTCTCGCCCGCCGAGGAGGCCGAAACCGGCGCGGTGTATCGGCCGAAGGAGGACGTGTTGGCGGAAGCGGATTTCGTTTCCCTGCACGTCGCGTACACGCCCGACACGCACCATCTCATCGATGCGGCGGCGCTGGCGCGGATGAAGCGGACCGCAATTTTGATCAACACCGCGCGCGGCCCGGTGGTGGACGAGGCGGCGCTGGCGGCCGCTTTGCAAAACGGCACGATCGGCGGGGCCGGGCTCGATGTCTTCGAACGCGAACCGCAGCTCGACCCCGGACTCTTCGGTTTGGAAAACGCCGTCCTCGTGCCGCATCTCGGCAGCGCGACGATCGGCACGCGGACCAAAATGGGCATGATCGCCGTCGACAACCTGCTCGCGGTCTGCGGCGGGCAGCGGCCGCCGAATTGCGTGAACCCGCAGGTGCTCGCGGGCTGAGCGCGGGGACATGCCGTTGAGAGTCGAAAGTTGAGGGTTGAGAGATCGATCCGTCGGACCACGGAAGACGGTGCCTCGGCACATAGCTTCGGGAATCGAACGGTTCTGCGCTCAACGCTCAACCAAGCTCTCCCAACTGCATGAGTTCGGCTGAGCGCGGCGCCGAGGGCGCGGCTGTCGCCGCCGTTTACTTCTCGGACCGGAACGGGGCCGCGGGCAGGCCGGCGCGGTTGTAGAGATTCGCGCGCGGGGCCGCGGTCCAAGCGTAGCGGATACCCGTCGGCTGCGCGATTTCAGGGTGGGAAACGGAGACGGCGGCGCCGTCGATCTTCGCCTCGGCCGCGCGCCATTGGCCGTCGGCGCCGCGGAGTTCGAACCCGGTGAGCCGGTCCGCGGCGTACGGGGCTTCGCCGGCGGGACGCCAGGGCGATTGCCCCAGGACCAAGCCGCCGTCGGCCGAGTGGAACGTCACCTGCACGGCGGCACCTTCGAAGGCGGCGGCGCGGAAAGTCGGGCCGGCCGCGACGATGGTTTCGCCGTAGACATCGCGGCGGGCGAGGCGCGCGAGCCGGAGACCGACGTCGCGTTTGCCGCTAGGGTGCACGTCTTTCGGATCGCCGAGGTCGATCGTGACGGCGAGGCCGGTGCGCGGCACGCGGGCGGCGACGAGCCGCTGGGCCTCGCGGAGTTCGGGCAGGGCGGCGTCGTCGCCGGGCCGGGCCCAGTCCGGCAATTGCACGATGAGAAACGGTAAATCGCCCTGGCCCCAGCGGCGGCGCCAATCGCCGATCAGCGCGGGGAGCAAGGCTTCGTAGTCCTTGGCTTGGCCGACATTCGCCTCGCCCTGGTACCAGAGCGCACCGCGCAGCGCGTACGGGGCGAGCGGCGCGATCATCGCGTGGTAGGAAATCGCGGGCGTGTTCGGGCGTTTCGAGGGACTCGGGATATCCATCGGGTCGGGGTTGTCCGGTTCCGGCCGCTCCGGCACGGGCCGCGGCGCCGTCGTGTCGCCTTTGGCGCGGGCGGCGTTGTAGGCACGGGTGGCGGCGTTGAATTTCGGCGCCACCTCCACCTGCCATTGCTGCAACGCCGCGGCGTAGGCGGCGCGCGGTGCGGGATCGGCGGCGAGTTTTTCGTGGGCGACGACGGCTTTTTCCCATGCGGTCACATGACGCGCGAGGGCGGGATTGGCGCGCAGCGCGTCGATGCCCAGCCACGTTTGCGCCGGCGTGCCGCCCCACGAACTGTGGATGACGCCGACGGGCCGGCCGAGTGCGGTGCGCAGATCGCGGGCGAAGAAGTAGGCGACGGCGGAAAAACCTTTCGCCGCGTCCGGCCGGCAGACCTGCCAACGGCCGCGCAAGTGGCGCTGCGGCGCGGCGGCGGTGCGGCGCTCGACGGTGAAGAAACGCAGCGCGGCGTCGTCGGCCTGCGGCACGGCGGTCGCGGCTTCGTGCGCGGACGAAAGCGGAAACGCCATGTTGGATTGGCCGCCCGCGAGCCAGACCTCGCCGACGAGGACGTCGGCGAAACGGACGGTGTTCTTGCCGCGCACCTCGAAGGTTTGCGCGACGGCGTTGGCGGGCAGCGCGGGCAGGGTGACGCGCCAGGTGCCGTCGGCGGCGGCGCGCGTGCGGACTTCGCGGCCGGCAAAGGCGACGACGATTTCCTCGGCGGCGTCGGCGTCGCCCCAGACCGGCAGGGGTGCGTCCTGTTGCAGGACCATGTGGTCGCCGAAGATGGCCGGCAGCCGGACATCGGCGCGGGCAGAGGCGGCGAGGCCGGCGAGGAGAAACAGGACGAAGGCGCGGGCAAGCATCATGGCGGGGAAGTCGGAGGTGGACAGAGAGAGGAAGGCGACGGGGCGGTTCAGGCGGGGAGGGAAGCGGCGGCCCCGCGCCGGACCCAGCGGTAGGCGGCGAGCGAATTGCGCCAGAAGAATTTCTCGGCGGCGACGGGGCCTTTGGCGCGGAAGTACGCCGCGACCGTGTCATGGATTGTCCGATACGGGGCGTGCCGCCCGCTGACCGGCCAGTTGGAACCGAACAGGAGCCGGTCGGGACCGAAGAGGTCGAAGAGCGCGTTGAGGGCGGGGCGGTAGTAGGCGGGGTCGGCGACGACGCGGCCGTCGATGCGGCGCACGACATCGGAGACCTTCGCATAGACATTCGGGCAGCGGGCGACGCCGGCGAGCGCCGTGCGCAGGTCCGGGACCGCGGCGTCCCAGATGGGAAACGGCAAATGGTTCAGCACAACGCGCAGGGCCGGCCAGGCGCGCGCGATGCGTTCCGCGGGCGCCAGAATCGGCGTGCCGCCGAGCAGATCGAGGGTGAGCCCCGCGTCGGCGAGCCGGCCGAGATCGGCGGCGACGGCGGGTTGGTCGAGTGTCTGGAGGGTGCGGCCGCCGAGGCGGAGGCCGCGGAACAGCGGCTGCGCGGCGAGTTGCCGGAGGGTCGGGGCAAATTGCGGGGTGCCCGGCGCGAGGTGTCCGACGACGCCGACGATTGTGGGCGAGGCGGCGGCCAGCTCGAGCAGCCACAGGTTGTCCGCGGGCCAGGGGCTGGCTTCGACGACGACGGTGCCGACGACCCCGAGGCCGGCCGTGGCGGCGGCAAAGTGCGCGGGCAAGTGCGGCGCGTAGAGCAGCGCGTCCGCGGGCCGCGGCCACGGCACGCCCTGCGGACGGGTCGGATCGTAGAAGTGCGTGTGCGTGTCGATGGCCGGAACCGGCACCGCGGCGGCGGCCGCGCGGCTGCCGGCGGGCCAGAGCGCGAGGGCGGCGGTGCGGCGGAGGAACGAACGGCGGGAAAGCCGGGGGACGGGAAGCATGCGGGGCGGGTAAACCGGAAAGAGATAACCAGCGTGCGGGAACGCGCTCGCGCCGCGAGCCCGGGATTCGTCGGCCGGGGCGGAAACAAGGTTCGCAATCCGGCGCACGGCGCCGTTATTCGAGCGGAGACCATGGCTCACTCCCTTCCCGCTCCCGAGGCGAAACACGAAGAATTCTCGCTGCCGCTGTTTGCCTTCACTGTGCTGGCGACGCTGGCGGTCATGCTGGGCGCGCTGCGCCTGATCGCACCGGGGATGTGGGAGGAGCAGCTGCTGGCGGCTTGGCCGCTCGGGTTGGCGGCGTTCCTGTTCCTCAGTCTCGTGAACTGCTTCATGGAGTATTTTTTCCACCGCTACATTCTCCATCTGCCCGCGATCCCGTTGCTGAGCCGGCTGTACAAGCAGCACACTTTGCACCACGCGCTGACCCGGATCGGCCGGCGGCAGACGCCCGACGGACGCGGGGTGCTCACGATCGAAAACAAGTTTCCGATCACGGAACCCGAGCAGGGCGAGGCGTCGTTTTTCCCGTGGTATTCGCTGGCGCTGTTCGCGCTGGCGCAGTTGCCGCTCTTCGTCGTGCTGCAGGTGTTCTTCCCCGCGTTCCCGTGGTTTTTCGCCGGGTTCGCGGCCCTGGCGGTGTCGATGGTGCTCTATGAAGTGCTGCATGCCATCAACCACTGGCCCTTCGAAGTCTGGGCGCCGCTGATCGACAGCCGCCGCTGGGGCTGGTTCTGGCGGCCGGCGTACGCGTTCCACCTGCGGCACCACGCGGTGATCGACTGCAACGAATCGATTTCCGGCTTCTTCGGTCTGCCGGTCGCCGACTGGGCTTTCGGCACCTGCCTGATGCCGAAGACGGTGTACCTCGACGGCGAGGAATCGGCGCCGGAAAAATTCGCCAGCCCGCGCCCCTACGCGCCGATCCGCTGGCTCGACGGCTTCGCCGAGCGCATCGTGCAGCGGCGCCGCGCCGCCGCCGTCGCCCCGGCCGCCGTCGCGCCGCCGCGCACCTACAGCCGCGGCGAGGAGATCGCCAACTGGGTCACGCACGGCCTCGGGCTCGCGCTCAGCATCGCCGCGCTGACGCTGCTGATCGTGTTCGCGAGCCGCCGCGGCGACGCCTGGCACGTGGTGAGTTTCACGGTCTTCGGGCTGACGCTGCTCGCGCTCTACACCGCCTCGACGCTTTACCACGCCCGCGGCGAAGGCCCCGCGAAGCAGTGGTTCCGCAAAGCGGACCACGCCGCGATTTTCCTGCTGATCGCCGGCACCTACACCCCGTTTCTGCTGACCAATCTGCGCGGCCCGTGGGGCTGGTCGTTGCTCGCCGTGGTTTGGGGGCTCTGCGGCGCCGGCGCGGTTTTCAAGCTGTGCTTCGGTCCGCGCTTCGCGCTGGCGACGACGGCGGCCTACCTGTTTCTCGGCTGGCTGGTGGTGGTCGCGGTGCAGCCGCTCGTCACCCGCGTGCCGGCGGGCGCGCTCTGGCTGCTGCTGGCGGGCGGCCTCTGCTACACGACGGGCGTGATCTTCTACCGCTGGCACCGCCTGCGCTACCACCATGCGGTCTGGCATCTGTTCGTGCTCGGGGGCAGCACCTGCCACTTCCTCGCGGTGCTGCTGTTCCTGCTGCCGCGCGGGGCGTGAAGGCGCCCGTTGTAATAGTATTCCAGATACGTCGGGACCCGTCCGGACGGGTCCCGGGGCGGTCCGCAAAATTTTCCGTCCGGCGCGAATAGTGTTCGACGTCGGCGCGCGGCGGCTGCAAGTTCGGTTTGCCCCCGCCGGATTTTTCCCCGGCCCCTTTCCGTTTTCGGTCAGCAAACATCAACCCAGCAAAAACATGGCGAAGACAAAAACTGCTAAGAAAGTGATCAAGAAAGCCCCGGCGAAGAAGGCCAAGGCCAAGAGCGCCAAGAAGGCGCGCTGAAGCGCCGGGACCGCCGCACGCGGCGTCCGCGCTTCCGCGCTGGCGCCCGTGCGTGCGGGCCAAGTTGTATTAAATCCGGCGATACTCCTTGCGTTACGAAGCCGGCCGGCGACGCTGGCGGCTCGTAAGTAAGTTAGGTGACAGTGGCTGGTGGGTCCTCAGGTGAGCTTCAGGTTCAGGTGACGATTCGAAACCCGATTTCCGGGAACACGCTGACAGCGAACGAAGCTGACGAATCCTCAACCATGAATTCCAAACTCTATGTCGGAAATATGTCGTTCAAGACCACCGAAGCCGGCCTCCGCGACACGTTCGGCCAATTCGGCAGCATCACCGACGTCTACATCGCCAACGACCGCGAGACGGGCCGTCCGCGCGGCTTTGCGTTCGTGACCTTCGGCACCGCCGAGGAAAGCAAGCTCGCCGCGGAAAAGATGAACGGCGTCGAACTCGACGGCCGCCAGCTCACCGTCAACGAAGCCAAGCCGAAGGAAGAAATGGGTGGCAGCCGGAGCTTCAACAGCCCGAACCGCCGTCCGGGCGCCTTCCAAGACCGCTACTAAGCCGGTTCCCGGTTCGAATTTTCCCGGCGGGATGCCCTGTGCGTCCCGCCTTTTTTGCGTCCGCGTCCCGCCCGGCGGGGTGGTCCTACGCCGCGGCGCTGCGCAGAAGCCGCAGTCGCCGGAGCCGGTTTTTCCGGCACTACGCATAGCGGAATGCCCCCGGCTTCGGCTACCTTCGGGCGCCGGCATTCCTTTCCCGGCTTCCATCTTCATGAGTTCCGTTTCCGGTTTTTCCGCCGAACCCTTTGCCGCCCACTCCTCCGGACCCGAGGAGGGCGCGGCCGTGCCGGTCGGCGCGCTGCGGGTTTGGTTGTGCGACGAGCAGGCATCCTTCCGGCAATTGCTGGCGGGCTATCTCGGCCTGCTGCCCGGGGTCGAAGTCGCGGGCGGCTGCGGCGGAGCCGCAGAACTGCGGAGCGACTGGACGGCCGGGGCGGCCGACGTGGTGATCGCCGATCCGGGGACCGATTTCGCCGCCGGGCTTGAGACCTTGCGGGCCATTGCCGCCGGTCCCGGCGCGCCGGCGCTGCTGATTTTGAGTGCGCGGGCGGACGAGTCCGCGGTTTACCGCGCGGCCCGGGCCGGGGCGCGCGGCTATGTGGAGAAGTCCGATGCGGTCACCGAAGTGGGCGTCGCGCTCGAGCGGATCCGGACGGGCGGGTGGTATTTCAGTGCCGGGCCGCGCCTGAGCCTCGGCCGATTCGCGCTCAAGGCGTGGTCGCAAGCCGGGAGCACGGAGGCGGACGGCCGGTCGATCCGCGCGCTGCTCGCGCTGGTCGAAACGTTGCCGCAGGCGGCGGTCGAGGCGCTGCTGCAGGCTGCGGGCCGGTCGGGTATCGCGCGGCCTCCGCGCCGGTCGGCGACCGCGGTTGCCCGCTGAGGACGCCGCAACGCGAGGACGCGGAGCCCGGGGCAGAACGCGCGGATTGCGGGTAAACTACGCGCAGATGTTGCGCGCGGAGCGCAGCCTTGTTGACGGAGACGCCGGGGAGTGGTGCGGTCTTTGCCGTCGGCGTACCTCCATGTTGACTTCGCACCCCTCTTCGCCGTCCCGCGGCGCCTCGGCACCTTCGGGACGACCGGCAAAGGTGTTTTCGCGGAGCGGATGGATCGGGGTCGCCGGGCTGGCCGCGCTCCTGCTCGGAGCGGGTTTGGTCTATCTCTCCGATCCGTTTGCGGCGGCGCGGCGGGAGTTGGCCAAGAGCCTCGGTACGATCGCGGCCTTGAGCGGGCAGCAACTGGCGGAATGGCGGCACGAACGGCTCGGCGATGCCGCGGTGATCGCGCGGGCGCCGGGGCTGCCGGAATATCTGCGGCGACCGGAAGCCGCCGGCGCGGATTCGGCGCTCGGCAAGTTTCTCGAACAGGCCCGGATCAGTTACCGCTACGAGGCGATCACGGTGTTCGACCGGACGGGGAAAACGGTGCTGGCCCTGCCCGCCGGCGGCGCGGAGCCGACGCCCGCCCCGTTGGCGGCTGGCCGCCGGGCCGAGGCGGGATCGGCGCAGCGGATCGGCGAATTGCGCCGCGGTCCCGACGGCCGGCTCGACCTCGAAATCAACAGCCCGGTCCGCGATCCCGACACGGGGGAGATTCTGGGCGGCCTGGTTTTTCGCATCGATCCCGAGACCTCGCTGTTTCCGATCCTGCAGAAATGGCCCTTGCCGCACCGGACGGGCGAAGTGGTGCTCCTGCGGAAACAAGGCGCCCAGGTCGAGGTGCTCTCGCGGGTCCGCAAACTGCCCGATCCGCCGCTTACCCTGCGGCTGGCGCTGACGGGGGACACGTTGCCGGCGGCCGCGCTGGTGGGCGGAAGCGGCGGGGGAGTGGGGGAAGGATTGGACTACGACGGGGAACCGGCGCTGGGCCTGATCCGGGAAATCCCGGAATTTTCGTGGCTGTTGCTGGCGAAAGTGGACGCCGACGAGGCCTACGAGCCGGCGCGGAGCAAGGTGATGAGGGTGATCCTGGGGCTCGCGTTGGCATTGGCGCTGGTTGGAGCGGTGCTCCGGTCGATTTGGCAACGGCGGCGGAGGGCGATGGAGACGGAGCGACTTCAGGCGGAATCCGCGCGGCAAGATCTGGCGTTGCGGCTCGGGCTGATCATGCAGCAGGCAAACGACGGGATTGTTTTGCTCGATGCGGCGTTGAAGATCCGGGAACTGAACGAGCGGGCGGCCGAGCTGCACGGGTGGGAGGCAGGGGCGATGACCGGGGTCGATTGGCGGGAATATTTTCCGGCGGTTTCCGGTTCTCCCGATTTGGCGGAAGCGTTCGGGTCGCCGGAGTCGGCGACGAGCCGGGTCTTTGAAGCGCAAATTGTCCGGCGCGACGGCAGCCCGTTGCCGGTGGAGATCAGCAGCCGCTGGGCGACCATCCAGGGGGATGCGCAGCTGGTGTGCGTGGTCCGGGATGTTTCCGAACGGGAAGGCCAACGGCGGCGGGTCGCGCGCATCAACCAGCTGTACCAGGTGCTCAGCCACGTGAACCAGGCGATCGTCCGGGCCGCCGATTCGGAAGGACTTTGCCGGGAGATTTGCCGGATCTGCGTCGAGATCGGCGGCTTCCGCATGGCGTGGATCGGCTGGATCGACCCGGGCAACGGCACGGTCGTGCCCGCGGTGCAATGCGGCGACACGACCGGATACCTCGACGGAATCCGTATCCCGCTCGCCGATGCCGCGGGCGTGGCCGGTCCGAGCGCGCGCTCGATCGGCGAAGGCCGGCCGACCGTGACGCAGGATTTTATGCAGGATCCCTCGACCCGCCCCTGGTGGGACCGGGCGCGGGCGGCGGGCGTGCGTTCCAGCATTTCGATTCCGCTGCGGCGCGGCGGCCGGGTGGCGGGGACGCTGGCGGTTTACGCCGGCGAGCCGGGAGTTTTCGGGGCGGAGGAGGTGGGATTGCTGGTGGAGACGGCCGGGGATGTTTCGTTCGCCCACGATGTGTTCGATCGCGACGCGGCCCGGCGGGTGACGGAAACGGCCCTGCGGGAAAGCCAGAGTCGGCTCGAGTTTCTGGTCTCCGAAACACCGGTGGTGATTTACTCGCTCGCGCCGGGCGGGGACGGGGCGATGACCTTCGTGAGCCGGAACGTCGAGCAGATCCTCGGCTGGACGGCCGCCGATTTCCTGGCGGGGCGCGGACATTGGGTCGCCTGCGTCCACCCCGACGATCGCGAGGCGGCGGAAATCGCCGGGCGCGGCCTGCGGGCGGACCGACCCGTGGTGCGGGAGTACCGGCTCCGGCGGAAAAACGGGGAGTACTGCTGGCTGCACGATGAAATGCGGTTGGTGACCGCGGCGGGGCAGCCGCGGGAGATCACCGGAGTCTGGACGGACGTGACGGCGCGGAAAGAGGCCGAACAGGCGTTGCGGGAAAGCGAAGCGCGCCACCGTTCGCTGTTCGAGTCGATGGACTTCGGCGTGGTGTACCAGGACCTGACCGGGACGATCACGGCGGCGAATCCGGCGGCGACCCGGATTCTGGGGCTGGCGGTGCCGGCTTTGCAGGGACGGACTTCGCTGGATCCGGTCTGGCGCACGATCCGCGAGAACGGCTCCGAATTTCCGGGCGACGAGCATCCCTCGATGGAGGCGCTGCGCACGGGGCGCCGGGTGCGCGGGGTCATGATGGGCCTGCGGCAGGAGACGACCGGCGAAGTGCGCTGGATCGAGGTCGACGCGGTGCCCGAGTTCCGGCCCGGGGCGGCGCAGCCGTTCCGGGTGGTCGCGGTGTTCGCGGATGTGACCGCGCGGGTCCTGGCGGCGGCGGAATTGCGCGTGCTCTCGTTGGCGGTGGAGCAGAATCCCGTCTCGATTCTGATCACGGATCCGAGCGGCGCGATCGAGTATGCCAACCCGCGATTGACGGCGGTGACCGGCTATTCGCCGGCCGAACTGCGCGGGCAGACCCCGCGCGTGTTCAAATCGGGGCTCACCCCGCCGGACGTCTACGCCGACATGTGGCGGACGATCACCGGCGGCGGGACCTGGCGCGGCGAGGTCACGAACTGCAAGAAAAACGGCGACCTGCATCTTGAACTGGTCGTGATCGCGCCGGTCACGGATGCCGCGGGCCGGCCGACGCATTTCGTGGCGATCAAGGAGGACATCACGGAACGGCGGCGCATCGACGACGAATTGCGGGCGAGCGAAGAGAGTTACCGGCTGATCGCGGAGAACACGCTCGACATGATCTGGCTCGGCGACCTGCGGACCGGGACGCTTCTCTATGTAAGTCCGGCTTCCCTCCGGTTGCACGGCTGCAGCCCGGAGGACCTGGTCGGTCGTCCGATGGCCGAGCGGCAAACCCCGGCGGCGCGCCGGTGGTTCGAACAGGACCTGCCGGCGCGGGTCGCGGCCTTCGAGGCGGGCGACGATGCCGCCCGGCACCGGACCTACGAATCGGAACTGTTGCGCAATGACGGCACCGCGGTGGCGGCCGAAATCGTGACGACGCTCATGGCCGACGCCGGCGGCCGGGCGGTGCGGATTCTCGGGGTGACGCGCGACATGACGGAGCGCAAACGCAGCGAGGAAAGCCTGCGCAAGCTGTCCCGCATCATCGAGCAGGCCCCGCTCTCGGTGGCGATCACGGACCTCAACGGCGCGATCGAGTACATCAATCCCCATTTTACCCGGGTGACCGGCTACACGCCGGCCGATTTGAAGGGGCGCAATCCGCGGCTGCTCAAATCGGGCGGCACCCCGGATCACGTTTACCGCGAGATGTGGGAAACGCTGACCGCGGGCCAGGTCTGGCGCGGCGAACTGCACAACCGGAAGAAGAACGGCGAGGTCTACGTCGAGGAAGCCGTGATCGCGCCGGTGGTGGACGAAGCGGGCAAGGTCTCGCACTACGTCGCGCTGAAACAGGATGTGACCGAGCGCAAACGCACGGAGCAGGCCCTGGCGGAGAGCCAGGCGCGGTACCGGCTGATCGCGGAGCACACCGACGACGTGATTTGGCTCTACGATCTGGCGGCCGACCGCTTCGAGTACGTGAGCCCGTCGGTGTACAAGCTGCGCGGGTACACGCCGGAGGAAGTCGTCGGGCGGCGCATGGCCGACGCCCTGACGCCGGAGTCGCAGGCGGCGGTGGCGGCCCAGTTGCCGC
>JACCDS010643557.1_pt1 | contig 12218 bp, 10 predicted proteins | sample 7446441 | NCBI WGS metagenome assembly JACCDS01 (sample SAMN15323445, study PRJNA562643) | freshwater metagenome | isolation source: river surface water | place: USA:Blue River Watershed | collected 2017-08-17
GTTCCACAGAAGCGTGGACGTTGTAGGTCGACACGGTGAAGCCGTGGGTTTCGTCCTGGGCGCGTTCGAGGTTGGTCAGGTGGACAGTGATTTCGTCGCCCACTTCAGCCTCGATGGTTTCCGGCGTGATGTGCGAACGGATCAGCGTACCCTTGACCTCGATCTTGTTGCCCTTCTTGGTCGTGACTTCCTCGCCGGCACGGACGGCACCCGGGTGCGGTTTGTCCGTACGGGAATCGGTACCGACCTTGTAGCGAACGCCCGGCTTCAGCTTGGTAGCATCGATGGCGACGGCGTAGTGCGGCTCGCCCAGCGGCAGCGGCATGTCGTACAACAGTTGCATCTTGTCGTTCGAGATGTCGATCAGCTGGTGGTTCTGCGGGTGCAGCGGGCCGACCGGCACGAAGCGGTCGATGGCCAGCTTGTTCAGCGCGACCAGGTAGCGACCCTTCGGATCGGCGGAGTCACCTTCCATGGCCATCAGGTGGCCGATGTTGTAGTGCACCGAGATCTTGTCGAGGACCTTGCCTTCGCAGTAGTTCCACTTGGCGACTTGCGAATCGACGTACAGCGAGGTGTAGGCGATACAGGTCTTGGAATCGTACTGGGTGTGCAAGGGGCCGAGGCCGAGCTGGACTTGCGTATGCAGCGCGTCCTTCATGCCGATGACCGGAATGCCGTACGGATCCTTGGATTCGAACTTGCCGGCCTTGATGGCGGCCTGGATCTTCTCGAAGGAATAGACGGAGACGTGGGTGTCGAGCTTGCCGGAGACGACGAGCAGCTTGCCGTCCGGAGTTACGTCAACGCCGTGCGGGGATTTCGGTTCCGGAACCAGGAACAGGATGCCTTCCTTGATGGCGACATCCATCGGCAGAACCTTGTGACCGTTGATGGTCTTGGCTTTACCGGCGGCGACCAGTTCGGCAGCCTTCTTCCAGTTGATCACGTGCAGGTAGTCGGTGTCCTTGGCGGAACAGCCGGCTTCATACGGCGGACGGCCCTTTTCGATGCCGCCGACGTAACGCTCGGAACAGAAGGAGTTGGTGAAGGACCAGCCATCCGACGGGCCTTTACCTGCATCGGACAAGTCCTGCGAGTACGGCGGCAGTTCGAGGGAGAAGGACTCCTTCGGATTGATGCGGCCTTCCTTGCGGTCGAACTTCCAGTAGGTCACGCCACCGCGATACTTCTCGTTGAACTCTTCGAGCGGGAAGAACTTCTTGTTTTCCAGCGGAGCAGCGTACTGGGCGGCTTCGATGACGTAGTCGGTGTTCGGCGTGACGAAGGCGCCGCCGTGTTCCGACTTGTAGATCGGGTTGACCACGATCTGCTTGGTTTCGAAGTCACGCAGGTCGATCACGGCGAGGCGCGGGTTGGCCTTGTCGTTGATGAACAGGAACTGGCCGTCGTACTTGCCTTGGGTTTCCGAGATGGCCGGGTGGTGCGTGTCGCCCCAGGTGATCTGCTTGCCGTCGATGTTACCTTGGGCCAGAACGGCCTTGGAGTTCTCATCGAAGCCGTAGCCTTGCCAAGGTTCCGGCGTGAAGACGCCGATGTACTTCAGGATGCGCATGGACGGGATGCCATACACGATGATCTGGCCGGACTGGCCGCCAGAGCTGAAGACGACGAATTCGTCGCGCTTGCCGGTCGGAACGTAGGTCTTGGCCGCGGCCAGCAGATCCTGCTGGCTGAGGTTGCGACGCTTCATCACGTCCTGCAGCGACTCAGCGGACATCGCCGTGCCGGCCAAGCCTGCGGCCAGCAGCAGTGCGGTGGTTTTCACTGCAAATTTAATCATTTCGATTTCTCCCAAATCAAGAAGTCAGAACTTCTGGTTCCCCCATTGTCGCCTGCGACAAAATGCCACTGCGACAATTTGCCGCATACTGTATGCCTCGCTGCGTGTGAAAGAATTGATGTTTGTTAAATTCATGCTCGCGATATCGGCGAAAATGCACGCTCCCCAATGGTTTCGTGATTCGGCAACCTGAGTGAACAAGAAGATATTGATTGACCTGATCGGCATGGAATTGATCGCGCTGGTCGTGGTTGTTGGCTACAAGCTGTCGCCAATACTGTTGCCGAAGGCCGATGTCACGGTGATGCCTGATCCTGCCTGCAACCTGCAGCAACAGGCGTGTGCGGTGACCTTGCCCTCTGGCGGCAAGATGGAGTTGTCGATGGGCGGGAAGGCCATCCCGCTGGTCAAGCCTTTCGAGGTGCAGGTGACGACGAGTGGGTTTTCCCCTTCCCGTGTCGAGGTCGACTTTGCCGGCGTTGACATGAACATGGGTTACAACCGCCCGGAACTCGCCTTGCGGGGCGATGGGCGGTATGTGGGTGAAGCGACCCTGCCGGTATGCATTACCGGTCACATGGACTGGCAGGCGACAGTATTGATCGAGGCTGGTAGCCAACGCATTGCTGTTCCCTATCGCTTTACCTCGGGAGGACAGGAGTAATGCAGGAACGGATACTCGGTTTTGTGGCCGTCGCACTGGCGCTATTGATAGCCGGATTGGCCTTGTTCTGGCAGCCGGATATGCCCGAGCGCCCGCTGCCACGAGCGCCCATCGTGGAAGGGGGCGATTTCACGCTGCAATCGGCGACGGGGCCGCTCTCCCTCAAGGACTATCGCGGCAAACTGGTACTCCTGTACTTTGGCTACACCTACTGCCCTGATGTCTGCCCGACTTCGCTGGCTGCCACGTCCGAGGGCCTGAAGCAATTGACGCCGGAAGAGCTGGCCAAGGTGGCGATGATTTTCGTCTCGGTCGATCCGAAGCGGGACACACCCGCGCGCCTGAAGGAATACGTGGAATTCTTCCACCCGGCCATTGTCGGTGTGACGGCCAGTGCCGAGGTGATTGCCGAGGTCGCCAAGCGCTATGGCGTTTTCTACGCCGAACAGAAGGTTGCGACGGCGGGTGGGGGGTATGTGGTCGACCATTCGTCCGATACCTTCATCATCGCGCCGGATGGCAAAGTGGTCGGCAAGATTGCCCATGCGACACCGCCTGATCAGGTCGTTGTCGCCGTTCGTAAACATTTGAATCAACCGTGAAGGAGTAGCAACCCATGAAACAAATTCCCCTGTTTGCCGCCAGCCTGCTGTTTTCCGCCGGGGTGTTTGCCGGTGCTGCCGACAATGTCGCGGTGCAGGACCCTTATGTCCGTCTGGCTCCTCCCAATGCGCCGGCCACGGGGGCATTCATGGTGATCAAGAATAACGGCGACAAGGATGTGAAGGTACTCAAGGCCGACAACCCAGCTTCCAGGGTCACCGAACTGCACACCCACCTGAACGAGGGTGGCGTGATGAAGATGCGTCCGGTACCGGCGATCGACGTCAAGGCCAAGGGCGAGGCCGTCCTGAAACCGGGTGGCCTGCATGTCATGCTGATCGATCTCAAGGCCCCGATGAAGGAAGGCGATGTCGTGCCGATTACCTTGACCTTCGATGACGGCAGCAGCAAGCAGGTCGATGCCAAGGTGGTGCGCCCGATGGCTGCTGGCATGCCGATGGGCGATCACAAGCACTGATTGGCCGTATCAATAAAAAGCCGCCGAATGCAGGGCATTCGGCGGCTTTTTCTTTTCTGGCGAGCCGGTCAGAGTGCTGTCAATACGGCGATCGGGGCATTCAGGTCTATCAACTCGGGCGCCATGGGTTTGGCCATGAAATAACCTTGCGCGAAGTCGCAGTGCAAGGCAGATAGCGCGTCAAACTGGGCGCGGGTTTCGACACCTTCGGCAATGACCTGTAACTTCAGGCTGCTGGCCAGGGCGATGACTGCGGTGACAATGGCCCGGTCGTTGTCGTTGGATGTCATGTCCGTGATGAAGGATCGATCAATCTTCAGCGTATCGACCGGGAAGCGCTTGAGATAGGCCAGGCTCGAATAGCCGGTGCCGAAATCGTCGATCGATAAACGGAAGCCCCGGTCGCTCAATTCCTGCAGGGTGCTCAGGGCCAATTCGCCGTCCTGCATGATGACGGTTTCGGTGATTTCCAGTTCGAGACACGCCGGTGTCAGTTGGAACTCTTCGAGCACGCTGCAGATGCTGTCGCTCAGCCCGGGGGTGTTGAATTGAATCGGCGACAGATTAAGTGCCACCAGCGGGGCGGGCAATCCATGGTCGATCCACGAGCGTAATTGGGCGCAAGCTCGGCGCAATACGATGGTGCCGATTTCTCCGATCAGGCCACTTTCCTCGGCCACGGAAATGAAGTGTGCCGGGCTGAGCAGCCCCTTGACGGGGTGACGCCAGCGGACGAGCGCTTCGTAGGACGTGGTGCGCCGTGTCTTTAGATCGATGACCGGCTGGTAGTGCACCTCGAATTCGTCACGGTCGATGGCGCGTCGCAAATCGGATTCGATCTGGAAATAGTTGTCCGCTGCGGTATTCATGTCGGCGGTGAAATAGCAGTAGGTATTACGACCATTCGCCTTGGCCTGATACATGGCCGTGTCGGCATTGCGCATCAAGGCATGCACGGTGACACCGTCGTTGGGATAAAAGCAGATACCGATCGAGGGGGTTACAAAGAGCTCATGTCCGTCGATGCGAATCGCCGGACGCAGTACATCGAGAATTTTTGCCGCCAATTTTCCGGCCAATGCTTCGTTGTGCTTGAGCGGCAGGATGATCATGAATTCGTCACCACCAAGGCGGGCGACCGTATCGTTGGCCCGCAGGGCTTCAGTCAGGCGCCCGCCAACTTTCTTGAGCAGCGTGTCTCCGATATGGTGTCCGAGCGAATCGTTGATGTTCTTGAAACGGTCCAGGTCGATGAACAGCAGGGCAACCTTGGCATCATCCTGGGCGGCGTTATCCATGGCTTCACCCAGTCGCTGCTGGAGCAGCGTCCGGTTGGCCAAGCCGGTAAGCGGGTCGTGGTGGGCCAGGTGGCGCAATTTGCCTTCAATACGACGGCGTTCAAGTACCTCGCTTTCCAGTTCGCTGGTTCGTTCCTTGACGCGTATTTCCAGTTCGTTGCGTGAGCGGAGCAGTGCATTTTCGGCCTGCTTGCGCTCGGTAATGTCGCTGGCAACGAACAGGAAACCCTTGGTGTGATTGTCTTCGCGGTGCAGGGCGGAGATGGATAGCTCGACGGTGAAGGTGGATCCATCCTTGCGCCGGAAAGTCCATTCGCCCTGATCGACAGAACCGAGGCGAACTTTGGCCAGCAGCGTGTCGATCGGGTTTGGCGTACGGAATCCGATTTCTCGGGACAGTTCGGCATGGCGCTCCTGGAGTTCCTCGGCAAGCAGGAAGCACGCTACGGGGGTCTTCCCGACCAATTCGGCAGACGAATAGCCCAGCATCTGATCAGTTGCCGGGTTGCAGGAGACGATCCGTCCGTTAGTGTCCGTGGCCAGGATCATCAGCTTGGCGCTATCGAGGATGGCCCTTTGCAGCATGACCGACTCACGCAGCGAATCCTCGGCGACTTTGCTTGACGTGATGTCTTCGAAGTTCCAGATGGAGCCATCGTCTGGCTTGGCCGGGTCGATTGCCCGGCCAGTGATCCTCATCCAGACCGGGTCGCCGTTGCGGCGCCGGTGCACCAGTTCGGAAACGAAGGTTTCACCGCGCCCCATGACTTCGTAGCAGCTGGCGCCGAGTTGGGCATGGGACTGATCGGAGAAGAAGGTGATGCGGGTCGGCTTTCCGGTCATCTCTCCAGGGTCGTAACCGTACAGTTCTTCAAAGCGGCGGTTGCAGTGCTCGAAGACCCGGTTGCGGATGAAGGCAATGCCAACGACGCTGTGATCGAAGATCAGCCGTTGATCGCTGTACGCCTTTTTCAGTTCCTCTTCCGCTTGCTTGAAGGCGCTGCGGTCCTCCAGTATCCAGAAAATGCCCATTGCCGGATCGTTGGCTTCGGCAACATAGCCGATCAGGTTGATCCAGGCATCCGTCCCATCCTGGCGTCGCATGTACAGTTCGGTCTGGAAGGGCTTTCCCTGGAGCAGGAAGGGGGCGGCCAGTTTGTTGAGCGCCTCGAATTCGTCGGTGGAGCGGTACAGCACGGCACTGTCTGCGCCGACGCCGCTGTCGGCGGAAAAACCGAACAGTTCGCCGAAACGCTGGTTGTAGCGCTGTAGCTTGCGGTCGCGCGTGATGGCGATTCCGACGGAGGCATTGGCCATCAGTGCCTCCATTTCCCGTGACGATTTTTGCAGGGCGTCACGGATGCTGACTGCTTCCGAAATGTCGCTCAGAATCCAGATCGTGCCCTCGGCGGGGTTCTCGGCATCAATCAGATAGGCGACAGCGTCCACCCATAGGTTATGGCCGTCCTGGTGACGGAGCTCCAGTTCGTGGCGGAATGATTTTCCTGAACTCAGGGCTGGTCCGGCTAGCTTACCAAGCGATTCGTAGGCTGCATCGGAGTGGAAGAAAATGCGTGCCGGCCTGTTAATGACATCGGATTTAATGCCGAACATTTTTGCAAATTGATTGTTATATCGCGTTATTTCGCTATTTTTTGTATAGATAATCCCTACGGGCGCATTGTTCATCAGCGCCTCGTACTCCTGTTTTGCGTCCAGCAATTAAGTCTCCGAATTTGGTGTGTTTGAACATTTTTATATTTATTGTTGCTTGTTTTATAAGTCTATTTTTTTTACTTGAGGCATTCAAGGATATTTTTGTTTGAATTCCACTGCGTGTGTTATTGACCAGGTTTTTTTAAGGAAATAAAAATATTCACTGATTTCTATCAAGGTGAAGTCGGCGCCAGGTAAATCGGCGTGCTTTTCAGGGCATTGGGCTTGCCCGGGCATTTGTTCGTAAAAACGCTCACTGAACGCCTGTGTTAGGCTTGAGGACTCATTCTTCAACGTGATTTCCGCATGAATTCAGAAAGTGTTTCGCTCCCTGAAATCGTGGCAGCAGCTGTTTTTGGTCTGGCCGTACTACACACCTTCTCGACCAAGCTGTTCGCCCGTTTGGCCCATCACCAGCCTCGTCATGCCGGGTTGTGGCATTTGTTGTCAGAGGTCGAGGTGGTTTTCGGGTTCTGGGCCTTTGTACTGGTTATTGCCTTGGTCGCTTTGACGGGCAAGACGGATGCGGTCGATTACATGGAGAGCCGCAATTTCACGGAGCCGATGTTCGTTTTCGTGATCATGGTTATTGCCGCCAGTCGTCCGGTGCTCGAAATTTGCGGGAGTGGCGTACGAGTTCTTGCCAGCTTGCTGCCCTTGCCGCAGGCTTTGGTTGTTTATTTCTTTTGCCTGTCTCTCATTCCCGTGCTCGGTTCGTTCATCACCGAACCAGCTGCCATGACCCTGGCCGCGTTGATGCTGCGTGATCGCTATTTTGGTCCCGGAATGTCGGCCCGCTTCAAGTACGCCACGCTGGGCGTCTTGTTCGTCAATGTCTCGATCGGTGGCACCCTGACCAGCTTCGGTGCGCCGCCTGTATTGATGGTGGCGGCTACCTGGCAATGGGATACGGCATTCATGTTCGCGACCTTTGGCTGGAAGGCCGTCCTGGCGGTGCTCATCAATGCGTTCGCCTGTGCGCTGCTCTTTCGCGGGGAACTGGAAAAACTCGTCGGCGGCCATGAGGCGAAGACCGATAAACCCGTGCCGCTATCAGTGGCGGTCATCCATTTGCTCTTCCTCGTTGGCGTGGTGCTCTTCGCTCACCATCCGGCCGTGTTCATGGGCCTTTTCCTGTTCTTCCTCGGCTATGCCGAGGCGTACGAGCGTTACCAGAACCGCCTGATCCTGCGCGAAGGCTTGCTCGTGGCATTTTTCCTGGCCGGGCTGGTGGTGCTGGGTGGCCTGCAGCAATGGTGGCTGCAGCAGACTTTGCTCGGCGTCGAACCCACGCTGCTGTTTTTCCTGGCCACCGGCATGACCGCCATCACCGACAACGCGGCGCTGACTTACCTAGCCTCCCTCGTCCAAGGTGTGACACCGGAATTTCAGTACGCCATAGTGGCCGGCGCGGTGACTGGCGGTGGCCTGACCATTATCGCCAACGCGCCCAATCCGGCGGGGGTTGCGATCCTGAAGTCGAGTTTCAACGACGAGTCGGTAAGTCCCCTGGCACTGCTCCTGGCGGCCTTGCCACCGACCGTGGTCGCCGCGCTGGCATTCCTGCTGCTATAGCGCTCAGTTCTTGACTGGCCGCTTGGCCAACTTGCGCTGCAGTGTCCGGCGGTGCATTTTCAGCGCCCGTGCCGTGGCCGAGATGTTGCCATCGTTCTCGTTGAGCACGCGCTGGATGTGTTCCCACTCCAGTCGGTCGACGGAAAGCGGCTCATCCGTGATCTGGACATCGAAATCCGGATTTGCATCCTCCTCGAAAGCGGAGAGGATGGCCTCGATCTCGACCGGCTTGGCGAGATACTGGATGGCTCCCAGCTTGACGGCATCGACGGCGGTGGCAATGCTGGCATAGCCGGTCAGTACGACAATGCGGCAGTCGGGGACGATTTCCAGCAACTGCGGGGTCAGGGCCAGCCCGGAACTGCCGTTCAGGTTGAGGTCGAGGATGACCCGTTCAGGTTCGATCTCGCGTGCCTTGGCGAGGGCTGAGGCGGCATCCAGGGCGCCGCTGGCCTGGTGGCCGCGCCGCTCCAGCGTACGGACGAGGATGGCGTTGAAACTGGGGTCGTCGTCAATGATCAGCATCGCAGGGGTCATGGTTTCACTCGGGGCAATTCGATGCGGGCGATGGCGCCGCCATCGTCGGGGTTGAGCAGGGAAAGCTGGCCGCCGAGTTGCTCGATGGCTGTTCGGGTCAGCATCAGGCCGACGCCGCTGCCGCGCTCATGGGCCGGGAAGCTGGTTTTCCCGCCGGCGCTCAGAACCTGAGGGGGAAAGCCCGGGCCGTGGTCGCGAATGTCGATGCACAGCTTGTCGGTGCACCAGCCCAGGCGAATTTCCAGCGGATTGGGCGTGGCGTTGGTCGCATTGTTCAGCAGGTTGAGAACGGCTTGTTCGAGCCGCGGGTCGGCGACGATTTCCGGTGCCACCCCGTCGCTGGTGATGACCAGCCGACTGCTGGCTTGCGGACGGGCGGCATGCCAGTGCTGGCGAAGGCTTTCCAGCCAGCGGTCGACCGGGAGCCGTTCGGCGTTCTCCAGCCGTTCTGCGCCGGCGCGGCGCGACAGGCCGGTAATGATCTGCTTGCAGACGCCGATCTGCTGGCGGAGGAGGGCGATATCCTCGCGCACCGGCCCGCTCAGGCTCGGGTCGTTGGCCAGTTCGCCAGCCAGCAGGGCCATGGTTCCCAGCGGGGTGCCCAGTTCGTGGGCGGCGCGGGCGGCGAGCGTCCCCATGGCCATGATGCGTTCATCGCGCAATGCCTGCTCGCGGTTGGTGGCCAGTTCGGCATCGCGCTCGCGAATCTGCCGCGTCATGCGCACGATGATCCAGCCGATCATGGCTGCCGAGATGACGAAGATCAGCCACATGCCGATCAGGTGCAGACGGGTGGCGCGCGTCGCATCGGCCATTGGCAGGGGAATGAAATAAATCATCAGCAAGGAGTAAGCGGCGATGGCTGTCGCGCTGATGACTGCCACGCAGCGTGCCGGCAGGGTCAGCGCAGCAATGGCAACGGGGGGGAGCAGCAGGGAAACCAGCGGGTTGGCAGCGCCACCGCTGAAAAACACGACGGCGGACAGTGCGCCAATGTCGAACAGCAACTGCGTGAACAACTCACCAGTTGTCGCGATCTGGCTGCGTGCGACGCGCCACTGGGCGATAGCGTTGAACAGGCCGACCACGGCCAAGATGCCGAGCAAGGGGAGTTGCGGGACAGGAATGTCGAGGAGCCCCGGTCCCATCAGCGTAAGCTGGATCAGGATGGCCAGCACGATCCAGCGTCCGGCGACCAGTCGGCGCAGGGTGGCCAGGTGGTCGGTACTTTCGTTGATGCATGCGCTCAGGGACATGGGCCGAATTATGCGTGATTTGCGTCAATTATCGGTGGCCCCGAAGATGCGACAATTCGCCGCAGCTAAATCTGGAGTGGTTTGCATGTTGAAGCATCTGCGTATTCCTTTTCTCGTTGCTGTCCTGGCTTGCGCCGGGGTGACGCATGCCGCCGACCTCGACAAAGGCAAGGAGATCAACGGCACTTGTGCCGCTTGCCATAGTGACAACGGCCAGGGGGGCAAGAAGGGCGAATACCCGCGAATCGCCGGCCAGCAAGTGAAATACATCGAGAGCCAGTTGAAGAGTTTTCGCTCCCGGACCCGGGTAAACATCCCGATGTTCCCCTATACCCAGGAGCGCGAGCTGTCGGATGAGGACATCAAGGACATCGCTGCCTACCTGAACGGCATCGAGCTCGATACCAAGATGCCGACCTATACCGGCAACGAGGATGCGCTGACCAAGTTGCTGATGGCCGACAAGGTGATGATCATTCCGCGGGCCGAGGGTGACCTGGCCAATGGCGAGAAGATTTACCAGAAGCAGTGTGCCGCCTGCCACGGCAAGGCGGGCAAGGGCAGGGGCATGTTCCCGATGCTGGTCGGTCAATACACCAGTTACCTGCAGCGCCAGGTCGATCTATACCTGAAGGGGGACCGCCCCCACGACGACGAAGGGCTGGTCGGCGTGCTCAATGGACTGAAGGCGCAGGACATCCAGGATATCCTGGCCTATCTCACCTCGATTCAGGATACGAACAAATGAAACGTCACTCCCTGTTCCTGCTGGCCTTGCTGACCTCGTGCGGTGCCATGGCCCATGGTCATCCGGCACCGATTGACGACAGCATGCCGGATGCGCAGAAGATGCGCTTCTGCGAGCGCGTGCGCGACCATGCCCTGCAGGCCTTCTACAACCGGGACCGGGGCCGTCAGATGAAGCTGTTCGAAGAGGACGGCAGCGATGGCCCGCGCATCACCAACGTGATCATCAAGCGCATCTACGAGGAACCGCAGATTTCCAGCCCGAAAAAGGCCGAGGCCTTCGGTCGGGCGACTTGCAACGAGATGATGGGAACAAAAGTCCCGTCAGAGTAGGAAGGGAATGAAGCGCTTGGTACGCCGCATGTAGTCGGCGTACTCCTGGCCAAAATAGGCCAGGCATTCCTTTTCGTCGGTTGTCGCCGTCAGCCACAAGGCAAGGCTGGCGACCAGGGCGATTACCGTCCCGGCCAGGCTCGGGTTCTGGAAGTAGGCCCCCCAGGCCAGTGCCAGCAGCGAGGTGTACATCGGGTGGCGGATGTAGCCGAAAATCCCGTGTGACACGAGTTGGGTCGTTTTCTCGAATTCGTAGAACGAACCGTCGTCGCGCCGGGTATCGGGGGCACCATCGCGCTGCAGGGTCGCGACACCGATGGCGACCAGGGCAATGCTGCTAACCATCAATAGCCAAGATGCCATCTGGTGCGGCGAAAAAGGATCGGAGCCCCAGACCTCGCGGTTCATGACGAGCAGGCCGAGGATGGCTTCCCAGGCGAAGAAGCGGTAGAAACCGTGGCTGCCCGGCTTGGTCAGCGGCTTGCGGGACCACCAGACGATGACGGCCGAGCCGGCGACGAAGAGGATCAGTTCGTTCATGTCAGTCGGCAAAGGCCGTGGTCAGGGCGGCAATCATGTAGCCGTGGTCGAGCACACCGGCGCTTTCGCGAATGCTGTGCATGGCCCACATTGGCGAGCCGACATCGACGCTGGGAAGGCCGAGCCGCGAGGCGACGATAGGTCCGATGGTGCTGCCGCAGCCGAGGTCGGTGCGGTGGGCGTATTGCTGGCATGGCACGCCGGCCTTGGCGCAGATGGCCATGAAGCGGGCCGCCGTTTCGGCAGTGGTGCTGTAGCGCTGGTTGGCGTTGCTCTTGATCACCGGGCCGGCATTGACCAGGGCGTGATGGCTGGGTTCGTAGGCGGCCGGGAAGTTCGGATGCCAGCCGTGCGCCATGTCGGTACTGATGAAGAAGCTGCGCGCCAGCATGCGGCGCTGGTCTTCCGCATCCAGCCCGGCGTTGCCGGCCAGCCGGGCGATGACATCGGAAACGAAGCTGCCGCCGGCGCCGGCGGCGCTCTCGCTACCCACTTCCTCGTGGTCGAAGAAGGCGCACAGGCAGGTGGTTGCAGGGTTCGCGGTGGCGAGCAGGGCGCTCAGCGCGGCGTGGCAGGAGGCAAGATTGTCGAGCTGGCTGTCGGCGATGAATTCCTGATCGGCACCCCACAACGCACCTTTCTGCGTATCGTAGGCATTCAGTTCCCA
>JACCDS010416389.1_pt1 | contig 12216 bp, 9 predicted proteins | sample 7446441 | NCBI WGS metagenome assembly JACCDS01 (sample SAMN15323445, study PRJNA562643) | freshwater metagenome | isolation source: river surface water | place: USA:Blue River Watershed | collected 2017-08-17
ATGACACATTAGATAATGTTTTTAAAGATACTGAACATGAAGGCTACTATTGGTCAGTGACCGCAGAAGGGCAACCATTAAACACCCGCAAGCAAATCTATGGTCAAGCATTTGTGCTTTATGGGTTATCTGAATATTATAAAATAAATACCAATCAGCTTGTCAAACAACAAGCTATTGACATTTTTAACCTGATTGAAAAACAGGCATTTGACTCTCAATATGGTGGTTATTGGGAAGCCTTTGCTGAGGATTGGTCGTCATTAAATGACTTGCGCTTGTCTGAAAAAGACCGCAATGACCCCAAAACCATGAATACGCATCTGCATATTCTTGAAGCCTATACCAATTTGTACCGTATTTGGCAAGATGAACGCCTTTACTGTCAAATTGCCCACTTGATAGATATTTTCTTACGTCATTTTATCAATGCTGACAACAAGCATTTAGTCCTATTTTTTAACGAAAAATGGGAAATACAAGACAATACTATATCTTTTGGGCATGATATTGAAGCCGCTTGGCTGCTACAAGAAGCAGCCGAAGTCATACAATACCGATTAGAAGAAGTCAAGAATATGGCTGTTGACATGGCAGCAGCCACCTTGAACGCTCTGAATACTGAGGGGGCATTGTTGTATGAAAATCATCTGCCTGAAATTCATTGGTGGGTACAAGCAGAAGCGATGGTCGGCTTTTTTAATGCTTTTCAGCTAACAAATAACGATGTTTTTTTTGAAACATCTGTAAATATATGGCAATATATAAAAACACATTTGTTAGACACTCAAAATGGTGAATGGCTTTGGGGCATAGACGCCAAAGGAAAAGTGATGACAAAAGAAGATAAAGTGGGTTTTTGGAAATGCCCTTATCATAATGTCCGAGCCTGTTTGGAATTGATTCATCGCATCAAAAATACCGAAACAGTTGACAAACAAAAACCTTCAAACGAAGAAGTTATCTTTACTTCGTAGTAGCCCCACCCATAGCCGTAAAAACTCTATCAACCGGCTCCCATAGTTCAATTTTATTGCCCTCAGAGTCTAAAATATGAACAAACTTGCCGTAATCGTAGCTCTCAATTGCATCGAGAATTGTCACCCCGTTGTCTTTTAATTGCTCGACTAAGGCTTCAATATTTTGCACGCGGTAATTTATCATAAATTCTTTTTCAGAAGGCGCGAAGTAAGTACTGCCCTTTTTGAACGGACTCCATTGCAAATAATTAATTTCATCAGGTCGGTTGGCATTTCTATATTCAAAGGTTGACCCATATTCAGTAGGAGCCAATCCTAAGTTTTTAGCATACCATTCTGTTACCTCTTTAGGATTGTCAGCGAAGAAAAAAATACCCCCTACACCCGTTACCTTTGGCGTTAGGTTTTTGTCCGTATGTTGATTATCATCTATTGTAGTCATCTTTTTAAATTTAAACTTTTAAGAAATTTAAAGTAAATGTAGGCAATCTTTTGGACTTACAGAGAAAACAATGAATACACCATGCCGATGGACATAGTTGAGAGAGGGGAATTAATCTTTTTTACAGCAGTTTTCAATTATTTTTTAATAAAAAATACTTTTTGTTTTAAAAAATAACATTATCTTTGTATTTATAAAAAAAATGCAATAACTTTAAACAAAAAATTTATTTTATATCGTAAACTAATCACTCTCTATCATGGCAAGCGTTGGCACTTATCTCAATTTCTCTAATAAGACAGAGGAAGCCTTTAACTTTTATAAATCTGTATTTGGCGGCGAGTTCGCAGGCGATGGCATTATGCGCTTCGACAGTATGCCCCCTCAAGAAGGTATGCCTCCCCTTTCGGAGGAGGATGCACAGCTCGTTTTACACGTGGGGCTACCGATTTTAGGCGGTTATATGTTGATGGGCTCTGATGCACCCGAATCAATGGGCTACAAAGTAATCATGGGCACTAATTCTTATATTTGCCTCTCTCCGGATTCAAGAGCTGAAACAAAATCTCTTTTTGATGCCCTTTCCGCAGGTGGCGAAGTAGAAATGGAGCCTCAAGACATGTTCTGGGGTAGCTATTTTGGCAGTTGTATTGATAAATTTGGTGTAAAATGGATGTTTGATTGTGTAGCTCAATAAAATTATGAACAACAAAATATACCCTTGCTTGTGGTTTGATGGTCAAGCCAAAGCAGCAGCCGAGTTCTATGTCTCCATTTTTAATCATTCAAAAATTACGGTTGATACGCCTATGGTGGTCAATTTTGAATTGAACGGTCAAAAATTTATGGGTTTGAATGGAGGACCATATTTCAAAGTTAATCCTGCTATTTCTTACTATGTTTATTGCGGCAATGATGCCGAAATAGAGCGTCTTTACCATGCCCTTACTAAGGGGGGGTCGGTTCTGATGCCTCTGGGCAAATATGATTGGTCAGCAAAATATGCTTGGGTAGCGGATAAGTTCGGCGTTAATTGGCAATTAGATGTTGATGATATTAATTCAAGGCAAAAAATAGTGCCTTCTTTACTTTTTGCTAATGAAAAAATGACATTTGTAAAAAGCGCTATCAATCATTATAGTGCGATTTTTAAGCCATCAAACATATTAATTGAAGCCCCTCACCCTCATAATCCTAATTTGCCTGAAGGAACATTGCTTTTTGCACAATTTAAAGTATTGGATTTCGTCTTCAACAGCATGAGCAGCACCATCTCACATGACTTTGATTTTTCGGAAGCCAATTCTTTCGTAGTGGATTGCGAAAATCAAGAAGAAGTGGATTATTACTGGGAAAAATTGATAGCCGACGGTGGTCAAGAAAGTCAATGTGCGTGGTTGAAAGATAAATATGGTGTTTCTTGGCAAATCGTTCCTCGTCAATTAGTAAAACTCATGAATGACCCTGATACAGAAAAAGCAGGGCGGGTCATGCAGGCTATATTAAAAATGAAAAAAATAGATATCGAAACATTAAAAAAAGCAGCGATGGGAGACAAAACCATTATCACGGTAGAAACAATCGTAAATGCCCCCGTAGAAAAAGTGTGGGCTTCGTGGACAGAGCCACAACACATTACTCAATGGAATCACGCCTCTGACGATTGGCACTGCCCAAAATCCTCTAATGATTTGCGAGTAGGGGGTGTATTTTCGGCAACAATGGCAGCCAAAGATGGTAGTTTCAGCTTCGATTTTGAGGGTGTTTATGATGCTGTAAAACCATTTGAATATTTAGAATATACAATAGGAGACGGCAGAAAAGTAACAGTGACGTTTTCGCAAAATGAAGGAACAACCCATGTTGTTGAGGAGTTTGAGGCAGAAACTCAAAATCCTGCCGAGATGCAACAAGCAGGCTGGCAAGCTATTTTGAATAATTTTAAGGCATATACTGAAAAGTAAATAGTCAAATGGTAGAAGTATTCAAAACAAACATTGAACAAACCGAACACTCCGAAATATTACTCTCTAAACTAAATGAACTATTCCCTTACTTGAAAATCAATTTCGATTTAGAAGACTGTGATAATATTTTGCGAGTTGAAGGTACAACCATTTCGGTAGAAGCTATTCAGGAGGTGCTTGATACTGAGGGGGTCGAATATTCTCTACTATCTTAAAGAAAAAACATGAATCAGAATCGAATTTTCACAACCATAGACGATTATTTGGAAGGACTTTCAAATGATAATAAAAAAGCCTTACAGCACCTCCGAGAAGTCATCAAATCGGCTGCCCCGCTCGCTGAAGAAACTATCGCTTATATGATGCCTGCTTTCAAATACAAAGGGGCATTAGTTTATTTTGCAGCTTTTGAGAAACATTGTAGCTTCTTCCCAGGCGGTGTAGTGGAAGGATTTAAAGAGGAGTTGACTAATTTTAAAACGTCAAAAGGCACTATACAATTTACGCCCCAAAAGCCACTGCCCGACGATTTGGTTCGCCGAATTGTGCTCATGCGGGTAGAAGAAAATGATTTTAAAGAGACTTTGCGGCAAGAGAAAAAAAAGAGAAAAAAATAGTGTTCTTTAGTAACCCTTAAAATTTAACCTCCCGATTTTCAAAGGGGTTTACTTCAAGAAATCGGAAGTTTATTTTTTAAGCGTTACTAAAAACAGACAAACTGTATCAAACATTATCATCATCAGTCCACAAAATTGGGAAAATAATAAGTTTTAGGGTCAATCGTAGAGACGTTGCACCGCAACGTCTAACATCAAATCAGGAAAATCAAATATCGTAAGAGAATTGAATCAGTATATTATTGACTGTATATTTTGCACATTAGGGGTTAGACGTTGCGGTGCAACGTCTCTACAGGGAATACATTGCGTCACTACGTGACAAAGGATTTTGTGGGTTTCGGTGTCTATTATAAACATTTTGACCTTAACAAGTCATCAAAAAGGCTACTATTCAATGTCTCGTTAGAGACAATATATTTATAACAAACGCTCAATTCGCAATATTTCATAGTCACGTAGTGACACAATGTATTGTTTGAAAATTCGGGACGATTCATGTTTAAAGCATTAAAAATCAATGTTTTACAAAATTTTATCCAATTCTTTTATAGACTTCCTCAAATGGAATCCTCATTCTATCGCCCCAAACGCCGCCTTTCTCTCGGATACCACAGGAGACAACCATGTTGACCTCTGCACCCATAGGTAAATCCAAAAGGTTTTTCACCCTTCTACTATCAAAACCTTCCATCGGACAAGTGTCATAGCCTTCGTTTGCCATAGCCAGCATAAAAGTTTGTGCAGCTAAGGCGCAGGTTTTATGTACCACGATTCTCATATCACTTTCGGAGACCTGATACGTAATCGGGCGGAACAGACCCACTATATTGACCATTATTTTTCGGAGAATACCTAAAATGCCTAAGAACCGGGGATATAAAAACGGAATGACTTTGCCGTAATACAATTGCCATCGTTTAATTCTTTTCTCTTGCCTTTCGACGGGACTGTTTTTTAGAACATTTTGGGTTTCCAAATCCAACATTGTTTCCCTTCTTTTTTGGTACAAATCCTGTCTTGTCACGAAAACCACCATTTGTGAGGCTGTGGTAGCAGCCGTTTGACCCAAACAAGCCACTGCGAGCTTTTTGAGTATTTCGGGGTTAGTAATATGATAGAACTCCCAAAGCTGCATATTAGAACTATTGGGTGCTAAAACAGCGAGTTCCAAACATTTCTTGACTACCTCTGCATCAATCGCTAAGTCTTTATAGTGCCTAATAGAACGGCGATAATTGACAATTTCCTGAAAAGTCATATTATTATATAATTTTAATTTTATAAAACATTGTCCCTATAAACGCGAATCAGTTGGTTAGATATATCATTCCAATAAGGTATTTTCATTCCAACATTAATACACCCTTCCAATCATAGGATGATCTACTATTTTTTTCTTAATTTCCATAGGGTCAATTTGACCTTGTTTGCTATATACTTTTTTTCCTTTCGGTTCAACCAGCAGAGTGTAGGGCAGTGCCCCTTGCCATTGAGGGTCAATCAGTTCAATCAATTGATAAACATCACCGCTATCGAAAATATAGTTTTTAACTGAGGCTTGCAAGTTAGTGAGCGTTTTTAAGGCTTTATCTTTTTTTTCAGGCTTATCCGCACTGATTGTAATAAGTTCAAAATCGCGCCCTCTATACATTCTGTTGATAGTCATAAAATCAGGGAGTTCATTGACGCAAGGACCACACCATGTCGCCCATACATTGATAAGACGCAATTTATCTGATTCGTTTTTTAAAAGATTTTTGATACCTTCTGCATTAATTGTTTCTAAGCTAACGGGTTCTTTTGCCCACTGTGCTTTTTCATTGTTTGTCAAAGTGTGTTTTGATGCCCATTTGACAGAACAACCAAAAGTCTTGGTTTTTGCCACCGCTAAGGGCTTCCCTGCCAAAAGACTTTCTATAGCATTGCGCGCATCATGTGTGTTAGGCTGTTTTTTAGGGTCTTCCACATCATCAATGCGTCCGGTGTATTGCAAAACCCGTTTTTTATCAAAAATAAAAACATGCGGTGTCGCTATCGGACCGTATTTATTAGAGACTTCCTGTGTATCTCCATCATAGAGATAAGGGAAATTATAATCTTTATCCTTAGCACGCATTTTCATTTCTTCATAGCTATCACTCAAATCAGAATATCCTAATTCATCTAAGCGGACACTGAGGGGGTCGTTAGGTGATATCGCTACTACCTGTACGCCTTTATCGTTATAGTCTGTCACTAATTTTTTAATCCGCTCCTCATAAGCTTGCGCTGTGGGGCAGTGATTGCAGGTGAAGATAATCACCAAAATATGAGCTTTTGAGAAAGAAGACAAGCTATAGATATTTCCATCTACACCTTTTAGAGAAAAATCAGGAGCCATAGCGCCAATATCTAAAGTTTTAGGGTCTTCAATCGTGAGACTTAAAAATAAAAAGACGGCTGAAAGGAGAAGGGTAATCTTTTTCATAGGTACATATATTAATATTTTTTGATAAATCAAATAAAGCCAATTGTTGTTGGTCAGGTTATGCTGACAAATAATTCGGATTGGTAAAGTTAACAATAAAGGTCATTAATCCCAAACAAGCATATAACTTGTACTTCTTCCCCTTGCATCATTTTTCGCTAAAATCCCTTTTTGCATCAAATCTTGAATATCCCGCAAAGCAGTATCGGACGAGCATTTAGTCATTTTTGCCCATTTTGCAGTATTGAGTTTACCCTCAAAATCGCCTAACAATTTATTTATCATGGAAATTTGCCTTTCGTTCAAAATAGTTTTGGCATGTTTATCCCAAAAATGGGCTTTGGTCAATACTTTATTCAGAGTGGTTTCTGTAGCATTTAAGGTATTATATAAACAATCAAAAAACCATAAAAGCCAAGCAGTTATATCACTTGTACCTTTTTGGGTTTGTTCTAAAATAGCGTAATACTCGTTGCGTTGTAGGCGAATTTGAGCAGACATACTGTAAAAACGCTGTCCTATACCATCTGCCCTTGACAATTGCATATCCGTGATAGCTCTTGCAATACGCCCGTTACCATCCTCAAAAGGATGAATAGTGATGAACCACAAATGCGCAATAGCAGCTTTGAGCAAGGGGTCAGGTATATTTTGATGATTGAACCAAAGTAGGAAAGCAGCCATTTCAGACTCTAACAATGGTGCTTCCGGTGCTCGAAAATGAACCTTTTCTTTACCCCAACCACCTGATACAACCTGCATGGTTCCTGTTCGCCAATTACCTACCGCAATTTTATATAGACCACTTCTACTCATCGGAAAAAGAGCAGAATGCCACCCGAATAAACGGTCTGCCGTCAAAGGCGTTGCGTAGTGTTGTGTAGCATCAAGCATCATTTCAACAATGCCATCCACGTGCCTATCCGAAGGAATAAACCCCACAATATCCATACCGAGATGCCTTGCGATGGAGGAACGCACTTGTTCAGGTTGTAAAAATTCACCTTCAATTTCAGATGTTTTAATAACGTCTAAAGTCAAAGTTTCTAAATAGGCTTCTTGCTTCAAATCAAAAGCGAGTCGCTGCATTTTACCTATCAAAGTGCCTTGTTGATGGCGCACCAAAGCTAATTTGGGTAACAACTTTTCATTGTCCCAAGTGAAATGTGTCCAATCTTTTCGCTGATGAATGTAAGTAATCATGCTTGCCATTTTGTACAAAAATACAAAATGCGGTGAATAATTATGCTATTCACCGCATTTTATGCGGCGATTAATTGTATTTTTATCTTCACACAAGCATTGAAATCAATCCCCCTCCACATCTACCCTATTATCATCGGGCACGCGGTCAATCAATTTGTTATAAGGGTCAATACCGGCTCGAACCGGCTTGCCTTTGACCTTGATAGTGACCGTATGTTCGCCATTTGTCAGACGGTGTTTTTGCAGATAGAGTGGTTTTGTCAGTTTGCGACCGTCTTTGTCCACTTCGTCTTTTGCAAAAATGCCGATGTCTATATAATCATTGGTATTAGTCGCTTCTGCCTCGTTGCCTTTTTCATCACTATACATTTTACGGGCTTTTACTTTGATAGTGACCTCATATTCATCATTGCCCAATGATTTAGATTTGGCTGTGAGGACACGATTTTCATACAAGGCAATTTTTTTCCACGAATCATCTAAGAAATATTGCAGCGAATCAGGAACCACTTTTTGAATCGCGTCAAATAAATCATAACTCCCCGCAAAAGGTGGGTTTTCTTTTAACGCAAAACTGTCTCTAAACGACTTGATAGCACCGTTCAATTTGTCTTCACCGATATAATCTTTCAAGGCATACAAAATCAAACTACCTTTCTGATACCATTGATAAGGGCGGTTGCAATTGATAAAGACATTTTCTTTTTTGCTCTCATTGGCACGCCCGCGCAGGTATCGGTCAAGGTCGTATTTCAAAAATCGCTGTAAATTGTTGCTGCCGTAACGGTGTTCAGCTACCATTAAAGCGGAATATTCCGCCAATGATTCCGAAACCAAGTTAGAACCGCGTGTCGTATTCGGTACTACTTGATGTCCCCACCACTGATGCGCCAATTCGTGTGCCGTAACGTAATAGCCATAATCATAAACATTTGGGTCACTGAAATCGGCATACCAGCCAAAGTCTTCGGAATACGGCACTGTGTTCGGGAAAGATTGAGCAAAGGCGGCATATCTTGGAAACTCAAGTACCCGTATTTGACGGAATTGATAAGGACCAAAATTCTTTTCAAAATAAGTCAATCCATCTTTCAGCGATGCCACAAAACGGTCAAGGTTATAGGTGTGCTCATGGTGATAAAAAATTTCAATATTCACCGATTTCCCCTCCGGACTTGTCCATTTATCCTTCAAAACGGCGTATTGCCCTGAAACAATATTGAAAAAATAATCAATTTGAGAATCCTGAACATAGTGAAAATACCGCCTGCCGTTTTCCGTCCATTCGCGTTGCAGATAGCCCGGCGCGACGGCAATTTGGTCAGGAACAGTGCTGACAACACATTCGAAGCTGATTAAATCCGCATCATCATTGAACAACATCATACGCTCGCCATAAGGGTCGCGGTGTTCCGGCAAATCATCTTTCTTTTCGGGCAAACCATATTTTCTACGCTTTTCATCACTTTCCAACTCATTTTGAGCACTATAGCCGATAGAAGGAATACCGCCGGACGTAAATGTACCGTTGTAAACAATCTCGCGCCTGAAACCATCATTGACAAAACCGGGATTATCTATAACGGTATAATATTCCAAAGTGGCTGAGTCATTGGGTTGCAATGTGCGCGGCAATTTGAAAATGCGATAGCCGGCGGTGTCCGGCTTATTGTAAAACAAAGTCATTTTGGGCTTGGGCATCAACTCGAAAGCACTTATACTGAGGGGGTGTCCATCCATTGAAATATTATAGATATCACCATCGCCGGATAGCAAATGTAATGAATCAATTGCCACGTCTGACTTATTTTTGATGTGCAAAGTGGCTCTAAGATTGATTTTACGCTCCATCGGGAATACGTCAGCATAGATTTTGACCCCTGTTACTTTCGGCTGTGGAATACGCTCATACTTTTTATATTTTTTTTCATAGTCAGCACGTAATTGCTCACCCTCTTTATTGGTTCTGTAAGTGTTGATTTCACTCACATTGTAATAAATAAAAGCACCACTACCGAGCCAAACAAGCAATAACGCCCCAAAACCCAGAGTTGTTCGAGCAGACCAATTATTGCGAAAGCCGCTCAAGCGCATTTTAAATGAGCTTTCTGCCCCACGCGACCACAGCGCAGCAGCCAACAAAAGTAAAATACCACCAAAAGCCAACCAATAGAGATTGTACCAAAACAGCGGTTGAACAAAATGTCCAAAACCGTTCATGTCTGATATCAAATAACTGGGTTTATAACTATAGAAAAATAAATTGTAGTTGAACTCCAAGAAATTGCGCATGACGAACATAAGAAACCATATCGCAATGCCTACAAAATGCCCTAAAAATTTGTTATTGACTAAGGCATGAACAAAAAATGCCAGCATCGTCATTTGCAAGTAATCCCAAAAAGTGATGAGGTAAAGGTCTTTGAGATAAAAATCAAACTTAAAATTGAAAAAACCTTTTAGCACCTGAACCACAACCCCCACAAGCATTGGAATAGTCGCTAACATCAAACAAACACCTGTCAATGATATGAATTTCGACCCCAACTGCACCCAATTCGGAATAGGCAGTGTATCGCCAATATTAGCAAAACGGGTCGTCTTATCCCTGTGAACTGTTTCACCGGCATAAAACATGAGCAAGATAAACACGAAGATATTGTAGGTGAATGTTTTGAATAAAAGCATATTCATCGTGACGGGGCGGTCAGGCACGCTGTATTGCAAATTACCAATCCAGTCGTCGAGAAATAAGAAAATGACAGCCCCCAACATAATGGAAACAAAATAAGGGTCGCGCACGATGTTGCGCATTTCTAATTTAGCAAGATTCCAAAGATTTGTCCAGTTCAATTTTTCACTGAAGCGGCGGGCAAAAACAGGTAAACCTACCCATTGCTTGACAGACGCTTCTTCCTCATACTGAGGGGTCTTTTTTGAACGGGATTTATCAGAAATAAAATGATTAATGCTAAAACGGAAATATGTACCTAACAATACCAATAACCCTATACTCGTCCAGATAATGCGATTCCACAATAAATTGCCCGTCAAGGGGACAAGTTGCGTATTTTGCTCAGCAGGTGTGAAATATTTTGTGGCATTTTGGACGGTATTGAGGCAAAATGGGTCGAGTAAATCTACTAAATCACGTTTTTCTAAATCTCGAACCAAAAAATTGGAAAGTAAATAGATGATAAATAACAAAATAGAGGCTGAATAAAGCACCCTATTGTTTTTGAACCAACTCACCAAACCGAAAAAAATACAGCTTGTCAGGAAAATACTCGGCAGATAGATGATAGCAAAATGCCAGAGATAATATATCGGTACGTTGGGTCCGAATCGTTCAGGCTTCGTCCAATCAAAAACAGGTCCGATGATAGTGCCTAAAACATAGCCAACAAGCGCACCCAAGCTGATAATTAACAAAATGGCAAAAGACCCCCAAAACCTACCCCAAAAATACGCGCCCTTACTGAGGGGGGTAGAAAGGAGGTACTCTTTAGTGTTGTGTTCCAAATCCCGATACAACGGAACGCCCATAACGGCGGAGCTAATCATGATGGCATAAATACCCAAAATACCCATAAAACTGGCAATGACAGCCGGACTATTATGATATACTTTTTCACTCGCAGGCGTGCCACCATTACCAACTATCAAGGCGGTTAATACCAATAATGCTAAAAAGTAGATATATGTCGCCGGACGACCCAAGCGATATTTAAGTTCGAAAGTAAAGACTGACCAGAACATTTTTGAAGCGTTTTAAAGGGTGACTAAATCCATTTTTTCAGAAATAGCATTGAAATAAACATCTTCCAATGTCGGTTCGGCAGCTACGAATCCGTTACTCGGGTCATCTTCGCTGACAATTCGGATAAATAAACTGCCACTGCTCAACTGAGTTGAAATCACTTTGTAGAGGGCACGATGCGACTCTAAAGTTGATTTATCAATGGTTTTAGTCCAGATTTTGCTTCTCATGGTGCTCACAGCATCGGCAGGTGTACCGATATACATCACCTCTCCGCCACAAATAATAGCAAAGCGGTTGCACAGTGTTTTAACGTCTTCTACAATATGGGTTGACAGAATAACAATAGTGCTTTCACCAATTTCACTCAAAAGGTTATAAAAACGATTGCGCTCGGCAGGGTCAAGTCCGGCAGTGGGTTCATCTACAATCAATAGTTTCGGATTGCCAATCAAAGCCTGTGCAATACCAAAACGCTGTTTCATACCCCCTGAGTAAGTGCCCAAGTTGCGTTTGCGGCTATCGTATAAGTTAACTTTTTGGAGCAGTGCTTGCACTGTTTCTTTGCGGTCTTTGCTGTTAGCAATACCTTTAAGTTGCGCAATGTGGTCAAGCATCATTTCAGATGATACACGCGGATAGACGCCAAACTCTTGAGGCAAATAGCCCAATACTTTCCGAACCTCTGTTTTTTGGTTCAATACATCAATATTCCCCATTTGTATGGTGCCGCTATCAGCATCTTGCAAGGTGGCAATCGTGCGCATCAGCGAC
>JACCDS010482669.1_pt1 | contig 12212 bp, 10 predicted proteins | sample 7446441 | NCBI WGS metagenome assembly JACCDS01 (sample SAMN15323445, study PRJNA562643) | freshwater metagenome | isolation source: river surface water | place: USA:Blue River Watershed | collected 2017-08-17
GCTCGAGCCCCTTGGGCAGACCGGCCAGCCGACGGCGGAGCACCTTGGGTGCAGCGTGAACGAGCGATCGCTCCGTGACGCCATCGAGATGTAGAAAGCCAAGGAACGAGCGTAGCGCTGTGACCGTCAGTTTTGCCACGCCGGCGTTCAGTTGCGGACACCTCGCAACCACGAAGGCAGTGACATCGGCCGGCCTCAGATTCCGGAGATCGAGACCACCATTAAGCACCCTTTGGGACAGGAATGGACGCAAGCAATCGATATACCGCGCGGCCGTGACCATGGCCAAGCTTCGCTCTGCCGTCAGGAAGATTCGGTATCGGTCGAGAATTACGCTGGCAGGGTCTTTGGATACTGGCGCCTTAAGGGGAGGCGTGAGCTTCAGCCGATAGAGATAGTTCAGGATCGGACGCAGTGTTTCATGCGTCTTGTGTCTGGCGTAGCCAGTAGACCGGCGATCAAACAGGAAGCGATCCACCAGTTGGAACGATAGATCGCCTACGGATAATTCATGAACCTGCAGCCAATCGTTCAGATCAGCAAACAGTTTTTTCTTTCTGACAACGGTACTTGGTTTGAATCCTTGCTGAAGCAGCTCAACTTCAAAATCCTGCAAAAGAGCATCGCGGGCGCATACAACTTGGGCTTCGATGGGTTTGATCGACATGAGAACTCCTTGAAATAAGGGATCTCATCATGCGTGTGACACCTTTTTTATGCCGACTTCATCGCAGCGCTTTCCGCTACACAGGCCGGGTTACCGATAATGGTCGGCATAACCAAGACATCGGCGTAATGGGGCTGCCAGCCGGTGGCCAGCATCAGTTGCAAACTGGTCGCCCCTTGCGGGCAGCGCAGCGCCATCACCAGCGCGGCGAGTTTGGTGCCAGGGCGCACCGGGATGCCCTCTAGAAGTTGGAGGTCGTCGGTGGTGTCTATCGGTTGGACGTTATCTTTCGGCGTAGGCCGTTGTTGGCCGATGGCTGCATAGCCCGCGTCCGTCAGCACGTGGCCGTCGTCGGCAGGCTCGATCCACCCACGCTGCAGCAACGCGGTCAGCACCTTGACCCGTGCGCCGCCGCGCAGGGTGTCTGGCGGAATTACGCGCCCATCAGCGCGACGAGCAGCGGTGCGCAGCAGCAGGCTTTGAGACGGGGTGAGTTTGGGCAGTGTGTCCATGACAGCATCCCTCACTTGGCCTGGCTGTCGAAGATCGCCAGCAGGTCATCGAGCGCCTGATCGACCCGCCCGAGGTCACCGACGTGGCCCCAGTGGATGGCATCCGGCTGGTGTCCGAAGTGGTCGGCGGCCAGTTGCCGCAGGGCATCGATCTTGTCGTGGATCATCGGCAGGCGTTGCAGGTAGGCGTCAAGGGCGGTGGGCTGGGTGGTCATGGCAGGCTCCGGGTTGATTGATGACGTCACCATTCACGCGCTACACGATCAAGAAGCCAAGCTATCGGGGTAACGGCCACCACAAATGGGGTAACGGGGCCAGCAATTACCCCAATCGCCACACCGCTAAGCATGGCCATTTCATGGTGGCTGCTACCGCGACCGTCTGGTAGACTGGTGACGATTTAAAACGACTTTGATGCCTCTGTGAGTGCCAATGCCATGAACGCCGAACCGTGGGTCACTGCCATCGATGTCGCCCGGCATCTGGGCGTGGTGAAGGACACCGTGTATCGCTGGCGGGAGCGCAAGGGGCTGCCCGCGCACAAGATCGGGCGGCTGTGGAAATTCCAGCTGTCTGAGGTTGACGAATGGGTCCGTGCCGGGGGTGCGGATGAAGACAGCAGCGCATCCGCTGAACAGAACAATGAGAACAACGCATGAACGTGCAGCAACTCGAAAACGAACTGTGGGAAGCCGCTGACCAACTGCGCGCCAATTCCAAGCTCACCGCCGCCGAATACTCGATGCCGGTGTTGGGCCTGATCTTCCTGCGCCACGCAGACAACCGATTCAAGGCCTACCTGCCCGCCATCGAAGCGGATATTCCGCCGCAGGTGCCCGCCGCCCAGCGCGAAGCACTGATCAAACTCGGTTTTCAAGGCAAAGCCGCCATCTATCTGCCCGAGGCGGCGCGTTTCGACCGCATCGTCAGCCTGCCCCAGGGTGCCAAGGTGGGCGAGATCATCGACGCGGCGATGGACGCGGTCGAGGCCGAGTACCCGGTGCTGTCCGGTGCCTTGCCGCGTGGCTATGCGGCCTTCGAGCCTGATCTGCTGGCCGAGCTGGTCAAGATTTTCGACCGCCCCGCCATCAAGGCCGCCACCGGCGATGTGTTCGGGCGCATTTACGAATACTTCCTCAACAAGTTCGCGATGAGTGGCGCGCAGGAAGGCGGCGAATTCTTCACGCCGCCGTCGCTAGTGCGCATGATCGTCAACGTCATCGAACCGGATCGCGGCCTCGTACTTGATCCGGCCTGCGGCTCGGCAGGTATGTTCGTGCAGACCGGCCATTTCATCGAAGACGTGCGCCATGCCGTGGTCAACGACTCCGTCACCTTCCACGGTCAGGAAAAAAGCGACACCAACACCAAACTGGCGCGCATGAACCTGGTGGTGCACGGGCTCGATGCCTCCAATATCCGTCAGGGCAACACTTTTTACGATCAGGCTGAACACCTGATCGGCCAGTGCGACTACGTTATGGCCAACCCACCCTTCAATGTGGACGGCGTGGATACCAAAAAAGTGGAAGCCCAGGTGGATGATGCAGGGCGCTTGCCCTTTGGTCTGCCCGGCACCAATGCGAAGACAGGCGCCATCAGCAACGCCAACAGCCTGTGGATTCAATACTTCTACGCCTACCTGAACGACACCGGCCGTGCCGGTTTCGTCATGGCCTCCAGCGCCTCGGACGCCGGCAATAAAGACCGCGACATCCGCGAGCAACTGGTCAAAACCGGCCACGTCGATGTGATGATGGCCATTGGCAACAAGTTCTTCTATACCCGCAGCCTGCCGTGCACCCTGTGGTTCTTCGACAAAGGCAAGCCGCAGGATCTGCAAGACCAGGTGCTGATGATTGACGCGCGCAACGTCTACCACGTGGTCTCGGCGCGCTCCCATGTATTCACCGATGAGCAACTCGCCAACCTCAACGCCATCGTCTGGCTGTACCGGGGCGAGCGCGAGAAATTCATCGCCTTGGTGGCCCGCTACCAGCGGCAAGTGGATGACTGGCTAGCTACCCTTCCCGCACGCATTGAGGCCGATACTGCCGCCGTGCAGGCGCTGGCCACACCGCTGCAAGCTTTCGCTGATCAGGCGCAGCTCACCGAATTGAACGCAGACCAGCCCGAGGATGCACAACTCACGCAGGCCCAGCTGGATGCCTTCAAGGCCGAGTTGGCCGCCACACAAGTGGATACCCACGCCGCCGATGCCATTGCCGCGCTGCTGGCTGCGTGCACCGAGGCCCGAGCCGCCATCGCTCAAACAGACCCGAGCGACCACACCGCGCAGGTGGCCCTGCAAGCCACGCTCGATGCCCTAAGCCCGCAACTCAAAACCACGGGCAAGCTGCTCGAAGCCCGCCACAAGCAATGGCTCAAGCTGCTGGACACGGCTGAAAAACAGCTGCGCGCCCGCAGCAGCAAGGCTTTCGACGGCAAAGCCGCCCGCGACGCCAAGCGCGCCGTGCTGCCCGCCGACAGCAAAAAGAACGAAGCCCCCACGGTGCGCGACGCGGCGCTGGAAGCACTGAAGCAAGCCGCCTATTTCATCCACCAGGTGCACTGGCTGCACAGCCGCTTTCCGCAGGCCTTGTTTGAGGATGTGCCCGGCTTGTGCAAGGCCGTCGGTGTCGATGACATCGCCGCCAATGATTACTCGCTCACACCTGGCCGCTATGTGGGCGTGGCTGCTGCCACCGAGGATGACGAAGACGACTTCGCGGAAACCCTGCGTGGCATCCACGCCGAACTAGCGGAACTGAACGACAAGGCGGTGGAACTGGCGGGGCGAATTGCTGGCAACTTTGAGGAGTTGTTGGGATGAGCTGGCCCGAAGTTGACTTTGAATCCCTCTTCGCAGCACCAAGTCGTAATGGTGTTTACAAGAGTAAGGATCACCACGGTTCGGGGGTGCCCATCGTCAACATGGGGGAGCTGTTTGCGTTTAACAGGATAGGCAATCAGCCAATGTCGCTGATTCGGATGTCCGATGCAGAAATGGACAAAAGCGGCCTCATGGATGGCGATTTGCTATTCGGCCGCCGTTCACTTGTTGAAGAAGGTGCGGGCAAGTGCTCCATGGTTTACAAGCCAGCGGGGCCGCTGACCTTTGAATCGTCCATCATTCGAGTTCGTCTCGACAGAGCGATTGCTGACCCCGAGTTTTTCTTCAACTACTTTCGCTCCCCAGTCGGGCGGTCGAGAATTCGAGCAATCGTTGGAGGTGCTGCCGTAAAAGGGATTCGTGGCAGCGACCTGAAACTGATTAAGGTGCATGTGCCACCACTTGATGAGCAGATCGCGATTCGCCAAGTTGTTGCCCTGTACGACGACCTGATCGCCACCAATCAGCGCCGCATCGCCTTGCTCGAAGACGTCGCCCGCCGCCTTTACCGTGAGTGGTTCGTGCACCTGCGCTTCCCCGGCCATGAATCGGTGTCGGTGAAGGACGGGGTGCCGGAGGGGTGGCCCCTTTCTTCATTTGGGGAAAACGTACTTATTCGTAAAGGAAAAAACCTCACTAAATCGTCCGTCATCGCTGGTGAAATCCCCGTGGTTGCGGCGGGCCTAGAGCCCATGTGTTACCACAACATTGCGAACGCTGAGGGACCGGTAATCACTATTAGTGCATCTGGTGCAAATGCTGGTTATGTGAAGTTGTACCACAAAGACATTTGGGCTTCAGACTGTTCCTACATTAGCAACGATGTAACGGATAGTTTGTACTTCCTTTATTGCGCACTTAAAGATCGACAAGAAGAAATTCTTTTTATGCAAAAGGGCGCTGCGCAACCGCATGTATATCCAAAGGACATACAGGCTATGGAAATTTTCTGGCCCGGCGAAAAACTGGTTTTGGCGTTTCAAAGTCAAGTGTCACCTCTATTTGAGCAATGCGCTACTTTGCTCCAGCAAAGCCAAAAACTCGCCCAAGCCCGCGACCTGCTGCTCCCCAAACTGATGTCCGGCCAGCTCGACGTGTCCGGCATCGCCTTGCCTGATGAGGTGGCCGCGTGACCTCGGTAGCAGCATCCGTTCCGGTGCTGCGCTGGGCCGCGCAGCGCGCACGCCTGCACGACGAAGACCTGTCGGCGCGCTTTCGCAAGTGGCCGCTGTGGCTCAGTGGCGAGGCCCAGCCCACGCTCAAGCAGTTGGAGGATTTTGCACGGCTGACCCACACCGCCATCGGCTATTTCTTTCTACCCGAGCCACCCGCGCTGGCTTTGCCGGTGCCAGATTTCCGCACCCTGCGCGATGAGGAACTGCGCGAGCCCAGCAGTGCCTTGCTCGATACGCTGTATCTGTGCCAGCAGCGGCAAGATTGGTACCGCGATTACGCCCGCGTGCATGGCCTCTCCCGTATGGCATTTGTCGGCAGTGCGCAGGTGAACGAAGCGCCGCAAGCCGTGGCCGAGCGCATGCGCGCGGAACTGAATCTCTCCACGGATGAGCGACGCCAGCTACCCACCTGGACGGATGCGCTGCGGCAGTTGATCGCGAAGGCCGAAGAGGCCGGGGTGATGGTGATGGCCAGTGGCATCGTGGGCAGCAACAGCCACCGCAAGCTGGATGTGGGGGAGTTTCGCGGCTTTGCGCTGGCCGATGATCTCGCCCCTCTGGTGTTCTTGAATGGTGCGGACAGCAAGGCCGCGCAGATGTTCACCCTGGCGCACGAGTTGGCGCACGTCTGGCTGGGGGAGACAGGTGTTTCGGACACCGAAGCAGGCCAGGTGCCCGAGCAGCACACCGAGCGCTGGTGCAATCAGGTGGCCGCCGAACTGCTGATGCCCTTGCAGGCGGTGCGCGCGGCCTACCAACCCGGCACGCCTGTGCCGGATGAAATCCAGCGGCTGGCGCGTGAATTCAAGGTCAGCACCCTGGTGGCCCTGCGGCGGCTGTTTGACGCGGGGTTTCTGGATCAGGCCCGGCTATGGCAGCACTACCGCGAAGAGCAGGCGCGCTTGGCGCAACTGGAACGGCGCGGCACCGGCGGCGGGGACTTTTACCGCACGCTTGGCGCACGCACTAGCAAGCGCTTTGCCCGCGCCATCGTCACCAGCACGCTGGAGGGACAAACCCTGTTCCAGGATGCCTTCCGGATGTTGGGCGTGCGCAAAACCGCCACCTTCTATGAAGCTGCGCGCGAACTGGGGGTGATGGCATGAGCTATTTGCTGGACGCCAATGTCTTCATCCAAGCCAAAAACCTGCACTACGGCCTGGATTTCTGCCCGGCGTTCTGGCAGTGGTTGATCGACGGCCATGCGGACGGGCGCGTGTTCAGCATCGACAAGGTGGCCGATGAGATCGCCGCCGGTGCGGACGAGCTGACCCAGTGGGTGCACGATCACGGCACAGGTCTGTTCCGCAAGACGGATGCCGCCGTGGCCGCCCAATTCGGCAAGGTCAGCACTTGGGTGACTGGCCAGCAGTACGAACCTGCGGCTATCAACACCTTTTTGCAGGTGGCCGATTTCTACTTGGTGGCGCACGCACTGGCGGGTGGCCACATCGTGGTCACCCACGAGGTGGCGGCCAACTCGGTCAAACGCATCAAGATTCCCAATGTGTGCATCGGGCTGGGGCTGCGATTCATGACGCCTTACGAGATGCTGCGTGTGGAAAAAGCCAAGTTCGTTCTGGGAGGCGGACAGCCGTGATCGAAGCCCCGCATCGCGCCCCGTTTGCCCATGGCCCTGTTCCCGCTGCCAGCCGGTTGGGTTGCCAAAACGCGCGCATTGCGCGTATACTTCGCCCTGACAAAACCCGCCAAGGCTATGCGCGCGAGCGTATCCTCAAACCGGCGGGTTACTTTTTTGTGCGCCAGAAATCAGCAGCGCACTGCCGTTTGGGAGGCGCACAATGAAGCGCCCCTTCGCCAAGCCTGCCACCACCCACGCCCAACAAGTAGTGCTGCTTCAGCAGCGCGGCATGGTCATAGCCGACCCGGTTGCCGCCGAGTTCTACCTGCAGCACCTCAACTACTACCGGCTGGGCGCCTACTGGCTGCCCTTCGAGGCCGACCACGCCACGCACACATTCCGCCCCGGCACCCACTTCGAGCAGGTGCTCGACCTTTACGTGTTCGACCGTGAATTGCGCCTTTTGGTGTTGGACGCGATTGAACGCGTGGAAGTGTCGGTGCGAAGCCAGTGGGCCTATCAGTTGGCGCATCAGCATGGCCCGCATGCCCACCTGGATGTCACGCTGGCCTTCAAGCCACATCTCTGGCAAGCCAACCTCGACAAACTGAGCGACGAGGTAGGCCGCTCTGACGAGGCCTTCATCAAGCACTTGCAGAACACCTACTCTGAAAGTTTGCCGCCGGTGTGGGCGGTCTGCGAGGTGATGTCGCTGGGCTTGCTCTCACGCTGGTACAACAACCTCAAACCCATGCCCACGCGCCGCGCCATTGCAGCGGCCTATGGCGTGGACGAGAAGGTGCTGGAATCCTGGCTGCGGCACCTCTCACTGGTGCGCAACACCTGCGCACATCACAGCCGTCTGTGGAACCGCGAGTTCACCATTACGCCACTGCTGCCGCGCAACAAGCCCGCAGGGTTGGCGGTACAGTTTCAAGCGGGTTCGCGCAAGCTTTACAACGCGCTGGTCATCCTGCTGCATTGCATGGATGTGATCGCGCCACAGCATCATTGGCGTACTCGTCTGAAAGATCTGATCGCCCGGCACGGTGTGTCCGTGGCGGCCATGGACTTTCCAGCCAACTGGCAAAACCTGCCCATCTGGCAGGACCCAAAGCCAGGCACGCCATAACAAGAATCAGGGGAACCAATGGCCAAGAAGGACTATTCCGAAGACCTGTTGATTCAGGCGCCCACAGCAGAACTGTTGGAAAAGCAGCTCGGCTGGGAGAGCGTGTTTGCGCAGGACGAGGGTGCCAAAGGTGGATGGGGCCCCGACAGTCTGCTGGGCCGTGCATCGGATGCGGAGGTCGTGCTGACCCGTGACGTGCTGGCAGCACTCAAGCGCTTGAACCCGGGACTGCCCGATGCGGCCTATCAGGATGCCTTGGCACTGGTAGTTCAAGATGACATCACCAAATCGCTGATCGCACAAAACGAGGAGAAGTACAAGCTGTTGCGCGATGGCGTGCCGGTTAAATACCGCGACGCTGCGGGTCGGCTGGTCGACAAACGCTTGCGCTTGATCGATTTTGATGAACCCAAGAACAATCGCTACCTGGCGGTGCGTGAGTTGTGGGTACGTGGCAAATTGTGGCTGCGTCGCCCGGATGTGATCGGCTTCGTCAACGGCTTGCCCCTCGTGTTTATCGAGCTCAAGCGGTTCGAGGTGCACATCGACAGCGCGTACAAGAAAAACTACGCCGATTACCTGGACACCATCCCGCATCTGTTTCACTGGAACGCGCTGGTCATCATTTCCAATGGCCACGACGCGCAGTATGGCTCGTTGACCTCGAGCAAGGAGCATTTCTATCGATGGAAGAGACTCGACGAGGACGATCCGGAGCCGAGCAAGGACCAGCCCCTACTGCCGATTCTCTTGCAGGGCATGCTGCATCAGCAGCGCCTGCTGGATATTGTCGAAAACTTCATCCTGTTTGATGCCTCTGAGGGCAGCACGCACAAGATCGTGGCACGCAACCACCAATACCTCGGGGTGAATCGCGTGCTCGATCGGCTGACCTCCACCGACCCCAAGATTCAGGCAGAGGTTGCCGCCGGGCAGTTGGGCGTGTTCTGGCATACCCAGGGTTCGGGCAAGTCGTATTCGATGGTGTTTTTGACCGAAAAAATCCATCGCAAACTGTCGGCATCGTGGTCGTTCGTGGTCATCACCGACCGCACCGAGCTGGATGATCAGATTGCATCGACCTACACCAACTGCGGACGCGCCAATAGCAAGACCGATCAGGCCAAGAATGGCGTTGCGCTGCGCTCGATGTTGCGTGACCAGAACCGCCGCTATGTGTTCGGCCTGATTCAGAAATACCGCGAGCGCGTCACGGAAGCCTATTCCGAGCGTGACGACATCATCGTCATTAGCGATGAGGCACACCGGACGCAGTATGGACGGCTTGCGCTGAATATGCGCAAAGGGCTGCCACGTGCCAAGTTCCTGGGCTTCACGGGCACCCCGTTGATCGATGCCGGTGAGAAGCAACTGACCCGGGAGGTGTTCGGTGACTATGTCTCGATATACGATTTCCAGCGTGCGGTGGCCGATGGCGCCACGCTGCCCTTGTTCTATGAGAACGCTGGAGAAAAACTGAAGATCATTGATCCCAAAGTGAGCGAACGCATCGCCCAGCACATCGAAGCGGCAAAGCAGGCTGCCACCCTGGATGATCCGTGGACCGACGAGAAAGAAGAAAAGCTCTATCGCGAGTTGGCGCGGGATTACCCCATCCTGACCTCACCCACGCGACTGGACAAGGTGGCGCAAGACTTTGTTGACCACTTTCACCAGCGCTGGCGTGTCGTCGAAAACGGTGGTGGCAAGGCCTTGATGGTGTGCCTGGACAAGATCACCTGCGTGAAGATGCACGATCTGATCGTGGCCAAGTGGCAGGAAAAAGCCGCCCAGTTGGAAACGGCCGTGGCGGCGGAAGAAGCTTTGTTTGCGGCAAAGGGCAAAGTTCCGACCGGACTTCTCAAGCAGCGGCGAGAACAGGTGGAGTGGATGAAAGCCACCGAATGCTGCGTGGTGGTGTCGCAGGAGCAGGGCGAAGTCGCGGAGTTTGCCAAGTGGAAGAATTTCCGTGATGAGCCACTGGACATCACGCCGCACCGCGAAAAGATGGTCAAACGCGACCTGGAAAAAGAGTTCAAGAAGGCAGACAACCCGTTCCGCATCGCGATTGTTTGCGCGATGTGGTTGACCGGCTTCGACGTGAAATGCCTGGCCACTCTGTATCTGGACAAGCCGATGCAGGGCCATACCCTGATGCAGGCCATCGCCCGCGTTAATCGGGTTGGCGGCGGCAAGAAGCATGGGCTTATCATCGATTACAACGGCATGATCAAAAGCCTGCGACGGGCACTGGCGACTTTTGCCCAGGGTGATCGTGCTGGCACAGGCAAGGGAGAGGCCGAACAGGATACGGTGCGGGACGATGCGGAGGCTCTAACGGAATATGCCGATAGCCTCAAGGCTGCGACGGAGTTCCTGATGGATCTGGGTTTTGATGTTGACGAATTGGTCAATGCAAAAGGCTTCGATAAACAAAAGCAGATCTTGGTGGCAGTTAACCTTCTCTGCGAAAGTGACGAGCGCCGCAAGACCTATCAGGTGATTGTTGAGGATGTGCAAGCGCGCCATCGTGGCCTGTTTCCGCATCCGGGCCTGTTCGATTTCGATGCAGTGGAGAGTGCTGTCGCCGCCATCTACAACAAGATGCAGGATGCGCGTGTATCACCGGATGTCAGTAGCTTGCTACAAGATTTGTACGACGTGGTAGATGTGGCAGTAGCAACCGATGCTCCGTCAGTCCGCGAACCTACAGCCCGGTATGACCTTTCCAATATCGATTTTTCTCGCCTGCGTGCCGAATTCGAGAAGTCGCCCTTCAAGAATGTCGTGGCGATGAACTTGATGGAGAAGATCGAGGAACGCCTGGCTGCGATGGTGGCGCGAAACCCCACTCGTGTGGACCTCTATGAGCGTTATCAGGAAATCGTTCAGGAGTACAACAAAGACAAGGATGCGGCAGAAATACAGAAGGTGATGGACGACCTGTTTGCCTTCAATGACGATTGCAGCGAAGAGGAAAAACGCTACCTGCGCGAAGGACTCGATAGCGAAACTGAACTGGCCGTGTTCGATTTGCTTCAGAAGGATTCACTCACCAAGGGTGATCGTGAAGCGATCAAGATAGTCGCCAAGGACTTACTGGGTAAATTGGCCGATCAGCGTTTCGCGCTGGAGCGCTTGCGCAGTATGGCGACCGTGCAGGCGCAAATGAAGGCAGAGATCATCAAGCACTTGTATGCCCACCTGCCAGCCAGCGCCTATGACCCTGACGAAATCAACATCAAGGCGGGTGCCGTGTTCGCACATATTTACAGCGCAGGCCTGGGTGGAGGGGCGCCGGTTTACCACTGAGGGAACACTGCTACGTGGCACATCGGCCACTGTGCTCAAAAAGGCGAACGCTGGACAGTTGTTCGAAATTTTCGAATAACTGCCTGCAAGCTTGATACTCAAACAGTCAGAATCGCTGTTGAGCGAGTGGTCAATATGAATGGGCGATAGATGGGTGATAGAAAACGACCAATACCGCCGTTTTTCCTACAAAATCAATGACTTCTATCACCCACGAGTCTGTGACATCAACATCAAAGATAGGCGATAGAAGTCAGTTATCCGGAAATTTCGGATAACTGCGCGCCAACCCGCAGCAACCCGCAGGAGTGCTACCTAATCCAGACAGCCTGTTTGTCGGGCGGCAGCCATCCGCCACCACATCACTTTGAAGGCCTTGGAATCCAAGGCCTTTTTTCTTTTGCGGACGGCCTGTTCCCGCGTTCACGGATGCCAGGTGGACACCACCTTGGGCGTATCCGCGGACCGTGCCCCGGCCAGCGCGTAGGACAGGCGGTTGGCCGCATCCATGACGGTGCGGGCATGGGCCTCCAGCCGGGCCTGGTCCAGGCGCGCCGTCGGCCCCGAGATGCACATGGACCCCAGCAACCGCCAGTTCAGGCCGAACACCGGCGCGGCCACGCTGGAGACCTGGGGCTCGCGCTCGCCCAAGGAGACGTGGTAGCCCCGGCGGCGGATGGCCTCGTACACCTCGCCCGGCTCGCCGGAGAACGCCAGGATCACCCGGCCCGGCGCCCCCAGGTTCAGCGGCAGGCGCATGCCGATGCGCACATGGTGCCGCACGGACTGCGGCCCTTCCACCCGGGAAATGCAGGCGCGCTCGTCGCCCTCGCGCACGTAGAAGGACGCGCTTTCCTGCGTCGCCTGGGACAGCTCGCGCAGCGTGGGCTCCACCACGTTGTTGATGTCGAAGCCCGCCTGGTAGCGCGCCCCCAGCCA